>Ga0154020_10001263_pt1 | contig 31412 bp, 24 predicted proteins | sample Klosneuvirus_201_FD_109709 | JGI IMG/M metagenome (GOLD analysis project Ga0154020, IMG submission 109709) | Active sludge microbial communities from wastewater, Klosterneuburg, Austria - Klosneuvirus_20160825_MG | ecosystem: Engineered > WWTP > Aerobic digester > Activated sludge | place...
GCCGATCATCTTTTTACCGCGTTTATTTATATGTTTTTCGATGCGGCGAACGAAATAACTCTGCACTTCGTGCTCATTCTTAAGGCCCTCGCGTTTCATCAGGTCTTGCACGAAAGCCGATTCTTTCCAATGGTCTTTGAGCACCTCGTCGCCGCCGATGTGCACATATGGCGAATCGGGAAACAGCGCGATCGTCTCGTCGATCACGTCTTCCAAAAACTTAAATGTCTCGTCCGTCGGGCAGAATACTTCCTTAAAGATGCCCCACGTTTTCTTAACTTCATACTTATAATCAGCCTTGCAGCCAAACTGCGGATACGCCGCGAGTGCCGCCGACGCGTGGCCCGGCAGTTCGATCTCAGGCACGACCGTAATGTAACGCTCTTTGGCGTATTTCACGACATCCTTGATCTGTTCCTGAGTGTAAAAACCCTCGACCGGCACGCCGTCGCCCTTGAAAGCCGGTGTGTAATTGCCGACGTGCGACTCGCTCCGCTTTGATCCGATCTCGGTCAGCTTAGGATATTTCTTGATCTCGATCCGCCATCCCTGATCGTCCGTCAGGTGCCAGTGAAATGTGTTGAATTTATATTGCGACATCAGATCGATGTACTTTTTAACAAACTCAATCGGCATAAAATGCCGGGACACGTCGAGGTGCATACCGCGGTATGCAAAGCGTGGCTCGTCAACTATTTCAAGTGATGGAACCCGCAACGGCTCACTCGAATTCGTCGGAAGTAGTTGGATGAATGAATTTACACCGTAGAACAGACCGTTTTCCTCTCCAAGCACGCGAATTCGCTCGGGCAAAACAGCGAGCATATAACGATCCGAATTCGGAGTTATTCCAGGAGCCGCTCCAAATTTCTCTATGGTAATCAGATTTCGCTTTTGTTCTTTTGAAACAATTTTTAACGTAAACCCATATCTCACCGATAAAATTTGGTTCAGAAGATTCGCTATTCGTATTGAAGCATCATCTTTTGCCAGTATCTTCGTATCACGCTTCAGATCGAAATAACCATTCGATGTTCGAATCTGGGCAGGCTTCGGTACAATATTGACCCCATCAGCCTGACCAAAAACCGCAGGAACCAACATCAGCGTAAACACTAAAATTGCTAAGAGTTTCATATTCATCACATTGACTGGAACGCGGACACCCTCGTCCGCAACGCCGGTTCCTCCGGCGTGATGTATTTGGATAACCACGGACGTCTGGCTGCAAAATACGCAGCCGTGAAGGCGAGGGCGCCTGCGTTCCCGGCTATAGCTTTAAGTTTGCACTGCAGTACGGCCATTCTTCAGGCAACTTGCATAGTCTCGCCTTGACCGGATTGTTTTCAATATAGGCGATTGTACTCGCAAAATGCTTGCTGTCGCGAATATAGCGATCGAAATATTCTCTTGCCCAAAATTGGCCCGTTCGCTTTAGTATTTCGTTGGCTGCGTGAGCAGTGTAGGATTTGATCGAGTGCACTATTTCGGGAACCGTCACCCCTGACTCCGGTGTCAGCAGGATGTGCCCATGGTTTGGCATGATCACCCACGCGATCAACTTATATCGTTTGCCGTCCCATTTCAATATGGTGTCCTGCAGAACGTTCGCGATGCGGTGATCGCGGAGGTGACCGGCACCGTAATTTTGATCAAGGTAGACCTCGATGCGGCGGCGATGGTCGGCGTCCGTGATCTCTCCGCCGCGGAGTTCCGCATGCCATCTATCAAGCACGTCCTGCGGGAGCGAATCGGCAAGGCGAAAGGTTATGAACTGGGTAAATCCCTCCTTGTCGAAATGAGGAAGATAGCCGCGACTGTGCCAAAATCGAGGGTCTTTGTCCATTGGCGGTATTGTAACTCAATCCGGTGCCGGGAACGCAGGCGACCCCGCCTGCAAGCGTGCAACGCACGCTGACGAACGCGGAGGAAATTCAAGTTGAAAATATCTAAACACCGTCACGCCGGAGGAACCGGCGTTGCAGGCGAGGGCGCCTGCGTTCCAGTCAAATAGTTACAACAATTGCAAAAACTCTCTCAATTCCGACGGCAATTCCTGAGTAAATTCCATTCGCTCGCCGGTTTTCGGGTGGGTGAACGAAAGCCGTTCGGCGTGGAGGAAAAAGCGACGCATGGTGACGACGGCATTGCGGACATGGATGTCGGCGATGGTGTTGTCACGGCCCTCGTTATAGATCTCGTCGCCGACGACAGGGTGATTGATATAACCCATATGAACGCGGATCTGGTGCGTACGGCCGGTCTTGATCTCGACGTCGAGCAGCGTAAACTTGGTGTAACGCTTACGCACTTTCCAGATTGTGACGGCACTGCGGCCTGTGCCGGCGACCTTCATCCGCAGACGGTTGTGCTTGTTGCGGCCGATCGCGGCCTCGATCTTGCCACTATTTTGCTCGGTCGGGCCGTGGACGAGAGCGATGTACGATTTGAAAACCAGGCGTTTGCGAAACTGCTCAGACAGGGCCTCATGCACTTCGTCATTTTTGGCGACCACGATAAGCCCCGAAGTATCTTTATCAAGACGATGAACGATACCGACGCGGCCGCGGGCCTGAGCCTCGACCGACTGTTCGGAAAGGTCAAAGTGAAACGCGATCGCGTTTGCCAGCGTGCCGGACTGAACACCTGCTCCGGGGTGGACGATCATGCCGGCGGGCTTATTGATGACGGCTAGATCGTCGTCCTCAAAAATAATGTCGAGCGGAATATTTTCAGGCTCAAACCGTGCGACCGGCACCTCGACCAGATCGACCTCGACGACGTCGCCATCGCGCAACTTGTACGAAGATTTGACCGCCCGATCATTGACCAGAACGTCTTCGTTTTCGACTAGACGCTGCAGACGCGAGCGAGACCAACCGTCAACGTGTTCGGCAAGATAGGCGTCGAGGCGCATTCCCGTCTCGTCCGACGTTGGATTTAGGATAAAAGATGACGGTTCTTCATTCACTGGCAATTTGGTTTGGCAATTCGTTAGCCCGCTTGAGCCTTATGACCATGAAAATAAGCGACCCGGCCGCAACCAGCAGACTTATTATCTGCGAAGTCGAAAAGCCCGTTAAGGTCGTCAATCCCCAAAGATCGCCGCGCGGATCGTCGCGGATGAATTCGATCGAAAATCGAAAGATCGAGTAAATTCTGCCGTAGGCGATAAGGACCTGGCCGTCAAATTTTTTCTTGCGGTGAAGGTAGAACAGCAGGCCGAAAACGGCCAGCATTGTAAATGATTCGATCAACTGGGTCGGGTGCAGATAGAGGTCCTCGTTGCTCGGGCCGTACATCGGGACGCCGGTGTATTCGTGGCCTTTGTCGGTAAAATGGACACCCCAGAACCAGTCGGTCGGCTTTCCCCAGCAGCAGCCGGCGGCAAAGCAGCCTTGACGGCCGAATGCCTGACCGAGAGCAAGGCCCGGCACAAGAGCATCGGCGACCTTCCAAAACGACAATTTGTAAAAACGTATCAGAATGACGAGCGTGAAAAACCCGCCCAAAAGCCCGCCGTAATAGACTCCGCCCGAACGTAGAAAATCGAGCGTAAAAACGTGTACGTCCGGCTCGACAAAGTACATCAGCAATTTGGAGCCGACAAGTCCGCCGACCAAAACCCAAAGGCCAAGGTCGTAAATGCGCTCGCGCGGCAAACCATCGCGGGCGGCAAGTCGTGACGCTACAAAAAGAGCCAGCAACATACCGACCGCCAAAAAGATGCCGTAGGTCGTTACCGGAAATGTGCCGATGCGAAAAAGTTCAGGATACATCTCTTAAAATTCGAAAGTCGAAATTCAAAATTCGATAGCTTTGCGACTATAAACTCGACTTGATAGTTGCAGAGAATCGGGTCAACATATTACAAATAGATTCAAGATCAACTCTTAGACTATCAGTTTCGGCATAATCGAGATCTTTTGCCAATCTTAAATAATACCTGCATTCTTCGAGTGAACCCTTAGCAATTTTAAAGAATCGCAATTTGCCCCTCTTTCCTTCCTTACCAAATCCCTCGGCAAAATTGGCCGGTATCGAGATCACTGCCAGATATCCAAATCGTCAAATGTCCGGTTGGGCAATGTTAACTCGACACCTCAGAATTTTGACTGTCGATTTTTGAATTTTGACGATCTCGCTTGACGAAGAACATATCGATCAGCAAAAGCCCCGCACCGACGCAGATGGCGGCGTCGGCGACGTTGAATGTCGGATAATGCCACGCACCGAATTGAACATCAATAAAATCAACGACGAAACCTAGCCTTATACGATCGGTCACATTACCGACAATGCCGGCGAGCAAAAGTGCCAGCGGGCCAAGAATTCGGTCATCACTTCGCGGCGTTCGCCAAAAAAAGTAGAGCACTAGAGCCGCGGCGACAAACGCAACTACCGACAGGCCCCATCGGCCCGTGTCGCCGTGATCATCCAGCATCGAAAAGGCGACACCCGGATTTTCCGCGTAAGCAAAGTTTATGAAGCCCGAGATTAGCGGCCTATCACCTTCGAAACGCAAAATGCGAGTCGCCCAGGCCTTGGAGGACTGGTCGATCAAGAATACGCCGCCCGCGATGACGAGATAGCCAAACTTCCAGAATATGTCTTTCTTATTCACTAGTTACTCAGTATAAGGGAAAATCGCCTTAGGTGCTTTGTACCGCCGCCACCAGTCCGCGTAACAGACGTCGGTACAACCGATCGCAAATGTTACGACCTTCCACTTCCCGGCCGTTTTTTTCAACACTGCAAAGAAATTATTGTCGAACATATCTGCATCCTTTGCTTCCTGATATTTGGTACCCCTGTAGTTCGGTTGGCCGCCTTCCGGAGTTTGCGGATCGCCGCCGATGAACGCCCAGTTGCCCGATACGTTGAAATGTTGGGCGGCAAATACGATTTTTTGTTTGAGATCGCGCTCGACCGGCACGCGAAGTGCGGCGAGTATGGCCTTGCGTTCGGGTGAACCCGTTTCCGGGGTGTAAACCGACTGAGCCAAAGATGCTCCCGCTACGAGTAACACGAAAATCAATGAAAATTGAAGTTTAGTAAACATATCAACTCCTATACGCCCATCGCCGCAACTATTTCCGGCAAAGCATCGGAGCAGCGTTCGCATACTGTTGGAAACTCCGAAACTTCCCCAACGCGGGTCGAGTAGTTCCAGCAGCGTTCACATTTTTCGCCATCGGCCGCAACGATCTCAACCGCGAAAGCATCGCCCTCGTGCACTTCGACCTGCGAAACAATAAGGATGTATCGCAATTGATCGTAATAATTGAGCAAAAATCTCGCAGTTCCGCCATCGACGGTCAAGATCACCTTGGCTTCTAGCGGCGAGCCGATACGCTTTTCATTTCGGGCGGCCTCAAGTGCCTTCATCACATCGTCGCGGATTGCAAAGATGCGTTCCCAGTTTGCCATCAATTTTGCATTGTCAACGTCGGCGAGGGCTGGAAATTCGCCTATATGGACCGAACCAACCTCGCGGGCGGGTAGATTTTCCCACGCCTCGTCCGAGGTGAACGCCAGGATCGGCGCAAGCAAACGGCAAAGCGTATCAGTGATCTGATAAAGAGCCGTTTGAGCCGAACGCCGTCCGACTGATCGCGGCGCAAGGATGTACAAACGATCCTTGATTATGTCGAAATAGCGAGCCGACAGCGTAACGGTACAAAAATTATAAAGAGCGTTATACGCCGCCTGAAAATCATATTCAGCATAGGCGGTAAGCACCTTGGCAGTGACTTCGTCCAGTCCGGCAAGTGCCCATCGGTCGATCTCGAGTATTTCGGAGGACGCGACCGAGTCAGTCGCCGGATCAAAATCTATAAGGTTGCCGAGTGCGTACCTCAGCGTGTTGCGGATCTTACGATATGCATCGACCACGCGCGAAAGTATCTCGTCCGAGCAGCGGACATCTTCCGTGTAATCGACTGCGGCCGCCCACAGACGCAGGATCTCGGCACCGGATTTGTCTATGATCTCCTGCGGAGCGGTGACATTGCCGATCGACTTCGACTGCTTTTTCCCGTCACCATCGACGACCCAGCCGTGCGTGATGATCTGCTTGTACGGAGCCTTATCGTGAGCCGCTATGCCGCAGCTTAGAGACGAATTAAACCAGCCGCGGTACTGATCGCCACCCTCGAGATAGACGTCAGCCGGAAATCGAAGTGTGTCACCGCGAGTTTCGAGAACCGCGACGCAGCTTGAACCCGAATCGAACCAGACGTCGAGAATGTCGGTTTCCTTTCTGAAATCCGAACCTTCGCACTTGGTGCACTTGTAGTTAGCAGGCAGCAGTTCGCTCTCGGGACGGGCGTACCAAGCATCGGCCGTTTCGAGCGCAAAAATATCCGCGACGTGATCGATCACTCTTGGGTCGGCGACCGCCTCCTCACAACCGGTACAGTAAAATACCGGGATCGGAACGCCCCACGAACGCTGACGTGAGACGCACCAGTCGGGCCGTCCCTTGAACATATTCGACATACGGCCCTCGCCCCACGCCGGATGCCATTTGACCTTTTCGATCTCGTCGAGCGCTCGCTGCCTGAGGCTGCTGTCGCCGACCGTCTCGTCCATCGAGACAAACCATTGCGGCGTCGCTCGGAATATCACCGCGTTTTTGCAACGCCAGCAATGAGGATATCGGTGGTCGTATCGTTCGACGTTTAGCAAGGCTCCGCTGTCGCGCAAAAATTCGACAATCTTGGGATTCGCCTCAAATACACTAAGTCCGGCAAAATGCTCGACCTCAGCCGTAAATTTGCCGGCCGCATCGACCGGAGCATAGACGTCGAGCCCGTATCGCTTGCCGACCGCAAAATCGTCTGCACCGTGGCCCGGAGCAGTATGGACACAGCCTGTGCCCGACTTGCCTGATGCTTTGCTCTCGTGTCGTGCGTCAAGTTCAACTTCGGCGTCGGCTTCGCCCAGCGTGACGTGATCGGCATTCATTATCAGCGAAGTACGGTCGAGCCACGCGTGCTTCGCTTCGAGGCGGTCGAGTTTGGAGCCTTTGAAACGGGCGACATCTTTATATTCTGTAAATCCGCAGGTCTCGGCAAATGCGGCGGCGAGTTCAGACGCGACGATATAGACGTCAACTCCGACCTCGATAGCCGAATAGTCATAATCGGGATGTACCGTGATGCCGAGATTTGCCGGCAACGTCCACGGTGTCGTTGTCCATATAACGACCGAAACATTCTTGCCAGACAACGCATTGTCGATCAACGCCGGATCGGATCGCAAAGGAAACTTAACATAAACCGACGGCGACGAATGCTGTCGATACTCGACCTCGGCTTCGGCAAGTGCGGTCTGATCGTGGATGCACCAATATACGGGCCGCAGGCCTTTATAGACATAACCACGCTCTAGAAACCGGCCGAACAGACGAGCCGTCGATGATTCGTACTCAGCGGACATTGTCAGATACGGCGTCTTCCATTCACCTAGAATGCCCAGACGCTGAAAATCGCGAGTCTGTCCGGTCATTGCCGTCGAGGCGTGTTCACGACAGATCCGGCGAAAGCTCGATACCGGTATGTCAGCCTTATTCTTGCTCTTTTCCGCCAATTTCTTTTCGACAAGCGTCTCGATCGGCAGCCCGTGGCAGTCATAGCCCGGCACGTACGGCGCATCAAAACCCATCATCGAACGTGATTTCACGACGAAATCTTTCAGGATCTTGTTGAGAGCCGTTCCGATATGGATGTCTGCGTTAGCATACGGCGGGCCGTCGTGGAGGATAAATTTCTCCCGTCCCTTTCGCGACTCAGCGATCGAGCCGTAGAGGTCCATTTCGGTCCACTTTTTAAGGCGGGCGGGCTCGCTTTGGCCAAGATTCGCCTTTTGCGAAAAGTCAGTCTTTGGCAGATTAACGGTCTTTTTGAGATCTAAAGCTTCGGTCATATGTCAGTGATCGGCTTTTGGCAGACTTAAAAGCTGCTGACGCCGTAAAAACTCTTATTTTATCATTTTCGCGGGCGTAACCGTATTTTGCGGATCGTAATTGAACAAGTCCCAAGCCTTTTTCGCGGCTTGGGACTCAATCGATCAAAATCTAAGGCTTCGGCCCGGCTCTCTACGGCGCAAATTTCCTGACGGCAATAATACAAATTGTTGTTTGAGAGCCCATAAACAAGGGAGATACTAGCATACCGTCTGAACTTTCGAGAAGACTATTCTTCTTCGACCGTACACAGAAATGGGTATTCGCGGGCTTTCGCCAGATTTATCGCCTTTTCGGCTTTCATATTAGCGATCTCGTAAGGGTAAATTCCGGCAAGACCGATGCCGTCGTTGTGAACCTTGAGCATAATGCTGATCGATTCGGCCTCGTCACGCATAAAGACGTACTGCAGCACAAAGACGACAAAATCCATTGTCGTGAAATCGTCGTTGTGCAGGAGTACCTTGTAGAGCTTAGGCTTTTCGAGCTTAACGTCGGCCTCGGTCAACACCTCGCCGCCGCCATCAATGTCCGGAAAATCAGGCATAGATAAAATCTACCATAATCGAGTATGTTCGCGGTTGGATGGAACAAAGAAGATCGGAAGTTTATTGCTGAACTTTGCTACATATAAGCACAGGTAACAACCACAACCCCTATTCTTATCGGGGTCGATCGGCACCATTCAGCGACTAAAACTTCTACGGCAAACTTTTCTTGGCTACTTCTAAACCCTCGCCGTTACAGTCGCCTTTCGTTCAAGTTTACCCCAACCGACTACAGCACCGCGGATGGCCGTCCAGACCGATTTGACCATCACCCAGTACATCACCTGGCGGTAACCACAACGCTGTATGACGAGCCATCCAAGCAGTTTTTTCTCTTCGCCTTTTTCCATCAGGAACGCGGCGAATGCTCCAAACCAGTCAACGGCCAGAAACAGAGCGTAATAGAAAATGACCTGATTCAGATTAGTCGGCGTCGTAGAATATTCCTGTTGGTGCTCGAGGTAGCCGATAAGTGCTCCGATGAGCGACCAGATAAACATCAGATCCATCAGCGGTGATATCAGCGGGAAGAGAACCTGAAATATCCAGACGTTGGGCATCGCCACAAAGCCGAGCGTGCCATATCGCGGATTGAGCAATGCATTTTTGTGCTTCCACATACACTGCAGTGTTCCGTACGACCAACGAAATCGTTGTTTTGCGAGATTTCTGAGACTGTCGGGTGCCTCAGTAAGGCCCACCGCATCTTCCTCATAACCTATCGTATAGCCTAGTTTTCGTACCTGGATCGTGAGGTCCTGATCTTCGGCAAGCGTGTCGGACGAAAAACCGCCCGTCTCTTCAAGAACTGTCCGCCGCCACGCCCCGACCGAACCCGGAACAACCGTGATGCAATTAAGCGACGCAAAAGCGCGGCGGTCAAAATTTTGTGACGTAACGTACTCCAACGCCTGCCACTTGGTGACGATATTGATGCGGTTGCCCACCTTGGCATTGCCGGCGACAGCACCGATGCGTTCGTCCGCAAAACGATGAGCCAGAGCCGCGATCGTTCCGGTCGCGAACATCGTGTCGGCGTCGAGACCGATGATCACGTCACCCTTAGCTAGTCGCCAGCCGAAATTCAAGGCCTCAGCCTTGCCTCCGTTTTCCTTTCGATGGACCGAGACTTTGGGGTTGTCGCCAAATGTCTTTTTCGACAGCTCAAATGTATCGTCCGTCGAACCGTCATCCACCACAATGATCTCAAAATTAGGATAGTCAGATGCGAGCAGACTCTCGACCGTACGGACGATGACCTTTCCCTCATTAAATGCCGGAACAATGACCGAGACCGGCGGTTGAAACTGCTCGCCAAAATGCGTCAGTTCGCGCCGCCGCGAGCGGACATATTGTGCAAAAGCGAGAATACCGATGACCACCATTCGCCCGAGTCCCAGGATAATGCCAAGTAAAAACAGCCAACGCATCAGCCAGCCGGCGACCGAAACGCCGTAAAATACGTATCCATCGGCCTTTGTATAAAATGATTTGTCTTGCGGAACGGGCGGCATTGCCTGATCGGGAGTCATATTGGCAAGTTCGGCGACGGTCGTGAATTCGTATCCGCGGCTGCGAAGCGCGTCTATGAGCTTTGGCAACGCCTCGACCGTGGCGGAACGGTCGCCGCCGCTATCGTGCATCAGCACAATGTTGCCGCGTTCTTCGGGTGTGGTGATGGCAACCTGCCTTAGGACCTCGTCGACCATCTGATCGGCGGTGTGCGGCGTGCCGTCGTCGTTATTGAGTTTCCAATCATCCGGGTCGAGGTGCAAGCCGATCGAAATGTAACCGAGGTTTTGTGCCTGCGTGGTCGGTTCAACCTCGTCGGGCGTTCTCGGTTCGGCATCGCCGAAATATGGTGCACGAAAAAGGCGTGTCGAGTGTCCGGTAAGCGATTCGATCAGGCGCTGAGTGGCGTTGAGTTCGAGGTCGGTGACGGCCCTCGGCACTTCGCCTAGATTCGGATGCGTGAATGAGTGATTTCCGATCGTCTGGCCCTCAGCCACGATCCGCTTAACGATATCAGGATTTGTCTGTCCATTTTCGCCGAGAATAAAGAAGGTCGCTTTTACATTTTCCTGTTTTAGAATATCGAGTATCTTCGGCGTCCACACAGGATCCGGGCCATCGTCGAAGGTCAGAGCGATCTTACCCGGTTTATCGCCGGTTCGCTGGATAACGTACGAAGAAGGTATCTGCCGATAGATCTGATCGGTGATCATCCCGTCGGCCGCAACTGTCAGATCGCGCGTTCCGTCCTGCGGTTCTGCGGTAACCTGCAGTATCTCGCCGGTGCCCTGAAAATCGACGTCGTAGCCATACTTGATCGTTTTAAGGTCTTCGGCCGAAGCGTGTCGCTCACCGGAGCCGAACACCTTCCACAGCGATGGATCTTCGCTCCCGAGACGCCAGAGTGCAAAGCCGGCTACCTTGTATGGCTGAGCACTTCGCAACTCGTTATAGGCTGTCGCCGCGTCCAGAAACCAGATGGTATGTTCCTTGCCATCGTCTTCGGAGTACGAAAAATATGGGTTTTTCGAAGTCGGATCAAATTTTATCTCGGTCGGCGAATCGAGAGATTCCTTCGCGGCCAGTAGCGACTGCTGGAAAGAAATATCCTCGCCCTCCTTCTCGTTCTTGGTCCAGTTGTATCCGTAGTTGCCAAAGCAGATGATCGTTTGCGCTGGCGAGAGCTCAGCCATACGCTTCTTTAAGATCGATTCAAACCAGTCCTGCCCGGCGATCGGCCCAGCACCGCCTGTCGACCAATGCTGATCGTAGGCCATCAACATCAAATAGTCTGTGACGCCGGCGTATGCCTTGTAGTCCCAGTCGGGATTGTCGAACGGGACAGCCTGAGCGAGGATCAACCCCCGAGTCTGAAACTCAGCCCGAAGCTCGCGCATAAATGTAAAAAGTTCGGACTGCGATGCCTCCGGTACTTCCTCAATATCGATCGTGAGGCCGCCGAACTTGTATTTTTCAATACTTTGCAAAAGTGCAGCTATTAACTTTTGCCGCTGAGCGTCGGTGGTGATCGACCTTTGCAAAATTTCCGAATTCCACTGCTCATTCTTATAGTTTTGCAGTAACGGCAGGATGGGCATCTCGGGCTTTGTCCGCTGGATAAAATCGATAGCCTCGTCCTTTATGTCCAGTACGAGCGGATCGCTCTCATCGCCCGAGAGTCTTATCCATTCCGGCACGAGCCAGTCGAGGTTGTCAATATTAGTTCTCAACGAAGCCATACTGGAATCGTCCCAGTTTACATAGAAGCCGACCGCCAACGGATTCCCGTCGTTAGTCGCGCGGACGATCGCGGCCGAAGTTTCCGAACGGATTAGCTTAGCGGCTCCCGCCCGTTGGGCTCGTGCATCTTCACGGCGTTTCTTTTCTAATCGAGCCTTATCGCCGACCTGTTTCGCGATCGTCTCGGCCTTTGTAAGTGCGGGTCTTTCCGGTGGATGAAAATTTATGTCCGATTGCTGAGGTAGGACTGCGACCGGTTTTAGGTGTATCTGAGGTAGAAAGGGATTGACCAACACGCTGATCACGAACACCGACAGAAGAACTGTTATAACAATCGCACCAAAAATACTCAGATAGTTAACGAATTGGCGGCGCCTGCCTCGTTTGTCGGAGAACACCGGTTTACCAGGATCCACAATTTTTTCGATTTTCATAGTGTGGACGCTCAGGCCATTCCTCGACACAACACAGACATACGCAAATTCTATACGCTTTGTTTGCTGCAATAAATAAAAATATGGACGTTTGCTCGATCTTCTGTTAGATTTCAGTTGCGCTGTTTACTAAGTATTCAATTAAATAGTTTTGTTGGGCTGATTAGTGAAATCGGGCGACGATTGTCCGTTTCATTGGCTATCCGATCAAATGAGTAAAGGTCAGCTTCTGAAAGGCGAAATTGTGGGACATCAGTCGGGCGGCCGGCTCGATGCTATATTTAAGAGTGTCGGCCAGAAATTGCGCGAGGGACGATCGAGCGAAGCTGAAAAGATACTTTTATCCGCGATCGATGAACGGTCGAATACTCCTGACAATTTTGCCAACTTAAAACGTCTTTTGTCTTTCACGCTCGAGACCGCCGGCAGATACGTCGAGTCGCTCGAGGCCGTCAAGCCGTTCGAAGACGAAGAAAACCTCAGAGAACTGTCGATCGAGACGCAGGTGCAGGTGATAACCCAGCTTGCGATCGCATATAACAATGGCAATGAACAGCCAAAGGCCGTTACGCTCTTAAAAGAAACGCTCCGAAAGGCCGAAGATAGTAACCTCCGGCATCTTTCCGGTTCGATCGATATTGCGCTTGCACGCGTGTATCGAAAGCTGAATGAGTTTCCAATAAGCCGGGATTATGCTCAGAAGGCACTTGTCCATTTTCGCGAAAACGGCAACTGGCTCGGTATGGCCGAGGCGTATCGCGAGATTGCGAACAGCTACCATCAGGAAGGAAACAGTAAAAGGGCGGTCGATAACTTTGAACTCGGCATTAAGATCATCGGCGGTAACGATGCCCCGTTTATGCTTGGCAAGCTATATACCGATATGTCCGGAGCATATTGGTTTCTCCGCCAACCAAAGGACGGTATTGCCTGCCTCGAAAAATCTATTAAGTTCTTTGACCAAACCGAGCACGCCCTTAATACGGTCATCGCTTATAACAATCTCGGCATCAATCTGATGCTTATCGGCGAACTTACAAAGGCCGAGGTAATGATCGAACGGGCGCTCGAGATCGCAACCATTCGGGACCACGTACACATTGCGGGCATATACGATTCGTTAGGCGAACTCAACATTATTCGCGGTAATCTCGATCTTGCAGAGCAATTTTTGGACAAGGCCGTGGCATTTGCCGAGAAGCGCAATCATCAGTGGTATCGGGCACAATCGATGCGCAATCTTGCCCGCTGCTACCTCGCCCAGGGCAAAGAGAAAAAGGCGATCTCCAAGGCTATTGAGACGATCAGCTTGTCTGCTGCGATCGGCGACCGTCATTACGCAAAAATGGCCGGGCTTGTGCTTGCCGAAAGCTATCTTCGCCGCGGCGAGATCGAAGAATGTGAGAATTCACTAGCGGTGATCGAGGCAGATGATCCGTCCACGGATTTTTTTGTGCTCGGCAATATTCAGCGTATACGCGGACTGGCACTGCTTGAACAGGACGACCGAGAGTTGGCGATCCATCATTTCAGTCGCAGCCTGACTATTTTTGAGGCAGCCGAGGATCTCTATCACACCGGACTCGTCCATCTTTTGCTGGGGGCAAATCTCGACGCTCGAAATGCGACGCGTGCCAAGCGCCATCTGACCACCGCATTGGAGATTTTTAGAAAACTCGGCGACGGGCCACACACTGCGGCGGCGGCCAAAGAAACTGAACGGATCGAGCACAACGCCCCGGTCGAGTCACCGGGTGCGGAGAAGCGGGCGAACTCGGTCGTATCTCAACTCCTGATGGTCCGTCTAGCGGAGGCAACTGCGACCCGAGAGTTGCTATTTCGTGAATTGGTGGCCGTGCTGCAGCAGGAGAGCAATGCCAAAAGGCTAGTCATTGCCCAGATTAACGATCAGAAGCAGCTTTACCCGTTTATCACACACGGATACTCGCCGCAGGAGAGCAACGAACTTGTCAAAAAGTTTGGCGACGCCCAAAAGGCTCAGGACGAAAAGACGTTTTGTCGTGTGAAGAACATTGCCGTCTTTCCGCTCCGCGGGACGGCGGCGCAACCGGCGTTTTTACTGATCAACCCGCAATCCGGTGCGGTACTCAACGACGATTCCTCACTGCAACCGCTGCTACGTGTCGTCGAACTCGGGATGGATGTTGTTGCGCTTCGCGAAAAAGATAGATCAACGCCGACGGAGCAAGAGGTCAGCCCATACACATCAAATAGCTTGATGCCCGGTTTTATTCATTCGTCACCGGCAATGACGGCACTGGTTGAGGACGTTTACAAGATCCGTTCGTCCGACGTCACAGTTTTGGTAACCGGTGAGTCCGGAACAGGCAAGGAATTGGTCTCACGGGCGATCCACACGCTTTCTAACCGAAAAGACAAGATCTTTGTGCCGTTCAACTGCACGGCCGTGCCAAAGGAACTCGCCGAAGGTCACCTTTTCGGTTACAAAAAAGGAGCTTTTACCGGAGCCGTTCAGGATTCGCCGGGCGTGATAAGGACAGCCGACGGCGGCACGCTCTTTCTGGATGAGGTCGGTGACCTGCCGATCGACGTTCAGCCCAAGCTTTTAAGATTTTTACAGGAAGGCGAGATCCAACCGCTCGGCGATAAACAGCCGATGAAGGTCGATGTGCGGATCATCGCTGCGACCAATATGCCGCTCGAGGAAAAGGTCGCCGACGGAACATTTCGCGAGGACCTATATTATCGGCTCAATGTGATACGGCTCCGCGTACCTCCCTTGCGCGAACGCAGGGCGGAGATTCCGCCCATCGTCAATTACTACATCAACCACTATTCGTCCCGGTTCGGTAAACATAACATCACATTTACGCCGCAGACGGTCGACCTTTTGATGGTGTGTAATTGGGCAGGTAATGTCCGTCAGCTCTGCAATGAGATACAGCGTATCGTCGCCCGTGCAGTCGACAACGAAGTGATAACGCCCGAGCACCTTTCACCGGAGCTAAAGCGGAGTGCGCAACCGCTAACACCGCTTGACCTGCCCGATAACGTCAAGCCGATCGCGTCATATGACGGCGTTTACTCGCCATTTGCCAATATCTCTGCCGGAGGGACGCTTGAAGACGCAGTTTCCGAACTCGAAATGCAGTTGATCAAGGCCTCACTAACTAAGCACAATTGGAATATTTCGCGTGTCGCAAATGAATTGGGCCTGACCCGTCGCGGGCTTTATCTAAAGCTGACCAGATATGGGATCGCGAAAGCAAGCTGAATCGATCGTTAAAGGTCGATACACGCTCCGCGTTTCCAGCGCGTTAGAGACAACTTTTGCCGAAGGTCGCGGTAGACGACTACAGTGACTGTACGGACCGACCTTCGGCCCTCGCGAACGCTCATACAAATACGGTAGTTGAGCCCGGCGACGACCTGGGTTTCGGCTTTTCGTATATTCAATATCGTGATCCGCTTACCGGTATTTTTGCTGCGTGTCCTCACCGCAAATGCGGCCGCTTTCTTGACATTGATGTCGGTGATCGAAGCATTGGCGTAGCCTCCGGTCATAGGTTCGTCCGTTTGGGCCGAAACCGTTGTAAAGGCAGCACTGACGCCAAAAACGAGTGCCAATATAAATGAGCAAAATATTAATTGTCTTTTCACAGAATTCTCCTAACTATTCAATTTCCCGCAATACTTTTAAGTTCGGCAATAATGTCGGGTAAGATATCGACGACGCGGTCGATTTCGGCTTGGGTGTTGTATCTGCCGAGCGAAAACCGGATCGATCCCATCGCCCGACTGTACGGCACTCCCATCGATTGCAGAACGGACGACGACGAACTTTCTTGCGAGTGGCAAGCAGATCCGGTCGAAACGCAGACCCCTGCGACATCTAACCGGGCCATTATCATAGCCCCGTTAATATTTTCGAACGAAATGCTTGAGGTGTTGGGCAAGCGATGCTCGGCCTGATCTGTTCCGTTCCGGAATGCTTTGGGTATCGTCGTCAGGATCCCTTGTTCTAATCGATCCCGCATTTTTTGCACGTGAGCGGTGGCGGGATGTTCAAGCGCCAATTTGGCGGCGGCGCCGATGCCGGCGATCTGGTGAACTGCCTCGGTCCCGGCCCTTCGACCCGATTCCTGGCCGCCGCCGAGCATAACGGCCGGAAGGGCGATGCCGTCGCGAATGTACAAAACCCCTATCCCCTTGGGGCCGTGAAACTTGTGCGCGGCGACGGCCAAGAGATCTATCGAGGCTTTCGTAACGTCGATCGGCACCTTACCGGCGGCATTTACGGCGTCGACGTGAAACAGCGCATTGGAACGCTGTTTTACTCCAAGGCCGATCTGCTCGATCGGAAACAAAACTCCTGTTTCGTTGTTGGCCTGCATTACCGAGACAAGTAATGTTTCGTCGCCGATCTCAGCCAATAGACGCGAAACGTCCATATTGCCATCTGCATCGACCTCGATACGAGTGACGCGATAACCGCGTTTCTCAAGTTCGTCGATCGGTTTTCGAACCGCTTCGTGCTCGACCACCGTCGTGATTATATGCCGCTTTTCCGGCCGCATTTGAGCCGCGCCAAAGATCGCCCAATTGTCAGCCTCTGTACCCGAAGCAGTAAAAACGATCTCGTCGGTTCGCACTGCTCCGACCAACTCGGCGACCTCGGCCCTCGCTTTGTCGACCGCGATTCTCGCTGATCTGCCGATGTTGTGGGCGGAAGACGGGTTTCCGTAGACACCGCGCAGGGCATCGTTCATGACGTCTAAAACTTCCGGTGCGACCGGCGTAGTTGCATTATTATCTAGGTATATCATCAGCTTTATGCGATTCGTCGGCTCAATTATGTCACAATCAGATTCACAATTGCTCGGTGACGATTTACAATAACGCCTGTCGTGAACGCAATCTTTACAATCAGCGAACCAAGCGGACGCACCTGGGAATTCGGTGCAACGCCCGGCCGTATCTATACGATCGGCCGTGCAAAGGAAAATGACATCGTTCTCAATGACCGGCGTGTTTCTCGTAAGCACGCATTCATTGATGCGACCGGCGGGCCATTTAAGCTCGTTGACGGCTACCACGAAAACGGAGAGCTGTTGCGCAGTGTCAACCGGGTTTTTGTAAATGGAGCCGCTCAGATCGAGCGAATACTCGAGTCAGGTGACGTCATAACGATCGGCGAATGTGACCTGACATTTAGGACGCTGTCCGACGGCGCGGCGCAACCGCCAGGCCGGATCGATGTGCCGTCGATAGTGCCCGCCGGGATCAAATATGACGACGCCCCGCTCGGACACCAACAGGTCCAAATGTCCGCCAATGAGATCATTGGGCGACAATCGCATCTATCGATGGAATCGGCGAGTGCGACACCCGAGGAGATCAGGGCACTTAAGCGCAAGGCTATGATGCTCGATCTGCTGTTCGAGATGAGCCGAACGCTGGGTACTGTATTCGACCTTAAGGAGATCTTTGAGAAGGCGACCGATCTCATCTTTCGCGGCACACCCGCGGACCGCGTCGTCGCATTGCTGGCCGACGAGACTGTCGATGGCAAGATACTCGACTACAGCCTTTTTCAGATCGGAGCCAGGACGCGCGATGCTCAGTTTCAAAATCTGACGGACAAATTGACCGTCAGCCGAACGATCACGCAGAAGGTAATGCGTGACCGCGTCGCCCTTTTATCACAGGACGCAAAAACAGACGTTCAGTTTTCGGGGGCTGAATCGATCGTCGCCCAAGGGGTCAGATCGACGATCTGCGCACCACTGATCACGGAATCAAATGTTCACGGCGTGATATATGCTGATCGGCTTGATCCCTTTGCTGCATTTTCGCCTGACCACCTGGAGCTAATTAGCGCCGTTGCTGCGCAGACTGCGGTCACGGTCGAAACCGTCAGGGCACATAAACGTCTGGCCCGCGAAGAGGTCGCCCGTGCAAACTACAGCCGGTTTATGCCGGAATATGTGGTCAAGCAGTTGCTTGAAAACCCCGATTCGTTCAGACTTGGCGGTGTAAATCAAAAGATAACCGTACTTTTTGCGGACATTCGGGGTTTCACGTCGTTTTCAGAAACTGAAAATCCTGAACGTGTAGTGGGGCTGCTCAATCGTTATTTTACGGCAATGACGGAGATCATTTTTGAGTACGGCGGAACTCTAGACAAATACATTGGCGATGGATTGATGGCTATTTTTGGGGCTCCGACAGCGACGCCGACCGACGCGGTAAATGCAGTGAAGGCGGCGGTTGCAATGCAGAAAAGGATGGTCCCGCTCAACGATGAACTGCAGCAAGCAGGCTACTCGCCGGTTCGCGTCGGTATCGGACTGCATACGGGCGTGGCGACGATCGGTTACGTTGGATCTGAACAGCGGTCTGAGTATACAGCCATCGGCGATACGGTCAATCTTGCCGCACGACTCGAACAAAATGCCGTTGGCGGTCAAATATTGATAAGTGAGGCAACCGTTTCGGCCGCCGGCAACATCTTTCCCGTGAAAGGCCTCGAGCCTTTATCGGTCAAGAACCGTCTGCAGCCTGTTGCACTTTTCGAGCTCAATTGGGCTTAAGATAATTGGCAGATATACGGTATTGGGCATATAATTCATATAGTCCGGCGGTGGAGAACATCTGATGTTGAAGATCTCATCTCTAAAAAAACTTGTCACTGATTCTATGGCGATCGATCTTGGTACCTCGAGCACCATTATCGCCGTCAAGGGTCGCGGTGTGGTTGTCGATGAACCCTCGCTCGTCGCGATAAACGAGATGACGGATGAGATCGTCGCATTTGGACTCGAAGCAGCCGAAATGTCCGGGCGCGAGGGGCGGGACGTGATCGTCAAAGCTCCGCTGGTCGGCGGCGTCGTTGCCGATTTTGAACGGACCAAGAAGATGCTCGCCCACTTTGTCAAAAAAGCGAAGACCGGCGGATCGAATATCTCGCTCCAGGCAGTGATGAGTATGGTCTCGGACGTTACGCACGTCGAACAAAGGGCTCTGCACAATGCGGCCGACGAGGCCGGGATAAAAAGGGTCTATATGATGGAAGAGGGCCTCGCAGCGGCATTTGGCGCGGGCATACTTCCGACTGACAAGCGAGCGGCGGCGATCGTCGACATCGGAGCGGGCACGACAAACATAGCGATCATCGCTAAAGGTTCCGTCGTGCATTCGACGTCCGAACGCTATGGCAGTCAGGAGATCAATGAGAGTCTGGCGACACATCTAAGGCGACATCGCGGATTGCAGGTCGGCGAGGAAACGACCGAGCAGCTTAAGACCAATTTCTCATCGGCTTTCTTGCCTGACGATATTTCAAGGGCAATGGAAGTTCGTGGACGCGACGTGCAGACCGGCAGTCCGGCGGCGGTCGAGGTGACGGCGGGTGAGATGTACGCGATCGTCGAGGGGATAGTCCGCCGTATCGCACTTCGCGTCAAGGATACTCTGACGGAACTACGGCCCGAGGTGGCGGCCGACATCTACGATCGCGGAGTGATCCTCACGGGCGGCGGAGCTCTACTCGATGGGATCGATCAGTATCTTAGAGGGTTTATTAATCTGCCGGTAAGCATCGCCGACGAACCGCGATACGCGATCGTCAAGGGACTTGTGAAAATGTTTGAGGACGAAAAACTGCTCGAACGCGTCGCCCGCAATGAGCTTAGCGTTTTACAGAGCGCTGAGATCCCATTTGAAGTTTAGTAGCGAATCGATAGCGAGAAATGCCTCCGAAACACAAGTTTCGGGGGCGTTTTTATGCTATATCCAACGGTAAATATGTAAATCAGCAGCCAGAAATATGGTATTCTTATCGGGTTTAGGCTTAGCCGAGGCCGTTCATCCGGCCTTTTCGAATAATGCAGTTCATCGAATACATATCGGCGATCAGCAGCGTGCGTAATGTCATCGACATTGTGCTCGTTTTTATCATCGTGTATGTCGTTCTGAAGCTGCTCCGCGGTACACGGGCGGTGCCGACCGTTGTCGGAATGGTACTTCTCGGATTGCTATATTGGCTCGCGTCCGTTCAGGGTTTATCAACGCTCGAATTTGTACTGAGATACGCGGTCGTGTACATCGGTATCGCCATCATCGTACTTTTCCAATCCGAGATCCGGCAGGCCCTTATTTATTTCGCCAATCGCTTTCGATTTCCGCTGCTTAGGCGGCAACGCGGCCAGTTTGGCGGCAGTGTCTATGACGAGATCGTCCTGGCGATCACTACGCTTGCGTCCGAAAAGACGGGAGCACTGATCGTCATCGAGAGAAATATCGGATTGCGAAACTTCATCGATGCCGGCGTCCAACTCGACGCGCGTCTGAGCTACGACCTTCTGGTGACGATATTTAATCCGTCAACGCCGCTCCACGACGGCGCGGTTATCATACAGAGCGAGCGACTTGCGGCCGCATCGGTCTTTTTGCCGCTGACCAAAAACCCGGAGATCTCGCGCGACCTCGGTACGCGTCATCGGGCGGCTATCGGCATTACCGAAGGCTCAGACGCGATCTCACTGGTGGTATCAGAGGAGACCGGACTCATAACGTATGTCGAAGCCGGAAACGTCCGGCGCAATCTGGACCCGACAACGCTCAGAAAACTCTTGCTCGAAGCGATGGACATCCCGCTGATCGAACGCAAGAAGGACGCCGCGAATGCCCTTAAAGAAGCCGATACTGAGGTCACAATAGGTTAAAGAACGAATTTCGACAGATGCCGTCCGGAAACGATAAAACTAAAAACAAAGAGCCGCGAAAAGTATTTTTCAGGCATATCCTGCGCAAGATATTTCTCGAGGATTGGGCGTTAAAGCTCGTTGCGCTCGTCATCACGCTGGGGCTTTGGTTTGGCGTAACCGGGCTCAGCACGCCCGCCACCAAGCGCTTTACTGTCCAGCTCGCGCCAAATGTTGCAAATAATGTCGAGATCACCAATAACGCGATCGCCGAGGTCGAGATAGTCGTCAGCGGAGATGAGCGTAAGTTAAAAACGCTGACGAGCTCCGGCCTTGTCGCCGCTCTGGACCTAACATCGACGCCGCCCGGCGACCGTGTCATTTCGCTTACGCCTGAGAATATCTCGGTTGACTTGCCGCTGGGCGTTAAGCTAGATGACATTCAACCGAATCGCATCGCCGTACGGCTCGAGGAGGTCCAAGAGATCGAACTGCCGGTCAAAGCAGATATCGACGGCAAACCGGCAGATGGTTTTGAGATCTATGGCGAATCTGTCATACCGCAAAGGGTCAAGGTGCGTGGGCCTGCGAGCTTTATGAAGACGCTCGATTTTGTACTTACGGACAAAATATCGGTCGAGGGGAGAACGGAGGATTTTACGGCCAGACAGGTTCCGCTTGGCGTTTCAAACACTAAGGCGACTGTGTCGAATACAGTAGTTGACGTCGCATTTCGAATTGGCGAAAAAAGATCTGTCCAGTCATTTATCGTGGCCCCGCCGACATCGTCCGGGCAGACCAAGCGGTATGCGGTCACGTTATTTGCCGCCAGATCCGTACTGTCGAAGATCCGGGCCGCCGAGATCAAGGTCGAGATCGTGAAAAACGCGGACGGCGAAGATGTACCACAAGCGAGCGTGCCAAACGAGTTTTCACATCTGGTCGAGATCAGGTCTGTAAAGGCGAACTAGCGGGGTCACACCGGAAACAGCTCTAAATACTGCCGTATATCGCGCCGCATATCATCGGTGATCTCGTGTTTGGCACGATAGTGCTGTGAACGATAATTTGGCACATACTTTGCCAAACGCCTGTTGAAATCCGCGAACTGCTCCTGTGTATAAAACTCGTCATCATCACCGAAAAGGTAAAATGTCGATGCTGACGGCGGACTATATGCCGCATTAGTATCAAGATCACCCGGAATCCCTCCGCACACGGCGATCACGCCGGCAAGGATCTCAGGATACGTAAATGCAAATCGAAAATTTAGTGCGCACGCTTGAGAAAATCCGTAGATGAATATCTTGCGTTCGTCGATCACGCCATCGGCGGAGAGTTTAGCGATCAGGTCGAGCACGAACTGCTGGTGGAGCCGAATGTGTTCGTCCGGACGGTGGTCTGAAAGCCATCCAAACCCGACGCGGTATCCGTCATCCGTTTGGCGAAAATGCGGATGCGGAGCCTGGATCGACGCGATGACAAAATTCGCGGGTGCGATGAGCCGAGCCTCACGCATCATATATCGCTTGTGAGCACCGTAACCGTGAACGGCGATCAGTAATGGAGCCAAGTCAGCCGCCGACTCTGGTACGTAAAGGTCGTAATAGAGGCTGATCTCTGCCTTAAATGACAGGTCAACCGTTAGATTTTCGTTGGACATAATCTTGGAATTGTCGATCGGCCGCCAAAGCGGGACAGCGATAGACACTTATATCCACTACCCGTCAGCCGAACTGTTATAATACTCGCATTTATGGTCGCATTTATCGAATATATCGACCGCCTGAGCGGTGCCGCGGCCGAAGTCGGGCTGGCAGAAATGCTTGACCGCGTGAGTTTTGTCTTTCTAACGATAACTATTCTGGCGGCCCCGCACTCGATAGCCGCCACCCAGGTCGCCTGGGGTATCGGATTGTTCGCGTTGATCATTCGGTCGGTCATGCGGCCTCGCAAGATCGGCAAATGGCGGCCATTGGTCATTGCACTTTGGGTGTTTTTCGGATGGTCGGTGGTGAGCGCAGTATTCTCATATGAGCCCGCCGTATCGCTGGATCGTCTTCGCGGGCCTGGGCTGATCCTATTCTGCATTTTCGTTATTGGCGTGATCCGAAACATTCAGAGTGCCTATTTTCTGGCATTTGCACTGATCGTTTCGTGTATGGTCAATGTGATAATGACGCCGATCCAGCGGATCATCGGACGAGGCGTCGAGATTCACGGTGTCGCCCCCGACGGGCCATTGGCCAAGTCGGGATTGGGTAACGGCGACACCATTCTCAAGGCAGACGGCAAAAAGCTTTCAGATCCGCAAGCACTTATCGATGCAATCGAGTCCAAAGGGTCGTCGAAAGTCGATTTTCATCGGTCAGATTGGTATTCATCGACCGAGGTTTACAAAAAAGACCTTTTGCCCGGCTCTGACGCCAATTTCCGCCTGGGTGTAAGCACGTCCGGCCCGAGCCATTATTGGCGGATGATGGGGTTTTACAACCACTATACGACCTACGCCGAGGTGCTGCAGTTGATAATGTCGCTACTCTTTGGGTTAATGGTGGCGGCGATCCTAAAGCGTCGAAAAGGCACGCGCCCAACTAACAGCGAACCGCAAACACCGATATCGCGGATATCGTCGCTGTTTACGTCAACGCCATTCTTGATCGCGTCATTTGCGGCGATGTCGGTGGCAATGATAATGACGGTCACACGGGCGTCGCAGTTGTCATTAATGATCTCGGCTCTGTCTATCGGAATGATCTCGATGAGCCGCCGAGCCTTAATAATTGCGGTGCTTGTTGCCATTCCGGTAGGGGCGGCCGGACTATACCTTTTGCAGGAATCGCGAAAAGTCGGGGTTTTTGACTCAACTGACGAATCATCCCAGTATCGCTTGATGATGTGGCGCGACGGTATCAGACTCTGGCAAGCGAGCCCACGAAATGCCGTTTTCGGTGTCGGTATGGACTCGATCCAAAAGCATTGGCAAGAGTGGGATATGTTCGACAAGGGGTGGCAGCATATGGGCCATTTCCACTCTACGCCGGTCCAACTGCTGGCCGAACGCGGCCTTGCGGCATTGATCTTATGGTTGATCGTGCTGGGCATTTACGCCCGTTCGTTATGGAAAGGAATTAGGGCTAATCGCGATGGCGATTGGCGGACGTTCGGTATATTGGCCGGATGTTTTGGCGGTGCCGTCGGCTTTTTTTCAAGCGGCCTTGTCCATTGGAATCTGGGCGATGCCGAGGTTGCAATGGTTTTTTTCCTTCTGATGGGCATCGGCATCCGCACGGTCGAACTTTCAGTCGGAGAATCGCGTATTATCACAAGTTAGTACATTAGGAAACAAAAAAATGAAATTTCATTATCTGCGCTTAAATCTATCAATTTTCGTAATTTTTGCGTTCCTGGTACTTTCGGTGCCGCAATTTGGCTATTCGCAAAATGCGTCAACCAGCACCGCACTGTCGACCGATATCTCGACACAGCTACAGGTGATCGAGACCAAGCTCGAAGCGCGCCGCAAGGAACTCGGGATACCGGGATTATCGCTGGCGATCGTCAAGGACGACAAGGTGATCTACCTCAAGGGTCTCGGGCTAAAAGATTTCGAGGAAAAGATAGCTGTGACGCGGGACACGCAGTTTGCGATCGGTTCCGCAACTAAAGCGTTTACGGCTCTTTCGGTATTGATGTCGCAGGACGAGGGAAAGCTATCGATAGACGATTCGCCCAAAAAATATCTACCGTACTTTAAGATGTTCGATCCGGACACGGACAAGAACATTCTGATACGCGACCTCTTATCGCACTCTTCGGGACTTAACCGGACGGATCTCGCAATGCTCACAGGCCGGCTAAACCGTGCGGAATTGATACAAGTTGCCGCCCAAGCCAGACCGACCGCCAAACTGCGCGAAAAATTTCAATATCAAAACATAATGTACACCGCCGCCGGAGAGATCGTCGCTCAGGCGCAAAAGACGTCTTGGGAAAAGTTCGTGGTTGAGCGCGTCCTGAAACCCCTCGGGATGGAGAACAGCTCGATGTCGATAAAGGAAATGCAGAAGGCCAAAGACTATTCGTACGGCTACGAATACAATTTTGACACAAAGGCCACCGTACGAAAGCCGTTTCGCGGGATCGATCAGGTGGCACCTGCAGGGGCGATCAACTCGAGTGCCCGGGATATGGCCGAATGGTTGAGATTTGTGCTCAACGGCGGAACTGTCGGTGGAAAAAGGCTCGCATCGGAAAGGAGCTTTGCCGAATGGGTCAAACCGCATATGAAGATCGCCGGTTCAACAAGCTATGGATTTGGGTGGTTCCTGCAGGATTGGAACGGCCTCAAGGTCGTCCAGCACGGCGGCAATATAGACGGTTTTAACTCGATGGTGGCAATGATCCCTGAGAAAAAGATCGGCTTTGTATTGCTTACCAATGTGAGTGCGTCGAGCGTAGGCAACGAGCTAATGCAGATAGTTTGGGAAAATCTGATCGGTTTGCCCAAGGTTGACGAGAGCTCCAAACTTCCGGTCAAGACGATGGAAAGGATGGTCGGCAAGTACAGGCTTGCGGTTGCCAATATGGACTTTGAGGTAAAGATCGTCGGCGATGACCTCGTTATGGCAGTGCCCGGACAACCTGAGTACAAACTGCAGCGGACCGCACCGCGGCAATTCAAGATGGTGGGAGCACCCGATGGATTTGCCGTCAAATTCAATCCGGAACAAGGCGATGCGACCGAACTCTATCTGCAGCAGCCGCAGGGAAACTACACACTTCCGCGGCTCAATGCCGGCGTCACGCTGGAGAAAAGTCCGGAAGTGACATCGGGGACGAAGAGCGGCCGAAATGAACTCGTCGGAAAATATACCGTCCCGGGCGGTGGCGTCGAAGTCAGCATCAGCGAGTCAGAGGGCAAACTGACGTTTAACATTCCGGGCCAGCAACCGTATTCTCTTGGTGAAAAGTCTAAGGACGTCTATTCGCTCTCGCCGTTGCCCGATACATACTTTCTAACCGCAAAGCGCGATGCGGGCGGTAAGATCACGAGTGTCGCAATCACCCAACCGGAGGGCGTGTTTGATTTCAAAAAGATCGATGACGCAGGCGAACCCGCGACCACGATAACGACTGATGAACTGATGCAGCAGTCGATCGACGCGATCGGCGGTGAAGCAAATTGGCGAAAGATAACGACGCGTTATACCGAGGCAAATGTCGATCTCGAGAATCAAGGCATCCAGGGCAGGTCGATCAGTTGGGCAAAGGCACCTGATCGTGGGGCGACGAGTATGACGATGACCGCACTCGGCAAGACCATCGCGAGCGGATGGGAATATTATGACGGAAAGGGCGGTCAGGAAATATACACGTTTGCACCTGCTGAAACATACACCGGAAAACGACTTGACGATGCCGCACTGTCGGCCACATTTTACTCACAGCTTGAATGGAAGACACTTTTCAAGAAAGTGACGATCCGAGACAAAGCAAAGGTCGGCGACGAGGAATGCTATGTGGTCGATTTCGAGCCTAATAAAGGTAACAATTTTACTGACTATTATTCGACCAAGACATTTCTGCTGCGGAAACGTATCGGCGTCAGTTCGTCGAGCACCAGCGAACAAAAGACAGCATATTCGGCAACATTTGATGACTATCGAAATGTTGACGGCATAATGCTGCCATTTAAGATGACGAGCTTCAATGCCGGCACCGGCAATGTAGTAACTGTCGTGACGATGTACAAACATAATTTGCCTATGGATGACAAACTGTTTGCACCGCGAAAAGTGAAGTAGTCGTGGCTTATTGGATAGAGTCGATACCGGCGACCGACATCAGGTCCGTAGCATACGCAGGCTCGCTGTGGTCGAAAACCTCGTCGAGTTCCTTTTCGACGCTACCGTGAGTAGAGGGAATTCGTTTGATCATCGGCTCGAAATTGCGAAAATCGTATAGCTCATTATCGAGCAGATGCGAGCCGGTGACATTCGTAAGTGCGGTCATCATCGTCGCGCGGATAAACGGCGTCTCCTTTTCAAGTTCATTGATGAGGCGCTTTACGCGGGCACGTTTCAGATTGGGTTGGGAGCCGCAAAGATTGCAGGGAATGATCGGAAATCCTCGTTCGTCAGAGTATTTCTGGATCTCCTTTTCCTGACAATAGGCGAGCGGGCGAATGATCGTATTGCGGCCATCATCCGAACGCAGGATCGGGGGCATCGCCTTGAGCTGGCCGACGTAGAAAAGATTCATCAGAAAGGTCGCAATGATATCGTCACCGTGATGACCGAGGGCGATCTTAGTGCATCCTTCCTCAACTGCGACCGAATAAAGTATGCCGCGACGCAATCGGGAGCACAGCGAGCAATACGTTTTGCCCTCAGCAATGTGGGACGTCACGATCGAATAGGTATCTTCCTCAACGATGCGATATCTGACTCCGATGCTCTCGAGATAATCGGGCAGAATGTGCTCGGGAAAATCGGGCTGCTTCTGGTCAAGATTGACCGCAAATATCTCGAAATTGACCGGTGCCCGACGCTGTACATCCAGCAATAGGTCGAGCATCGTATAGCTGTCCTTGCCGCCCGAGAGACAGACCATCACCTTATCGCCCTCTTCAATCATCGAAAAATCAGCGATAGCATTGCCCATCTTTTTGAGCAATTTGGTCTTCGTCTTTGTCTCAGTAGTCAACCTTTTACACAGCCTCCGAAAATTATGAATTCTGACACGCCAGCGTCGAAATAACAACCTCAAAATAGTACTAGACACACGCGCAAAAAGTCATCTATTATTTAGTGGACGGGAACAGGGTGTATGTATAAGTGTGGGTTTGGGTGTTTCAAACACTCAAATCTCAGGGTTGCTATTCCTTTCACAAACGGCATTTCAGACGAAATTCTTCAGCGAGGTTTAATAAAAGTATGATCAGAATGGGCAGAAGTTCCAGAACGGAACCCGCAGAATCCAACGATTTTCAGAATCCACCGGCCGCCGATCCGGCATTTCGCTACCAGACCGAGGCACCGGCGGCATCCGGCAGGGCAATATCAGAGAGCGACGCTATGGCCCGTGATATTAAAGAAGGACGCTTGAGCGGTTTTGTCGGCCACGGCACGACACTCACCGGCGAGACCGACTTTCACGCGATGCTGAGAGTTGACGGACATCTGATCGGAACGGTTTCGTCCGAATCCGGAACATTGATCATCGGCACGAATGGTCAGGTCGATGCCAACATAATGGTTGCCGCCGCAATGATCAACGGCACGGTCAACGGTGATATCTATGCGAGCGAAAAGCTACAGCTTGGCCGCACCGCACGCGTGATGGGCAATATTCAGAGCCCGCGTTTGGTGGTCGAGGAAGGCGCGATACTCGAGGGCAGTTGCAGTATGATGAAGGCCCGCGAAATTCAGGAAGAAGAAGTCGCGGCCGCGATCGAACCTAGCCCGGAGACTCCGACCTATCAACAGACCGTCGAGGACGACGCGACGGCCACTTTATTCGCTGAGGACGACGATGACGAGTCAGCGGATGTCGCGACGGCATAAATAGCGATGGTTTTCGAATTGAGCAAGGATAAAACAAAATGCTAAATGAATTTAAGGCCTTTATTGCACGCGGAAACGTACTGGACCTGGCGATCGGCGTCATTATCGGAGCCGCTTTCGGCAAGATCGTGACGACATTTACCGAAGGCATTATTATGCCATTCGTTGGATTAGTGACGGGTGGAGCCGATTTTAAGACCAAGTTTTACGATCTGAGTGGCAAGCTCGGGCCGGGAGCGACGATCGAACAGATCGATGCCGCCGTCAAGGGCGGTGCTCCGCTGTTGCGTTACGGACAGCTCATCAGCGACATCATTACATTTCTGATCGTCGGATTTGTGATGTTTCTGATCGCCAAGGCTGCGATGAATTACTTTACAAAATTGGCAGCCGCGACTCCGGCACCGCCGCAAGAGGCTCTCCTGACCGAGATCCGCGATTTGCTTAAGGAAAAGTAGGATAACGAAGACGGCGGCCGGATAGCCTACGCCGCCGTCGTCAAAACTGATAAACGCCCTCCGGCGTTATACACGCATCCAGTCTGATGTCGTGATCGCCGATATCGTCAATTTCTTCCACCGGCTCGAAAAGGCTCACGCCGACCTTTCGGCAATCGGGCCGGCACCCCGCAAGGAACCCGTCATAAAACCCCTTTCCATACCCCGTTCTATGTCCCGTCACATCAAAACAGAGTAGTGGAACGATCACCAGATCGATCGACTCAGGCTCGACGCTTTCACCGTCCGAAGGCTCTCTGATACCCCAACTGTTTTCGACCAATAATGTCCGGGCGGTAAACGCGATATGCTCTAATTTGCCTGTCCCTAACAGAGTCTTTGGCGCCACAGTTCTAATTGACGGATGTTGGCGCCGGATCCTATCAACTATCAGCGACGTGTCAACCTCGTTGAATTTAGGTATCGAAATGAAGGCGTGCACCGTTCGGACGTCACTCAGATCGACCGCGGCAAAAAAACGACCTGCTATCGAACGGCTTGCTTCGGCGACAGTTTCGGGAGCAAGATCCGCTCTCTTTTTTAGGAACTCCCGACGGAGTTGAGCTTTTTTCATTGACGCAGAGTCGGTTCAGCCCCGTTTCTTTTCCGGACGCAGTTTGTTGGCGACGGCCGTCCTTGGCGTTACCTGATTTGCACGTACCTCTTGGCCGGCGTTGGTGGCATTTGCCGCTTTAGCAGCAGCAAGCATTTTTGATTCGTTGATCGCTTTGAGAGCCGCTTTAGCATTTTTGCTAAGCCTCTTTTTTTCTTTTGGCATAAATTCCTCGTATTAACTTCGCACGATCCATCCGCCGCCGACAACTTCGTCGCCATTATAAAAGATGGTCGCTTGTCCAGGGGTGATCGCCCTCTGCGGTTCATCAAATCGGATCATTGCCCGACTGTCCGGCAATGCCGTTAAGGTCGCCATTGCGGGGTCGTGACGATAGCGGATCTTGACCTCCGCCCGAACCGGCACAGTAGGTTCGTCGAAAGCCACCCAATTGACACCGCTCGCAATAAACTCGATCGCCTCAAGCTCATTAGCCGCGCCGACGATGATCTGGTTTTTGGCACGTTCGATCTGCACAACGTAAAGTGGTTTTTCATTGGCGATGCCCAGGCCGCGACGCTGCCCGATGGTGTAGCGGTGGATCCCTGAATGAGCTCCGACGGTTTCACCGGCAGTGTTGACGATTGCTCCGCCCTCCGGCATTTCGGATGAGCGCCCTTCGTGCTCTAGATACCGGTCGATAAACTCCGAGTATTTCCCGTCCGGCACAAAGCATATCTCTTGTGACTCCTGCTTTTCGGCCGTATAGAGATCAGCCTCGCGGGCAATGTCCCGAACGTCGCTCTTGAGCATTTCACCGAGCGGAAACAATGAGCGCGACAGTTGCTCCTGATTGAGCTCCCATAGAAAATAGCTCTGATCCTTCCAGTGGTTTTTGCCGCGAAATAATCTATAGCGGTCCGCTGCAGCGTCGTACTCGACCCTGGCGAAATGACCGGTCGCGACCTTTTCGCAGCCGAGCGACATTGCCATCCGGTCTAGCGAAGCAAATTTCAAACGCGAATTGCACGCCACACACGGGATCGGCGTTTCGCCCGATAAATAGCTCTGAACAAAGGGCTCGACCACTGAGCGTTCGAAATCGTCCTCTAGATTTAGGACGTAAAACGGGAAACCCAGCTTTTCAGCGACGCGGCGGGCATCATAAACATCATCTAACGAGCAGCAACGGCTAGGTAGAGGGTCACCGTTTTCGTCCACGTTGATATTGCGGCGCTGATTCCACAACTGCATCGTAAACCCTACGAGTTCGTGTCCCCGCTCCTTCAAGAGCGCAGCTGCCGCCGAACTATCGACACCGCCGCTCATTGCAACCGCTATTTTCATTACCCTCACAGTTTATGAGTATAGCGATTAAGGTCAACGTTTTGAAAGCTGTTGTTCTGATAATTTAGCGAAAAAACGGAATCAACACCTTACGAGTGGCGTCGGCATAGGCTCGTGCTCCCGCCTGATTCGGATGACCGACGGACGCGATCTCACAATATCGGACGGGGTATTTCAGGCCGGTCGATCGTTTTAATTCCGATAACTCACGTCGGCAATCATCACGCCTGCTTTCATAAAGCGGGTCTTCGGAACGGCCCTTTCTGCCTAGCCGGAACAGCAGTGTATTAGGTGTTTCGAAGCAAGTGTCGGTTGTAATTGGCGTGGGAATAAATACCGCACGCGAGTTTGTCGATCGGAGATTGAAATTTTCGATCGCCAACCTGAGGTTTCTCTCCGATTCCCTGACCCATATATTAGAGAGCCTGATCACGTTTCGCTTTATCTTATTGAATATGAGCGTCCGCGTCATTACGTTATTTGCCACGGGTTTGAGCGGACGTGGAAATGCCATCGACTCGAGCCAGCCATTAAATACACGACTACCTACCGATACA
>Ga0154020_10001265_pt1 | contig 31379 bp, 29 predicted proteins | sample Klosneuvirus_201_FD_109709 | JGI IMG/M metagenome (GOLD analysis project Ga0154020, IMG submission 109709) | Active sludge microbial communities from wastewater, Klosterneuburg, Austria - Klosneuvirus_20160825_MG | ecosystem: Engineered > WWTP > Aerobic digester > Activated sludge | place...
CAGGGCTGGTCCAAGCTCACTTTGCGCACATCACTTCCGTAGTAACCCTTGGCATTGTCGCTGAACGGGTTTGCGCCACTTTCGCTCCAGTCCAAGCCGGTGCTCATGGTGAGCAAATTGTACAGCGTGATCTTCGCATGACAGCCGTCTTTGTATTCCGGAAGAAAATCGCCGACCGGTTGGAACACGTTGCTGATCTTCCCTTCCCCCATAGCGATGCCGGTGAGCACGCTGATGTAGCTTTTGGCCACGCTGAAACTGTTGCTAACGCTGTCCGCATCCCAACCGTTCCAGTATTGTTCGAAGAGGAGGCTATCGTGTTGGAACACGGCAAACCCGACGGAATAGAGGTCCTTAAGTGTCTTTTCCTGCTCGGGAAGCAACGCCAACTTGCCGTACCGTTCGCTGGTCGGCCAAGGCTGTGGTTGATCCGCTGGAATGGTCGCGTACGGGAAAAAGTGCATGTCGTCGATCTCCGGCGAACTGCGACCGATCAAGTACGTGTATCGCACGCCCTTTACCAAGTGACCGTTGCCCGTGAGGTAGGCCAAGGCGATCAGGAGCGCGATGATCCCGATGGTCCATAGAAGTATTTTCCGGAGGATACGCATGGCAGCGAAGGTAATTGGTGGTTGAATGTGAAGTGATCAGAATGTAAGGATCGGGTATAGCGTAGGGGCGGAAGATCTTCCGCCCGGAGTATTACCCGATGCGATTGAACGCGATACGGGTTTCCTTTGCGACCGCATCCAAAACAACAGAACGTGCCCGAGATCCTCGTCGATATCCTCAAGGTGAAGGACCTGTACTCCGGACTGGGACAGTTCTCCGCCAATTTCGCAGAGGCCTTGATCGCGGCAAGACGACCAGAGGACGAGTTGAAATTCCTTGCGCCCCAGGGCTACTCTATTGGTTCTTCGGAAGCTACCGGTGTCGTTCATCCGAGTCTGCTTCGGCGTTATTTCCCGGCGTTGAACAAGCCCCATGACCTATGGCATAGTCTGCACCAATTCCCATCGTTCCGCCCGCACCCGCGATCGAAATGGATCCTTACGGTACACGACCTCAATTTTCTTGTCGAGAAAGACCATTCAAAGGCCCAACGCTATTTGCAGCGCCTTCAACGGAACGTGGATGGAGCGCATGCGGTTACGGCCATATCGGCTTTCACCAAGCACGAATTGGAACAACATGTTGATCTGCGCGGAAAGCCGGTCCATGTGATCCATAATGGCGTGGTAATGCCCAGCGGTAACTCAACGCCGAAGCCTCAACGACCCTACTTTCTTTCACTTGGCGTTTTCAAGGAGAAGAAGAATTTCCATGTCTTGTTAGCGATGATGAAGGACTTTCCCGACCATGATCTGGTGCTGGCAGGGAACAATGCAACCACATACGGCGCATCGATCAAAGAGCGAATTCGTGTGCTTGGTTTGGAAGATCGTGTTCACATGCCGGGTGCAGTGGATGAACAAGAAAAGTTCAGGCTTTTCAGCCATTGCGACGCCTTTCTTTTCCCGTCGCTTGCAGAGGGTTTTGGCCTACCCGTTATCGAGGCCATGTTGTTGGGGAAACCGGTGTTCCTAAGCCGCGCCACCAGCTTGCCGGAGATCGGGGGTGATGCTGCGTTCTACTTCGACAGTGAGCAACCGGAAACGATCACACATTCAATTCGCACCGGTTTGGCCAACTTTAGTGCGGACCCCGACGTGGCCACTCAACGGCTGAAAGCACACGCTGCACAGTTCACGTGGGAAGCCTGCGTCACGAGGTACTTAAAGCTGTACTCGCAAGTATTGGAGCACGCCTGATCCAAGGTCCCTAAACGAAGAACGCCCGGTTTCTGCCGGGCGTTCTTCATGCGTGTTGGGAGTGGATCACTTCCACTGCTTCTTCATCAAGTAGGTAGCCACCTCCTTGCCTAGTTTGGCATAGGCTTCGGCGATACGTCCACCCGTGTCGTAGTCAAAGCCCATGGCGTTGGCACCGGGACAGTTCGAAACGATCATTTCGCCAAGTACCTCACCTGGATCAGCGATCGCTACGAGTTGAACTGAAGCACCAATGCTTGAAGGACGCTTGGAGATCCCGATGTTGTATCCAGGCTCCGTGGCCACGGTTTTCACGATCAAACGGTATTTCGCGTCGTTGTTCTCCTTATCCGCCTTTTGCGCGCCATCCATGCGGCTGTTGTAAAGCTCCAGAAATTTCGGCTCGTACAACCGCTCACGATCGTTGATCCAAGCGATGGCCCATGTATCGCCTTTGCCACTCTCTTTGTCGTTGTATTCCTTGCTCTTCTTCGTGATGTACTGTTCGTTCGTCATGCCGTTACCTACGAGCATGCCGTCGTAAACGAAATCAATGTCCACGGTCTTCTCGCCTTTCAGCGCCTTGAAGTCGCCACTGATCATTGAGGTGCTCACGCCGGAACCGTACATCTGGGCCATGGCCCCGGTTCCGAGCAGAAGCAGCGACAATGCTGCAATAGTTCTGTTCAGTTTCATTTTCTAATGATGGTTTAAGGTTGGAAAGATAGCGCAGGGTTTGTTAGTGCGCGATGCAATTTGGCAAATGACGTGCCAGTAGAACAAGAGTGACTGGAGGGCTATTAGTTGAAGGCTTTCACTTGACACTACAAGTCCTTTCACACCATCTCCAAATCAAAAAGATCGGCCAACTCCAATTTCAACCGCTCTTTCACGGCTCCCTTATCCAACAATCCACCGAGCTCCTTAGCCGTACAGGTAACCCCCTTATCGGCGATCCCACAAGGCATGATGTTCTCGAAAAAGCTCAGGTCCGTGTTCACATTGAAAGCGAGCACATTGGCCGGTGTTACTCCACTACAAGTCGCGCAACACCAAGTTGAAGACTTTTCCCGGACCGCACTTGGACGGTGTACACTCCAGCGGAAAGCCCGCCGCGCTCGATCAACACCGTCCTGCTGCCGTTGCCGCTCATGCTCTGCACCAAACGTCCGTGTACATCGATCAGGTCGATGGTGTGGTTGGAGGTAAGTGCTTCGCCGTACACGAGTCGGGTCTGATCAGAGAAGGGGTTCGGGACCAGGACCATGGAATTGCGCTCGTGGTCCAGCACGGACAGTGCGATGATCTGCGTGGCATCGGTAAGTGCGGTACAGCCATAGATGCTTGTCACTTCAACCTGGTACGAGCCAAGCGCATCGAGCATGAGCCACCGGTCCGTTTCGCCGGGCATCGGTTCGCCGTCGAGGTACCATTGGTAGGTATCGCCTTCGGTGGCTTCGAGCAAGTCGTTCTGCGGATTGGTGATGAGGGGGTCCCAGAGGTCGCAATCGACAAGGGTGTTCAGCGTGGTGTTGGTGATCACCGGCTCGTTGAAGTCGAAGTAGATACCGGCCGTATTGGAGATCGTCGTCAAGTCGGGAAGCCCGTCTTGCAAAGGCATACGGAAGCGAATGAAGCCTTGGCTACCCGCGGGGTCACTGGCACTATCCGGTAACATGATGTACAAGAAGGTGATCTCCATTTCCCCGGTCTCATTCACTGTGAATCGGCTAGGCGCATGCGATGAAGCCACCAGTTCTACGCCGGACCAGTTCAACGCGTCGGAGAGTTGATCCACGATGCGCACATGGAAGGCAGGACCGGTGCCCACGTTCTGGAAACGGATGGTGTAGTCCAGTTCGCGGAGGGTATCGCCCACGGCACCACTATCGCCATAACCCTTTGGTTCAACTTGTTTGTCATTCGGGTCATACGAACAAAGGAGGGTCCAGCTCAACGTATCCGTTACCAAGCTCGTGGGAGGCGGGATGCCCTCTCCGGTTCCTGCGGTTCCGATGATATCTAAAATGGCTCCTACCGAAACAGACTCAGGAAGTCCGATGGATAATGGGAAATGCGCGGTCTGCATATATCCGAGTTGATCGAATGGAAAGGTCAGGGTGGTGTCCTCAATGGTGGTGCCATCAGGATAGCCCAGAGGGTTCAATTCGGGATCGAAGTGGATCTGGACCAAGCCACTTTCTATACGCGGCCCCATGTTCTTAATGAAGACCCAAACAGGTAGTGCGCCACCACAAGGAGCCTGGCCCCGGGTCAAAAGGATCTCGATGAACGAAGTGTCCACTGTGGCAACATAGCCGAAATCCAATCCGAGGGCCAGCGGTTCATTGGCTGTTGTTGTAACGCTGTATCCTGCGGCGCCTTCGCTCAACGTCCACAATCCCGGATCATGGCTGATCGCGGTGGAAACCTGCACGGTGCCCGGAAGCATGCCTATTTCGTACACGCCGCTACCGGAAGTAAGTGCGAAGAGCACAGGGCTATCCGTAACAACCGAGGCGAAGGGGAAGGGTGGCTCCCCTGGATCATACTCGCCATTTTCGTCGGTATCGAAATACACCCGGCCGCGGATCTAAAAAGGACCTTCGAACAGGTTCTCCATCCAATAAGCACTGCCGTTCATATCCCTACCGGCGATATCGTACGGTGCATTCGGCTCGGTGATGGACGCAACACCCATGGTCATGTTCTCTTCCATGTAGATCGTAACAGGATCTGCGAAGACCTCACCACCCCAGTTGGGTTGGTACCGAAGCGTGTTGTTGCCATTCGACAGATCATTTTCGCGGTACAGGATGTCCATATCCGTGTCGCCATCGATGTCGGCGCAGATCAACTGATCGATCTGGATCAGATCCCCGGACCAGTTGATCGGAAGGAATGGCCCCCAAGCCCCTTGGCCAAGGTTCTCCTGCCAACCGAACGTCGGGTATATGGGTCCAAGACACTCGGCGCAGTTCGTATGAATAACATCGTTATCGCCATCTCCATCCACGTCGGCAACTTCAAAGAAGGAGGTTCCGTAGTTGAATATAGCTGGTGCCTCAAGGGTTCCGTTCCCCAAGTTCTGTTGAACATTGATCTCTCCGCTGGAATTGGAAATGATCAGGTCGGGAAGCGCGTCTCCGACCAGGTCGACCATTGAAAGCGAAGTGAAGAAGTCGAAGACCGTCGTCATCAACACATCCGCACCGAAGTTGCCTGAACCATCATTGGGCTGATAAACCAATTGATTGGTATTGTAACTATAGGAAACCACATCCTGATCCCCATCGCCATCCACATCGATCACCGAGACCAAGATGCCATACTCGACCGAAGAGCGCATCACAGCAGCAGGCTCGAATCCGGTTGGCAAGTTGTTCTTGGACCAGACCACATACTGGTGTTGTGAGGGGTATTGGTTGCCGCTCACCACTACATCGAGCTTCCCATCGCCATCGATGTCAGCAGTTTGCACGGTAGAATATAAACCAGGACCTTGCATAACAAGCATGGGGTCGGAGAACGAGCCATCACCAAGATTGCGAAGCCATACGGTCGTGCCGCGTCCTTCATTGTGTATGACAATGTCGGAATATCCATCACCATCCATATCGGCGAATTCGTGTTCCTGCGAGACAAGCCCCATCGAGATCAATTGGTCGGTCCTTGTGAACACACCTGCACCATCGTTCAGTTGGATCTGAAGACCATTCCACCGATCGCTAACAATGTCCAGGTCACCATCCTCATCGATGTCGAATAGCTGGGTCTTTGAGGTAAGGTCCGTGGTCATTCCAACGGCAAGCTGCTCTGGCGAAAGCACATTGTTCTGGGTGAATTGCAGGCCTCCTCCCCAATTCGCGAACCAGAACGACTCTGCGCCGTCCATCGAAAGAATGTCCTGGTCCCCATCCATGTCGATGTCGCCAAGGGCCATACCGCTAAAGTCGGTGAAGAAGTTGGAGACCCCTGGCAGGTCCAGTTGCCATGGCAGGTTCCACGTACCGTCGCCGTTGCTGATCAATGCGCGTGGATCTGGTCGGGTGATCAGATCCATGTCCCCGTCCCCGTCCATATCCGCAGCGAGCACGCCATCGCAGGGGATCGATACAAGGTCGACCGTTTCGATGTCCACAAATGCCCCACTTTGCAAGGAGCGAATAACAACCTGTCTTTGGTTCGGTAAAGGCGATTCAATGAACAGCCATTCATCCGTTCCGTCCCCGTTCATATCCACGATCTGTCCTGGAAGTAGACCGCCTAGGCCAACCAACTCCCACGAGCTCCAGTTGCCGCCACCTTCATTCTGAACAATGAATGCCGGCCAACCGAAGTTGACGATGTCCTGATCACCGTCGTTATCCACATCGAGACAGCGAATGCCAGTGTGGCTCAAGTTTGGTACCGTCGGCGTAGCGACATTCGGGAACGTGGCATCGCCCGCATTGGTCCAGATCTCCAGCCTCGAGTATGCTTCGAAGTCTTCGATCACGGCGACAAGGTCGAGGTCTCCATCACCGTCCACATCAGCTGCTTGTAAAGAAATGACCTGCTGATTTTCTGCCGTGCCCAAGTATTGAAGCGGCTCGTAGCCACCGCTGCCGTTACCCAAAATAAGGCCAGGGCCCGAGATCGTGCCATAGAGCATGTCCAAGACCCCATCGCCATTTATATCGACGATCTGATGAAGGCGATAGCTGGAAAAGTCCAATGGAAGAACGATCCGGGGGGCATCGAACTGGGCTGCAACGGAAGTTCCGAGCAACATAACGGACAAGGCGGTGTAGATCGACTGGCGCATGGTGCCAAATCTAGCGCGGAAAATACTGCCCACCGCGTGCTCTAGGTGGTATAGGTCACATCAAAAAGATCCGCCAACTCCAATTTCAAACGGTCTTTAACGGCTTCCATTTCCAACAAGCCGCCGAGTTCTTTGGCCATACAGGTTACCCCCTTGTCTGCGATCCCACAAGGGATAATGTTGTCGAAATAGCTCAGGTCCGTGTTCACGTTGAAGGCGAAGCCGTGCATGGTCACCCAACGGCTCGCGCGAATGCCCAATGCGCAGATCTTGCGAGGTTGTAAGGCCGTCACCCCAGGCGAAGACCCGGGGAAGTCCAACCAAACACCGGTCAATCCTTCGATCCGTCCTGCTTTGATGGTGTAGGCTTCCAACGTCCCGATCACCGCCTCTTCCAAGGTGCGCAAGAAACGATGGATGTCCGTGAAGTGATGGTCCATGTCGAAGATGGGATAGCCTACGATCTGCCCTGGTCCATGGTAGGTGATGTCGCCACCGCGATCGATCGGGAAGAATTCCACGCCGTTCTCGCGCAGGCCAGCTTCGTTCAACAACAGGTGACTTTGATTGCCGCTCTTCCCCAAGGTATAGACATGCGGGTGCTCACAGAAGAGCAAGTGGTCCACTGTCGGGATCTGCTCACTTTCCGGCAATTTGCGGTTGGCGATCTTGCGGTCGATGGTCTCTTGGAAGAGCCGTGTTTGAAAGGCCCAAGCTTCAGAGTATGGGATCAGGCCGAGGTCTTGGAAGTGGACTTTTCTCATTGTAGGTTCAACGCAGAGGCGCGGAGAGCGCAAAGGAACGCAGAGGCAGAGGAATTGGGAGGCGCTTCGCTTGTGGGAGAAATGTCTTCCGCGCCAACTGTGGGTGTTTTTTCGAATGATTACTCGTAAAGGCCGTTCGCTACGCGTCGGACGCCGTCGACAAGCCTTGACTCATGGAAGTTGATCAAAAGCCCTAGCCGCTTGTCGGACAGCTTCAAATAGGTAAGCAGCGTGGTCAGGAAAATGTCGTGAATTGCTCCGACCGCTTTCACCTCGACGATAATGCGGTCCTCGACCAAAAGATCGAGCCTGAGCGGTGTTCCCAATGCTTTTCCGCGGAATACGATCGGAACATTCTGCTGTGTCACAACGTGATGACCTTGTTCGCGCAGAACATGAACAAGGCATTCCTCGTAGATCGATTCCAAGAGTCCGGGACCGAGTTCACGGTGCACTTCGATCGCGCATCCAATGATCTTCGAGCTGAGTTCGTTGTGCGTCATTCTACGACAATGTAACTGTCGAACAACGCTCTGCGAACCTCAGCGTCCTCCGCGCCTCTGCGTTAACTCTGGCTCCTCTACTTAACCTCCGCCAACTTCCCCTTCAGCATGTTGATCACTGCGATCTCGCTGGGGTCCACGCCTTTCTTCTGCGCCCAGAACAGGCTTACCCAGTCGCCTAGGTTGATCAGGTACAACTGGCGTGCGATGGATGTGTCGCCTTTGCTCCAAACCTCGTAGACGTTCGGCGTGTATTTCTCAAAGATGCTCTTGTTGATCTCCATGCGCATTTGCGTGCGCTCGTGGTCTTCCTTGTGGCGGAAGATCACCACGCCCAAGCTCTTGTCACCACCGGCCCAGCCCACCAATTCGTTGTGGTTCATCTCGGGGATCGCGTGGTGCCAGCAGAGTTCCTTGCTGTTCTCGTTCACTTGCTGTCGGAAACGGATGCTGACGGCTTCGGTGTTCGCTTCACTGTAGATCACCAAACGCTTACCCACCAACTTTTCGGTGAGGTCCATGGCGGCTTTCTTGATCGCCTCCTTGTCATCAAGCAACATGTTCGCTGCCGTTTTCACAGCGCCTTCGAAACCATCGCCGATGATGCCGAAATGGTTCAACACGAAGAACTGCTGCACAAGTGAGTAGGCCAACATGGTGCGAGGCGGATTGCCGCCGGGGATCACGATGTGGTCCAAACCCTTCGCCTTGGCGGTCTCCAGCATGGTACCACCGCTCGTAATGATCACTACCCGAGCGCCTTTGGCCAAGGCCTGGTCCATGGCGGCGAGGGTTTCTTCTGTATTTCCACTGTAGCTGCACGCGATCACCAAACTCTTGTGGTCCACGTAGCTGGGCAGGTAGTAGTTGTTGTACACTTCGATCGGGCACTTCGCCTCTTTGTGCATCAATTGTGCGGCTATGCGCCCACCTATGCCACTGCCGCCCAGTCCTGTAACGACCACATTGGTATAGGGGCCTCCTGCGGCTTTCAAAGTTGCTTTACGGCCAATTTCAAGGGCCTCTTTCAGTTGTTTCGGGAAGGCGTCGATAAGGTTCTCCATTCTGCTTGGTAAGATGCTGGGTCAAAAGTAGGGGCTTGATACGTAGTTGGAGCACTTAGGGTTAGCGCGACCTATTGGCTCCTTCAGGATGGCACGAAAATGAACGTGGAAGCAGCCACCGGAATAGCGATCATGAAAACAGTTGAACGGATATGCTGTTCGTTTGGAGCGAAGCATAAGGGTGCCAGGCGGCATACCTTCGCGGCCCATTCATTTCCCCATGTCACAACCGCTTTCTGACCAAGAACAAGGCCGCCGCGATTCCATGCAAAAGTTGCGTGCGCTTGGTATCGATCCCTTTCCCGCTGCACAATTCCCTGTTACGCATACGGCGGCAGGAGTGAAGAAGGAGTTCAAGGAAGCAGCCCCTTCAGGTGAAGGGGAGAAACCCGAAGCCAACGTTGTGCTTGCAGGCCGCTTGATGAGCGTGCGCGTGATGGGCAAAGCATCGTTCGCTGTGGTCCGTGACCATACCGGTGATCAGCAGATCTATGTGAACCGAGATGAGATCTGCCCCGGCGAGGACAAGACACTGTACAATGATGTCTTCAAGAAATTGCTCGACCTCGGTGATCTGATCGGCGTGAAAGGGTACATGTTCAAGACCCAGACAGGCGAGTTGACCTTGCATGTGAAAGAGCTTACCGTGCTCGCAAAATCGCTGCGGCCGTTACCAGTGGTGAAGACCGATGAAGAGGGCAACGTGCACGATGCGTTCGGCGATCCCGAGCTGCGCTATCGTATGCGCTACGTGGACTTGATCGTGAACCCGAACGTGCGTGAGACCTTCTTGAAGCGGACCCGCATTTTCGATGCCATGCGCAAGGCCTTCCAGACCGCCGGATACATTGAGGTGGATACGCCCGTATTGCAAGCAATTCCGGGTGGTGCTGCTGCACGACCGTTCGAGACGCACCACAACGCATTGGACGTGCCGTTCTACTTGCGGATCGCGAATGAGTTGTACCTCAAACGCTTGATCGTGGGCGGCTTTGAAGGCGTGTTCGAGTTCAGTCGCAACTTCCGGAACGAAGGCATGGACCGCACGCACAACCCTGAATTCACGGTGATGGAATTGTACGTGGCGTACAAGGATTACCTGTGGATGATGGACTACATGGAAGGGGTGTTCGCGCAAGTGGCGATCGCTTCCAATGGCTCTACGGTCGCCAATTTCCAAGGGAAGGAGATCCGGTTCGAAGCGCCTTTCAAACGGATCACCATGTGCGGGGCGATAAAAGAAAAGACCGGCATTGATCCGCTCGAGATCGATGAAAAAGAACTTGGCGCGCTCTGCCTGAAACACGGGATCGAAGTGACCGCCGCGATGGGAAAAGGCAAGTTGATCGACGAGCTCTTCAGCGAATTAGTGCAGCCCGAATTGATCCAACCCACCTTCGTGATGGACTTCCCAACGGAGATGAGCCCACTGTGCAAAAAGCACCGCAACGATGATCGCTTGACGGAACGGTTCGAGCTGTACATCGGTGGCTTCGAAGTGGCCAATGCATACAGCGAATTGAACGACCCCATCGATCAGCGCGAACGCTTCGAAGAGCAAGTGAAGTTGATGGAACGCGGCGATGACGAGGCCATGTTCATCGATCAGGATTTCCTGCGCGCATTGGAGTATGGCATGCCGCCAACAAGCGGTATCGGCATTGGCATGGACCGGTTGGTGATGTTGCTTACGGACAACCCGGCGATCCAAGAAGTGTTGCTGTTCCCGCAGATGCGGCCGGAGAAGTTCGGTTAGTACAAGCGGATGTCACAAGCCTTACTGACCCTGCTCCCACGAACTTTGAAGTGGCTTGGGGTGGTGTTCGGCTGCCTGCTTTTTGTTGTGGCCGGTATATGGATGCAGGGACGTGCTGCAGATGGCGCGGCGGAGTTCAAAGCCTGGGCTTGTATCGTGTTCTTCGGACTGATCGCGTGCGTTGGCCTGCTCCAACTTATTCCCGGAGCAACACAGGTGGTGATCACAGGGGAAGGGCTTTTCACCACCACCATGTTCCGTACCCGTTTTCTTGGGTGGTCGCGGATCGATCGCTTCGGTGTGATCGAACGGACTCAATGGCACGGTCCGTTCCGCCGCCGCCAAAGACAGGTCGGCATCCTTTTCATCATTCCTGAAGAGGGTGGAGCAATGTTGGAGAAAGGCGCATCATGGTCGTTTGCGATGACGGGTTTCCATGGCGCGCTGCCGGACAATTACGGATACAAACACCAGGAGTTGGCCGACTTGCTGAACCGGTATTTGGAAGCATACAGGACCACGCAGAAAGAGTGAGGCATTCACTCCACCCGTTCCACCCGCTCCATCGCATCTCCAACCTGTAGTCGCCACACCACATCCATTCCGCTCACCACTTCCCCGAAGCGTGTGTAGCGACCATCCAAATGCGGCGTTGCGCTGTGTGTGATGAAGAACTGGCAACTCTCTGTATCCCGTCCTGCGGAAGCTAAACCGACCGAGCCTGCAGTGAACAACTTGCGACCGATCTCCGTTCGCAAGGTCCATGGCATGCCGCCGTATCCATCGCCACGCGGGCAGCCGCCTTGCACCACGAACCCGGGCACCATTCGGTGGAAGGACTTGCCGTTGTAGTAGCCGGCGACCACAAGTGAGTCGAAGGCCAAGCTGCTGCCGGGGCACTCGTTCACATCCGTGGCGATGATCATCTCGCCTTTTCCGGTGGTGATCCGGTAGCGCTGCCCTTGTTTCAATGCAAGCAATTTTACAGGGTCGATCGGGTGGTTGAAGCGAACCGGAGCAGGAGTTACTTCTGGGAAACCAGTGCGCATGGCGATGATCTTGTCCATGAGTCGAAGGGCCTCCAGATCGGCCAATGGGCGTAACGTATCCCGAAGTGTACGTTCCAGTTCGGGAGTAAGGAAAAGGGAATCGGGATCGCCACCAGTTTCCATCAGTTGCTCAAGTGAGGCGCAGATCAAACCTGCATCTCCGGAGTGGAATGCCTCGTGCATTGGACTGCGCGTATCTCGCCATCTAAGGTGTTCATCCGGACGGATCATTTGCTGGTATTGGCGCATGTGCTCCGCTACTTGGTCCTTACTTGCCGATGTGAAAGCAGCTTGACGAATAGCCGGATGAACGTTCGTGTCGGACATCAGGTCCAAAGCCTCAGTGTACGTGATCACCCCGAATTGGCTTGGGTAGGCCAGAATGGCCGCAGCACGCACGTAGGGTGAAGGATCGCCCATCGCTGTGTTGTGGAGCAAGGCCGTCAGACTATCGTGATCCTTTTCGCCGCTCCATAAAGCCAAGCTGAGGGCTTGAGTCGCCAGCAGGGGGTCAGCGGCGGCTTTACGAACCGCCATCGCTTGATCGTGGTCCAGCGCACGGAGCAGATGTAAGCCCTCGATCGCTACGGTGCCTACTGCACCTTCGCGTGCGGCGGAAACAAAGAGGTCGACATCCTGTGGTTCATTGAAGGTCGCTAGGGCCCGCAGCGCATTTACGCGTAGTATGTTGGGCATCTCCGGTTGCGCGTATCGACGTGCCAAGCTCACTGCATTCGTGCCGCCGATCTTGCTCAAGGCGAGGACAAGTATGGCTTCGGTTTCGCCTGGGTCGATAGAGTCGAAGAGCGCTAAATAGTCGGCGCTTATACCTTGCAAAGTGCTGTCCGGCAAACGCCGCAACGCATCCGCTGCCCGCACACGTTCATGGCCGCTGCTGTTTTCCAAGTAGTTTATGATCGCTCTCGGGTCCTTCAATTGTCCTGATCGCTGCGTGGCCAAGAAGGATGCAGTGAACAAGGCCTGCTGCACAGTGCTGTCCTTTTCTTGAAGCGCCCGTCTTGCCATTTCCTCCAAGGCACTCCCGTTCGCGATGAAGCCCAATACAAAGGCTGCGGTGGCTCTTACCTCGGCCACATCATCCCCTAGGGCCTTGAGCAGACATGGGATAGAAACGCTGTCCTGCACGGAGGCAAAAGCCAAAGCCGCGGCTTCGCGCACGACAACCTCTGGGTCTTCGAGCAAGAGGCATAGCGCCTTTCCATCGCGATGTTCCTGGGCCTCCAGGATGGCCGAAAGCCGCGCATCGGACCAACGGTTGGTCAGTGGTTCTTTGGGCGTTGTTCCGGAGCACCCGATCAGAATAGCGGTGGCGGAAATGAGCAAGAGTGGAATGCGCATCTATTTCTCGTTCGTGAAGTCGATCGCCTTTTTCTTCGTGAACACATCGCTGATATCCCACCCGAAATAGCGCAATGCAGCTATCAACACCATGGTTGCCGTGGCCTCATCCAAGTTGCCAATGAACGGCAAGTTGTCCGGCAGCAGCTCGAAAAGACCCATGGTGGGATTCAAGAGGTAGATGAACGAGACGATGCCCGCTATGGCCACGAGGATGCTTTTCATGTGAATGGATCAGCGAACCTTGTGCCGGATCCGCGGAAAGTGCTTCGAAGATAGCGGGCGGGGTATCTTCGCCATCTGCCCCATGAAGAAACGGAAGACCCTTTCCATCGCGCTGCTTTTCATCCCCTTCGCGCTCGTTGCACAATTGCAATCGGATAGCGATGCGCGTGACCAGATGCAGTACGATGTAAAATACCTCGCCAGTGACCGTCTTGAAGGTCGCGAGGCAGGCACACCCGGGGAGAAACTGGCAGCGGATTATATCGCTGCCAAATTCGGGAATGAAGGGTTGATGCCCTACGGCGATAGCACCGGCTATTTGCAGGCCTTCACCTTCAATGGCGATCCCTTTGCAGGACCTGCCAACAGCTTCCAGTTGGGCCGGTCCATACTGAAGATAGGAGCGGATTATGCCCTTATGCCCTTTTCCGGGACCGGTGTGGTGCGTGGCAAAGTCGTCAAAGCGTTGTACGGCATTCAAGCCCCTGAACTGAACACGGACGACTACGGTGGAATAGAGGTGAAGGGACGCGTTGTGGCCTTGTCGATCAGCTCACCGGATGGGGTCCATCCGCACAGTAAATACATCGGCTACCAAGACCTTGAAGCGCGGGCGGAGAAGGCCGCAGAATTGGGCGCCACGGGTGTGATCTTCTACAACGATGATCCAACCGCGGAGGATCCATCACTGGAATTCACTGCACGCATCAAGCCCATTTCGATCCCGGTGCTCTTCTTGAAAGGAGAGCTCTACGGACAATTGGTGATCGATAACAACCCGGTCGTGATCGGTACCGACATCCAACGCGAGCAGCGCACGGCCTACAATGTGGTGGGCATGCTCGATCACGGAAAGGAAAACGTGGTGGTGATCGGTGCGCATTTCGATCATTTGGGTTGGGGTGATGAGGGTTCCCTGTATCGGGGCGAAAAGGCGATCCACAACGGAGCGGATGATAATGCAAGTGGTATCGCGGTAATGCTCCAGCTTTCCCGTGACCTCTTGCAGATGGACCAGACCCGTGAGAACAATTACCTCTTCATCGCATTCAGCGGTGAAGAGAAGGGATTGTACGGTTCGAACTATTGGACGAAGCATCCCACCGTGCCGATCGAGCAGCTCAACTACATGATCAACCTGGATATGGTTGGCCGGTTGGACAGTGCAGGGAGTATTGGGATCAATGGCGTAGGTACTTCACCAAGTTGGGCGGAAGTGGACCGTACCCTGGTGGGCAACTTGAAAGTGAAGACCACGGAGAGTGGCATAGGTCCAAGTGATCATACAAGCTTCTACCTGCAAGGTGTTCCGGCGATCCATTTCTTCACCGGCACCCATGCCGATTACCATAAACCAACGGACGATGAGGAGAAGGTGAACTACGATGGCATGTTGCGGATCACTCGCTATATCGAATCTTTGTTGGCCACATTGAATGATGACGGGAAGCTTGAATTCACCAAGACCAAGGATTCGGACAACGAAGATGCACCGCGTTTCACCGTTACGTTGGGCGTTGTCCCTGACTATCTTTTCGATGGCAAGGGCATGCGGATAGACGGCATCACCGAAGGAAAACCCGCAGCGAATGCCGGTCTACAAGTTGGGGATGTGGTCGTGAAGTTGGGTGAAATTGACGTGGTCGACATGATGAGCTACATGAAAGCACTTTCGGCATTGAAAAAGGGAGATAGTGCGCCGCTGACGGTGATGCGCAAGGAAGAAGTGATCAACACCGAAGTGACTTTCCCATGAGCGCTCAACGCATTGCTGTGATCGGCGCGGGCTCCTGGGGAACGGCGTTGGTGAAGTTGCTTTCTGCGAACAATGACCGGGTCGGTTGGTGGGTAAGGCGGGCCGATACCATCAAGCACATCAACACGTTCGGGCATAATCCGGATTACATCAGCGCGGCCCAATTCGATCAGCAGCGGTTGGCCATGGATACCGACATGCGGGCTGTGGTGAAAGATGCCGATGTGCTGATCATCGCCGTGCCAAGTGCGTTCGTGAAAGAGAGCTTGAGCGTGTTGGACACGAGTGCCCTGAGCGGCAAAACGATCTTCAGCGCCGTGAAAGGAATTGTACCGGAAACAAATCAGATCGTTGGGCAATTCCTGTTCGAGAATTATGGCATTTCCGAAAGTGATTTCGGCGTGATCTGCGGTCCGTGCCATGCAGAGGAAGTGGCCATGGAACGGCTGAGCTACCTCACCATTGCCTGTCGTGACCAAGAGAAGGCGAAGGCAATGGGCGCTGCATTGAACGGTCGTTTCATGAAGACCACGCTGAGCGATGATATCTACGGAACTGAATACGCTGCGATCCTGAAGAACGTGATCGCCGTGTGTGCCGGGATCAGTGTCGGTTTGGGTTATGGTGATAATTTCCGTGCAGTACTTGTGAGCCGTGCCATCCAAGAGATCGAACGATTTGTTGCGGCCGTGCACCCCATCGCGCGCGATATCAATGAGCCGGCTTATCTCGGTGATCTATTGGTAACCGCTTACTCAACCTTCAGCCGTAATCGCGAATTTGGGAACATGATCGGTAGGGGCTACAGTGTGCGCGCAGCACAAATGGAAATGAACATGGTAGCCGAGGGCTACTATGCGGTGAAGTGTGTACATGTCATCAACGAGAAGTACAAGGTGGATATGCCCATCACAGATGCCACCTACCGCATCCTCTACGAGAAGATGGCCCCGATCATCGAGATGCGTTTGTTGAGCGATAAATTGGCGTGATGGGACTGCTCCGTTTCCATTGGGATTTCTTTGGGCCGGATGCGCGCCCGACCGCTGTGCACTTCCTGAAGCATATCGATGAATTCTGTGCGCGGGAAAGCATCACGGGCTTCAAGCATACGGTTATCGATCAGGGGGTTCGCTGTTCCGCCGTTCTTGAATGCGAAGAGCAGTACCTCAAGGTGATCCGTGAAGCGCTGCGACCCATTCGAGGAGAACGCGTGTTGGAGGATTGAACCTATCGCACGAAGCGGGCCACGTTCCTTCCTTGCAGTGTGGTCCACTCCACAAGGTAAGAGCCCTTCGATAGATCGCGCACATCGTAGTGCAGTTTCTGGCTTCCTGCGGGCATGCGTGCCTTCACAATGGTGCGAACCAACCTGCCGCTGCTGTCCAACAGGTTCAAGGTACCCTCAAGTCCCTTGGCTAGTTCCAGGGAAATGATCAGTTGCTCACCGCTATCGGACAAGGCTAATTGAAGTGTTTGGCTGGGAGCTGTCGGTTTGGCAAGCCCCGTGTTGATGTCGCGCACCAAAAGGACCTTGAACACCCGCGTGCTGGCCTCACTTTGTGTGCCGTTGTTAATGAAGAAAATGTTCGCCGCGCTGCTTTTGATCCCGCCCACAATATGACCGGCCAATACCGTGTCACCTTCCAGTTGGTCCAAGTTGATGATGTCGCTGAATGAGGTGGGAACGCCGGGTGCTGTAATGAACTCCGCGCTGGAGCCCAACAGTGCGGGCATGCTGCCGATCGCTGTTTCCACCATGTTACCATCCGCACTACGAACGACCCGGCTGATGGTGTTCACGAAGGGCACGTTCACATCGTCCCAAAGCTGCCCGTTGGCATCGTAGTAATAGCGCCCGATGCCGCCGAAGAAAACCGTGCTCATCTTATTTGATGTTGCGGAATAGGCCGGCAGATGAGCGGTGTGGTATTGGTTCAGGAGTTGTTCGAAAACAGGCACCACCGTGTAGCCGGAAGGGATGATGTCCACCGTGTTCAACCACGGGATGTTGCTGGTGTATTGGAAAACACCGGAGAATGCCGTGAAGCCTTGCTCACCGTTGGGGAAGATCTGTGGTATAAGGTTGTAGTCCCGACGGTGGAGTTCGGCCGTGTCCACAGTCTCGGTGAAGTCCGCGATCGCGAAAGACGTACCATCATCTTCGATCCTGAAACGACGGATGGCGTTCGTGTATTCTTGGATGAATCCCGGCCCGGAGTTCGGGCCCATCGGGTTGTAGCGCCCCATGAAGCGCTGTCCACCGACGAGGTAGAACTCATCGTTCAAGAAGCCGACATAACCGCCCGTTACCGCCATGCGACTATCCGAAAGCTGGCGGAAATGTGGGGCCAACGCCGTCCCGTTCTTGATCGCTGCAATGGCTCCGGGCACATCCACAGCGGTGAGTTTGCTATGGGTGATGTGATCACCTGCTGTCGCGGAAAAACCGTAGCCACCGATGATGTACAAGGTGTTTTCGCGCTGGTGAAATTCGAGGTTGGTGGACTGTAACTGCTCGTAGATCGCTGCGGGCAGGGAGGAAATGCTTCGGCTCCAGATCTCCCCGGTGTACGGGTCAACCACATGCGCCATGGTGTTGTTCGCTGCGGCCTGGAAAGCTGCGAAGGGTTGCCGTTGATGAAGGCCGTCCGTTCTTCCGCCGAGCAGTAGCCACTCGGTCCCTTGCTGCCCGCAGGCGAAGGAATGCACACCGGGCATGTTGGGTATCGTCACTTCTTCCAGTACGATGCGACGGTCACCAAGATCTTGGGCCGTTAGGAATGCGAACGGGACAAAAAGAGACAGCAAGAGCACGGGTGAACGCATGGATCGGGGTTTCGACAAAGCTCAGCGGATGCCGCTGCCCCACGTGTGAGGAATATCACCAAGCCCTCAGTCCAGTGTGAAGCGCAACACCTTCTCCTTCAAGCTCGTGTACGGCGCGTACTGGAGGCCATGGTCGATGAGCGTGCTGGCATGCACTAATCCTTTGTAGTGCGAGAAGAGATCGAAGGTGGCTTTGCCATGGTAGCGTCCCATGCCACTGTTGCCCACACCCCCGAAGGTGAGTTCCGGGTTCCCGAATTGGAGCAGGCAGTGGTTGATGCAGCCACCGCCGAAAGCGATGCGCTCCGTGAAATAGTGCTGTGCCGACCGATCACTGCTGAAGACATAGGTGGCGAGCGGTTGTGGATTGCGCGCCACGATCGAGATCACCTCCTCGCGTTCGCTCCAGGGGACCACAGGAAGTACAGGTCCAAAGATCTCCTCTTGCATCGGCGGGCTGTCCAGCGGTACGTCCGTGAGCACGGTAGGCGCGATGTACCGTTCCGAAGCATCGGTAACTCCGCCGTGATGGACGCGGCCGTGTTCGAGATAACCTTTCACGGTGTTGAAGCGCTTCTCGTTCACGAGGCGAGCGAAGTCAGGACTTGTCTTCGGGTCCGTTCCGTAGAACCGTTCGATGGAGCGGGTGAGTTCTGAAAGGAACTGGTCCATCACACTGCGATGCACCAACGCATGATCCGAGGCAATGCACGTTTGCCCCGCATTGAAATAGCGGCTCCATGCTATACGTGCGGCAGCCTGTTTTACATGCGCAGAAGCATCTACGATCGCAGGGCTCTTACCGCCCAACTCCAAAGTTACAGGCGTGAGATGTGGCGCTGCCATGGCCATGATCTTCTTTCCCACCGCCGGACTCCCCGTGAAGAAGATGTGATCGAAGCGGAAGGGTTCGATCAGTTTTGGACCGACCTCGCTTCCGGATCCCTGAACGACGAACACGTGGTCCGGGTCGAAGCTTTCCGAGATCAGCCTTTCAATGATCTGTGCTGTGGCCGGAGCTTCATTGCTGGGTTTGACCACCGCGCAATTGCCTGCTGCGATCGCACCCACCAAGGGTGACAGCACCAACTGGACCGGGTAATTCCACGGTGCCATGATCAACACCACACCGAGCGGTTCCGAGCGAAGTTCACTGCTTGCTACTTGGAGCGAAAGCGGAGTGGATGGTCGTGCAGGGCGCATCCATTCCTTCAAGTGCTTCAGCGTATGGTCGATCTCCGAGTACACCAATCCGATATCGCCCAAGTACGCCTCAAAGCGCGGCTTGCGCATGTCGCTGTGCATAGCCGTAAGGAGTTCTTCCTCATGCTTTTTGATCGCCTGCCGAAGGGCCAGAAGAGCCTTCTTGCGTGCGACGAAGGGACGGGTCCGCCCGTGTTCAAAATAGGAACGCAGTGCGGAAAGGCGTGCCTTCAATTGTTCCGGTGTTGTCTTCGTAATGTCCATGGTGAATGCAGAACAAAGTAACGCCGGAGAATGTCGGCTTTAGGCTGCCGTGATGAAATCTTCCCCATCCTCCAAGCCGTTAGAAGCGAAATAGCGGGTGCTGATCTCTCCGGTCCTCCACTGGCTTCTGAAGGATATGAGCAATGCTTCAACCGGCCTTCAAGTGACCTGCATGAATGTCGTCAGGAAGAGGATCAGCCGATATCCTGACAAGGCGAATGCGACTCCGGCGAACATGACCACTGTTCGCCAGATGGAGCCCGCCATGGCACAGCCGTAAAAGCGGCGTGCCAAGCCCATGGTCACGTAGAACTGGAGACCGAAAACGACCAGCGAAATGATCTCGTCATCGAACAAAACGCGGCCGTCGCCACCGAACATGTTGGTAGCGCTAACGGCCAAGAACATGAACGCAGAGAGGGCGATGGTGGATACCCAGAGGTGGAAGGCCATCATTTCGAAAGCGGCCGTTAGGGATGCACTGATGTACTTGAGCTTTCCATAAAAGACCAAGGCCAGCGGTATGAAGAGCAGCCCCACCATCACCACGATGAGCAATTTTGCGTTGGACGTCGAGGCGGGTTCATACACCGCTCGGAAAGCATCCATGTCCATGCCCGTTGCCGCAAGGTGTTCATTCACCATGGGTGCGATCCAAGTGCTGAAGTTCTGGTGGTTGATCTGCGAATCCAGGCTCGTGTTGAAGGTCTCGAAAAGGGGTAGAAGGAAGTAGATGAAGTTGGCCAGAAAGAAGAAGGCCAATGGAGGCATGTACGGCGAACGCGGGCCTTCCATGTATGCCTTGCTTAGCTCTCCCGGCCGAAGTACAACAGCCTTCAACGTGCGCCAGAACTTGCTGTCCGCGAAGGTGAAAGCATTGATCAGGAAACTCAGGTAGTGTCTTAAGGAATGGTCTTCCGGCAACAACGCCTTTTCGCCACAGGAACTGCAGAAGCGGCCGTGCAATTCGGTGCCGCAATTCTTGCAGTTCGCTGGTAAGTCTTTCATAGGTCGCCGAAGCTATGCTGCAAGAATGAAATCCTCGCCCTCGATCAGGCCACGTGATCCGAGGAATTCGGCGATCCGGTCACCTGTCCCGCGCTGGCTGATGAATGAGATCACCAAGGCTTCACCTGGTCCCGGCAGATCCGTGTGGGAGATGAAACGGTAGCCGGCGACTTCCCTTTTTCGCACATCGGTGAACGCAGTAATGCGCATGCCTTGCGCCTCCAATTTCTGCGCACGATCACGACACAAGTTGCTTGTACCTGCGATGATCACCTGCCGCCCCTCCGGGAATTTTCGATCGAACCACGCTGCGATCCACTTCGCTTTGGTCGTGAAGAAAGCATCGACACTGTAGTTGGAATGGGTGCGACTGAGGCGCTGCGGATGATCCTGCCACGTAAGCAGTTCCTCCGGCAACTTCGCGAAACGCACGCCTTGGTGCATCCAACGCAACCAGAGTTCGTGATCCTCGGGCAGTGGGCCGGTGTCATAGCCGCCGTGGCGGTTGATCAGTTCTTTGCGGAACATGACCGTTGGATGAGCGAGCGGTGCATCCACGAAACGCTTCACATAGTGTTCATGCGGTGAAATGATCGTGTTCTGCCAACGAACAAATGCTTCCATGCCGAGGCTTTGTTCCACTGAAGTCTTGAACGTTACTCGTGTTCCAAGTACGCCGATGTTCGGATGCGCATCGAGGAAAGCCACTTGTTCGGCAAGCCGTTCCGGATGGCTAATGTCATCCGCATCCATGCGTGCGATGTAGATGCAATTGGAGTTTGCCAGCCCACTGTTGAGCGCATGTGCAATACCGACATTCGGTTCTTCGATCAGCCGGATGCGATCGTCCTTCTTTGCCCACTGCGCGGCGATGACCGCGCTTTCATCCGTGGATGCATTGTCGATCAGCAACAGCTCCCAATCCGTGAGAGTTTGTGTTGCGATGCTGCTGATCGCGGCATCGAGCGTGGGAGCCGCGTTGCGGAAGGGGAGGAGGACGGTGACCGACATTGAATTCTCCTGCGAATAGGCCAGACCCAGAACGGATTACTCTATGACCAACTGCCGGAGCGAAGATCCACTGCGGACCACATACGCACCCGGTGAAATGCCGCGAACATCAAGTTCGATCTGCCCACCGCGCGTTGGCTCTGCGCGTAGCACACGGCCTTGAAGATCGATCAGTTGGACCGTTTCAGTTGCGGTTTTTGGTAGTGAGACCCACAAGCGATCGTGTGCCGGATTTGGATGGATGTTAAGTGGTATTGACCCATGTTCGTTGACCCCGAGCCAACCGTAGCCGATGCGGGCAATGTATGAGCTGAATGGAGAGTTGTCATAGGGAAGCGTATGGGTGCCAAATCGTGCTGAGATCTCGAAGTAGCCTGCTGCGTAAACCTCATTTGCACTGTTCATGGAGGCAGTTGCTCCGTATACATTTCCAGTGTTATCAGCAATGGCCCACAGCACCTCATTGACTTCGCTTATTTCGTAAACCACACAGTTAGGGCCAGCCCCCATATACTCCAACCCCGGCCAAGGAATGGGCGCGATACTGTACCCAGAAACCAGAACACCTCCATCTTCGGTTGCTTCGATCTTGGTTGGTGAAGCCCGCATGATCATGGTGTTTTCCCAAACAAGTTCCCCCGAATGGTTAAAGCGCAATACGTTGATCCCCCCACCATCGGAACCAACGTATTTGGAATATGCCAAGAAAACGCCTCCGTTCGGATCTACTGAAAGGCGGGGCGGGTTTTGCTGATAGAACGAGGTGTTCTGGTCGTCATACACCATACCGATACTCCCATCAGCTCCTATGAAAAGAAGCACCATGCCTAAGGTAAGCCCATTAGGTTGGTAATCGTCGTTTTGGATCGCGACATACAGGGTTCCGTCAGTACCTTCCACTATAGCGCCAAGTTCAAAGTATGGGTACATCTCAAAATGGTCGGCGCGGATTAGATCTCCTGTCTGTGTGAATCGGGCCACGTAGACCCCTTGTCCAAATAGAACGGTGTCCGCAATTGCAACGGAGTCCAGGAACGAACTGAGCACATATAGATTTCCGCTCGTTCCTTGGTGAACGTCAAGAATGTGATGTCCTTCGTATCCAATGATCAGGTTCGGCATGGAAAGCACATCCGATGCCGTGCCAGTGGTGTCCATTTTGCCGGTGATCAAACCGATACCAAGTTCCGAAGTGTGTATGGAACCACCGACCACGAAGGACCCATTGATCTCTGAGGCAAAGCCGATTTGGCCGTTGCCGATATCGCTCAGTTGTCGGGGCTCTGACATGGACACCCCCATCCGGAGTTCGCCGAGCGAGTTCACAAAGACCATGTAAAAGTTACTCGAAAGCGTGTCGTTCGACTGGAAAGTGGGATTTCCACCAACCGACCAAAAACAACCGCCATTTATTGCTTGCACATGAGTACCTGGTGCACCGGATGTGTTGGTGGCTGAACGCGCCCACTCCCAAAGCGGCGCTTGCGCGGAAACAGGGTTTTGCAAAGCGCAAAGAACGAAGGTCAGCACTATCTGGAATTTGAAACGTGCGGCTTTCATGGAATGCGTGTTTGAATAGGCGGATCATTGTTTCACGATACGAACTTGGCGATCACCAATGCGCAAGAGATAGATCCCCGGAACCAAGTCGGAAATGTCGACCGCTGAAGTTCTTGATCCGAGAACACGGCTCATAACACGTCGTCCCGATGCATCGAAAATACGCAACTCTGTTCCTGGTTCGAAATGCTGCGAAAAGTGTACAGTGCTTGCTGCTGGGTTGGGATGTACGCCAAATGCGCTGGATAAATGCTCCTCTATACCCAACCAACCGTATCCGATGCGGGCGATGTAGCCGGACGTGGAATTAGGACCGACCGGTAATTCATGTGGGCCGAACTGTGATTGAAGTTCTCGCCACCCGGCCGCATACACCTCGCCTGCACTATTCTTGGAGGCTTGGGCACCGAAGATATTTCCCCCGGTCTCGGATATGGCCCACAGCAATTCATTTTCTTCACTTAATTCGTACACGATACAATTCGGTCCATAGGTCATGTACTCCAAGCCCGGTATTGTTAGGCGATAATTGCTGAAACCAGAGATCAAAACACCAAGGTCCGTTGTTTCGATCTTAGAAGGTCGAGCATTAAAGGATCCGGTCGTTGGAGTGGCAATGGTGTTTTCCCACAGTACTTCACCCGTTGAAGAAAATCGCATGACGTTTATGAAGTTGGATCCGATACTTGGGGAGTATTGTTGATGAGCTAAATAAGTACCGCCATCAGGGTGTGCTGCTATGTATGGCTCCCCATCCTCATAGAATGACCAGTTTCCATTGGCCCAAACACGAAGGATGTTGTTATCAGGTCCAAGTGCGATCAAGAGCAACCCTTCACCCAAGGTGCTTTGGTTCTGGAAATTATCTTGCACAACCGCTAAGTATACGGTCCCATCAACACCTTCTACTATGCACCCAAAATCGTTCGAACCATTCGCGAATCCGAGCGGTGTAATGTCGAACGTATCCGCACGGATCAACTCACCAGTTTCTGCGAAGCGAGCAAAGTATGATCCGGATCCATAGAGCACGGTGTCCGATATTGCAACTGAGTCTTCCATGGTGCCGAGAACAAACAAATTCCCGTTCGCTCCTTGGTGTACGTCGATCACGCGACCATTTCCATTTCCAACGATGAGATTCGGCATGTGATGCACGTCTGACACTATTCCGGTAGTGTCCAACGAGCCCGTGATCAATCCGATGCCTTGTAAAGACGGATAGTCTTCCGCGCCGATCCGGAAGGAGCTGTTGATCGTGGATGCGAAGCCGATCCGGCCATTGCCGATATCGAACAACTGCTGCGGTTCGGTCATAGCTATACCCATGCGCAGTTCACCTGAGGAATTCGTGAAGGTCATATAACTGGAGCCGGTAAGTGTATCGTTGGGAAGGATAAGTGAATTAGCGTAGTTGGCAGTTGTGAAGCAGCCGCCATCAATAGCTTGTACTTTGTTACAATGTAACTGGGAAAGACCGTTGACCGAAATCGCCCACTCCCAAAACGGCGCTTGCCCGGAAACAGGGTTCTGCAATGCGCAAAGGACCAAGATCAGCACTATCTGGAATTTGAAACGTGCGGCTTTCATGGAGTGCGTGTTGAATTGGAGATCATTGTTTCACGATACGAGCGTGACGATCACCAATGCGCACGAGATAGATCCCCGGAACCAAGTCGGAAATGTCGATCGATGAGGTGCTTGATCCGAGAGAACGCCTAATGGCACGCCGCCCCGATGCATCGAAAATATTCAACTCTAGGCCTGGAGCGAAGTGCTGCGTAAGATGGACGATGTCTGTCGTTGGGTTCGGATGCACGTTCAGTGCCTTCAACTGATGTTCGTTGTTAGTGGTGTGCAAGGCCACATCACCAAGGCAGGCGACGAAGCCTAAGGTATTGAGTCCGGTAGTTGAGAATTGTTGGTCCCCGAATACTGCAAGGTGATCTGTGCCCCCGACAGCATAAATGCGCGAATTAGTTCCAGAACAGGTCTCAAAACCGAAAACGTTCCTGGAGGTCTCTGATACGACCCATTCCCAATCACCCAGGCTATCTATCACGGCAACAAATCCGTTCGGACCTTGGGTGGTTGCCAGGATCGACCCGAATGTCAACGGGCCTGCAAAACGACCACCGACAAGGGTGGCTCCTTCGGCGATCGCGTCCAAGGAATTGATCCCATGATACCAACTGTCCGTATTGGAAGTACTAGCATACCAGGAAGCAGTTCCCATCTGATCGTATAGGGATACCTCCAGCATCGTGCCTGCGCCTATAGGTGCTTGGGAAGGATGTCCCAATGCAAGCATGGCATTGCCGTTCGTACGGCGCGCCAGAACTGGAGGATCGAAGATTTCGTAGTAGACCTCTTGCGTCTGCCATTCCAGGATCCCGTTCTGATCATAGGATGAAAGCGCGCCAAAAAGTCCAAGCGGCGCATAAACAAGCGTTCGACCAACTGCATCCATGTGGATCTCACCAGGCAACGTTGACTCTTCTTGATCGATCAATTGTGCCCAGAGCAACGCTCCACTTGGAGAAATTCGTGCAAGAACCCTTCCGGGGCCGTGGATCACGGTTCCCATTACCGAGGCACTATCAGGAACAAGGTGGACCAAAGCGATACCGCTACCTGGGGCGTGATGCATCGATGGAGTGAGTGTACCAGCGTACGGAACGATCAGGCCCGGGATCACGACAAGATCCGTAAGTGTTCCCATATTGTCGAACTCCGCAACGAGTGCCGAGATCCCATCGGGCGAGCCGTTCACAACTTGGCCATTAACGTTGGTTGTGCCGCTGAAGCTGATCAGACAGCTCACTCCATCTTCCTCCAACCCATGCATGGAAACCACCGGATCGCTGAACTGTGCGGCCCGCGTGACGGTCCCTAGAGTATCCACATGCGCAACGAAATAGTCAGTGGGACCACCATAACTCTCGAGGGTGTCGAATGGGAGATAGAGGTTGTTGCTGAATGTCCCCAGCACGAAACATCCATTGAGCGAACTCGAGGCTATTTCATGTGTTTGAACGTATCCATCGCCAGTGAATGCTGTGGCCCAGATCCATATTGGCGCTTGCGCGGAAACAAAGTTCTGCAAAACGACAAGCACTAAGATCAGCCCAACTTGGAAATTGGATCGAGCGGCTTTCATGGAATGAAGATACTCAAGCGCTTGCCAATCCCTTCAACACCACCTCCGCCTTCTTCGCACCGATCACCGCCACTACATCTTCGGTCACCGCCTCCCGAATGCCTTTGATGCTACCAAACCGCGTGAGCAATTTTTGCGCCGTGCCTGGACCGATGCCGGGGATCGCCTCCAAGCCGGTCTTGATCACGCGCTTGCTGCGCTTGCTCCGGTGGTGCGTGATGCCGAAACGGTGCGCTTCGTTCCGCATGTGTTGGATCACGCGCAAACTGCTGCTGCGTTTGTCGATGTGCAAAGGGTAGGGGTCTCCGGGGAAGTAGATCTCCTCCAACTTTTTCGCGATGCCGATCACCGCAATTTTGCCGCGAAGTCCCAGTCGTTCGATAGCATTCATCGCGGCGCTCAACTGGCCCTTGCCACCATCGATCACGATCAGTTGCGGCAGCGGTTCTCCCTCGGTTACGAGACGCGCGTAACGCCTCTCCACAGCCTCTTCCATGCTCGCGAAATCATCTGGGCCTTCCACGGTGCGGATGTTGAAATGGCGGTAGTCTTTCTTGCTCGGCTTCGCATCCCTGAAGACCACGCACGCGCTCACCGGGTCCGTGCCTTGTGTGTTGCTGTTGTCGAAACATTCAATGTGGGTGGGCAATTCGCTCAGCCGTAGGTCCTGCTTCAGCTGGTCCAATACACGGGTGGTCGCCGCTTCGGGATCAACGAGCTTTTCCTGCTTCTGCTTGTCCAGCATGAAGTAGCGCACATTGCGTTCGCACAATTCCAGCAATTTCTTCTTGTCCCCGATCTTGGGAACGGTGAAGACCAGATCCGGTATTTCGATCTCCGGGTCGAAGGGCACGATCGCCTCCGGTGAAAAGCTGTGGTAGCGCTGCCGCAATTCGGCAATGGCCAATTGCAGCATTTCCACGTCGGATTCTTCCAGACGCCGTTTAAGTTCGATCGTGATCCCATGCACCACAGCGCCGTCGATCACACGCATGTAGTTCACATAGGTGCTACCTGTGTCACTCGCCAATCCATAGATGTCGACATCGCCGATATCGGGGTTCACTACTATGCTCTTGGCACGGTAGTTCTCCAGTCGTTCGATCTTCTGCCGGTAGTCTTCCGCTTCCTCGAATTCGAGCTTTTCCGAATGCGCGTGCATCACGGGTTTCATCACTTTCAGCAAGCCGGCCAATCGTCCTTTTACGATCTCGCGCACTTGGCCCATGTTGGCCGCGTAGTCCTCTGCGCTCTGCAATCCTTCGCAAGGGGCTTTGCAATTGCCGATGTGGTATTCCAAGCACTTCTTGAACTTGCCGGCAGCAATGTTCTTTTCCGAAAGCTCATAGCTACAGGTGCGCAACTTGTAGAGTTTATGGGTTAGTTGCAGCACGGTCTTCATGGTGCGCACACCTGCATACGGACCGAAGTATTCGCTGCCGTCGTTCTCCGGATTGCGCATGCCTTCCACCCGGGGGAAGCGTTCGTTGCGGATACGGATGAACGGAAAGCTCTTGTCATCGCGCAGCAGAATGTTGTAGCGCGGTTGAAGTTCCTTGATCAACGAGTTCTCCAGCAACAAGGCCTCGAATTCGGTGGGCACCAGGATCACACGCAGGTCCACGATCTTGCGGACGAGCAAGCTGGTCTTCCCATCGCTATGGTTCTTGGCGAAGTAGCTGCCCACGCGATGCCGCAAGTCCTTGGCTTTTCCTACGTACAGGATCTTGCCCTCCGCATCGAAGAATTGGTACACACCGGGATGGTGCGGCAATAGGCGTACTTTTTCGCGGACGTCGAGGTCGCTCATGACCGCTCAAAGATCGAGCAGATCAACATCATACAGCTTGAAATGCGGGTCAACCGTTAACAGGTGCATACCCTCGTGCTTGGCTTGGGCGATCAGCATGCGATCGAACGGGTCGCGGTGGTGGAGGGGAAGGGATGAGACGACATTGGTGTGTGCCAGATCGATGTTCAAGATCCCGAATCCGAATTCATCCATGGAGCCCGACAACTCATTTAGGTCGATCGCCAAGTCCAATTTCCCAATGGAACGCTTGATGCTCAATTCCCAAAATGTAGCAATGCTAACGTGTACCGGCTGTTCTTTATGGACCAAGAAATCCCGAACCTTCCGGCTCAATCGCGGATCATCCGTCCAAAGCCAGATCAAGAAATGCGTATCCAGCAAAACCACCATTATATCTGGGCCTTGAATTCCTCAAGCGTGTCATCGAAGCCGTCTTTGATCACGATCTCACCCTTAGCCAAGCCAGATATCCCCCCACCTGTTGGGCGATCTTCTTTGTCCTTCTCGGATGATGGTCCGGTCGGATAGTCACCTTTGGACATCAAGAATTCTATGAAGTCAATGACTTGTTTTCGGATGTTTTCCGGGAGAGTTGAGAGCTGGATGTATGGACCATTAGTTGCCATTGAGTTTCTTGAAAACTGTTCGCCCAGCCACAAGGGTTCGGGACGACACCCACTACATGTATTCCTTAAAGTCCTCTAGTGGTTCATCAAAGTCATCTGACATGTGGATCTTCCCTTTGAATTTGCCCAAAGGTCGCAGGTTCGGGTCCGCCTTTTGAGTTGGCCTGTCATCCTTCTTCCTGCGCTGTAATAGGAATTCGATAAATTCAACAACCTGACTACGGACATCTTCCGGTAGCGATGCGATCTGAATATATTGATCTGACGTGCTCATTGTTCCGATGCTTTTCCAAAGGCGATGATACGAAGTTACGGCCAAGCACGGGTCACCTGCAAGCTATCTTGGTCGCCATCACCCCAGCACCCATGCAATTCACCGCAACACAGATCGCCGAACTTTTACAAGGCTCCGTTGAAGGAGATGCCAATGCCACCGTGACCAAGCTTTCCAAGATCGAGGAAGGCGGTGCCGGTTCGTTGAGCTTTTTGGCGAATCCGGCATACGCCCAGTACATTTACAACACCACCGCTTCCGTGGTGATCATCGGTAAGGATTTTGAACTGTCCGGTCCTGTGAAGACCACGCTGGTCCGTGTAGCCGATGCGCAAGGTGCATTCGCAAAGGTGCTGGGGCTGTACAACACGATCAAGCTGGACAAGAAGGGCATTTCACCACAAGCGGCCATTGCGGAAAGCGCAAGTCTGGGCGAAGGGTGTTACGTCGGGGCACTGGCCTTCATCGGTGAGAACGTGATCCTCGGCAGGAACGTGAAGGTCTATCCGCAATGCTATGTCGGGGACAACGTAACGATCGGCGACAACAGCACGCTCTTCGCTGGGGTGAAGATCTATTCGGATTGTGTGATAGGGAAGGACTGCATCATCCACAGTGGTACGGTGCTCGGCAGCGATGGCTTTCGCTTCGCAGTAGGACCGGATGCTGGACAAAAGATCCCGCAGATCGGGAATGTGGTGTTGGAGGACGATGTGGAGATCGGTGCGAATTGTGCGATCGATCGCGCTACGTTGGGGTCCACCATCCTACGCAAAGGCGTGAAGTTCGATAACCTCATCCACATCGCGCACAACGTGGAAGTAGGGGAGAACACCTACTACGCGGCTGGTGGAGTAGTGGCCGGCAGCACCAAGATCGGTAAGAACTGCATGTTCAGTGGACAGGTGGGGATCATTGGTCACTTGAAGATCGCCGATGGTACGATCATCGCCGCACAAAGTGGGATCAGCAAGAACACGAAGGCGGGCGAGAGTTATATGGGTTCGCCCGCGTGGGAGGCCAATAAATACCGAAAGAGCTACATCCATTTCCGGAACCTGGAGAAGATCGTGGAGCGCATTGATAAACTGGAAGAGAACTGAGCATCACCCGATTGTGCGATCTTTGAACCCAAGGATCGAACAGAATGGTGTTTCGTTCGTTCTTGCTCCAGAGACCCATGGGCAACTATTCGATCAAGGACTTAGAGAAGCTGAGCCGCGTTAAGGCGCACACCATCCGAATTTGGGAAAAGCGTTATGGGCTCCTGGACCCAGCACGGTCAGGAACCAACATCCGGTCGTATTCCGATACGGATCTGCGGAAGCTCCTGAACATCGCGTTGCTCAATGACAATGGTTTCAAGATCTCCAGGATCGCGACCTTCAATGATGCTGCCATCCGATCGCATGTATTGGCGCTTGAGAACAGTGAGAATGGCGCGGCGGACCAAGTGGAGAGCTTGATACTGGCCATGACGGAACTCGATGAAGCCCGGTTCGAGAAGGTCATTGGCAACTGCATACTCCGGTCCGGGTTCGAGCAGACCATGCTGGAAGTGATCCAGCCTTTCCTACAGCGCGTTGGCGTGCTTTGGCTGATCGATGCTGTCAAGCCCGGACAAGAACATTTCATCTCCAGCCTGATACGACAGAAGGTGATCTCGGCCATTGATGGACTCGTACCGATCAATCGCGAACGACCCAAGACCATTCTATTCTTCCTACCAGAAGGGGAAATGCATGAGCTCGGCCTGTTGTTCGCGCACTTCTTGGCGCGTAAGCATGGTCACCACCCCATCTATCTTGGGCAGTCCGTTCCATTCGAGGACCTAAAGGCCGTGGTCGAATACCGAAAGCCTTCTGTCATGGTGACCGGGTTTCTTTCGCACCAGGACGTTTCGGTCGTCAACTCTTACTTGAGTAAACTCCATGAACACTTCCCTGCCCAGCAGGTATTGTTCTTCCATGGTCGACTGGAAGGAGTTAAGCCGACCAAGGGGCAACAGATGATGCCCGATATGAACGCGTTGAAGGCCGAATTCGCGTAGTTCCCAACCTCTCTATGTTCCTGCCAGCTTTCCCAAGCTGGGTTTTGCTCCGTGCACGGCGTGGATCAAACATTCTGTTTCACCTTATTTCTGCTTGCATGAACAAAATTTTTCGAGAAAGTATTGTCAAATGAAATTTTGGTAGTACGTTTGTCTAATGAAAACATGAAAACGTTAAACAACCTCACCCTCAGCTTCGATGATCGATTAATGTCGATGCACGATCGAATGCTCTACTTCGCCCTACGCCTAACAAGGAATATGGAGGATGCCAAGGACCTTACCCAAGAGAGCATTCTCAAGGCCCTTGCCCACAGAGACCAGTACAAGGCGGATACCAACATCAAGGCTTGGATCTTCACGATCGTCAAGAACACCTTCATAAATGGGGTCCGACGCGATAAGCGAGGACAACAGATCATGGAAAGTGCGGCCCGCCAAGAATTGCCTATGGTAAATGGTCAGTACCTTCAGGGTCCAATGGCAG
>Ga0154020_10001268_pt1 | contig 31347 bp, 21 predicted proteins | sample Klosneuvirus_201_FD_109709 | JGI IMG/M metagenome (GOLD analysis project Ga0154020, IMG submission 109709) | Active sludge microbial communities from wastewater, Klosterneuburg, Austria - Klosneuvirus_20160825_MG | ecosystem: Engineered > WWTP > Aerobic digester > Activated sludge | place...
AAACTTGGAGGAAGGAATGTGTACGAACAAGTTGCAGGTGGTGTTTGAGTTGAGATCGGATTGATGATACTAATGGTCGTTTGATTCAACGGTGCACAACCTACTGAGAAATTCGTTGGGCTATTCACAAGAAATGTCGGCCAGGCATCTAATGATCCAACTGTAACTGTTTTAATAGACTTACAACCGTTCACCAGATTGGTAGTTTGCAAGGTATAAATTCCGGGAGGCACACCTCCACTTAAAATACTAATGGTATTGTTGGAAGTAGCGATCGGAACCCCACCGGGCAATGGATTAAGAGGACTATACCAGTCATGTTGTACATTCACTGTTGGGCTGATAGCTGTCCCGGAAAATGTTGCTGGCGCTCCCGAGTTACAAGTAATAAACTGACTAGTTGGATTAACAGAATTAGTTGGAGCAACAGTGTTCATTGTAATGGCAACTGTTTTGGTCATAAAGCATCCTGAAAGAGGATCCATCACTGTTACAGTAAGAATATTCGCTGCATTGATCGTTACACTTGGTGTTCCGGCAGTGAAAGAGATGCTCGTCCAGCTATAACTTAAACTTCCGAAAGTATAATTACTAACAGCAGCAAGGTTGACGAATGGATAGGTACAAGTAATCGATGCATTAGGACCTGTGTTATTCAATGTGAATGTGACAGGAGGTGCTTGCGCTAAAGCTGTAAGCGTTGTCAGATTTGTACATCCAAATCCTAAATTGATAGTTACTGTTGTGACACCGGGGATCAATCCAGTAGCGGTAAGGGAATTCGGTCCGACTGATTGAGGTGCAGGTGACCAGGTAGCTGTGGGAACGACCGTGCCGAGACCGGCGACAGTAACCGTTGCGGAATTCACTGCATAGCTGCATCCGGCCTGTGTCACTGTGGAAGTAATGGCTACAGTAGGACAACATTGAACATTCAATGTATTAATGAATACAGGGCCACAAGGAGGATTCACGATGGTTTGAAGTGTGTATGTTCCGTTTGCAAGTGTTACGCCGTTGGAAGTAACGTTTGTATTCATAGTAGCAGAAACCGTTCCACCAATATTGGACCATATATAACTGATCGTTGGATTTGCGATAGCAACTGTGACCGTAGCAAGAGCACTCGCATTATTCAAGCCATTGCAGGAAAGACTCAATGAAACGCCGGCAGCACTGCACGTGTTACTATGGATCGCATTATACACTCCAACAAAACCACTGCCACAAATATAGAGCTGCTTTGTTGCTCGGTCGAGCTTGACATCATAAACGAATTTATTTACAGAAGGAACATTCAGTTGCAAGCTTGGAAGTGGATTAAAACTGGCACCATTGAAATTGTAACAAAAAAGATTATCGATTCCACCAAAATAAAGATTATTGCATTCATCCACGGCAATGCCACCCTGCATTCGAGTAGCCAGCATGGGTATTGTTGAACTGCCCAACATGGCACCCGTGTTTTTATTGTATGCTGCAATATTATAACCATCATAATAAAAAAGATAATTATCATTCACTGCAAGGCAATTGAAACCGTTGCCCTGGTAACCTCCTCCCATATAATCATCTTTATTATAAGCTTCTCCAAATGTTGTATAAGTACTTGGCACCATCCAAACGTTTCCATTGAATGTGTTATTCACTTTCAAAATCCTGTTATTGGTAGCTGGAGTTCCCAGGCTAGCATAAATGGCGAAGATATTTCCTGCATCGTCAATGGTGGTAGAAAGTACATCTTGTCCTGTAGAACCTAAACCCGTAAAATTCGCAACCTGTACAGTTCCGGTTTGCTGATCGATCAAACCTCCAGAGAGATTGAGGATGGTGGATCCTCCCAATTCAAACATCCTTCCTGATGGACAGTGATAGATCATATCCCACACTTCAACAGTAAAGAGAGGTGGAGTTACCCAATTATCATAATTTCCTAAAGCATCGAGTCGAATGATACGACCATCATTGTTTATAACATATCCTTGTCCAATATAAGTTTTACCTGTATTTCTGTTGACTGCGAAATTTCCGATATACGGATTACCCGGACCCTGCGCCGTCCAGGAAATCCCCCCAACAATTCCAGGAAAAGTCCAAAGAAGATTTCCTGCAATATCGTATTTTGAGACTTTCACCTGATTAAGTCCTCCGTAGATGAATGTATTTCCGGTACCATCATGATCAACATCATAAGCAATGTTTCCCGAAGGCATACCCGTGATTATTGTTACCCAGGGATCGATCACAATAGTTTTGCTAAGATCCGCTTTTGGATCTAATTGAAAAGAGATCGTTTTATTCAACAAGTTGTATGAACATGAAATTTCATTACCATTCTCATTATAAAAAGCAAGTGGCAAATGCTCAACAATTTCCTCTCTGCTTGTTTTAATATGAACTTCTCCTCTCTTAAGACTTACTTTTTTCACTTCACCTTCGTATGAGATCTTCACGTTAGAAGGATCACTTCCGGGATGTAAAATGATATTGTACTTAACTCCATACTCTTTATCCTTTGGCATCAGATATTCTATATCGATGAGGGGATAAACATTCTTATAGGTGATCTTTTTATAGGTGGAAGAATTAAGTTCAGGTCCACCATAGGTGAAATAATGATTTTGCTTTTCAGACTCTACGATCGCAGGTGCCGGATTCGAATTCAACCATCGTACGCGAACAAAATGAGCAACTTCCGGCTTTACCTTCACTTTCTTTCCTTTTTCACCACGCTCACGCATTCGCTCTGTGAATTCAGGTCTTTCAATCAAATTGTAAACAGGACCTTTTTCTGTAAAATAAATACGCTCATTGGTGTTCTCGTAGGCAAAATACACTTTCTCATTATCAGGAAGTACTTTATCGAACTGCCCTTTATTCTCAATGAATACCCTGCAACCAAAAATATCGGAACCTCGGCTGAATACACGTTGTGCAAAATAAATTTCGCTCTGAGAAATTAAGAATACTGCAAAAACAAAAGCGAATTTGCTAATACCCGAAAAAGCTATTTTAAGGACACGGATCACCTGATCAATGTAACATTTCCTTTGGCTGAATATTCTTTATCGTCTTTTCCTTTTCCTGAAATGATATAAAAATACACACCGGCAGCGCATTCAGCTCCTGCAAAATTCTTTCCATCCCAGGCAATATTTCCCGTACTGCTATTTGTTTCATAGACCTTGTTTCCCCATCTGTCAAGGATCACTGCACTTACTTGCGTGATAGATGCTGTCTTTAAAAAGAAAACATCATTGCTTCCATCACCATTTGGAGTGAAAATATTCGGCACTTCTAACTTCGATGGTTGATCTACCACGATAACTTTGAACACTGTGTCTTTGCACAATCCCTTTGTTACATATAACATAACCGTATATGTTCCGGAAGCATTATACAATGAATTTACATTAATGTTACTCGTCGTGGTTTGCGAAGTTCCATTCCCAAAACTCCAAACAGAAGTAATGCTATTTGTACTTAAACTACTATGAGAATTATTTGTAAAATTAACGGTTAAAGGTGAAGCTCCAGTCATTTTATCTGCATCAAACTCTGCTGTTACATCACCGTTAGCAACAAAAAATGTTCCGGTTGCCTGACAACCCGTTAAGGTATTTGTTACAACATACTCATAATAACCTCCATTCGAAACATTGATACTCGCAGATGAAGTTCCACTCAAATAAGGATTAGAACCGTTTGCATTAGTGGCATTCGTTGGACTGAAGGCCGATCCTACAGGATATTTATAAAACCAGTACATCAATCCTGTTGACGGACCCGTTATTGCAACTAACAGACTGGCTTGGGAAGTACCACAATCCAAAGTAGAAGTTGCCATTGCGTTTGTGACGACAGGTGGTTGAGTCTTATCCAAGACATTCACTGTGCCTGTACTGAAACATCCATTGTAATTATCTCGGATCGTTAAAGAATAAACTCCGGCTACATAAGCAGAATAACTGGAAGCTCCTGTTACAGAAAATTGTGGAGAAGGCCCTTGCCACATGTAAGGTACTGCAAAAGCAGAAGGCCCACCACCTGAAGTTGTTGTACTATTCCCGGTTGTTAACACAACAGGGGCTCCTGCCGATAAACAATAAATTGCAGTTGGAGTGGCAATACTGATTGTTGGGCTGGAGATCGGTGGTTTAAAATTTTGGTAGATCGTAAGTACTGAAGTAGACTGACAAGCATTTAAAGAGTTTGTAGCTACAACAGTAAAGTTTGCGTAGCTTAAAGAATTTGTACTGGTATTAGGGCCATTAGCAGGATCACCGATAATTAAAGTGGAAGTAGAAAGGTTTGGAGGAACAGAGGGAACATTCCATGTAATGGTTGTATTAGGAGTTGTAGAGGTTCCTGTAGCCAAAACGGTAGGATTATAGCATGTTAATGTTGGTGTAAATACACTTGCAGAAACATTTGGTGCCACGGTATTCTGCAATATGGGAACCGTTAGTATGGTTCTGCACCAATTGGAATTATCCTGTACAATAACAGTCCACGTTCCAGGTATTGTCGTTACTGTAGATGTATTGCTACCAAGAATGATGCTTGGTGTTGGCAATCCTATAAAGGAAGGAGGAAGAAATGTATAACTGCAAGTAGCAGGAGGTGTTTGCGTTGAAACCGGATTGATGATCGAAATGGTGGTTTGATTCAAAGGCGCACAACCTACAGAAAAATTAGTTGGACTACTCACATTGAATGTTGGCCAAGCCGATAATGAAGTAATGGTAACTGTTTTTTGTGTTGTACAACCGTTCACTTGATTGGTAGTTACCAATGTATAAACCCCTGGTGGAACAGCTCCGCTTAAAATACTTATTGTATTGTTAGAGGTTGCAATAGGAACACCACCAGGCAATGGATTCAAAGGACTGTACCAATCATGCTGAATATTAATTGTAGGACTCGAAACAGTACCTGAAAACGTGACAGGAGCTCCAGAATTACAAGTAATGGCTTGAGAAACCGGATTCACCGCATTAACAGGAGCGACCGTATTCTGAATCACAGAAAAGGTCTGGGTTAATGTACATCCTGAAGGATTGACTCCTACTACTGTCCAAACCCCTGCACTTGCAGGAGTGAAACTAACTGTGGGCCCGGTTAAGGGTGGACCAAAGCTACTGCTCCACGTGTAGGAATTAGCAGGATTCAAACTCGCAAAAACTGTTTGTTGCGAACAAGTCAAACTATAGGTTGGAAAAACCGTGAATGAGATCGGCGTTGGAGGAGGATTGATCGTAAAACTGGTTACGAGGGAAGAACAGGCTCCACCAAGCAGAATAGTTGCATTGTAAACACCGGGAGCAATACCTCCACTGGCACTTGTTTGGGTATTATTGGTCACGCCGCTTGGTAAGGGAGACCAATTGATCGTGTAACTTGGATTGGAAGGATTGAATACCAAATTCAAATTGAAAGCGTTGAGAGTACTTGTACAGGAGGTTTGCGTAACAGTTGGTGCAGCAATTACGGGTTGTGGTATTGCATTGAATGGAATAAAATTACTACTAACTGTCCCCACATTACCGACAGCGCCACGGGTTGCACCATTGGATGTCATTTCAGTAACCGAAGTAGACTGGGAATTTCCATTATTACCACCATTCACAGTTGGAACCACCGGCCCTACAGAAATTGCCGCAAATCCACCTCCACCTCCACCACCAGCTCCTTCACTTTCGCTTACAATAAATAACTGATTACCCCCATTGCCTCCATTGGCATTTACCACCTGTGTAGCCGCGATCGCTGTCGTCTTGATCACAATACTTCCTCCGGCACCACCACCACTCGCCGCATCGTTGTTGCCTAATTGTGTATTACCCGGAAAATTTCCATTTGAAACAATAGTACCATTCCCTGTGATTCCACCGGTTGCAATCAGATAAACAATTCCTCCTCCATTTCCTCCGTCAGTTGAACAGTTGTTATTTGCATCACCTGCTCCTCCTCCGCCACCAAAATAGATCCTCGTTTCTGCATTGATATTATTCAAAGGTCTTCCTCCTCTTCCTCCTACTTCCCTACGGTTGTCACCACCCCACACCGGATTCCCTGGCCCAGAAACCAAAGCATTCTGATCGCCACCACCAAAACTATAACCTCCTCTTCCACCACCGGAAGAATTCGTAAGCGCATTCCCATTGGAAATGTATGCAGGATCAAGGGCCCAAGCAGCTAAAGGATTATTTGGATCAACGACCATGATGCCATGACCAGACCAAGCATTACCATTGTTTCCATTTGCTCCACCACCCGCAGCGGAATTATGTGTGTTTCCACCACCTCCACCATTTGCTACTGCTCCCATGCAATACCTTCCTCCATTCGCATCATAATCTGTCTGAAATCCTGCAATACTTTCTCCTTTTTCTCCTCCGTCTGTTGTTACACCCGAAACATAAGAAGTAACTCCCCAACCATAAGTTTGATCATCGAGCTGACCACCCCTAAAGCCGGAACCGGAAGAGGCAATCGTTCCATTGTTCGTGATATTTGAGGCATGTATGACCACTAGGCCGCCAAAACGGTAAGGAACTGCAAGAATGGTTGTATCTCTCCAAGGCTTTGCAACAATACTCGCGCCTGTGTTGATAGTTAATGTTGTGTATTGTGGTACTTTTATTGCCTGCACCCTTCCGGCGGTTGCATAAGAATTTGTAAATGTAGTTTGAACGGTGACCACATTTCCATTGATGCTTTGCACATATTTGAATTCATAGAGACCTGCACTGTTGTAATTGAGGATATTTCCATAAGAACTTGTATTCGATCCATCCACATTCGCACCTTGCGCCTGATAGATCATGATAAGATCACCGGGACAAAGCGAGAATCCAGGTCCGGTTGAAAGAGTAACTGTATTTGCACCTGCGCTGATATTAGCAGCAACAGGGCAATATTTATTTACCACCTGATTAGCGGAAGTAACATTGTACACTCCGTTCTTTCCCGGTTGCGAGTAAACAAAAGAGAATGAAAATAAAATTGCGACTAGGATCGTTCTTTTAAAATACAGCTTTAGCATAATAGTAATTAATAGCACTAATTTAATGAATAAAAAGATAATATTTTCATCCAACTTTTCATCCATTCAAGATCAATAAAAAGGTAAATTTGTAAGGTATGTCGTTCGAACTTACATCTGAATTTCAGCCTACTGGTGATCAGCCCGAAGCAATTAGGCAATTGACCGAAGGACTACTTAAGAATTCACAATACCAAGTATTGCTTGGCGTAACAGGCTCCGGTAAGACCTTTACTGCAGCCAATGTGATCAAAAATGTAGACAGACCTACGCTCATTCTCAGTCATAATAAGACCCTTGCAGCACAACTTTATAGCGAGTTCAAACAGTTCTTTCCGAACAATGCTGTTGAGTATTTTGTGAGCTATTACGATTACTATCAACCAGAGGCTTTTCTGCCTACAACGGGAACATACATTGAAAAAGATCTTGCGATCAATGAAGAGATTGAAAAACTACGATTGAGTGCCACCTCTTCCCTTCTTTCAGGAAGGAGAGATGTGATCGTTGTGAGTTCAGTAAGCTGTATCTATGGGATTGGCAATCCCGTTGATTTTAAAAAGAACATCATTCCGATCTCGGTTGGTCAGAAGATCTCACGAAATAAACTTCTTCATCAATTTGTTGCTTCGCTTTATTCCAGAACAACCGGAGATTTTTCCAGAGCAACATTCAGAGTGACTGGAGATACTGTTGACGTCAATCTTCCTTACGCCGATTATTGCGTTAGAATCATTTTTTTTGGAGATGAAATTGAAAGCATAGAGACATTTGACAGTGCGAATAATTTCATTATTAATAAATTCAAGTCCTTTAATGTATATCCTGCCAACTTATTTGTAACGGCTCCGGATACAATGCAGAAAGCCATGCAAATGATCTATGACGACATGATCATTCAGAAGGAACATTTTTTAAATCAGAAAAAAGATCTGGAAGCGAAAAGACTGGAAGAAAGAGTGAATTACGATCTGGAAATGATGCGTGAACTTGGTTATTGCAGTGGTATTGAAAATTATTCCCGCTATTTTGATGGACGAGAAGCGGGGACCAGACCTTTTTGTTTGCTCGATTATTTTCCAGATGATTATTTAATGATCGTGGATGAAAGTCATGTCACGCTACCACAGGTACGGGCCATGTTTGGAGGAGATCTCAGTCGCAAACAAAATCTGGTGGAATACGGATTTCGATTGCCATCAGCTCTTGATAACAGACCATTGAAATTTGAAGAATTCACTGCATTGCAGAATCAGGTCATTTTTGTGAGTGCCACTCCGGCGGATTACGAATTACAACTTGCAGGAGGAATTGTAGTGGAGCAGCTGATCAGACCAACAGGAATACTAGACCCACTGATAGAAGTGAGGCCCTGCGTGAATCAAGTGGATGATCTGTTAGATGAAATTCACAAAGTTGTTGCCCTCGATGAAAGAGTATTGGTAACTACCTTAACGAAAAGAATGGCGGAAGAACTCACCAAATATTTAGTGAAGCTGAATGTGCGCTGTCGTTATATCCACAGTGAAGTTGATACTTTGGAAAGAATTGAGATCCTGAGACAATTACGAATCGGAATGTTTGATGTTTTGGTAGGGATCAATTTGCTCAGAGAAGGCCTCGATCTTCCGGAGGTTAGTTTGGTTGCTATTCTTGATGCAGATAAAGAGGGATTTTTGCGAAATGAAAGAAGTCTTGTGCAGACCGTTGGACGTGCTGCAAGAAACGTGAATGGGCGCGTGATCATGTATGCTGATCGAATAACCGACAGCATGAAATTCACAATGGAAGAAACGGAGAGAAGAAGAAAAAAACAATTGGAATACAATATCAAAAACCAGATCACTCCAAAACAGGCTGGCAAAAAAGTCTCTAAACAATCACAATTTGGAGCAACAGAAGTGACGGTTGACGGTAAGTTGGTAAAAGCGTATGTAGAATCTGATGAGCTAAATATTGCAGCAGACCCTGTAGTGCAATACATGAGCAAGGATGAGCTGAAGAAGGAGATCGCCAAGATCAAAAATCAAATGCTGAAAGCTGCAAAAGAATTGAATTTTTCAGAAGCAGCCAGACTCAGGGATGAAATGTATGCATTGGAAAAAATGATGGAATCCAAATAAAGGGCTTAAAACTGAAAATAAATGAATGGTTGCATTTCTCCACTCATGAACTGATACATGATCAATACGATCAAAACTGCCATTCCTCCCATTCCCCAATAATTCAGAGAAGAAAACCAATTTCTGTACCTTTCTTTCATTTTTTCCGGAATCCAATGGATCAGATATCCTGCAAGAATGATGAACAGTACAAATTTATAACCTTCGATAATTTTGAAGATAAGATCGGCCCCAAAATGATTTCCTATGCGGTAGAATATTGTATTGACAGTTTCCACATCACTGCTTCGAAAGAAAATTCGAGTAAAGCTGATGAAGGTAAGTGTTATCAGCATCAATAAGAAGCGTGTGCCTTTTCCCTCCGAGTTTTTGAAAGGCGAAATATTCTTCCAGAATTTATGAATGATCAAGCCTACTCCATTCAATCCACCCCAGATAAGAAAAAGCCAGCTGCTCCCATGCCAGAGTCCACCCAAAAGCATGGTCACCATTAAGTTTATGTTCGTATTGATACTTTGTTTGACCTTTGGAATGAAAATAAAACAAAGCGTTAGTAATAGGGCGAAAATTATCATCAACCAGATCAACCAGATCTTTCCACTCAATAAGATCATAAAAACAGAAATGACTGCGATGGCAATGTAGGATCCTATCGTTCCCTTTTTATTCCCACCCAATGGAATATACAAATACTCTTGTAGCCAACTGGAAAGAGAGATATGCCAGCGTTTCCAGAATTCACTTGTGCTGGTAGCTTTATAAGGAGACAGAAAATTGGTCTTTAATCTGTAACCGAGAATGAGTGCGATTCCGATTGCCATATCGGTATATCCACTGAAGTCCATATAGATCTGCAATGAATAACCAAAGATACCGAAGATCGTTTCCACTCCACTGAAAAAATTAGGATTATCGAAGATCCTGTCAATATAATTCACGGCTATATAATCTGCAATGATCTTCTTTGAGAAACCATTGAGGATCCAAAACAAAGCCATGCCGAATTCATTTTTATCAAGACGATAAGGCTGGTAGATCTGCGCGAGGAAATCATGCGCCTTTACAATTGGACCAGCTACCAGATGAGGAAAGAAGCAGACAAAAAAACCATAATCGAATACATTTTCAACTGGCAGTATCTTTCTCCTGTACATATCGATCGTGTAAGAAAGCGATTGAAATGTGAAGAAGGATACTCCCACCGGAAGCAGTAATTTATCTACACTTAACGTAGTTCCGAAAAAGGTATTAGAAAAATGAGTGAAGTGGTTAAAAAAAGAATGCTGACTACCGGTTATCTGATTGATGCTTTCATTGAAAAAATAAGAATACTTGAAATAAGAAAGTAAGGATAGATTCAAGACGACACTCAGTGTAAGAAATAATTTTCTCTTCCTATCATCATGACTGCGATGCATGAGACGTCCCCAGTTATAATCACAAATGATGGTGAATAAAAGCAGCAAAACAAATACGCCGCTAGTCTTGAAATAAAAGAACAAACTTACAGCTAATAGAAAAAGGGTTCTTTTTTTGCTTTTATCGTAAACAAAAACATAAATAGCCAGAACAAAAGCGAAAAATCCCCAAAAGAAAAGCTGCGTAAAAAGCAAAGGCTTGTCGTGAGAGTAATTCAGTATTTGATGAATCAGATCTATTTGTTCTCTTTTTTACGGTTAGCGTAGTACGACTTAAGTAAGGCAGAACTCATCAGATCCCCAATGATCGTATATCCTTTTCCGGAGAAATGGACTCTGTCTTTGGAAGCAAGTCCGGCTTTCACCCATTTGAGCATGGATTTGTATCCACCCATTATAGAGAAAAGATCCCACACAGCCACACCGTGTTTGTTCATGAGTTCAAACATTGCATCCTTTGTTATTTCAGAACGTTTATTTGGAGTTCTTCTCTTAATGAAATTATCAGTGGTTGTTGTGAGCAAAATAGCCGTGCCGGGAGCTGCTTCACGCACTTTCGTGATCAAGCTGTCATAATGTTCTATGTAATCTTCCTTTTCGAAAGCCTTATTCTGCGAATCATTCACGCCCAGCGAAAGGATCACAAGATCAGGATGAATTGTTCTAAGTTGTTCGGTAAAATAGGTACATTTTAGAAAAGATGAACTCTGCGCGCCATTTGCACCCAGTGTTGCTAAATAAAGACTGTTGGCCATATTTGATTCAGCACTTAATCCATAAAGTATAAAGTCTTTCTGAATTGTATCTTTTCTTGTAAGCTGAAAAGTGAGGGAATCAATACATTGTGCAAGATCGAATTGAGTATAACCTTCCGTTTTGTTATCAAGACGAACCGCTTCCATTTCAGGTGGCACAACTATTCTGAACTCGAAGGATGGATTGAAGTTGTGATAGATCCTTGCTGAATTGAAACCTTTGATCAAAGACTTTTTTGTGAGGGCCATGCCAAATTCGCAAACGCTGTCATTTGTTCTTACACTCATTCCACTCATTCCAAGCGGAAGACAATAATCTTTGCCAACGCAACGACATTTTTTCCAGCTTCCATTACCAAATGAGCTCACAAAATGCGGACTGTTGGTCTTTGCTAGTTTATATGGAAAGAAAAAATAACCACCTCCAACAGGTTTCAGTTCATCTTGTAATCCCTGTGTAAAGGAATTACTCCAGGTACCTCCTTGTACGTGTGATCCACCAATGTGCACGATACTTATTCGCTTCAAGGTCTTATTTGAAAAAGAATCCAGCTTTTGATAGAATCGCATGAAGGAAGACGAATCTTTACCGAAGAATAGATGATTCGAATTCAGATCCATGAAAGGATAGACCTCCTGCTCCTGTGAATAGAAACGTGGGAGAATAAAAAGTAAAAGATAAATCAGTTTATTTTTCACTTTTTACTTTTTATATAGTTATTGTATTCGTTGATCAAAGCAGTATAGAACAAGGTTGCTATTTTTCTTGCTCCTTGTGGACTGAAATGAATATAATCAGTTGCGGCCAATTTTTCATCCACCCAACCCGGCATTGAATTTTCACCTCCCATGCAATCATACATATCAAAGAAAGCGCAACCCGATTCGAGTACCACTTTTTTGATTGCATCTCGCGTATTCTCCAGTTGCGGGTGCGTTACATAATCAGTTCCTTCCTTCACACTCATATCTGAAGGGCCAATGAAAATAATGCTTGCTTGTGGTGCTAATTTTTTAACAATAGAGATCTGCCCTCTGAGATACCCTGCATAATTCACCGCCATGGTAGGATCTTTAATACTTGGCAAAGCATTTCCGCCGAATTGGAGAATAATAAGTTTCACATTCAGATAATCATAGAATTGTTTCAATTGTGAAGCATTGATCTGATGGTAAAAAGTTCCACTGCTCCCTCTCAGCGCAATGTTATCAACGTATACGCCATTATCACTTTCGAGTGAAACGGCATAAAGATCCGGACTATCTTTCCCTGTAAATTTAAAACTGTGTGTCAATGAACCAAGCCCGACATTGTATTCTTTCACTCTAAAAAATCCTCCTGCTTCCAGACTATCTGCTCCACTCAAAGCAGGCCCATCAAAAAATTCACACCATGTCTTTGTTTGTGCACCACCATAGAACAATTTTACTTTTTTGTATTTGGTAGCATTGGCACCACCCAATTTAGTTGTGGTTAATTTGATATCAGAAGAAATGCTGGAAGAAGTATCACTTATCTTTTTATAGGAGGCGAAACGCGTAAATCCGGCGAGTACTCCATAATTGGAATGAAGCACGCGTTTGTCTTTCGCCGTAAAGACATTATATCTGTCGAAACCGGCACCGGCCTCCACTTTATTTGTTATGCTTGGAGAGATTGGCATGAGTGAAAGCAGACCCGGTCCCTGTCCCCCGAATTGTCCTTGAAACTTTAACCGAAGATAATCGGTGATACGATCTCCTTCGATCTGACTATCACCGTAATGAAGTACGCGAATAGAGCGAGGATTCTTCTTAAGCTCGATCAAAGATTCAAAGAAATTATAGAGTGTGCTTTTGTTTGTGTATTGCAATGAGGTGATCAGTTTTTTCTTTACTGTATCTTTCAGCAGCACACCGGCAGTGGTGGTATCATTGAGAGCAAGCGAATCCAACGAATTAGCTTGTGCAATTATTGCACTGATATCCTTCTTGTGCGGATGAACTGCGAAAACCTCACTTAATGAAGGGAAGCTAAGTGTGATTTTATCAGAAATTCGGATCCCTTCTTTTGGAAAGGTAAAACTCACTAATCCAAGCACAGCGAAGAGCAAAACGGTAAAAAAGAGGCTATTCTGCGGTTTATGCATCTTATAAAAATAAGGCTAAATGAAGCAATGTTCCGGCACAACTCGAATAGTTGTTCACAACGAATTTTGAATAATTACTGAGCAGATATTTGTAATTTTAAGCTGTCATTTCTTCTTCAGCCAAATACCTTGTTATCATTACCGGCCCTACAGCTGTTGGCAAAACAGATATGGCTATTCAGCTAGCCAGATTGTATCAGACAGAGATCATTTCCTGTGATTCACGTCAGTTTTACAGAGGATTGGATATTGGAACAGCAAAACCGGAAATGCAAGAACTTGCCAGTGTCAAACATCACTTCATTAATAACAAAGAACCCAACGAATTGTTTGGAGCAGGAGATTTTGCACGCGAAGCAAAACTTTTACTGGATGCATTGTTCTTGAAAAACAAAATTGTGATCATGGCTGGCGGATCGGGCATGTACATTGATGCGTTGGTGAATGGTGTTGATGAGTTTGAAGATGTGCCATCTGAATTCAGAGAGCACTTGAATGCGGAATTTGAAAAGAATGGTCTTGAGTTCATACAAGAGAAACTTAGAAATGCAGATCCTGTTTATTTCGAAAAAGTTGATCGCAACAATCCACAACGCATGATCAGAGCCTTAGAAGTGTGTGAATACACCGGTAAGCCCTATTCTTCTTTTCTCTCCAAGAGTCGTTTAGCAAATCAGTTCGTGCCTGTTTTCATTTTGCTGAATATAGATAGGGAGAAGTTATATAACAGGATCAATGAACGGGTGGAGAAAATGATGGAGAAAGGATTGCTGGAAGAGGTCAAAAATTTAGTACCGTATAGAAACTACAACGCATTAAAGACAGTTGGCTACAAAGAACTCTTTGAATATTTAGACGGAAAATGCAGTCTGCAGGAAGCAGTCAATGCTATCAAGCAACATACGCGTAATTATGCCAAGCGGCAGTTAACTTGGTTTCGGAATAAGAATGAATCGGAGACCTTTGATCCAAGTGAAATTGAAAAGATCAAGGCTTATTTAGAACTAATTATAAAACATGGCTAGGTTCGTTTCTTTATTTCAGGAATACCGTCAACTCGAGAAGTCTGTTCTCAATGTGATCATTTCTGAATTTTTTATTCAGATGGTGAATGCAACTTTCATGAATATACTTCCCTTGTATATGCTAAGAGAAGGTTTTTCAAATGAAGAGATCGCCATGTTCATTACCTTTCGATTTATCGGTGTTTTTATTCTTGCCATTCCAATGGGTAAATTCATCAGGGGGAAGAAATTACTTCCTTTATTCTATGTTTCTAATATCTGCGTTCCTGTTTTTGGCATCGCCATTGTTTTCGCCATAGCGTTCAAACTAAAGATTCTTACTATCATTTCGCTCTTACTTTGGGGAGCTTCCTTCACTTTCATGCAAATACCCATCGCTCCTTTTGTCCTAAGAAACTCTTCTCCCCTTCACCACACAGCAGGAATTTCATTGAGCTATAGTACCTGGAGTTTTGGTGGAATTATAAGTGGTATCTTGATCGCAGTGCTGGATCTGATTGATCCGGTATTCTTCAACGAAAAACTTATCCTTCTCCTTTTTTCAATTATAGGATTGGGAGGTATTTTTTTTCTGAATAAAATAAAGAATTTCAATGAAATTTCATTTGATAGAGAATCGAATGCAACTGCAAAAATAAGTTCTGGTACGGACTGGAAGCTGATCTTTAAAGCACTGGTGCCAACCTTGATCATTGCAACAGGAGCGGGACTTACCATTCCTTTCATTAGTTTATTCTTTGAGAAAGTACATCATCTTGACAAAGGGGGATTTTCTGCATTAAGTGCAATCGCTTCTATATTGGTTGCATACGGGGCCCTACTTGTTCCTAAGATCAAAGAAAAGATCGGATACAAAGTTGCAATTCCAACTACGCAATCACTTGCCGTCATTTCATTGGTTGCTCTTGCCACCACTCAATTCTACAATCAATACACTGTGGCGGTGATCATTGCTGCTGCCTGCTATTTACTCCGTCAGCCTTTGATGAATATGGCTGGGCCAATGACCACTGAGGTTGTACTGAAATATGTTGGTTCTAAGAACAGAGAGATCACCAGCGCTCTCACTTCAGCCATCTGGAGTGGAAGCTGGGTAGTAAGTGGTTTGATGGTGACTATTTTGTTTGCTGAAGGATTTCAATTCGTCAATATTTTTCTGATCACGTCACTGCTCTATGCAATTGGGGTCTTTACTTATTATTTGCTTATATTAGACTACAATAAAAGAGAAGCACAAGGTTTAATAGATGAATAAACTGGTCTTATATGTACTACTCGCAATTGGCTTGAGTGAATTTTCAAGTGCACAGTCGATTGAACTTACGTTGAAAAAAGCAGGTTTTCAATACTTCAACAATAAGCTGCATGCATTCGGATTGATTCAGAATGATTCGAAAGCAAAACTGATGGTTTACGAATTGAATTCTAAGCTAAGTAAAACCGACAGTCTGCAGTTTGACATTTCAAAAGGAAAGATCGATGATTATCTGGATCTGAGTTCAGACACCTTGCATGATCAGTTGAATATCTATTTGCAACATAAAGAAAATAAATCAGTACAGATCCTCAAGATCAGTAAAAAATCAAAAACAACAGGATTATCAGAAGCAGTTGACGTTGCAAGGGTGAATAGTCTGGCAATTTTTCAGAATGACATTTATTATTTCATGAACGATGTTTACACATTAAAAAGCATACAGGATACATCCGGCCGACAATTTTACCTCAACAAACACAGTTTAAAAACAGAAAAAGCCGGATTTGAATATGAACAAAAATGGCAATTCCCTTTTGAAAGAAAGAACATTCGTTCAGCAAGGATCATTTATGCAGACCGAAAAATAGTTTTGGTATTTGTACATGTTGGCGAAGGAGATAAAAAAGGACAGTGGGTATTGAAAGTAAGTGCTATGAACGGAAATCTGAGAAAAGGAACTAGAATAGGCGAAAAAGGAGATCCGAATTGTTACTTTTTTAATCAGATAAAGGTAGACACAAGTACCGGAACAATTCATTTAGCTGGACAGCGATTTTCAGAAAAAGATCTGAATTTTGAAGAGAAGAAATTCAATTTAAGCACGAAAACTGCGCTCAGTATCTATATGACGAGCATTGATTCCGGAGGACTTATTCTTAACAATTCAGAATTCAAAATTCCGATCCTAGAGCAAAAAGGATATGTAAACAAAACAGCTGTGAGTTACTTGGTCAGAATGAATTCATTTGAAAAAGATCAGGAAGGGGCATATAAGATCGGCACAGAGATCTACAAAGCCAATACTGGTTCCCTCTGTTATAAATACTGTAATTCAACAAATATTAAGATCAAAGAACAGGATGGACAATTCAATATAGAGAAGAATACGATCGGAACCCACCCTATGATAGAAAAACACTATCAGACAGTCGACCTATTAGATATGAACGGAAAACTCTGTGTGGATAGTCTACTTGAATTTGACAGGATCTATACAAAGAATATCAATTTTAAAGCAGTAGTGGCTTTTAAACTGGATGAAACAGGGAATCCGGTTTGGTTGCTTAAAAAGACGGAAACAAAAAAAGGAACAGAAAACTACAGCGTCTTAGGTCCGGTTAAAAAGATCTATCAATTGAGTTCTATTATAACTGCGAATAAAAACGAGTTGCCGGGACTACAGGTAGTTTCTCCAACTAATTTTCTTATTTCAAGACAGGTGGCCGATAAATTTTTGCTTCAGATTTATTATTGGTAATTTTACACTATGATTCAGCGTATTCAAACACTATTTCTTATTGAGATGATCTTTTTAGGCATTTCTTTATTCTTTGTTCCCATTCAATTCCTTGCCGACAATGGTGTGAGTACACCTGTTCATCTTATACCGATGAAATCAGTAGTGATCGATTCAACATTAGGCCTTTCTTCTGCAGCAGGAATTGCGGCCATCACAATATTATTATCGTTTGTCACGATCTTTCTATTTAAAAAGAGAGAACTTCAGGTTAAGCTTTGTTATCTTTTAGTGATACTTGACGTTGTACTTATCTGCATGATCGCATTCTGTCCATTTGTAACTATCAATGAAACTACTAGCATTAATGATAATGTTTTTGCGTATGTGATCCTGATCGTTTCTTCTTTATCGGCTTATCTGGCCGCATTTTTCATTAAGAAAGATATAGAGCTCATTAAAAGCGCAGATAGAATCAGGTAATTCCGAAAAAAGTGATAGAAAACTTGCTAAATTATTAAAAAACAGTAATTTAGTGGCCTTTAGATAAAGTGAGGGCATTCTTCATAACTATTCTTTTAGCGAACTCTGGGTTCTTGCTTAAGGCAGGCATTTCGCCTCTGGATACGGTTAAATATTTAACCAAATCCAAACTCATTCAACTCATCGATCAGGTATTTGACATGGATGATGTGAGTCCGAAAGAAATTGATAAACTTAATTATTATTCAAGTTTACTACGATCGAACAGATCCGATTCAGTTAAAATATCTGAATTCAATTTATATGAATTAAGTTTCTACTCAGCCGAAGACGAGAAACTATTATTTCCCACAACCAGTCTCGAATCTGTCCCGAATTCATTCAACCTCGTTATTGAAAATGATCTATTAAGTTATTACAGTGCCCCATTTAAAGGTGTAGTTACTTCGCATTATGGTTGGCGTGATGGAAAAATGCATAATGGAATAGACATTGATCTGAACAAAGGAGATAAAGTTTGTGCTGCATTCGACGGAAAAGTAAGAGTTGCGAAAAGACAGGGAGGTTTCGGAAACCTGGTCATTTTAATGCACCCGAACGGACTTGAAACCGTATATGCCCATTTATCAAGGATCAAAGTAAAGACGGGAGATGTCGTATTAAGCGGACAAGTGATCGGATTAGGTGGCAGTACCGGACACAGTACCGGATCTCATCTTCATTTGGAGATACGTTACAAAGGGCACGCAATGAATCCCGCAACGATCATTTCTTTTACTGAGCACAAACTAAATCATCACACGGTTACTGTAAGAAATTCAAAACATAAGCTTTGTGCATTTCCTAGTAATTGCGATGTGCATACTGTTGGCAAAGGTGAGAGTTGGAATCTTATTGCCAGCAAATATGGAATTTCAACCAAAGAGTTACTGGCTTTGAACGGTGTTTCAAAGAGATATTATTTGAAACCCGGACAACAATTGCGCATCAATTGATCTTAGCTTTTCTGAAAAGCTTCTGTTGCCTTTCTTACACTGCCATGCAGAAGTAATAATTCCTTCGCCTTTTCATGATCTTTTAAGCCTGTATTTCGCATCAACATCAAAGTGCCACGTTCAACAAGTTTATTATTGCTGAGTTGCATATCCACCATCTTATTTCCTTTTACTCGCCCAAGTTTGATCATAACAGAAGTTGAGATCATGTTGAGTATCAGCTTCTGCGCTGTTCCACTTTTCATTCGGGTTGATCCCGTTACAAATTCAGGACCAACAACAGCTTCAATAGGAAACTGAGCTGTTTTTGCCAGAAAAGAGTCTGCATTGCAGGTGATGCACGCTGTTGCAATATTATTTGAATTGCACTTTTCCAATGCACCGATCACATAGGGAGTTGAACCTGATGCGGCAATTCCTATCACAAGATCGTTTTCATTTATTCCAAATTTCAAAAGATCTTCCCAACCTTGCTGCAGATCGTCTTCAGCAAATTCAACAGCTTTTCGAATAGCTTCGTCACCTCCGGCAATAATCCCAATGACCCTGCCCTGCTCTATTCCATATGTTGGCGGGCATTCGCTGGCATCCACAATTCCAAGTCGTCCACTTGTTCCAGCACCAATATAAAACAATCTTCCGCCCTTACTCATACGTTTCACTGTCTCATTCACAACGATTTCGATCTTTGGAATAATTTTCCTAATAACGCCCGGAACAGTTTGATCTTCTGCATTCATGTTCTGTAGCAAGTCCGTTACAGACATTTTATCCAGATCATTGTAATTCGAATCCTTTTCTGTGGTTTTCATGTAATAAAATTATTCAAAAAAAAAAGCTGTCCTGTATGGGACAGCTTTTAATTTTCAAGATTCGTATGTTATTTGGTTACTATCAATTTGGAAACTCTTCTTATACCAGAATCACTGTGTACATTCACGATATACATACCTGTACTGAGTTCTGCTACATCCATAGTAACGTTCACATCACCATTGTTGATCTTTCCGAAATTCTCTGCTCTCACTACACGGCCGTTGATATCCAACAACTGAACAGTAATTGTCTCGTTATCATAACCTCTGAAACTGATATTCACTTTATCGTTACTTGGATTAGGGAATAATTTGAGGTTAGTTGCGTGTGCCGACTTAACGATCTCTTCAATTCCAATAACGGTTTGATTGTAGTATTCTTTATTGATCCAGATACCACGTCCATTTGTAGCTACGTAGATCTGTCCGGAGTTATAGCATTCCCACGGAGCCATTGTTTGTTGCTTGATATCAAAGATCTGTACCCTTGGCAACTGGCCATTGTTTGCCAAAGACCATGTTGGAGCCGCAACAGAAATATCACTCGTGTAGTACACTCCTCTGTCAGTACCAATGAATACCTTTTTTGGATCAGTCTTCTCGATCAAAGAACAATAAACTGTTTGGAAGTTAGGAACAGAACCTGAGCTTACTGCAATGCTTCCTGTCTTGTTCACAAAACCAATGGTAGAGAAATCTGATTTACGACAGTTAACAGTATTCACCATCGCTGTTGTTCCGGTTGCTGAGGCATCATTGAAAGTAAGCATCATAACTGAGTCATTTGGAGAAATGCTGATACTTGTGATCTTTTTAGGGAAATTACCAAGGAAAGTTGTACGATAAGTACATCTTGGATTTGGGTTGCCGAATTGAGAAACAGTGTAAATTCCGGCTGTTGTCATGCTATAAGTGAAGATACCCGTATGCAATTTTCCATTATATGATTTTGCAGTGGAGTCAAGAATATCTCCAATAAAAGAAACACGATATAGATAATTTTGATCTGTTGCATAATAAAGTTCTGTTCCTGACTTACTCCACTCTAAAATTGATGCAGTACCAGTAACGGCTACTGTTTCAGAATAAGCTGATAGGGCTACACCCAGTGAATTCGTTGTGAGGGCTTTGTTTGCACTTACCTTCACTAAACTTAAAGGAGTATTTAAATCTAAAGGGGCTTTGCTCACATATACATCTTTTCCATAAGCCAATGCTAAACGAGCAGAGTTCTTCAAGTTGAATTTCTGTAATGGATTAGAAGTTGCATTTAAAGTACTAGTTGCTGGTTGAGTCCATTTCAATGCTACTGGAGTAGTAACTGAATAAGTAGTTCCCATGGTTGAAATGTTGTCATAGAGGATACTTAAAGAATCGTTCGCGTTGTATTTATAATAAACAGTGGCCTTTAATCGGATATAAGACTCAATATTCGTAACGCTCGGTACAGAACTGGGCTGAGCAGTGAATAAGGGACCTGCCAAAGCAACTTGAATCTCATCTAACTGAGAAGTTGAATTCAAAATGACTTTGTTCAATGAATAGGTACCAACATATCCATCCACTGTGGTAATTGGAGCGGCCAATGTGCCTGAGTTAGGCACAACAAAAGTGTTCATTTGAATAGCAATTGTTTTTGTATCTACTACTGAGAATGTGGGAATTGATATGGTATTTGGATTGATCTCAACTTTTACATTTGTTGCTCTGATCACTATGTAATCAATTGCTGCTTTTTTCTGTGGACGTCCAACAGAGAACGTGAAATTTGTACTTGTTGTAAGAGAAGGAACTGTACTTAATGCAAAAGAAGTATCGTTATAGAAAAACAATTTATCAGGATTGGTAAGAATTCCCCCTTGATATTGTTGTCCATAATATTCCCATAATTTAAATGGTGTTCCGGTTACGCTGAAGCTGCTTCCATGAACATTTGCAACAGTTTGATTGGATGTATTCGCTACAACAGGAGTAACATCCGGTTCGGAAGTTCCTACGTTTGTTGTTCTGTATAAAGGACCATTGCCTCCTGTCATATAAGCTGCTGAAGGAAGTAATTTAGAAAACTCAGATGCAAAAACGTCGCCACCTATAGAACTTACCTCAGTATTCACATTTAAAGTTGAACCTGCCAAGGCTCCACGGAAATAAATATTTCCGTTACCACCTGTTCCACCAGTAAAACCAATGTTTGGAGTTACACTACCATTCGTTGTGCTTGAAATAGGATATCTTTCAATACTTACACTGTTGAACTGCCCAGTAACCAAATTCTTATAATAAGGTTGCCAAGATAACATATTATCAACTGAACGATATATACCCGCATCAGTGATCACATATACATTAGAACCGATGAGCTTAATGTCATGAATATTTTCATGTACATAAAGTTGTGTATTGATCGCGCCAGGATTACCTCTCTTGATCCAGTAACCAATAGGATTTGAATCAGTACCACCGGTACGATAGAAATTATACAAATAATAACCTCCCATATAAAGTACATTCGGGTTTGCAGGATCAACAGTTAAACAATGTGCATAGTCGCCGGAAGCACGAGTAGTACCATTGAACAAAGGATCTAATTGCGAAGATCCAACTAAAATTGTACCCCATGTTTGACCAGCATTGTAAGAAACAAACAAACCGGCTAAGCTAGCTGTTGCACTGCTGGTATATTTTCCTGCGCATGATGCGTAGATCACAGCCGGATTAGAAGGTGCAATCGCTAATTCAATACGACCATAATTCTGATTTGTAACAGCAATGGAAGTTGGCGTGATATTAGAAAAAGTTGCCGACCCTATATCAGAAGAACTAGCTTTCCAAACGGTAGTAGTTCCAGTTCCACTGGTTGTGTTTTCATACCCAACAGAGCAGTACAATATTCCGTTCGAATCAAACTTAACGTCTTGTCCCACCATGGATGGTGTACCGGGAGCTTGTACGAAAGAAACACCGCTATTCGTAGATAATAATATTCCCTTGTTCGTGGCTAAAGCGATCATTGCAGAATTAATAGGATGACAGGCCACTTTATTAATGATTGAACCTGTAATGGCTGAATCTGTCACCAACACCAGATCAGAACCACTTTTTCTATACAGACCTGTTCCACGCAATGCTTTGGATTTTTGGCTAACTCTTAAAAAACCTTCACCTGTTCCGGCGTAGATATCTCCATTGGATGCCTGAGCCATATAGCTTATGTTACGTACACTGCCCTGATCATCAATAGGTGCCCAAGCTTGACCACTGTTGGTAGAAGTAAACACTCCACTGGAAGTGCTTCCTACATATAACAAACTACTGTTTGTTTTATCCACAACCATGTTGCGAATACGTCCCGCTGTGTAAACAGGTCCTGCAGGTGACCAGGAAAATTGGGCATCCGCAACTGAAGCTAAACTCACAAGTGCCGCCACTCCCAAGCTTTTCACGATTTTCTTTGATAAAAATTTAGTCATATTATGGTCTTAAAGTATATTAGTTATTTTTAACAAAAATGTTGATTTTTTATTTAATAACAAAGCCTAAAACGGGTCTTTTTTTTAACTACTGCCAATTTTTTGAGAACTGGTAGGTTTTGGCCTATTTCTGGTTAAATCCAATAAAAAACCCCTTGGAATGAACTCCAAAGGGTCTTCAAATCAATGGTAAACTTAGAATCTCTCCAATTGAGAAAAGAAGAAGTTTGCTTCAATTTCAGCGTTTTCATCACTGTCGCTACCATGAACGGCATTGGCGCTGATCGATTTGGCAAATAGTTTACGAATTGTTCCATCTTCTGCTTTAGTGGGATCTGTAGCGCCAATTAATTTGCGATAATCGGCTACAGCATTATCCTTCGTCAAAACGGCTGCTACAATAGGTCCACTGCTCATATAATCAGTAAGTTCGCCATAAAACGGACGCTCTTTATGTACTTCATAAAATTGTCCTGCAGTTGCTTTAGTCAAATGCATGTATTTCATTGCCAGAATTTTAAATCCTGCTTTGTTGATCATTGCCAAAATTGGACCTATATTATTGGCCGCAACCGCGTCCGGTTTGATCATTGTGAATGTTTTATTTCCTGCCATGTTCTTAAATTGGAGGGCAAATTTACTCAAACATGGTCTGTTATGCAAATAATCATGATAAAGCTCTTTTTATTAAGTCGGCAAAATGTTTAATTTAGCTTTTACTAAAAAATATAGCAATGAAAAGACTTTTTACTCTTCTATTTTTACTAAGTGCATTCGATTCTTATTTTGCACAAATATCAACTTGTACACTCGATCCGGTTTTTGTTGCATCCAATAAAAAAGGGATTTGGCCGGATAGTGTCACTAATTTTATCTCAGGTACTGTAGGTGTACCTTACTTTCAAAATCTTACAATTAAAGTTCCAAAGGACACAGTTGTGAATCCATTAACCATGTGTTTTAACAGAATAGAAGTGAGCTCGCCAACCGTTGTGGTCAATTACAATTTACCTCCAGGACTTAGCATGCTCGCAGGTAATAACGTTACTTTAACTTCTGGAACATTTAAATTTCCTGGAAATGCGAACACTTGTGCAGATATTTCAGGAACACCAACCACTGCCGGAACTTATTCCCTGCAATTCAAAGTTCAACCGTACATGACTCCTGCAGTTACCTCTTGTCCTGGCAGTCCCAATGTTTCTGGCGGAAGTGCTAGTTACGCACAGGCAACTTATCTGAAATATTACAAGATCGTGATCAATCTGCCGGCAGGAGTAAAAGAGAATGTAAATAAGACTGCATTCTCACTGAATGCATTTCCTAATCCAGCCAATGGAAAAACAACTGTTAAGTTCATCGTTGAAGATGAATCAGCTGTATCTATTACTGTAAAAAATATTTTAGGACAAATAGTTATGGAAAATAAAGGTAGAACCAAGATCGGTTTAAACCAGATAGAAGTAAATTGTCAAAACTGGGAATCAGGACTTTATTTTTATACCATCCAGTATAAGAATTACAGCGAAACCAAGCGTTTAATTGTGAGTTCTTCGGGTGAATGAACCGTTCCCGATTTGAGCTCCTGATTTTAGGGTCTTCTGCCGCTATTCCTACTTCAGAACGAAATCAAACCTCACAGATCCTGAATATCTGCGAAAGATGGTTTCTTATAGACTGTGGAGAAGGAACACAGATACAGTTACGTAGATTCAAAAGTAAATTACAGGCAATTGATCATATTTTCATTTCTCATTTACACGGAGATCATTTTTTTGGCTTACCCGGACTTATCAGCAGTATGCATTTACTGGGAAGGAAACAGGACTTGAATATTTATGGCCCACCGGCACTTCAGTCGGTTATTGAAACGGTGATCCAAGCATCAGAAACTGTTCTTTCATTCAGAATTAACTGGCAGGTCACTCAGAATAAGAAGGAAAAAATATTATTTGAAGATGAGAAAGTGGAGGTCTATTCATTTCCATTAAAACACAGGATCTTTTGCACCGGTTTTCTTTTCAGGGAAAAACCATTGTTAAGGAATATAGATAAGTTTCAACTCGAAAAGCACGGCTTAAGCACTGCTGATATTCCGGCCTTAAGGGCAGGCAAGGATGTGAAGAACAAGGACGGAAAAAAAATAAAAAATACTGCAGTTACCTTAGATCCTCCATTACCCAGAAGCTACGCTTATTGCAGTGATACTGCCTATTCTAAAAAAGTTTGCTCATTCATTCAAAAGACGGATCTCTTGTACCATGAGAGTACATTCTTGGAAGATAATAAAGAAAGAGCGAAGAAAACATTCCACTCCACTGCAGCTCAGGCGGCCCAAATAGCCCTCGAAGCCGGTGCTGGAGCCCTGCTACTTGGTCATTTTTCAACCCGATATACTGATCTTAATCAGTTTTTAGAAGAGGCTAAACCCATTTTCTCCAATGTAAGTCTGGGAATCGACGGAAAAAAAATAAATCTTTGACTTTTTTTTCTGATTCATTCTTTCTATCTTTGTTTATATTAATTCTAAATAAGAAATGGTTAAAGTACTCATAGCCGATAAAAATTATCTAACCCGTATTGGGATGGAGTTATTGGTTGACCAGCTCAAAGGCTTCGAGTTAGTTCCATCTGTGTGTGGAGACCTTCAAAGTCTGGAGAATCAGTTGCAACTTTCTAAGCCAAATTTGCTAATTACTGATTTTCTATCTTTAGGAGTCAGCATAAATGACTTAAAAGCTTTGGTGCAGAAATACAAGAGAACTAAATTCCTTGTCATCACCGATATCCTTCCAAAAGCCGAATTCAAAAAAGTGCTTGACAGTGGAGTGAATTCATATCTTACTAAAGATTGCGATAAAAGCGAGATCCTTGAGGCCGTGAACGCATGCCTGAAAGGTGAGAATTACGTGTGCAGCAAGATCCTTTCTATTTTAACTTCCGCACCAGAGATCAAAGAGAGTTCATCGATGATAAAATCCATTGGATGTCATGGCGTGGCTGTTACTGGAAGAGAGATTGAGATCATTGTTGCCATTGCTGAGGGATTATCCAATAAATTGATCGCCGACAAACTTTCATTAAGCACACATACAGTTAATACGCATAGAAAAAACATCATGAATAAACTGGGCGTGAACAATACTGCCGGCGTTGTAATGTTTGCTGTTAAGAACAAATTACTTGAGACTGATTTCGAGCTTTTTAATGATAACTGATTTCATTTGTCAATAAAAAAAGCTCAGTAGAAATACTGAGCTTTTTCTTTTTCTATAAATTAAAATCAAGATATCGGTGGAGGTGGTGGCACCTGATTGAACAATCCAGCCAATTCCACTTGCGTTTCAGCAGCCAACCAATTCGGCATTCCTGCTTTCCACACCAAAGTTGTTTTTGTTAGTTGTCCGGTTGCGATCATGGCCTGCAATTGAGGTAATTGAAACGGACCAGCCTGTGCACCATTGATCACAACGTGAAACTGAACCAATGGAGGAGGTGGGGGCGTATTCGTTCCCAGATTATTCGCGCCACTTTGATTCATCATGTTGGTCATCATGTTGCCCATACCAAATCCAACACCCATACCAACACCGGCACCACCCAAACCTTCGTTCTTTGCAGCGTCTTTAATTGCATTGGCAGTATTGAACTGTGCCAGTTTATTCATGTCAATATTTGAATGCAAACGGGAGTAATTGAAGATCTCTTTTTTGAGATCTTCCGGCATGGAAACATTTTCTACCAGGAATTTTGTTATGCTCAAACCATACTCAATGAAATCATTATTCAATTTATCTTTTCCAATCTGTGATAACTCTTCCAGGTTCGCTGCAAATTTCTCAACAGGAATATTTCCTTCGCCAACCGCATCGGTGAATTTAGTAACGATCATACTGCGTAGTTGATTGGCTACGTCCTCTGTAGTAAAATTCTCATCCGTTCCGGCGATCTCTTTAATGAATTTACCTCCGTCAGTTACCCTGAAAGCAAATGTCCCGAAACTACGAAGTTCAATGAATCCAAAACGCTGATCATTTAATGTGATCGGATTTTTTGTTCCCCATTTCTGATCAATGAATTGTTTGGTACTTACGAAGTAAATATCGGCTTTGAAAGGACTATTGAATCCATACTTCCAACCTTTTAAGGTAGAAAGGATAGGCATGTTTTGAGTCTGAAGTGTGTGCATTCCCGGCTGAAAAACATCCGCTATTTTTCCTTCATTCATGAAGACGGCCACCTGACTTTCGCGAACGGTGAGTTTCGCACCCATTTTTATTTCATTCTGGTAACGCGGAAATTTCCAGATGATCGTATCATTCGAATTATCGATCCATTCAATGATGTCGATGAATTCATTTTTCAATTTATCAAATAATCCCATGCTGTTTAATTTAAAGTAAATCTACAATTCTGCTTTTTTAACTGCAAGAATTAAAGGTCATTTAATACCTTATTAATAATTTTTAAGGATTGGCTCAGATCCTCGTCGCTGATATTTAAGGGCGGAGCAATTCGCATCGCCGAGGAACAGAACAAGAACCAATCGCTGATCACTCCATTTTGAATGCAGGCTTTGATCACTTTATGGCAGGTCTCTTCATTCTCAAACTCAATAGCACCTAGCGCTCCAACAATTCTTAATTCCTTTATAAGCGGGTGCTTGAGTTCCTGTTTGATCTTGCCTTCTATCCAAATGGCTCTTTCAGCCAATTTATCTCTCAGAATCACTTGAAGAGTGGCCAATGCCGCTGCTACACAAACTGCATTTCCACCGAAGGTATTGATATGTCCAAGCACCGGATCACTCGTGAATGCCTTCATCTTTTCCGTTGAAGATACAAATGCACCAATGGGCATTCCTCCACCCATCCCTTTTGCGATTAGTAGTATATCCGGAATCACATCATATTTCTGAAAGGCAAAAAGCGAACCGGTTCTTCCGAAACCACTTTGGATCTCATCAAAAACGAGTAACACCCCTTGCTCATCACATTTTTTTCGCAATGCTTTTAAAAATTCAGTCATAGCTGCTCTTACACCTGCTTCCCCTTGTATCGGTTCAATAAAAACAGCTGCTGTATCCGAAGTAATTTCATTTATATCATTCAGATCATTGAATGAAATTATTTTTGTACCGGGCAGCAAGGGGCGAAAACTGTTCTTAAAGAATTCATCGCCCATGATGCTCAAAGAGCCCTGTGTACTTCCATGATAGGCATTCTTAAAAGCAATGATCTCAGAACGACCTGTGATTCTCTTTGCCAGTTTCATGGCCCCTTCTGTGGCTTCACTGCCTCCACTGGTAAAGTAAACAGATGAAAGTTGGTCGGGAAGAACACTTGCAAGAGCAGTAGCGTATTTCACCTGAGGACTTTGATCGAATTCACCGAACACCATCAAATGCATGAATTTTTCGCTTTGCAATTGAATAGCCTTTACTACATCGGGGTGACAATGGCCAATACTACTAACAGAAATGCCACTGATCAGGTCAAAATATTTTTTTCCTTTTACATCAGTAAGAATGCATCCTTTCGCACTTTCAATATTCATGTCCACGCCCAAAAAAGGCAGTTCACTGGTTTGCGCAACATGTTTTAAAAACAATTGTCGTTGATCCATGACTAAACATTTTCGAGGATCATGAATATTTCACGACCCTGACGCGGGGCAATGGAATTATAACAAAGTTCAAACTTTTTTACTTTAAAAAGACCGGAAAAATATTTTTCGTATTCTTCTTTTGTCCCACCAAATGGTGGTGAAACCTCGAAACTACAGTCGAATAAAACTCCGATCAGTTTGCCCCCCGGCTTCAACAATTCCTTCATTTTCACAAAATAATTCTTACGCAAAGAAGGGTCGAGTGCGCAGAAGAAAGTTTGTTCAACGATAATATCATATTGACGTTCGGAGGGAGATAAATCAAAAAAATCAGCTTTGATCAGGTTCTTCCGATCTAATTTCGGGCATCGTTTAGCAAGATTATCCAAGGGTGCCTGAGCAAGATCACAAACGAAAACATTCTGAAATCCGTGTTCAACCAAATACTCAGCCTCATACGCATTTCCTGCCCCAGGAATTAGAATAGCACAAGACTTGATCTTAAGCTGATCAAAATACTCTTTTAATGGATTGGCAACAGTACCAATATCCCATCCTGTTTGCTTTTGTAGATAACGGTTACTCCAGTATTTTTCATTCAACTGCTCAATCATGATTCAACAACTTTTAAACGGATACTTTCCACGCTTTGTCTGTTTCTTTTGAGTATAGTGATCTCATAACCATCCTTGATCCGTTTATCATTAACGGCTGGAATTCGTCCAAAAATAAAATTGATGTATCCTGAAACAGTTTCGTAATGCGAGTCTTCAGGAAGTGCGATGGGAAGCGCCTCGTTCACGTCGGTGATAGGTGACTGAGCATTGACAATAAACTCGGTATCGCTCTTCATTTCTACATTCGGTTTTTCTTCATCATGCTCATCCTGGATCTCGCCGACTAACTCCTCAATAATATCCTCCATTGTAATGATACCTGCTGTTGCGCCAAATTCATTTGTTACGATGGCCATCTGAATGTGATGCTTCTGAAAGTCCCTTAAAAGTTCGTTGATCTTCATACTTTCCGGCACAAAGTGAACAGGACGCATAATGTCTTTCAAAGAACGGAAGCTATTATTGATCAGCGTTTTTAAAAGATCTTTCGTGTGAATGATACCAACGACGTGATCAATATCACCAAGAAAGATTGGGATACGCGAAAATCCTTCTTCAATGATCAGCTTGGTCACTTCATTTCTTCCCAGCTCCACATCAATAGCTACCACACGATTTTGTGGCACCATGATCTGCTTCACGATACGGTCATCAAAATCGAATACATTCTGTATTAATTCATTCTCGCTGGGTTTGATAGCACCACCCTCTTCACTTTCCGTGAGTATTAACCTGAGTTCTTCTTCTGTATGAACTTCTTCGTTTACGGATTTAATTCCAAAAATACGCAGAACTAAGTTGGAAGTTTTATTAAGAAACCAAATAAAAGGACTGAATACAAAGTAGAAGATTCGCATTGGCCATGCAATGATCAATACGGCCTGAAGGCTAAATTTTATTCCTATCATTTTGGGGATCTGCTCACCAATGGTTACGTGAAAAAATGTTAGTAGCGTTAAAGCGATCGGCAAAGAGATACTGTGGAGTGCAATTCCGTGTGGGGTCCATCCAAAGCCTAAGAAAACGTGTTCGACAATCTGAGAAATTACTGTTTCTCCAACGGCTCCCAATGCAAGCGAGGCAAGTGTGATCCCAAGTTGACAGGCGGAAAGATAGGAGTCCAAGTGTTCAATCAAGTATTTACTCAGCCTGGCTCTTTTACTTCCTTTCTGAATCTTGATGTCAAGCTGGGATCCTCTAACTTTTACTAAAGCAAATTCAGCAGCTACAAAAAAACCATTGAGCAGTACTAATAGAAAGGTAATAAATAATTCGTTGATCATAAATAGCAGAGATTACAATAGAGAAATCAAGGGCGGATCTTTTTGATCTGCTCTTCTTTCAGCACTATTATTTCCTTTAGTAATCCAATCTCATCCTGAAGCTGCCCTTCGTTCTTCACAGTATCATCTCCTGTCCACAGTTTATTGATGTAATAAGGTTTTTCATTATAATTGATCTCAGATTCTTTACCTCTGAAGAAACTGTACAAGGGAACACGAAGTGCTTTCGAGATAAGTTCAAGATTCCTTAATTCAAGTGTTTTATTATTGAGGGCCTGAGTCAGCTCATCCTCATTCATGTTTAGGTAGTCGGCCAGTTGGGTAAAAGTGTATTTTTCTTTAGCCAGTATCTCTACTAATTGTGATTTAATGTCCATTTGAAATAATAAACAAATTTACAATAGTTTACGAGTTTTAGAGGTTTCTTATAAAGAAATTAAGCATTTTTTAAGGAAGAAAGTGCACATGCAGTAGATCAAGGGGAAAAAAGAGCATATCTACCCTATTAAAAAGCAATGAATTAGGTCAAATAAAAAATTACCTTACTTAGCGTTTTTTCTTTAAATTTGCATTCCTATTTTTGAGGAGGTGCCTTAGAGTCCCAATATTTCGCCTCGGCGGATCGGGAGAAAGGAACAGTTTAAAACTGTTTAAGGCATTTGAAATACTGGAGTGGTGCCTGAGAGGCCGAAAGGAACAGTTTGCTAAACTGTCGTACGCTTTACCGCGTACCGGGGGTTCGAATCCCCCCCACTCCGCAACGAAGCAAAAGCAACCCCGCGATGAGTGGGGTTTTTTATTTTTTGGAGGGAATGAAGAAAACTTGTTTTCTGAAATGAAGGCAAAAAATAAAAAAGACCTGAAA
>Ga0154020_10001270_pt1 | contig 31337 bp, 28 predicted proteins | sample Klosneuvirus_201_FD_109709 | JGI IMG/M metagenome (GOLD analysis project Ga0154020, IMG submission 109709) | Active sludge microbial communities from wastewater, Klosterneuburg, Austria - Klosneuvirus_20160825_MG | ecosystem: Engineered > WWTP > Aerobic digester > Activated sludge | place...
CGTACGGTTTGACGGGAAGGAATTGGAAACTGATCGATGATTTATGTAAAAAGTCACTCCTGCGTGGAGAAAGTGACGATAATACTCAGTCAAAGATACGGCGCCAATTCTTTACCCTACTGGCTGTGTTGTTGCAAATTTTAGAGCAAAATATCCGCCATTATCTCCAATTACAACAAATGATTCAACAAGGACGTGATGCTGATGATTACTTGCATTGGATTAACTCTGGCCTCGATAATTCTATTGGTCTTTTAAACTCTCTGCCTATTAAGGATGAAAGTGTTCTGGCAGATTTAAAAGAATTCAAGTCAGCTCTAGGAAAAATAAAAAATATTTATGGTGAAATTCCACAGAGTCCTGAAGATTCCCTTCATACCTTGCATGATGAGACTGTAGCTGAAAGTTTGAGAATGGCTCATGATTTTAAAGAATTTTCTAAGATTGAAGAGAAAAATTCTGAAATTATTGCTACTGAAGCCCGAGAAGCCTCTCCCAAGGGCGCTGCACGCATGCAAGCAGAAACGAGCGCTAAAATTCTGAAAAGCCTCTCTCAATTGCTTCGTCTCAACACTCAAATGTTGAAACTTCAAAGTGAGCAATTGGCGTTTCAGAATAAGCAATCTAAAGACGGTGTGGCAAATTATCAAAAAGTGAGCCGAGATCTCGGCGCAGGATTTACTCGCTTTAATCCAGACATGAAGTTAATGCGATATTAATGTTTGAATATTTATCCTCGGTAGGAAGCGAACTGCATGGCGAAATGGTAAAAATGTACTGGGTCTTATTGATCCCTTACGTTTTATTTCTCTTTGTTTTAGAGATTTTAAAAGATGAAAGTCCCAATACCCGAGACTTACTACGTCGTCTCATCATGTCCGTTCTCTTACTTTATAGCTTTGATTGGTGTTTGAATTCTATAGCAACCATTGGTGATGCTGTAACGGAGCAAATAAATGGTCTGCAACAATTAGCGGAGGTTTTAAAAAATTTAGGCCCGAATTATTCTGGGCACGATAATTGGTTCAACTTGCGAGAAACCACAATTTATATTTTTAATCTTGCCGCTTACATAGTGGCTTATGTGGGATTTTTTGTGGCAACAACGCTCACACATTTTGTGTGGACCATTTTGTATATTTGCTCACCTCTGATGATACTTATGTATGTGGGTAGAGGTACTTCTTATATTACTATGAGTCTTTATAAGGGAATTCTTCAAGTTGTAGTTTGGAAAGTACTATGGAGCATTCTAGGAGTGTTATTACTAAAGCTTGCCTTGCAGCCCGAAATCACAGGGATGGAAGATTATCTTATGTCTATTGTAATGAATTTGTGTATTGGAATCTCCATGCTCTTTATTCCAATGGCAACAAAATCACTCATTTCTGATGGTATGACTTCCGTTGCAAGTACCCTGGCTATGGCACCAGCAATTGCCACCGCAGGAGCTGTAAAACTCGCAACCAGTCGTATGGCCACAAAAGCGATGAGCGGCATCAAAGCTATGAGTGGCTTTGCAACAAAGCCCATCACTAATCCCGTCACAGGTCGATATCAATTAATGAAGGAAAAATTAAAACCGCGCTTTGATCATCTCAAAAAAAGGTATTCAAGAATCGGTTTACCGAAAGAATTTAAACCCAATTATAAAAAAGGAAAATAAAAATTATGACAAAAAATACTATCCCCAATATTTGGACAGCCCAAGAAAGACTTTTACATATTTATAAACTATTAACCTTTGCTATTAGCATTATTGCTTTAGTTTTAGTGAGTGTAGTTATAGCCCAAGGCTATCAATACCCCATTGTGGTGCTTAAATCGGGAGAGATTCAAGAGTTCTACCCAACAGAACGAAAAATTGCCCCCATTGGTAAAAATGAAGTGGAAGAATTCACAAAAAAATTCCTTGTGAGCCTCTATGTATGGAATGAGTTTAATGCTCAAAAATTAGCAAAGGAAATAGGGCCATTCACCGATGAGGACTTAATCCCTAAATTTGTAGAAGCACAAAATAAGAGGTACGTGAGAGATCTTAATGGAAAAAAGCTAGAGCAAGCTATTACTTTTTTAAAAGTGGATATTCAACCAGATCGTGTGTATTGCACTTTTGATCGCATTTTAAAAATTGCAGGCATTCCACTAGTTATTCCCACTTCGGTGACCTTATGGATGACTCAACGAGATCCCACTAGAGTCAATCCAGTAGGAATCTATGTTACCTCTATTACGGAGTCAGACGGTGCAAAATAGTTTTTATTTGATGATTTTACTTTTTTCTAGTTTCACTCAAGCCTCAACTCCTGGAGATAAACGCACTATTTTAACTTCAGGAGATAAGGTTTACCCTATTTATTATCAATTAGGTCAAAGTGCCGTTTTATATTTGGGGCTTAAACCTGAGACAGTGATTTGTGGAAATAAAAATTATTTTAACATTGAGAAGTTAAAAGAAGGTTTGACCATCCAACCCCTAGCTAATATTTCAACCAATCTGACTGTATTGAGTCAAGACCGTCGTTATTTGTTTTATCTTACTCCCAGTAAAAATGGACAAATCGATACCTTTATTGATGTTAAATGGATTCCCGAAGCGGAACAGCGCCCTATTGCTAGGTCTGGACTTATTACTAAAGAATCTATTCGCGAATTAGGGCAAAAGTTGAATGTGGGAGTTTTAGAAATTCAGCTAAAAAAGATGGTAAGCTTGAGTATAACTAAAAGATCCATCGTAGAATTTACGATTAAGAATAATTCTACTGGGGTGGTTAAAACTTCTGGTATTGAACTGATGGTGACAAAGGCTAATCGACCTGTTGAGCATCAAGTGTATGCCTTTGATTCTGATATAATCAAAGGCCATGGAATGATTCAGGGAAGAGTTATTGTCACAGGTGTAGATTTAGGTGGAGCGAGTCTTTTATTTAGCTATCAGGGAAAAAGCACTAAATTTCTACTTCGGGGTGGTAAGTATTAAACTTTTCACATTTGTAAGAAGTTTGCAGGAAAAGTTTAAAAATGCGATTAAGCAAAAAAGCGGCGGGAAAGTCATCATCCGCATAAAAGCTGTTAGTGCAATAGGGGGAAGCATTTTGCTCGTCTCAGCTCTTTTAATGAGTTGGTTTGCACCAAAAGAAGATAATACCTTCTATCGGCATACAAGTCATACTGCAAAAGCTAGTGAAGACACTGCAAAGTCTCAACCGCTTGCTACCACTGCCATGAATACCCTTTTTCAAAAAGGACAAAAGCAAAAAGAGGATACGGAAAGAAAAGAGTCTGAAGAGAAGCAAAAAAAGGTATCGATCAGATATTTTGCACCACAAGTTTTAGGGAACTCTTCAAAGGGACCCGTGGCTTTCATTGCAGGATCAAAATTAATTGGTATCCTTCTATACTCTATTGATACGAGAACTCCATCTTTAGTCCGTGTGCGCATTACGCAAGAAGGAGAAGTTGGTGGAATTACTATTGCAAAAGATTCTGTTTTAATGGGGAAATTTTCTTATTCTGGTAGTGGTGAAAAAGTTTCTATTAATTTCACACGAATAAATTCGCCTGAGGGAGAATCAAAAAAAATTGCGGCCCAAGCTCTTGATGCTAGCAACTACACCCCCGGTATTCTTGGTGAAGAGTTTACCGGAAACGGTGTAAAAATTGCGACCTCCATTGGCTTAAATATGTTTGCAGGAATTACTGATACTTTAACGGACCGTGAGTCTGTAGGAAACACTCTTAACGGTGTTCAGGCACGTCCCACAATGAAAAATGCCCTACTGCAAGGATTAACCCGTGCCTCTCAAGATCAAGCAGGCCGCGTGGCTTCTACCATTAATAATGAGTGTGGTTACGTTATTGTTCCTGAAGGAAAGGAAGTGATTATTGAGCTGACCGAGGATTTTAAAAAATGAGTGAGCAACAAAATAAAACGGGTTCTGATATTATTTCTAGTTTAGTGTTTATCTTCTCGGTCATTTTTGGCTTTATGATCAAGGTGATTTTTAATCAGCTAAAAAATAAAAACACGTGGACAAAAACCCGTATTCAATCTTGGACTCTTTATATTTTATTTACCTCTCTCATTATCTATTCACCAAGATGGAATCTCCCTGCCATTTTAGGGGCACTTCCCTGGAAGGGTGGCTCAATGTTAAGCCTTTGGATAGAAAATCATTTGAGCGTGATGAGTCAGTTATTGGTATTGGTGATTTTTCCTTTTTTAAGTTGGTTGATACTTTTAGGGATTACGTCCAAATTGAAAACTGCCAAATTTCAATCGGCGATTGATCTTCTGGGATTAAAAAACCAAAAAGGTGATTTGCCCATTGTGATCGATGTGGTCTCGACGACTGAAGATCAGAAAAGGATCCTGGTTCGGGCCATTGGCTTTGATGTAAATTCTTTTAGCTCTAAAAAAGCGATCTTAGAATCAGCACTCAATATGTTTGTGCAAGATATTCGCATTGTGGAAAATAATAGAAGTCTTATTGATATCCGCGTTTCACCAAAAGAGTTACCCACATTGATTCCTTTTGATGAGGTTGCTCCTCAATTAACTCGTCCCTTTTCTTTTTTAGTCGGAGAAGGCGTTTTTGGATTTGTTACTGAGGATTTACTAAAGATCCATCATATTTTGATTGCTGGCTCTTCAGGAAATGGGAAGAGCTGGTTTCAAAAACAACTCTTAATTGGATTATTAAAATCATCTGAATACCTTCAATTGTATTTGATTGATTTAAAATTGGGTGTGGAGATGAAAGCCTTTGAAAAACTCTACAACGTTCATATTGCAAAAAATGAAGTGGGAGCGATCAAAACACTGCGAGCGGTTGAAAGAGAAATGGATCGCCGTTTTCAATACTTTGAATCTAAAGGTTACATTGAAATTAATTGTAAGCGCGATCAGCTTGACCGCATCGTAGTATTAGTCGATGAAGCTTCTGATCTTTTCACTATAGTCCGCACTTCAGAAGATAAGGGTGAATATGCAGTTATGGCTCGAAATTTATCAGACCGTATTGCTAAGCTAGGACGAGCTGCGGGAATCCATTTGATTCTTGGCACACAAAAAGTGGTGAAAGAAACTATCGATACCCGCGTTCAATCTAATATGACCGCACGAATGATCTTTAGAACCAACACGGGACCAGCCTCGGTCACGGTGCTGGGAAGTAATATTGCTAATGAGTTGCCTCAAGTTCCAGGTCGAGGGATTTGGTCCGTTGGTAGCAAAGATATCATCGTGCAAGCTCCAAAATTAGATCAAAGTGGTGTGACTTCAAAAATCAATGAACTGCTTCAGAAATTCAATGGCGATAATAAACCTAATTTGCAACCAATGCTATTCTCAAGGAGCGAAAACACAGCAGGTCATGTAGAAAAAGTAGTGAATGAAAAAAATAATGTTTCTTCCCCTCAAAAGGACGTATTTTAATGAAATTAGTTCTACAAACTAGAGACATTCAAGTTTTGAAGTTTATTTTTGCTTGTCGAGCGGTCACTTATAATCAAATTACACGAAGACATTTTAAAAATGTCTCCGGCGTGGTAGCCCGAAGGCGAATAAAGGCTTTAGTGCGTGCTGGGTATCTTCGCTCCTCGGCACTTCAACTATTGGGTAAAGTAACTATAGTCGTCCAACCGCTTCCTAAAATTTGGGAAGCGATAGGAGATGCTTGGCCCTTTGAAATTGAAAATCCACATTTTAAAACTGAATCTTTAGAGCATGATGTGCGTTTAGCCGAAGTATTTTTAAGATTTGAGCGACTTCATTGTTTTCACAGTTTTTATACTGAAAATCTGCTTTGTTCATCAAAGGCATTAGCGACCCAACCGAATTATGAAGCGGCTGTGAAAATTCATTCTGATGGAATACTTTCTATTGAAGGAACTGGTGGAAAACTTCAAACCTATGCTGTGGAAATGGAGTTAAGCAAAAAAACTCCACAACGCTATCAACAGAAATTAGTTGAATATTATATTTCTCAAGGTTTAGACGGCATTTTATATATTTCGCCAGATCCAGAAATACACCGCCTTATTGCACGCATTGATAGTGAAGTTTGTAATGGAAGAGATTCACTTTTGTTTTTTGCAAGCGAAGAAGAAGTAAAAACCAGCGAACCTCGCATCATTTTTAAAAACAAAAATGAGCAAGTCCTTGAATTTAAATAAGGGTGTTACAGGCGTAACGGGTGGGTGTTACTTGCTTGGTTATCCTTGTAACAGGCAATTGTGGGTCAAATAGTTGAAATCATTATAGTCAAGGTGTGGAAAACTAGAGGGGGTTTCCCAAATAGGTATTAAGGATGAATATTGGTATGAGTGACTAGCGGAACATATGAGGCATAGAGAGGAGAAGAGAGGTCTGGAGAGGAACATTAATTAAAAAAAATGTTATCGTTAAGTTTGTTTTAAGTTTCTAAATTACTTTAAAAAGGAGAAATTATTTTAAATAAAGATATCGTAGGCATAGTACTAGTTATATTTATATCAGGATGTACGACGCTGAAGGACTCACTAATCTTAGGGGCAACCACAGGTGCTGTGGTTGGTGGGATTGCTGGAAACCAATCACCAGGACAAGATAAAAGCGAAAATGTATTAAAAGGCGCTGTCATCGGCGGTATAGTTGGAGGACTTGCAAGTTATGCTATTCATGGCTCCCTTGAATCGCGTGATGCTAAAGTTCGTAGAGACACTCTTTTAAATTTGGAGAAATACGATGTCCTAGGTCGTGAAGGCATTATCCCCCAGGATACTTCTAGCAGCTCCAAAGGAGATAAATGCTACGCGACTCGTGAAGTGGATGGACGTTTAATGTCTATTCCTTGCCGTTATATTGATAATCCAACTGAGGGTGGTAATTTTAAATGAGTCCTGAATCTAAATCGAAAGAATTGCGCGTAGCCTTAGATGCCGAAGCCACTCAGTCCTATAAATTGATGGTCCTAAAGCTTAAAGAGGTGGTGCCTACTATTAAAGTTCATCCCTCCCAGTTTATTAGCTTTTTAGTATCTGATTACTTTATAACTCACTTTGAAAAAGACCAGGATATTCTCATTGCTGAGTTTTTTGATTCCGATACCTTTTACCAACAGCAAAGAAAGCAAGCCAAAGGGAAGCTAAACTTTGAAGAATTAATGACTAAAGCTTTGGAACAAGCTCAAAAATATAAGGGTAAAAGACGACGCAAAGCTAAACTTGCAATTTCTGACTCTTTAAAAACAGTTGCTGAGGAGTTCCATGAAAAAGTACGAACGCGCTAAACAAAAAACAATAGTCTTGCATAGTATAGAAAATTATACTATATCTACTCCTGATGGAAAAGAAGTTTTATTTAACAGAAAAAGTAAAAAAAGAAATATTCAAACTGATAACCGATACGATGGAAAAGGATGGGGTCAGTCAAGGCGAGATAGCACGCCGAATTGGTTCAGCTCGCCCCAACATCAACAAAATATTCAGGGGAAAAGAGCCTGTGACTATAGACTTTCTTTTAAAAATTGCCGAGAGCATGGACCTGGATCTGGAATTAAAACAAAGAAAAAAATGAGTGAGGCCGCATAGCTCGCCCTAAAAAATGTCGGTCTATTCAGGTTGGAAAAGATGATCTCGAAATTATTTATAAAACTGTGGAGTTAAGCCATGATGAAAATCAAGAAAGAGTCAAAAGACTCGCTCGCCAAATTATCCGAGCCGTGGAGGAATATAGAAAAAGGCGAGGTTGTAACATCGAGAAGTCTGCCGCTTGAATTAAAACACATTCAGTTTAAATTAGGTGCTTATATTCGTTTGTCTCCAACTGGAGACGAACGAGAAGAAGGTTCGCTGGTTTCGCATCCCCAAAGAATTAAACAATTTGTTGATTCCAAAAATTTGCAACAGAACGGTCAATGGGGCGAAGTTGTTGAGTGGTATGTTGATAAAGACTTATCAGGGAAGGATATGAATCGTCCTAATTTTCAGAAGCTATTAAAGGATGTGAGAGCTAGAAAGATTAATGCAGTTATCGTCACTGAGCTTTCGCGTCTTAATCGTAAAGTAAAAGATTTTTGTGAAGTCTGGGAGTTATTTAAAGAGAATAAAGTAGCTTTATTTTCATTAAAAGAAAATTTTGATACTTCGACCCCTATGGGTGAACTCATGCTTATTCAAGCAATGAGTTTTGCTCAGTTTGAGCGTCAAACTATTGTTGATCGTATTAAAAAAGGCGCTCGTGCTCGAGCGGAGCGTGGTCTTGCTAATGGATATGTGCCATTAGGATTTAAACTTGTTGATCATCGTCCCAATTATCGTGAAATTGATGAAACAGAAAAGTTATATGTTGAGATGATTTTTAGTAAATACCTTGAGCTGAAAAGAATGAGTCGTCTTTTGAATTATCTAAATGAAAATGGATACAAGACAAAGGAATTTATTACTAAAAGTGGAAAAGCAATGGGAGGGAAAAGGTGGACAATCAGCTCCCTTCATCAGGTATTGACGAATAGAGCCTATATTGGTGAGCGTGAAGTAAACAAAAGATTTCGTACTGAAAATCCTGAAAACTTGAAAGACGAAGATCGTTATTTTTTTGTTGATGCACATTGGCCTGCACTTATTTCTAAGGATCTCTTTTTTGATGTTCAACGTTCCCTAGAAGAAAATAAAAAAAAGGCTCGAAAATATGTTCATAATTACAGATTAACGGGGCTCATTGAATGCGCCGAATGTGGTGATAGATTAGTTGGAAAATCAGGTCATGGTTCTTCCCATAAGTATTTTTATTATGGTCACAAGCGAAAGATGGTCACTGGTAATGACAGGCATTTGCATCGGTGCAAAATCGAAAATATTCCGGCTCTTCAGCTTGAAGAAGCTATTGTTTCTAGATTTAAAGAACTTTCAAGAGACCGAGATTTGGTGGCTGAACTAGCGAAATCTACGGCGTCAGTAAGTCTTGAAAAAAAGGAGCACCAAAAGTCTTTACTTGCAGCTAAAGAGCAGGAGCGTCGTAAAATTAAACAAAAATTGGATAATATGCATGATGCGATAGGGGAAACGGATGACAAAACTCTTCGTGGAGCTTTGTCTCGGAAGGCTATTGAAGTTCAAATAGAATTAGAACAGGTTGAACAAGGGATTGAGATTTTGAGAATTGATTATGCCAACTCTTGCAACGTTGTTGATATTTCAGATGTGATGGAGTTGATCAAGATTTTTAGAACAGGTGGGTTTGATGCTTTAGACGTATCAGATCAAACTGAAATGCTAAAAGGCAGAATTCGCCGAATTGTGGTTCATATTGGTAAAGTCTACGTAGAAATTTATGGTGGTGAGAATGAGAGAGTTTTAGGGTTTGGGGACGAAAAAGAGCAAAAAAAATCCCCGACCGATTTATCTCAGGATTCTGGGATCAATCGGTCGGGGATTCGTACCGTATTCAAAGTGGTCGGACCGAGCGGATTTGAACCGCCGACCTCTTGCACCCCAAGCAAGCGCTCTACCAAGCTGAGCCACGGTCCGAGTGAGAAATTAAGATGTAAATTAAAAAACATTTCTTAATAAAATTTAAGAATGGAAAATCTTAATAAGAAATGACTTTATTTATTTAGTTCAAATTTGAATATATGTCTAGGAATAATGGATCAAGACAATGAGCAGAGTTTGCACCTTTAATTTTCATCATCCTCATCATCGCTAATACCTGTGATGTCTTCGCCATTGAGAACAGCCTTAAGAACTTGGCTTGGTCGGAATGTAAGCACGTGGCGAGCACTGATGGTGATTTGCTCTCCTGTTTGGGGGTTACGACCAATTCGGGAACGTTTTGAACGAACGATAAAATTTCCAAATCCAGAAATTTTAACTTTTTCTCCTGAGGTGATGCTTTCTTTTAATGTAGAGAAGACAAGTTCGACCAGATCAGCCGCTTCCTTCTTTGAAAAGCCAAGTCTCTCATAGACTTTTTCAACGAGATCAGCTTTGGTAACTGTACTAAAACTCGTGTTTTGACCACCCATAGTCCATCCCCCTTTAGAGAAAAATCCATCTTCTCTATTTTATTATTACCTATCGAACTTGAATTTCCCAATGTTTTTTTATGTTTAAAAGAATATTATCCATATTTTTTTGAACTTGCTCGTCCGTTAAGGTTCCCTCGTCGTTTTGAAAGCGCAATCGAAAGGTAATAGACTTTTGTCCATCGGCCAATTTTTCACCTTCATAGAGATCAATAGGAAGGACTGATTTAAGATTTGGTCCACCGGAATTGTGTATTTCACGTTGTACCAGACCAGCGCTTAAAGATTTGGGCATCAAAAGTGATAAATCTCGATCGACCAATTGAAACTTAGAAATAGCCGTCATTTTCGGCGATACCAGATTAGCTCGCATTAAATTTTCAATATCAAACTCAAATAAAGCGGCATCGCATCTAATTTTCAGCTCATCTCTCAAGGCCGGGTGGATCGTTCCTAAAAATCCAATATTTTTACCTTCCAAGTTGAGAACTACAGCTTGTCCCGGATGAAGAAAATGGGGGAGTCCTCCCGTTTCAATTGCTTTTATCCATTGCCAGTTTTTAAATCCTAAAAGAGCTAGAATTTCTTCTACAGATTTTTTGAGATCCATGACGACGGGCACAGTTAAGTCTTTTGTCCATAAATTTGTAGGCCATCCCCAGGCCACTCCAGCCCAATGATTTCTTTCAATATAGGAGTGGTTCGTATTGCTTTGATCAAAGATAGTACCGACTTCAAATAAGCGACCCGCTTCAACACTATGATGAAAATTATAATGGAGATTATTAATAAGCCCCATTGAAAGGGTAGTTCTCATGACATTGACTTGCTCATTCAAAGGGTTCACAAGCGCTATAGGTTTAAGGGGAATCTGTAAGCCTGTTTTTGCAAGTAGATCTCTGTCTCCAATAAACTGATTTTGTTTTTTATCTCCGACGAAAGCAAAATTTAAGGCCTGGCTGTAGCCAAGACTAATCATATTGTTAATAAGATAGCTTTGAAAAATATATTTTGGATCATGTTTGGTCGGAGCTTTATTGAGTGCAGGAAGTGTTTCAGGAATATGCTCATAGCCATTAAGACGTGCGTACTCCTCAACTAAATCCATATCCATTTCTAGATCAAAGCGCCAAGAGGGAGGACGAACAGTATAGTTCTCTCCTACTTTTTCAATTTGGCATCCGAGGCGACTCATCCAAGACTCAAACTTCTTGGCATCAACGGTGTAACCTAATCGTTGTGAGATGGTTTCAGGATTGATCGAGATAATTATGGGAGGAGTCTCTAGGCTTTTAACTTCGAAAATTTTAGATCCCAGAGTGCCACCTGCAAATTCACTCAATAGTTCCGTGGCGCGATCTAAAGCTTCAAGCGTAACATTGGGATCCACACCACGAGAGAAGCGGTATCCAGAATCGGTATTTAAACCATGATTGCGTGCACTTTTTCGAGCCCACTGAGGAACAAAAAAAGCGGATTCTAAAAAAATATCTTGAGTGTCATCTTGTACACCGGAGTTCTTTCCACCAATGACACCCGCTATACAAAGAGAGCGATGAGCATCTTGAATCATCAGCTCATCGCCACGCAGAGAGAGCTCACTGCCATCGAGTGTAATAAATTTTTCTTGTGGACTTGATTTGCCGACGCGAATTTGTCCGCCTTGAATATTTCGCAGATCGAAGGCATGTAATGGTTGTCCCCATTCCATCATCACATAATTTGTTATATCAACGACATTGTTGATGGAGTTGAGACCAACAGCTTCAAGACGCTTTTTAAGCCAAACAGGGCTCGGTCCTACTTTTACATTTCGTATAACTCGACCTGTGTAGCGCGGACACATATCTGGATTTAAAACTTTAATTTGTATATCCAAGGGAGAGGTTGCAGGAGTGAGTTCTTTTTTTGTTGGTTTTTTAAATGGACGATTGAGAAGACAAGAGAGTTCTCGTGCTAAACCTATATGACTCAAACAATCGGCCCGATTAGGTGTCACTTTGAGTTCGAAGGTGACATCATTGAGTTCTGCATAATCAGAAAAATTCATTCCTACAGGGGTATTTTCTGGTAGAATGGCAATCCCATCGCTTTCAGTAGCAAGTCCTAATTCTTTGTAGGAGCACAGCATACCACCCGATGTGACACCACGAATAACCGAGTTTTTAATGGCAAAGTTTCCAGGAAGAACAGCACCGGGTAAGGCTAGAATGACTTTGTCTTGCGCTTTATGGTTTTTGGCACCGCATACGATTTGATGAATTACACCTTCGCCAGTTGTAACTTTACAGAGGGTGAGTTTTTCAGCATCAGGGTGTTTGTCTTTTTCTAAGATCAATGCTGTTTTGACAAACTTAAATTGTTGAGATCCATCGTGGATTTCTTCTACCTCTAAGCCGGTCGTAGTTAGCAGTTGAGCTAACTGATCAGGGCGTTCAAAGTATTCTTTTATATCTACAAATTCATTGAGCCATCGTAGTGATATTTTCATTTTGCAAACTGCCTTAAAAAGCGTAAATCGTTTTCTGGAAAAAGTCGAATATCGGGAATTCCATATTTAATAATGGCCATTCGTTCCACACCAAAACCAAAGGCAAAACCTTGCCATTCAGGATAAGGAACGTGAGCTGCTTGAAATACTTTAGGATTAATTAAACCGGCTCCACCAATTTCAATCCAACCTGAGTTCTTACAAAGGGAACATCCATTACCTTTACAGATAGGGCAAGAGCAGTCCACTTCTGCCGACGGCTCTGTAAAAGGAAAGAAGCTTGGACGAAAGCGAGTTTTTAATCCGGATCCAAAAAACTCTTGTACAAAAAAACTAATGGTTCCCTTGAGGTCAGCCATAGATACTTTTTTATCAACACACATCCCTTCAATTTGATGAAAATGAGGAAGATGAGAAATATCACTATCGCATCGAAAAACAGGCCCTGTTCCGATAATGCGAAGAGGAGGCGTTTCGCCTTCGAGAGAATGAATTTGTATCGGAGAGGTGTGAGTGCGCAACACGTGAGTGCCATCGACGAAAAAAGTATCTTGCATGTCACGCGCTGGATGATCGGGTGGAATATTAAGGGCCTCAAAGTTATAATGATCTTTTTCAATGAGAGGTCCGGTGCGAAGACTGTATCCTAGTCGCGCTAAAATTTGAAAAATTTCCTCAGTCACTTTGTGAATGGGGTGAGGGTGACCTAGTTCGCGAGGCCATGCTGGTAAAGTGAGATCGAGCTCTTCTTTCTGGAGTTGCAGTTCCAGCTCTGCCACTTTGAGAGTCTCCTCACATTGCGAGTAAAACACTTCCAGTGCTGATTTGACTTCATTGACCATTTTTCCAAATAGAGGTTTATCTTCTTTCGATAAAACCGCCATTTTTTTCATAATTTCTGTGAGGGTTCCATTTTTCCCGAGAAATTGTACTTTATGGTCGTAAAGAGTGGAGCTCGATTGAGCTGTAGTAAAGGCGGATTGGGCCTCGGACTTAATTTGTGCTAATTGTTCTTCTAATTCTTTTAATGACATAGAAAAACAGTCTATCCAATCCTAGGCGCAAGATCACGAACGAGTTCATGCGTGACATACTGCAAAAAATAAGGCATAGCTGCTATCCATGGCCCATAAAAACAAAACTAATTACAGTCCATACAAAGCGCGGCGTTCTGCCGCTGCTATAAATACGAATACCAATACGAATACCACTCCAGCAAAAAGATCCGTTACCACCTCTAAAACTTCCTCTAATGCCACTTTTAATACCAACTCTACTACTAATTATTCTTCCTCTGCTATTCGCAAAAACACTACAATGCATGAAAAATCAGCTAATAATGGGGGAGGAGGATCTCAAAAAACTTTGGCTGAAGAGTCTGTTGTTTTAGATGTGAATTCTTCGGCGCAACCCAAAAATCTGAGAGGAAAACACCGGCAGGCCCATCGAATTTTTAATCTTGAAGAGGCTAATGACCGTCTTTTTGATTTGTTTCGAAATCATGACTTTGCTGATTATCCTCATGCAAAAAGAAAACAATTGGCGCATTTTTATACTCTGCTCATGGAAATTCAAAAAAAGGAAAATTTTACACGCCTGACTGAGCTTAGAGAGATTGGGATCAAGCATTTTATTGATTGTTTGATGGTAAGTAAACTCACAGAACTAAAATTCCCTTTAATGGACGTGGGGACGGGGCCGGGATTTCCAGGTATTCCCTTAAAAATTGAATTTCCTGAAGAAACCATTGTACTGGCCGAAGGAGTTCAACGTCGCGTGGAGTTTTTAAAAACGGTGCGAGAAAAAATGGAGCTTCAAGCCCTACCAATTTTAGGTCGAAATATTAACAATGAATGCTTTTATCCTGTTCAGGGGGTTATTACTCGTGCTGTTGAAGATCTACGTAATACTCTGGGCAATGTGATTCATAGTTTACAGCTAGGTGGACGAGTGTATTTTATGAAAGGTCCTGGGGTTGATCCAGAAATTCCCATGGCACAAGAAGCATGGGGTGAGTATTATAAATTGATAGAAGATCATCATTATTTACTACCGAAGACAGAGCAGGAACGTCGATTGATTGTCTTTGAAAAAATAAAATCTCCAGTAGTGAGTGATGAATTCTTGGAAAGCTTAGGTCTTACGGATGAACGAGATGAAGAGAGTTAGTTTTTCTTGATAGACATGTAAGATATCCATGGGCTGACTCCGGTTTGCTAGACACTCAGTTTTGTGGTTTAAGACCCAAAGTTAGCAGAATCAAGGGATCAAAAGACACGACGGTGGCTCTTTTAAGATATTATGAATTATAAAGAATAAGAAGGATTATGATGTGAAAGAGATTTCGAGTACTCAAAATGATCAGTTTAAATATTGGAAAACTTTATTGAGAAGCAAAGGCTTGCGCGAGTCTAAACATTTTTTATTGAGCGGCAAGAAATTGGTTCAAGAAATGTTGAATGATAAAGTTTGGAATAAAAAAATTGAGTGCATTTTAATTGAAAATGTAAAATCAAGTATTGATGCAAAGATACAGTCAGAATCACCCTTGCAGACAATCACATCGGGTCTTGAAAACGATTCATTAAAGGGGCTGGTTATTTTACTTCAATCAGTTTTATTTAAAGAACTTGATGTATTGGGAACAAATGGACCCATTTTAGTGATGCAGCAGCCTGAACTTTTACCTTGGGATGTGGCTGAAGTACCAAAAGGCTTAGAGCTCCTTTGTCCGTTTGGAGACCCACAAAACCTAGGAGCGGTGATTCGCACTTCTTACGCTTTCGGAGTGAGTTCGATTGTTTTACTGAAAGAGGCCGCTCATCCTTTTTTACCTAAATCCATCAAAGCCTCTTCAGGCGCTGTTTTGAAAATTCCTTTAAAGCAAGGACCATCGATTCATTATTTTCAGAGAGTCACAAGTCGACGGTCAGAGCCTAATCAAAATCATTTTCAAGTTCCAATGTTTGCACTTGATTTAAAAGGTGCTGATATTGAATCTCGAGCCTGGCCCGTCAAATCAATGCGGCTTTTATTGGGTGAAGAGGGGCCGGGCATCCCCGAAGATTTTATTGGTGATCGAATTTATTTACCTATGGTTAATCCCATGGAATCACTCAATGCCGCTGTGGCCGCAGGGATTGTGATCTACCATTTGTTAAAAAATAATGGTAAAAACAAAGGACTCTAATTACGGAGATTTCAGTCCTACATTTATTTTGATAAAATACGTTTTTAAGAGTTTTAAGACATATGTTTTAAAAGCCCGAAAATAAATTATTTAAAATTACTCGTATTTGATTTTTAGATCTTAAATAATCTGCTTTTGTTTTTACTTGACTCCAAATTTTTTCAAGTTTCTTAAAATTAGCTTCATCCTTAATAAGCTCAGATCTATTTGCGTAGTGTTGCGAAAAATATTGTTGGATCTCAGGACTCAAATTAGTGATAGTTTGCTGAGTTCTATAGATTCCGAATTTTGAAATAAATGGCAAGAGCTCTACAATAAAATTGATAATATCTTCTTTTGCATTCAAGTGATGAATTATTTCCCATTGGTTTTTTCTTTGAGACAAAGTCCGAAATTTTGTCTGATCTATTTGATTGATAATGGACTCATCTTCTTCTCTTTTCGGAATAAATATGGTTCTAAGTACTTCATCACTCAGATGGAACTTTTCTCTATATTGAAGAAAAGCTGTTCCTGTATTGCTGTTGTTTTTTATTTCAATCAAGTATTGAACAAAAGAGGATTTTAACTGATCATCATAGCTTGATCTAGGGGCTAAGTTATGTATCAAATTCGCATGTGTTAACATTTCAGTAATATCAAAAAAATCTATGTCTCCAGTTATTGAAGAAAGATAACTTTGGTAGATATTTCGAATTAATTCGATGGCTGAAGCATTACTAGTTCTTAAATTTTTCATTGCCACAGAAAGACTTTCAATGCTCGCAAGGCTATTTAGACTTGGCGTAAAATTAATGTTTGGATCAATTTTATAAAATGCTAAGGATTTTAAAATTGGCTTTACATCACTTTTAAGAACTTCCACTAGTAAAAATAATTTTTCATCATTCCTTTCTAATAAATTTACTGCATTAGATGGTAAAATTAATTCTAGTAATTCTTGAGAAACGATTTCTTTGAGGTTCTCCAAAAGTTTGGGACGATGTAAAGAATGTTTTGATTGATCTACTTTCTTTTTAAAAAGAGGTTCAGAATTATAAATTATATTTTCAGCAAATAATTTAATCTGATCCTTAGGTAAAAAATCTTGAAAATAATCTTCAATCATTTTTGTCATGTAAGTATCTTCCATGACAGCGTAACGATTTTTAGTATCATTTTGTATTTCTTTACTATAGTGCTCATTAAGCAAAGGGAAGAGATCATGGAGGTCTTTTGCAATAAAGTTGAGAAGTTCAACTCCAGAATTAAAGGAATCGAGAGATTTTGCAGGTTTAAAGTTCACTTCAAGATTATTATTTTTTCCTCCAAAAGTAAAAAAACTTTTGAATATTGATGATTTCTTTTCAACAACAAATCGACGATAAGTTTCTCCAATAATAAAAAGGGAAGAACAAGTCAGGTTATTGGCAAAAGTAGAACTTGATGCCAAAAAAACTAAAAAAAATAAGAATTTAAAAACAGAACTCATATTTATTTCTCCTTAATACCGGCAAGAGCCTATGCAAATAAATCGTCTATTATTTCAACAAGGAACACAATTTGTCGCATAAGAAAAGACTCAGCGTTAACAAACAAAATAATGAAACACTTTCAAAGTTAGTTATGCAAGAAAAGAGCCAGTCATACGCTTTACTTTTGCGTCGCCGCTTTTCAACCGCTGTCGTGGAAAGTCTAATTAGTCATTTAAAGGATTACGATAAGAGAGGGTTAAGAATTTCCAAAGGCCAGAGTCGCATGAACTCGATGAGTGTCGTCATGTTCTTCAAGTTCACCGAGAAATTCGCCCACTTCTTTGAGTTGAGCCTCTGTTAATTCAGTTACTTGATTTGGTTTGTAGGAGGGCTCACCCTTAGTGATAGTCCATCCTCTTTTGGTTAGGGCCATTCGTGCACTCTCAAGCGACTCCATATGCGTGAGAAACATATAGCTGCCATCTTCATTTTTATAAACTTCTTCTGCGTCAATTTCGATTGCTTCTTCTTCTGGATCAAAGGTTCCGGCTTTTTTTCCCTCGAGAAGTCCAACACGCTGAAACATCCATTGGACACTTCCTGATTCGCCTAAATTGCCTTCGTGCTTTTTAAAGATGAGTCGAAGTTCAGGAGCGGTGCGATTGCGATTATCAGTTTGGCATTCAACAATAACCCCAACTCCATGGGGCGCATAGCCCTCATAGACAAGTTCTTCAATTTGTGTGTCTTCAAGTAGACCTGCCCCTTTTTTTATTGCTCTATCAATGGTGTCATTAGGGCAGCTCACTTCGCGTGCGGCATCAACGGCCATTCGGAGTCGAGCATTAGCAGAGGGATCAGGGCCACCGAGCTTGGCAGCCACTTGAATTTCTCGAACCACTTTTGTGAATACGGCACCTTTTTTGGCGGCATTCGCTACTTTTATTGATGTTTTCCAACCTTTACCCATATAGCAATAACGGTAAAGAAGCCGAAGTCAAAAGTCAAATATCTTCCTGAGGTTCTACAAAACGCCATTTACCCTCTGGAAGTTTGCCGAGCTTTAACTTTCCGATACGGACTCTTTTGAGGCCTGTGACTTGAAGATCAACTAATTCCATCATTCTTCTAATTTGACGTTTTTTGCCTTCTTTCAAGACAAAGCGTAATTGATCAGCATTAAGTGATTCAACGGAAGCTTGCTTTAATGGTTTTCCATCAAGCTCTAATCCAAAACGAAGGTTTTTAAGTTTTGCCTCTGTCAAATTGCCTTTAAAGCGAACTAAATATTCTTTTTCCATACCACTGTTTTCACCAATGATTTTTTTTGCTAATCTTCCATCTTGAGTGAAAAGTAATAATCCTTGTGAATCAATATCGAGTCGTCCCGCAACAGCAAGGCCATCAAAATGATTGTGTTCTAAGTGTTTGCGTCTTCGCTGTTGTTCTGGTGTAAATTGATTTTCAGAAGTGATCAATTGAATCGCAGGGACATAACTTTTTTCTGGTTGTGCTGAAACATAACCAACAGGTTTGTTTAAAATAATGGTAATAAGTGATTCTTGCTTCTCTTTTGCTTTAGCTGCCAGTTCAATTTGGCATTGGGGATCAACCTTTGTGCCGAGCAGGTTGATGCGAACCCCATCCACAAAAACCAAGCCTTGTTCAATATAACGATCAGCCTCTCGACGTGAACAAAGTCCTCGGTCAGTCATAAGTTTACTCAAACGAATTAAATCATTTGAGGAGGTGATGGTTTTAGTTTCTTTATTATCTGGTGAAAGTTTTTTCATTATCAGCCACTCTAGGCTGCAATTTTCTCTGTGTCTAGAGGAGAAACTCGTTCCTCTTTAAATTCATTAATAGAAACAACCTTACCTGAGGCACTGAGTTGCTCTTCAATTTGTTCTTTTAGCCATTCTTTTTCTGCATCAAGTTCATAATTTAATGCCATTTTATATAACCAAATTAAATCTTCTACGTTCGTCATTTTAACCCTCCTTAGATTCATTTTTTTAAAAAAACTCCATGATGCTAAAAGTGTTGCGTTTGCATCCTTAAAAACAAAATTGTCGAATTCTGTCGATCATGTCGTAAACCGTTTCTTCAATTTTAGAAAAAAGCGTTTTCTATTCCATTCTATTTCGGAAGCGATTGATGTTGCTTTGAGTCTAGTTCCTTTTTATGTTGAAGACTAATGCAGTGCTTTAGTCTTAAGTTTGTGTTGGTCTTTGTAGAATCAGTTCGTTAAGTTTTTAGTAAGGGCTAGTTTAGTTGATTTGTTAGCACTAGTTTTGATGACGCCAAATTAAAATATTAATCGTAATGCTTAATTAAAGCTCTGTTTAGTTCCTGAGGGATAAAACGTGATGCGAGCATAGCGACAACTAATGATTAAATTTAGCAACAATGAATTTACATTTAAGCTTTTATAAAGGGGGGATAGATGAAAGCATTTGTAATGAATGGTAAAGTGGTATTATTTTTATTGATATTTATAATCAATTTTAAAGGAATCAATTCTTTTGCCAAGGTTCTAGTTCTGGTTCCCGGATATTTTAATACTTTGATTCCAGGATTCCTTGAGAAAAATAAATATAATCCCTACTGGAGCCACGATATTGTCGATGTTTATCGCGATGCTGGTTTTAAAGTCTTTCCAGTGAATAATTTAAACCCAGTGGGGTCGATTGAAGAAAACGGTGCTCGATTACTTAGGTATTTAGATCGAATCAAAAGTGAAATTGATCCAAGTGAAGGAATTTCAATCATTGCCCACTCCGCAGGAAGCCTCTATACAATTGAAGCCAACAATAGAAGAAGATTACCAATTCGAAAACTCATTGCCATTAATACACCCTTTGATGGTGTTGATTTTATTGATCGAATCACCAAGACAGTTCCAGGTGTCGTTGAATTAGAAAAACAACTCAATATCGAAAGTTTAAATCAATTGCGCCCCGAACTCGTACGTCGCTATTTTGCCAATTTGCTGCATAAGCCAGAGTTCCCGATTTTGGGAGTCACTGGAGGTCAAGAGAGCAATGTTATAAATTGGTATGATGCCGCATTTCTCACTCCCATCTTTTATGTCACCCAGGCTCTTATGGATTATGCCTCCGATGGAATTGTCACTCATCGTTCTGCCCTTGGAAAAATAACACCAACTGGGATTAATATTACCATCTCCAATGAATATGTTCATCTTGATCATATTAAACAAAACTTAGATGCTGATTATTTTAAATATATGGGAATGAAAAACACTGAATTCGTTCGAAGAGAACAAATTCGATTTTATAGCAGACTTATTTCTGAACTTTGAATAAATATATAGAGTGAGTTTGGCGATGTTCTCCATCCTTCAGGTATAAAGTGTAAAGGACGTGTCAGTAAGGACATATTTTATAAATAATATTTTTCTTATAAAAAATTTTCATTTTAAGTAAAATACTTTAAATAATAAATACGAATAGGTCTGTGGATCTTATCCACGCTTTCCACACCCATGAAAAAGTCCGAAGGGATTTTCTTTTTCATGGGATGTGGGAAGGGTGGGTAAGTCCCCTCACCTGTAACAATGAAAGACCACACACTTGCTACTATTGTCCTCCGATACTAGCAACTGTGCCAAATTTAACTGGAGACTCCGAAAAAATTTGGCCCCAATTTTGGGGGAAAGTTCATACAGTTAAAGCAAATTCTCTGACAGATGGCGGCACCGACGTAAAAGTTAAAACCAATCGTAAGAGTAAACATGACTCTGACGTTTCTCAAAGAAATCAGCAAACACTCTTTTTATCTCAAGCCACTAAAGGCAACCGAATTATCCATCAAGAGTATAGATTCATCCCTCAAAAGACTAAGCATAAAGTGTTTCAACGATCAGGAGGATGTTGTGAGTTTATTGGAAAAATGGAAAACGATGTCATAGTAAACATCAACTAGAGTGGGACCATGTCATTCCTTGGAGTCAAGGCGGAGGCAATGATGAAAAATCACTGCGCGTTTATTGTCGAACCCACAACCAATTTCGCACAAAAGAGACCCATGGGTTCTGGTATCGAGCGAAGAATCAAATTTGACGATTCCTTTTTCTGAGAAGTTATAACTTTTGTACTCCACATGAAATCATTGTTATAAAGAATCATTGTGAGTGACGATTATTGGCAAATGTCTAAATAATAACAGTTTAAAATTTTATCAACTTGAACTATATTGAGCACAATTAATACATTTTTGTTAAAAAATATGGAACTTTAATCCAGCAAAGATTGGTATTAATGTCAGCTTATAGGAACAACGTCTGCATTTAAAAAAGATTTCAGTAGTGGGATCTTGATAAGAATCTAAATGAGTCTCGACTGACAGTTATTCAGTTATTATACAATAAAGGGTTTTAAAATGAAACTTTATAAACTAGTCTTATTAATAGTTATTTTTAGTATAAATCTAAAGGCTAACAATATAATTAGTTCTAAAAACGAATCCCAAACTTTAAATATTTGGGAAGTATTGAGAGATCAACACCTACTTGTAAATCAAAATGATGCCATACTCGGTGGCGAATCATTATGTGGACCAGCAAGTGCTATTAACATATTGCAAGCTGTTTCACAAACTTTAACAAACAAACCTTTATATTTAAATCCTAAAGAAATCTTGGATGCTATTTCTAAAAATGGAGAATTTAAAGGCGGTGCTAATTCGGAACAAATTGTATCATTACTTAAAAAGAGCTTAATTGATATGTTGTCAAATTATAAATTTAAAGTCTCCGCAATAACAGGACGAGGAATGCAAAAAGCATTCGATGACGGTAAGGAAGTGGATCAAATCATTCATTCAGATTTACTACCTAATCAAACAAAATTTAAAATTGTGGCTTTAGGACTTTTTAACGCCGACGGGCGATTTTTAGGTAATCACTTTGTCGCTTTAAATAGAGCCAATAATTATAAAATATGGTTGGTCGATCCAATGTCGACTTATAATCAAAATCTAATTATAAAATTAAATGGAGAACAAGATGTCAATGGCGTATTGGTTCCTGAATATTTAAATTTAAGAAAAGCGAGTGATCTTCAAAAGGTGAAGTCGTTGGTTCCATTGTCAGTTATAACCATCGAAATATTAACTTAGAATCTTAAGCATTTATTAGTGAACTGATGAGATTTAAAAGTATTCTTTTTAGAATTATTTATAATAGGTTTAATTTTATCTACAAATATGTAGAGCGGAGGTTTTATGATGAAGTGTAAGTCAAAAATATCATTGGGATCACGAGTTTTATTAACTCTGCTACCATTGATTTCCAGCTTTTCAATGGCCAGTATTGATTATGATTCAAGGTCGAAGAGTATTAGAATTAGTAATGAGTGTAATGCTAAATTAGCTAATGCCACGGTTGGAATTAAAGTCAATGATCAACGTGTTCCTGGTGATTACAATGTTGATAGTAACGGATGTTTGAATCTTGTTATTAATAATATCTCATGTGATTCCATTCGCATTTTTGGGACAGATCGAAGTCATAGTGGACAAGAATTTGCCAGCCAATCATGTGGTTCAAGTAAACCTTCACTTCCTCAAATCAGTTTAAATAAAGTAGCAGTAACGGCTGAGCAGCATGCACGGTTTTATGCTAATCGGGAAGTTGAGAGTTTTAATCTAGGTGATGCGAATATTGCATACAATTATATATTAGGAATGATCGAAGCGGAGAGAAAAATTCCGCAATCAAATTTATATAATTCTGCTTTAAGGGATGGATCTGCTAATGGTTTAGCGAGTGGTACTCCTGTTGGAGAGGCTCAAGGCGAATTAGATGGAACGTCTAGTGGCTTATTTTACGGCAAGAACAGCGTCACTGTTCAGTATCGACAAAGAGCACTGAATCCTTCTGCTGAGGCGGAGTGGAAAGCTGTTGCAAATAATGAGATGCCTTCTTATTCAGGTGGTTCTTATAATGGTGGGAAGACAACAGATTACACATCACTTATGTCTACGAAAAGTGAGATCGTCCGTTCACAAATTAGAGATAATGTATTGAGACAAGCTATTCTTAATCGAAATCCAGAATTTGATATTGGTACCTCATGGTTTAATAAAGCATTTGCCTTTGATAGTTTCAAAAGTAAATATTCTAATTCAGACCAAATGAAATATTTTAATAAACTAGTTGAAGAGTATGAAAATGGCTCTGAGGCTCAGGAACAATATGCTAACACCTTTGCTCGAACCTATGCAAATGTCATCGATGAGAAAATTGAAAAAGAAGTAAAATCGCGCAATCAAGTAGCGCTTAAAAATGGATATAATGATGCATCATCGGCGCTTTTGATGTTGGCTTATAACCAAGGTTTTAATACAAGTTTTGAATCCTCAGCTCAACAAGCTGCTCGGACAACATTTGCTAAATCTTATCCAGTCGCCTATCAACAAGCATTTAAACAACAGTCACAATATCTAGATAATAATTCTGAAATTGAAAATCTAGAAGTTGCCATTGTTGATAGTGAAGGAAAAAATGAATTTGTTATTGGTCAGCCTATAACACTTAAAATATTGAAGATGGTCAATATTGGACGAAAGACTGAAACATTAAAAATTAAGCTCAGTAAGTCGATTGAAGCAGAAGAGACTATAACTGTTAAAGGTTTATCTCAATCAGTAAATGTTGAATTTAAAGATATTGCTTTCATTTCACCAACAGCTAAACTCGATAAGCAACCTGTACAAGTTTGTGTTGGACAAACATGTTCTGATCAAACCATTGAGTTAAAGTGGGAAAATCAGATAAAAGGTCTTGCTAAAAAAGGTGTAACAGAAAAGGCTGCAAAAGAACTTTCTGCCTTCATTCGAGGTGTGTTATTAGATGAATGGAAAAGAGTTTATAATGATAATAAAGATCAAGGTTCTTCAGATTATGACAAGTTAGTGAATGTTCCAGGACAAAAAACGGGTGCTTATTCAGTAGACCCAAAAACATACTTAGCACAATTTTTTAAAACAATGGATAAAAATAAAGCGACACCTGGTTTTAAAGAACAAGTCGTTAAAATAGGTGATGAGTACTTAAATTTAAAATTTGCAATGTTAAATCCTGAGCAAGCCACTAGTAAGTTTGTGAATGGCGGTCGAAAAATGAGTATTAAACTGAACAATGAGACCGAAGCAAAGGATCTCTATTACAGAGAAGTTCCTGACGATCAAAAAGCAGCGGTGCTTGAACAATACAATGCACAACAAGCTAATTTGTATTCATGGGTGAAGTCCGATGCTGTACTTGAAAAACAAATGTCAGATTGTATGTCTAAATCTAAAAAGAAGGTTGTTTCATGTGTTACATTTATGGATGAAGACGAGTCTAAATATTTTAGACAATGGAACTTAGGCAATAAACCAATGACTGATCAATTGAATGCATTAAATAAAGCGCAAACAAATAAAGCAAAGTAATAATTATTTAATGATTTTTACATTTAGAAATTAAAATTGAGAGAGCGAAACACGATTCTTGTGTTTCGCTCTTTTGTTTTAACGGTTACTTTTACCACTTCAAACTTTGAAAAATCGAATTCAATATATAGGGTATTCATTAACATATACTAGTCATTTTAGAAATGAGTTTAAAAGAATAATAGTTCTGATTTCATTTATTTTAAATTATGTATTTAAAATTGAATGTATAAAAGTTCAACGATTTTATCGGCATTTTGACTAATTAATGCACACGTAGTTTTCTTCAAATCAAAGCTAAGTATATTAGAAGTTGGCATGAGTTTGGCATTCCTCGTATTAACAATCGATACTGTTGAATTCGAGGAGACAAATCTTCTGTTTTTCCGATTCATTTTAATTAATTTCAAGAGGCAAATTGAAATAATTTCGATCTAGCTTCTAACTACAGAGGTAAATATGTTAATTCAAAGAATGGTTTCAAATATTTTGGTTGTATCTTTTTTATCATCAACTCTTTTGGGTGCCACGAACTCAATAAATAATGATAACCCACTCATTATTTGGGATAGTAATCTAAATAACTGCATTTCAATGATGAATGATATAACAGATCCGAAAAGTCAATTAGAGGATCTTCATAAAAACTGCTCTAATGAAACAATTAAAAACCAAATTACTGATGAGCAAATTAAAATTAATGATATCCAAAATCAAATAGCAAAACTTCAAAATGAAATTAAGATCAAGAGAAGTGAAATTGGAGATGAGGGTTTATCAATCAAAGATCTTGAAAATGCAAAATTTGCGGCTGCAGTTATTGCGCAATTTTCAATTACTGTATATATAACATCAGCAGCTGGAAATACTCTTGTTTGGCAATTTCCTTCTTCTAAGGCACTAATTAAAAGAATAACCTGGTCTACTTTTGCTGTTGCGGTATTAAGTGTTGCTGCTATGGCATATACTGAAACTAAATTTGATAGTTTAGTTCTTAAACAAGAACAAGTTAACACCTTTATTAATACAATTTCTGAATTGAGAAAAAATTTAAAATCTAGACAGGTTAACTTGTATTCATTAAGTGAACTTCTGCACTTATGATTTAAGTAACAATATGAAAGCTCTCATACTTTTTATAATTCTTTTATCTCAATGGGAAAGGTCTTTTGGTTTAGATTTGTTCCCTGGCAGTATTTATGAAGCAACGAAAGATGCGTGTCTTCGGGTTGAGCAAAGCGATATTGCGCCTGGTAGTTTTAGTATAGCCAAATTGAGAATGGGAAATTTTCCTAGTCAAAATTTTAATGATATTCTGAGTTATATTAAGATAAAAAGTATGAAAAAATTTATATTAGATTTGGAGATTAACTCTCCTGATCCGAGTGTAGAATATTTTATTAAACATCCGGAGTTTAATCGAGCTTTGATGGAATGTTATCCTGAAAATCCAATGCTTCAGCTTTTTTTTAAGCAAGCTATTTCTTCTTCAGATAAAACGGGTAAACTCCTTGGTGTCATGATCAACGTAGCCCTTTTTAAGGGAATAGGAAGTATTGCCTCCTTGATTAAAAACATGAGTCTTGTGTCTACAATAGCTTTTGATAAATTAAATAGAATTGTAACTGGTTTTATAGGGACCTTGATGCTTAAAAGGGATTCTAAGTCAACGACTGCAAATGATATGGCTCTCAGTTTTGATAATTCTACAGAAATTAATCAAAAGATAAGTGAAAGCCAAAAGGATAGATTGATACAGGTTTCAAAAAAAGAAGAACAGATTAAGTTTATTGAAAATGCAATCCATGAATGTAATGAATGTGAAGATAGAGTAGTTTTGTTGGAACAAATAAAAATTTACACAAATCATTTAAATAAATTAAAAGAAATTGATCAAGATATTGAAAATTTCTAAAATTTAAAATACAATTCGTCTTTTTTTGTCACCACTTACTATATAATTTTTGAAAGCCAAAAGTAACTCAATATTATTCTCCTTTGAGAAGTTTTATTTTTTATCAACAAACTCCATTTGTAAGACCTGAGACTGTTGATCGCTCACTGAAGTCATGGAGGCGTGGTTATTCGGATAGTAGAGAATCAATGGATGTTGGCCCTCTCCTATTGTGAGCTGGATATTGATCTCGCCATTTCCGGCTACTAGTAATGATTCAGGAATATCGGTGAGAGTTTGAGCTTGAGCATTCAAAGGCATATCTAACCAATTTTGTCCTAAGAAGTCATTTCCTTCAATTGTATCGGATTCAATATTAAGGGCTCCTACTTTTACCCTAAGGTTTTGTCCAGGGATTGCTTTTAAACCAGCAACAGGAGCTTGTATGATCATTAATGTAGATTGATTGACGATGGTTACATCCATAAGTGCTTCCACTGCATTTGCAAAACTCAAAATGGGTTTCTTTTTGGGATTTTTTTCTGTTAGTTTTGATTCATATTCTTTCCTCAAAGCTCTTGCTTTATTAGCATCGAGTAAAATGCTGGCCATACCTGCACCGAGCCCTTCTGTGTTGGAGAGGTTGGCACCAGCCAGTTCTTGATCGGCAATGCCATCATTATTTGAATCAATTTGTACGGAGAACTCACAATTACTCCAAGCAGTTAGTGGATTGTAAAGTTTGAGCGCCATTTGTAGAAGTTCTGTCTTTTGACCTTTATTTTCTACAAAAACAGTTCGAAATCCAACGGATTCTAAATCACAAGCTGTTGTTAATCCACGTTTATTGATTCCGTGATCATCTTTCAGTCCATCCATTCCAAGTAGGTTAAATAAATAGGCGGGGCCAGAATGGAGTGAATGATTATTTAAAGTCAATTCAGATAAACTTCCCGTACTATCGGCTTCTGACGATGAATGAACTTTTAGTGCACTGGACGTGACTTGTGAAATTTTAAGTGCCATGGCCAAGATTGGTATGGAATAAGTTTTTTTATTTTGATCAATCAAAAGCAAGAATCCATCTAATTCATTGTCAAAAGTCTTGGAGTTAGGGGCTGTGATTTTAATTTGAAAATCAATCAGGCTTTCTTCGTTTGCTTTCAAACTGATAGTTTTAGGCGAGAGGAGTGCAAGATTTGCATTGAACTTTGGGTCCAGATTGAGTGTCAGATCTTTTGCTTCAAGATTTTTAATTTTTATTTTTCTTGAAATGGTTTTACTGGCTACCACTTCGTGTCGCCCGAGTGAAAGCGCCGCTGGGGTCATAGTGATGCTAGATGTATTTGCGGCTGGGATTTGCACTCGACCCGCTCCCTGAAGAGCGATAGGATAGATGGCACCTTTTGTATTGTTGATCGATTTGGCAGTCAGCATGGAAAGTGATTTTAACTCTTGAGGAGTTAAGGTTGGGTGAGTTTGTTTTAACAGTGCCATTACTCCTGTCATATGAGGCGCGGCCATGGAGGTTCCAGACATAGTAACGATTTCGTTTCCACCTCCCACTTTGGCGCTAATAATATTAGAGCCAGGCGCTGCAATTTCAGGCTTGATAATGGAGTCTTCACTTCGCGGACCTCGAGATGAAAAATCGGTGAGAGAGTCAATGAGTTCTGGTTTTGCCACCTTTGTATCAATTTTAAGATTAGCAATAACTATGATTCCTTTTTGAACTGCTTCGCGAATGGATTTTCCTGGTGTTTGTGAAATCATAACTGCAGGAATATCCAGTTTTTTATTTTTATCATCTTCATCCGCATCACCACTCATGGCAGAGGGACTTCCTTCTCTATTATTAACTACCACTGCTGCTGTAGCTCCGGCATTGAAAGCATTTTTTATTTTAATTGAAAAGTTAATTTCACCTCGATCAATTAGGGCCATATTTCCTTTTAATTGAGAGGCTTGTTCTTCAGTAATTTCTTTGGCTAATCCCACATAAACTAACTTGCCGCTGATGTGTTCTATGAATTCTAAAGGTTTAGTAAAAGTGGCTTCTGCAATTTCGGTAATGATATCGTTTTCATCCGCGATTTTAAAGGCCGAGGTGGCAAAATGCCAATTATGTTCCATATCATCAATGCTGGCAGCAACGCTGAGCGCTTCATCACTCACTGCGGGCGATCCAGTGATATAGCTCACATCACCGGAGTTTCCTGCTGATGCGACAACAAGCGTGCCCAGAGAATTTAAATTGGAAATGGCTTCTTTGTAGAGAAGTTTTGGGCTTCCATAGGGACTGCCAAGAGAAAGATTGACGACATCTAAAGGATTTTTAGTTACAATATCGTTATCAGGGTCGGCGGCAAACTCAAGGGCGGCGATAACAATGGCATCATCGGTACTTCCATCTTTACCAAAAACCTTCAGCGCGTAGAGCTGCGCCTCAGGAGCCACACCATCATAGCTCTCGGGTCCATTGCTAATTCCTGCGACTGTGCCAGCCACATGAGATCCGTGACCTGATTCATCAATAGGATTAGCATCAGGAATTGGAATTCGGAGTAGGGGATTAGGAGAGGCAGAGTCATATTCTGTTCCAACAAAATCGTAGCCACCAACCACTTTGTTGTTTGGAAAAAAGGGTGAAGCTTGATTCGGGATTACTTTTTTATAATCATCAACAGAACCAGAGCCACCCAGCATGGAGTGTGTGTAATCGATTCCGGTGTCTATGATTCCCACTTTAATACCTTGGCCTTTAATTCCCTGAGCATGAATTTGATCTGCACCAATAAATTTAACAGAGTTTCTAGCACTAAGATCGCCATGACTCGAATTGGAGCTCAGTTCTACAATCGCATCGGGGCGTTGAATAAGGGTGCTGAGTTCAATATGGCTTCCTTCAGGAATGACCGCATCAACTTTAGATGCTTCACTCTCTGGTATGACAACAAACATCCCATTAAGAATAGTTTTGTAAGTGTAAATAATTTTTATTTCGCTTGAAATTGCATTTAACTGACTGATCAGTTTTTTTTGTTGGTCTTGAATCAGATTAAGCTGATCGCTCCATTCCTCTTTGGGCACTTTTGCTAAAGGATCAGCTGGGAGTTTAATAATAATTTTGAGTGGACCACTATTTTCTGGTCGTGTTGAAATTAGTTTTGCAACAGGACCTTGTATATTTTTATAATTGTTTGTTTTAGGAGAATGAGAACGAACGCATGACACACTTAAAAAAATAAAGTTGGTTAAAAGGATTAATTTGATAAATATATTTTGATTCACGAAAGCCCCCCTCTGTGATTACTCATTGCATTAGTTTTAAAAAAAGAGGCTCACTCGATTTAGTGAATGGTATGCTTATTAATTGCACTCCGCAGCTTATTCATTTTTGTATTCGAGTTGTCTCGCTGTGCCCCCACAACGTTTTGGTGACAATTCGACACTAAAATGAGCCCCAAAATTATAATTTGCAAATATTGTTCCATGTTAAATTAAGTCAAAATGGTGCTTTAAATAGGAATCAAAATAATTATGAATTCTTTTGCTGCCTCTGAATTGACTCTAAATTACTTAGAAACTATCTTGAAAATCGATGAGTCATCATCGCTCTCAGTAGGTATATTTGTCGACTTGTCTGGCGACTGAGAAGGGAAGATCCGCCTTCACTTTGGTTGCACATCGGCTGCAAGTCAGCTAATTGAGTTTGAGGGTTGATTCTTAATTTTGAGGTATTGAGTGCTTATACGATTTAATAAAAATTTTTTTCTGTATTTATTTTTCTTATTGTTTTCAGCTTGCGCTTATCGACATGGAGCACCTGAACGCAGTATTCCTGGCGGAGTGAGTGAAGTCAGTGTGCCGATGTTTAAAAATTTGAGCCAAGAGGTGGGAATTGAAACGTCTTTTACTAATGCATTAGTGGATGAGCTTTCTCAATCACGAGTTGCTAAACTCAATCCTCATTCCGAAGTGGAAGTTCAAGGTACGATTGAAAGTGTTCAATATTTTCCCTCTGCAAGTTCTTATCCCAAAGGTGCCATCAATGGAAGCCCTTTTCCTTTAGTTTTAGCTACTGATTATCGCATTGTAATCGTTATAGGAATGATGGTTAAAAATCGCGGTGATGATAAAATTTTGTGGACTGATAAATTCACAGGTGAACGCACGTTCTCTGCATCACAAGTAAAATCCCCAATTGTGAGTGGAGTGAATCCAATTTATAATTTGTCAGCCAAACGACGCAATATTAATGAACTTGCACAAGATTTAGTTGCAGAGGCTACAGATAAAATGACAGAAAGTTTTTAGTTCTGAGGAGAATCATGCCAACGGTAGATGTTCAAACGGCCATTCAAGCCATGCATCAAAAGAAATTTGATAGTCTCTATTTTTTAATAGGTGAGGAACGCTATTTCTCTAGTCGTTGTATCAGTCACTTACGCCATTGGGTGGTTTCAGGAGAGCTCAGTGAGTTTAATGAAGATATTTTTTATGCTACGGATGCAAATATAGAAAAGGTTGCGGAGTCTCTTCAAACACTACCAATGTTATCAGAGTCTCGTCTTGTTGTTTTAAAAGAAGCACATCTCTTAAATGACAAAGATTGGTCACATTTAGATGAGGCTTATGATAAAATTTTTAATTCAACTTCAGTTCATGAACCAAATTTACCCACTGAGCTCAAGACACCCTCCTTGCCAAGCTGTATTTTTGTGATTCAGGCTTCGCAAGTAGATCGGCGCAAGAAAGTAATAAAAAAATGGCTCGATAAGGCAACGGTGATCGAGTGTCAAACGCCAGAGGATGCAGCTCGTGCTCCATGGATTCGTAA
>Ga0154020_10001271_pt1 | contig 31294 bp, 24 predicted proteins | sample Klosneuvirus_201_FD_109709 | JGI IMG/M metagenome (GOLD analysis project Ga0154020, IMG submission 109709) | Active sludge microbial communities from wastewater, Klosterneuburg, Austria - Klosneuvirus_20160825_MG | ecosystem: Engineered > WWTP > Aerobic digester > Activated sludge | place...
AATGAAAGTCCATCAACTTATCCTGATTTGTTTTGGTTTAAGTTTTTCAAAGGCCTCAGCTCAGGTCAGTTTTACACTCCCGGTCAACGTTTGTATAAATACCTCATTGGCTTTAAGTGCAAGTTCAGGCACCCTTCCCAATCCTCAATTCACCTGGCTGTCCTCGCCAAACGCAATCTTCAGCAATTCTGTTGCACCTAACACAACAGTTACTTTTACTGCCGTTGGAAATCACACTGTACTTTTGGTGGCCATCTCAGGAACCGCCATGGCCTTTACGCAAAACACCATCAATGTAATTGCAAACCCAAGCCCAAGCTTGTCTGCCTCCTCCGCATCGGTTTGCCCCAACAGCACTTTTTCCATCACGGCCAGCCCCCTCTCCGGGGCAAATTACAGTTTTGGTTTACCGGGACCAATCACTGTTGCTAATGGCACTGCAAATGTTCTGCAAATCAATCCACCCACCACACTCCCGGCCGTTTTTGAAGTGAGTGTTGAGCTGGGAGGTTGTTTTGGTACGGCTTCTGTGAGCGTGCAGCAATTGCAGCTGAACCCGCAAATCATAGCAACTCAACCGAGTGTTTGTGTGGGATTTAATTCAACGCTCACCGTATTTTCCGGCGGAACCAATTACACCTTTTCTATTTTATCGCCTTCACCGGCCGTTCTCACATCAGGCAATACGCCTTCTATTGTTGCCAGCCCAAGTGTACCTACTGTGTACCACGTTTTAACGGAGAGTTTGGGATGTACCGGCGCAGCCAGCATTAGCATTGGCATTCTGTCCCCTCTGAACATCAATGTTAGTGCCAATACACCTACAACTTGCATCAGCATCAATTACCCAAAACTTTCAAAACCGGTTACGCTAACCGCAATGGGAGCAAGTAATTATGTGTGGTTTCCCTATGATCCTTTCAATCCTTGTATAGGGAACTGTAATACCAGAATTGTTAGACCGCAGGTAAATACCTGTTACACCGTGACTGGCACCACCCCAGTTTGTTCGGGCAGTGCGGTCATTTGTATCACGGTTACACCTCAGTTTACGGTGGCCATAAGTCCGGCATCCGCTTCCATTTGCCTTGGTGAAACCCTTACCCTGGTTACCGCCAGTGTAGGTCCGGGAGCAGTTGGTCCAACTTCAGCTTTTACTTATAGCTGGACGGAGGGCGGACCTCCTTTTTTCACCATGAGCTCCTATTTTACACCTACAACTATGGTGTTCCCACAAAACTCAACCACGTACAGCTTGGAGGTAACGGATAGTCAAACTTGTGTCTCAGTAACGCAAGTAGCCACGGTTCAGGTGTTTCAATGCACGGCAATTGAAGAGCAGAATAGGCAAGTGGACTTTTTGAGTCTATTTCCAAATCCCGCAACAGAGCGCTGTGAGCTAAAAAGTTCAGGCTCCGGTTTTTCAGAAGTGAAAGTGTACGACATTACTGGACATTGTGTAAGAACCTATCTAGCTCCGCAGGGAAATAACACCACAACATTAGAAATCGATTTGTACGGCCTTCCTCCTGGTTTATATTTTTTAAGAACAAACGTTCAAACTGCAGAACGTGTTTTTTACAAACTCATCAAACTTTAGTTAATGTTCTGCCCCTTCAAGTTTTTTAAAGAGTACAGGGTTATGCATGAACTGCTCTTTGCCTGCGGTACTGTCTCTTAAAAGGGGGATGGAAGTACCAAATAAGCCATTGAACAAATATGGAAAGGTATTCACTGAGCTGGTTTTGTTAGGAATTTTCAGGTCATCTGGCGCCCGGTAAGCATATAAAATCCCGGCCCTTGATTCAAAAATTTCTTCAGTGGTTTTTGCGCTGCCATACGGACCGTGATCAGATTGAAGCACAACCACGGCATTAGGGTTTTTTTTGAGCAGGTAATTCAGGAATTGCGAGATCTGCGTACTGACATAGGCCAATTGATCAATATAGTGTTGTTCAGGCTCCCATAAATTTTCGTCGCTGAGGTGTTTGGAGCGAATCTTACCATCTTTTTCAAAAACAAAAGGGGGATGGGGCGCTACAAAATGCATAAAACAAAATTTCGGCTGGGCACTCAGGTCTGCCATAGTATACATTTGTTTAAACTGAGATTGCAAACGTTGTACGGCAAAAAAACCAAAAGCATCATCAAGTCGTAGTGCGGTATGTTTTAATAAACTGATCTCAAATTCGTTCGGACCGCCAATATCCACAGTGGAATCAGCCTGAGTAAATGTGCCTGTCACTACATAACCACTACGGAGGTGATAAATTTTATAATCATTTGCTTTTAATACCCTGAACAAACGGTTATTTCTTAAGCCATCCAGTGCCATCTCCTGTTCACCCGTGTAACGCATGTTTAAAGTGGCACAAAGTGATTTTGTAGTGCTGTAGTAATTTGAAAAAGCTGAATCACAAAACCGAAAACCCTGACGGTTCAAACTGGTGTAAAATTCTGAATTGTTGTATCGGTAATATTTTTCGAGGCTAAGGCGACTGGCATAGCCATCAAGTATTATATAGTAGATATCAGGTTTTGCGGCACCGGTGTTGAATTTTACGGATGTAAGTGCTGCGTCATCGTTAAATGAAAGTGGGTTGCCGCTTGAACGATTGTAAAAAATCACTTTACTTAAATTATAGAGTAACAAAAGAAGGATAAGAAAATTTAAAAAGTAATTGATCCTGATAAAGTCGTGTTTGGTTTTTTTAAAAACGTACAATAAAACACTAAAAAGTAAACCATAAAAAAGGAGGAGATAACGGTGTATGTTTTGAAAGGGCCAGAATCCTTTTCTGAATAGTACATCCAGCATTTCGTACATTACTCCGTATTGAAACAGGCCGAACAATAAAAAGCTCACAAACACACCTGTTTTTAAACGGTTGTGAAAATAAAACTGACTTAATCCGTAAAGCAATAAACAAAAGCCCGTGCCGTAAATCAGGGTGCGGTAGGTCATGTCAAGCCTGCTGAGTTCCAGATTGTGTGCATAGAGAAACAGCACAATAAAGGGCACAATCAAAAATGTATGATAGGTATAGAGTTTTAATTTACGCCTTAGCATAATCTGGTTTCCTTTTGAACAAATACAGGATGCGGCCTGAACCAGGCAGTTGCAGCTCATCCGCCTTTTCGTAATATTTCAAAAACGCCTTTTCAAAATGCAGGCTGGTATAATCGTCAAACACATCTTTACGGCTAACCAGTAATTTTTTAACCTGTTCATCCTCTTTTGGCACAAATTCAATGAGAAGCGTTTTTGCGACGCTGCCGAAAAAATCGGCGAGCAGGGGTAAGGGCAGATTATTGCTGATACACAAATGGTGAACTAAAGCCAGGGCCAGGGTGAGATCATTGTGCCCGGCACGTTCAATAAACGATTTGCGTTCCTTTGAATGCCAGCCATAGGCCGGTGTTGGATTATTCAGGTCAAGTTGCAGGCTGAGTACATTTGGTTTTTTTTTGGAGCGTATGTTTTGTAAAACACTTGCGTCCGAATCGCAGGCAAGCACCTGTTCAAAATGGTTTGCGGCAATAAACGAAAACACACCGCTGTTGGCCCCAAGGTCAAGGCACAATTTTCCTTTAATGTTCTCGCAGTGCCGGTTCACAAAATTCTGTTTGGCCTCAAAACTTTCTCTATCATAGGAATTGGAGGTATAGTAGTCTGTCCAATTGCTTGCCGTTTTTTTGTTCTTTAATCCTTTTATTCCCAGTTCGAGATGTGTAATAAGCGAAAGCAGTTTCTTTTTGGAATACTGATAGTTCTTAAGGTTCAGAACCCTGTCGCCCGCGTGATTTTTTTCTAAACGGGCGTGCAAATGGATGTGGGTATAAGCTAAAAGGCTTAACCTGCTTTTCCAGGGAAGGAGCTTTGAACATACGTCAAGTGGCAGCCCATCGATATGATTCAGGAAAAAACAATGGGCTTCAGGTACCCCATACGCATCCAATAACAGGGGGGCTAAAAAGTGACGGCAAAATTGTCCATAAGCCTGCCATGGTTCTCGTTCATTATAAACATCAATGGAGAGGCTGTCGATAAATACGGCTCTGTTGCCAATGAACTGCACATTGTATGCTGAAGCATCTTTTAAACAAAAGTCCTTTTCGATTGCTCTTCTTTGTATGTAAAGGGTTAGAAGGGCGGCTTTTTTTAGTTGTGAAAAACTCCATTCTCCTGGATAAGAAATAAAGGGAATGGCTTCAGCCTTATAAATTTTATAAAGCTCATGTTTTAATTCCGGGACTAAACCGGTGGAATTTTCCTCAAGGGCAACCAGTTTTCCTTCGGCAACCAGCTCGGCATAAAGACCCGAAGCCATTATCTTATCCCAGGTGTCCGAAAAGGAGTTGTGAATAGCTCGGTAACAGTTTTTTTCCTGAAAAAAAACAAAACCGTCCCTGTCCCTGAATGAACTTGGTTCAATGTAGGTACTCATTCCTCGTTTTCGCTGTCAGAGGGTTTTCTCCTGAAAATACTGAGAAAGGAAAGCCAGGTTTTTTTAAAAAATACCGCCGAAGCGATCAGGCCACCTGCAAGCAACTGCAACAACAGACTCCCGGTACCGGGGTCGATGTATAAAATGAATTGGGAAACACTTTGCACGCACTAAAGATAAAAATAATACGAATCCTGAGCGGAAATTCTTTTCTACATTTCTGAATCGGTCCCAGAACCTCCATCTGAAAGAAATTCCATTAAAGTGAATGCTAAGCCAACCTCCTTAGAGCATACTCGATGGTTTTAAATACTGGCTGAGTTCAAACTCTCCGCTTTCTTTGATCTCTTTGAATCCACCCCTAACATCCACAAGATTTCTGAAGCCCCTGGCCTGTAAAATGGAAATAAACGTCATGGACCGGTAGCCACCTGCACAATGCACCAGGTATTTTTTGTTCCTGTCGATCATGGCCATGCTTTCATTAATAAAATCAAGCGGTGCATTAATGGCATTTTTAAGGTGCTCGCTGTTGTACTCGCTGGCCTTACGAACATCTAAAACAGGCAGGTGATCGGTATGTATCATCTCGGCCATTTTGTGTGTATTCACCGAGTTAATGGTATCCGTGTCCTTGCCTTCTATTAACCAGGAAGCAATACCGCCTTTTAAATAACCAAGGCAATTATCAAAGCCGACTCTGGCTAATCGGGTAATTACCTCGTGCTCACGACCTTCGTCGGCCACAATCAATATTTCCTGTTTAACATCCGGTATCAACGTGCCTACCCAGGTTGCAAAATTGCCATCAATGCCAATGTTGATGGAATTGGGAACAAAGGCTTTCGCAAAATCCTGAGCGTTGCGCGTGTCAATAACCACAGCTTCTTTTTCATTCGCTATCACCTCGAATTCAAGCGCACTTAAGGCTCTGTGTCCTCTTTTCATCACATGATCAAGACTCTCGTAACCCCTGATGTTTAGCAATACATTTTGAGGAAAATAACCCGGTGGCGACACCAATCCACTTAGAATTTCTTTAATGAATTGTTCTTTTGTGAGATTCGGGTTCAGCGCGTAATTTGTTTTTTTCTGATGGCCCAGGGTATCGCTGGTTTCTTTACTCATGTTTTTGCCGCAGGCTGAACCGGCGCCATGGTTGGGATAAACAATCAAATCATCACTAAGGGGCATAATTTTTGTTCGCAGTGAATCATATAAAAAGCCGGCCAGTTTATCCTGGGTTAATTCGGCGATTACATGCTGCGCCAGGTCAGGCCGACCCACATCGCCTATAAATAAAGTATCGCCGCTAATTAAACTGTTCTCTTTCCCGTTTTCATCCGTAATTAAAAAACAGGAACTCTCCATGGTATGCCCCGGCGTATGGATCACTTTAATTTTTACACGCCCTACCTTAAATTCCTGACCATCGTGAGCTACCGTAATTTTAAATCCGGTAGTTGTGGTTGTTGGTCCGTATACAATTTCTGCCCCGGTTTTTTTCGCCAGGTCAATGTGCCCCGAAACAAAGTCAGCATGAAAATGCGTTTCAAACACGTACTTTATTTTAGCTTTGTCTTTTTCCGCACGCTCAATGTATGGATGCACTTCACGCAAGGGGTCAAAAATGGCGGCTTCGCCCTGATCTTCTAAATAATAAGCGGCGTGTGAAATGCAGCCGGTATAAATCTGTTCTATTTTCATGTGACTATCGTTTTAATTGTTGTTTCATAGTTGGGCGCTTCGCGTCCTCCTCTCGTCGTCCGCGACCGGGCTGTCGCTACTCGCTTGGCGAGGAGAGATGTTCCGCTCTGCTTCACTCTCTCTCGCCCGAGCTCAAACAAGCCCCGCCTGCCGACGCAAATGCTTGCGCAAGGCGGGCAGGCGCTCCATCCCTAGCGCAAACCACTCGATTTTCCCTAAAATCAAACCCGGTTAAGCCCTCACGATTACCCGTCATGCAAAGTTCGGCAACTCAAGTACCCTTTGTCAAGTTTTTGCTGTTAAAAGATTGGTGATTCTTGTCAGTTCTTTGCGTCTAATGAACTCTAAGTTGGCCAAATCCGACTGAGGTCTGTACATACGCAATTTGGTGTGTAACTTTCGTTACTAGCACGCGTTAATCTTATCACTAACTTTATGGGATGGAAAATGGAATCATACACGGAAACCGTGCCGGCTCCAATTGGTTGCGAAAATCGGGCGTGCTGCTGGATGTGAAAAATGCCAGGTACATGAATTATGAATCTATTCTGGGTTTGCGTTCCGGTGTATGGAAGCCATTGCCCAAGCCTGAATACATTCTGGTGTTTCGCACAGTGTATGTGAAATGCGAAGCCTGTAGTTTGGAAGAATTTGAAAAAGAGAACCGGGGCCATTTTCAGGTAAGTTTGATCAATCACCAGCGCCGCACCATCATTCACGAATCCAAAAGCAGCAAAGAGGTCTTTGAACTGGCAGAACAGCTTTCTGTGATTTACCATTTGCCCATACGCGATTCGGCCACCAACCGCCAGAAACCACAATGGCTAAACAAATCCGCTTAAGCGCATTTAGCTTAAAATAACCGGTTTTTTAGGTTTCTTGCTTTTAATAAAATGTCTTATTTTTGGTTCTACCAATACGAGATCATTTCCTAAACGTTAAGAAATTTGAAACCAACTGATATTAAGGACCCCGAGTACTTTCACAAGGTGGTCGATTGCCAGTACGCTTGTCCGGCACACACTCCAGTTCCACACTACATCCGTTTAATCGCCGAAGGAAAGTACTCCGAAGCCTATATGGTAAATTGGGATTCCAACGTATTTCCCGGCGTTTTGGGCCGCACCTGCGACCGCCCCTGTGAGCCGGCTTGCCGCCGCGGACGCCTGGGCGGAGAAGAACCTGTAGCCATTTGCCGTCTAAAACGTGTGGCCGCCGATAACAAGGCCGATGTAAAAAGCATGATGCCCCAGGGCCCCTTTCCATCTAACGGAAAAAAAGTAGCCCTTATTGGTGGAGGTCCTGCTTCGCTCACAGTGGCCAGAGATTTAGCCCCATTTGGTTACGAGATCCATTTATACGACGAACAAAAATCGGGCGGAGGCTTTATGCGCAGCCAAATTCCGGCCTTTCGTTTACCCGAAACAGTGCTGAATGAGGAAGTTGGATTTATCCTCGATTTGGGCATACACACCCATTTTAACACCTACGTTTCCAGTTTAAAAGAGCTGCTTGACAAAGATTACGATGCCATATTTGTTGGAACCGGGGCACCGCGTGGAAAAGACCTTGCCGACCTGCCCGGACGATGGGATACAAACGCAAACATTCACATTGGCATTAACTGGCTCGGTAGTGTTGCTTTTGAACACACCAAAACCATAGGTAAAAATGTAATTGTGCTTGGTGGGGGAAATACCGCCATGGATTGCTGCCGCACGGCCCGCCGCATGGGTGGAGAAAACGTGCGCGTATTGGTACGAAGCCCATTCAGTGAAATGCGTGCTTCGCCCTGGGAAAAAGAAGACGCTTTACACGAAGACATTCCAATTCTTGATAACCACGTACCAAAGTCCTTTGTGATCGAAGATGGCAAACTAAAAGGCATGACCTTTGAAAAAGTAAAAGCTGTTCGTGATGAAAATGGAAAGCGCCAATTGGTTCCGACCGGAGAACCCGATGTATTTGAGCCTGCTGATGATGTGTTGATAGCAATAGGCCAGGAGAACTCGTTTCCCTGGATAGAGCGTGAACTTGACCTTAAATTCGACAAATGGGGTATGCCCGAAGTGGATAAAACAACATTTGCTTCAAGCAACCCTAAAGTGTTTTTCGGAGGTGATGCTGCCTGGGGGCCTAAGAATGTAATTACTGCCGTTGCTCATGGCCATCAGGCTGCTATATCCATTGACCTGCTGTGTAACAACATGGATCTCGTGAAAGATCGCCCTTCGCCCATGGTTAATTTGGTAAGTCAAAAAATGGGTATTCACGAGTGGTCTTACGATAGCCAGGTGGTAAACGACAAACGTTATGTGGTGCCTTTGGCTGAAAAAGAAGTCGCATTAAAAAGTTTAAAAAAGGAAGTGGAACTCGGCTTTAGTTTGCCAACGGGGTTCAAAGAAGCCGAGCGTTGTTTAAATTGCGATATCCAAACCGTGTTCACCGAAACCAAGTGCATCGAATGCGACGCCTGTATGGATGTTTGCCCAACCTCCTGCATCAGTTTTGTTGACAATCAGGAAACCGAGCAGGACCTACGCGAAACCTTAAAAATGCCGGCGCTCAACCTAAGCCAGGATATTTATGTGTCGGACACCTTAAACACCAAACGGGTGATGGTGAAAGATGAAAATGTTTGCCTGCACTGCGGTCTTTGTGCCGAACGCTGTCCTACCTCTGCCTGGGACATGCAAAAATTCTTTTATTCTGTAACCAAAGCCGGAAAACATGCCGCAACAGCACAACTCTAATTTATTTAACCAGCCCTCGGGACTCAACAATTTTGTCATCCGTTTTGCGAACGTAAACGGAACAGGTTCAGCAAGTGCAAATCATTTGTTCACCAAAGCCATTTTCAGGATGGGCATTCCTGTTACGCCTAAAAACATCTTTCCCTCCAACATACAGGGTTTACCTACCTGGTATGAGGTGCGGGTGAGTGAAAAAGGGTATCTGGGCCGCAGAGAGGGCATAGACATCATGGTGGCGGTAAACCCCCAGAGTATGGCTAGCGATGTGGCGGCAGTGAAACCGGGTGGCTATTTTCTCTACGATAATTCGAAAAAATTGCACGAGGAGTACATCCGTAAGGACATCAATTACATTGGTATTCCATTGATGGAAATGTGCAATGCCAATTACAGCGATGCCCGCCAGCGCCAGTTGTTTAAAAACATTATATATGTGGGCGCTATTTCCGCTTTGCTTGATATTGAATTTTCGGTGCTTGAAGGTTTACTTGCCGATCAATTCAAAGGCAAGGAAAAATTAATTCCTGCAAACGTAAAAGCACTGGAACTGGGTATCAATTATATTAAAGAACATTTTTCCTATCCACTCGACATCCGCGTGGAGCGCAGGCAATTGTTGGGCGAATCCATACTCATGGATGGCAACTCGGCCTGTGGATTAGGGGCTATTTATGCCGGCGCCACTGTTGCAGCCTGGTACCCCATCACACCTTCCACTTCTGTTGTCGAAGCGTTTATGGATTATGCCGATCAGTTCAGGGTGGATAAAGTCACCGGCAAACGCAACGTAGCCATTGTGCAGGCCGAAGATGAATTAGCAGCCATAGGCATGGCTATAGGCGCAGGATGGAACGGCGCACGCGCGTTCACAGCCACCAGCGGGCCGGGTGTGTCACTGATGAACGAATTTTTAGGATTGGCTTACTTTGCTGAAATACCCGTGGTGCTCATTGATGTGCAACGCACCGGACCTTCCACAGGCATGCCAACACGCACCCAGCAATCGGATATTCTTGAAGCGGCTTATGCCTCTCATGGTGATACGAAACACGTGTTGTTGTTTCCTTCAACACCAAAAGAGTGTTTTGATCTCACTGTAGATGCTTTTGATCTCGCTGAAGAATTGCAAACGCCTGTTATCATGCTTACCGATCTTGATCTGGGCATGAACGATCACGTTTCTGCCCCTTTGAAGTGGGATAGTGAAAGAGATTACAAGCGCGGAAAAGTTTTGACTGCCGAAGACCTCGAAAAAATAGAACGCTTTGGTCGTTACCATGATGTAGACAATGACGGGATTCCTTACCGCACCTATCCCGGAACCCATCCAACAAAAGGCTCTTATTTTACACGTGGCACCTCACGCGATGAGTACGCTGTATACACCGAGGACAGCAATGCTTACAAACGAAACATGGACCGCTTGATGAAAAAATGGAACACCGCAAAAGAAATGTTACCGCCTGCTACTTTATACCAAAAACAAAATCAGTCTGAATACGGGTTGTTGTTTTTCGGTACCTCACAATACGCTGCAGAAGAGGCCATGGACATGATGAAAGAGGAAGGCGCGGTTTTAGACGCCCTGTGTTTAAAAGCATTTCCTTTCAGCAAAGCGGTGAGCGATTTTATTAAGTCACATAAAAAAGTATTTGTGATTGAACAAAACCGCGATGCACAAATGAAAAGCCTGATCATGATTGAAGAACAAACCGATCCGGCGAAGCTGATTTCAATTCTGAATTATGATGGTATGCCAATAACCGCAGACCATATTTTTGCTGAGATCTCAAAAAATTTATCCCTACACCAAGTATTAAACAAGGCCTGATATGAGTTACCTGAAACCAAAATTTCGTCACCCCGAATCCCCAAAAAACAAACTCGGGTACACACTTGATTATTATGAGGGTTCTCTTTCCACGCTTTGCGCAGGCTGCGGACATGATTCCATTTCAGCATCCGTTGTGCAGGCCTGTTACGAACTAAACATTGAACCCCATAAACTCGCCAAACTTTCGGGCATTGGCTGTTCATCCAAAACGCCGGCTTATTTTTTAAGCCACTCCCATGGTTTTAATTCCGTACATGGGCGTATGCCTTCGGTGGCAACCGGCGCAAACATGGCCAACCGCGATCTTATTTATTTTGGTGTGAGTGGTGATGGAGATACAGCAAGTATAGGCATGGGGCAATTTGTGCATGTGGTTCGTCGTAATCTAAACATGGTTTACGTGGTGATGAACAATGGCTGTTATGGTTTAACCAAAGGTCAGGATTCAGCCACAGCCGACCAAGGGTCTAAAAACAAAAGCGGTAATGTCAATCCTTTTGATGCCATTGATCTTGCCGGACTGGCACTTGAACTTGGCGCAGATTTTGTAGCCCAAAGTTTTTCAGGAGACAAAAAACAGCTCGTGCCCTTATTAAAAGCAGCCATAAAACATCCCGGTTTTGCGTTCATCAATGTCATCTCGCCTTGCGTTACTTTCAATAACAATGTGGGTTCAACCAAATCCTATGATTATGTGCGTGAGCATGTAGATGCCACTTCTACTATCGATTTTGTACCTGAAATGAAAGAGATTACCGCCTCATACGCCGAGGGCAGCGATCAAAAAGTAAAGATGCACGATGGTTCCTTTATTCAACTCCATAAACTTTCTCAGGACTGGGATTTTCAAAACCGGTTTTCAGCTATGAAAGCCCTGAACGATGCAAAACAAAAGGGAGAGATTCTTACCGGCCTCTTGTACATGAATTCAGAAAGCAGAGACCTGCACCACACCATTGATACCAGCCATAATCCCCTGAACACCTTGAGCAAGGCGGAACTTTGTCCGGGTCAAGAGGCCCTCCAAGCTTTGAACGCGGACTTGAGGTAAGCAGCAATTCCCCTTAATTTTTTTCTTCCTGCATGACCAGCTGGGTTACAGCTTAAAATTCTTGGATTGAAGTTCTCAATAGAAGCATCTTTAGCGCTTGTTGAAAATTGATTCAATTGGCAAACAATGTGTATCTAAATCTATTCCAATAAGGCATTCTTCAGGATTTTGGTTGACCAACAGCCCAATCTCTACCTGTGGACTATTCGTTCTAATTCATTATATTTGGTTATAAAACGCTTACAAGTGTTTAAGACAATTCTATTCATACAGTTGTGTTTTTTGAACCTTGTAGTTCAGTCTCAAAGCGCCCCCTTTCTTAAAGCGATTAAGGATTCTTCTAATCTTAATTATTTTGGACAGATAGGTTTTGTTGGTGTAGACAGCAACTACATTCATTTGTTATTCAATAGTGGTTTTAATTTGGGAGGTTATTGTACTTCAGGCAATGGCAGTATTTATTACACTAAGGTGAACAAACAAAGTGGCAGTATTATTTCTACCAGAAGAATTTCAGGACTCTATCCATCTAGAGTGGTAGCAGCAATATTGAAGAATGGTTTTCTTTATTTAGGAGGTGAGACAGGATATTTCTTTTTCAATAGAAGGGCATTTATCTTCAAATTTAATACACAGACATACAGTTTTGAATGGCAGAGGAGTTTTAACACTACGAGCTGGATCCCACCAGTAAATTACAACTCACTATATCCTGCTCACATAACTTCTCTGATGTTTAATCCAACCATGGATAAGCTAGCATTCTTTGGCACAGGAAACTGTTTTAAACAAGGAGGCTTATTGAACTGCGCCATTGGATCGTATAGAGGTGTGTTGGATACGAATAATATGAATTTTCAGGCAAATTGTTATGGGAATTCAATAAGTGACACACTTTATGACATGGAGCCTAAATTCGTTTTAGCCAAGAGCGGAACAAAGGCGGTTGGACTCAGAATAAATAACCTGGATAAAAGTGTTTCATTGGTTTCTAATCCAAACTACAATCAGATGGTTAACTCTGAATCAACAAAGAAATTAGCTTTAGTTTCTACAGGGAATAATTACGTAAATCATTTAGGGATCAAATTTATTAATGTTGTAGACGCTACAGGTGGAACCCATTTGCTTTTAACAGATTCATTAAATATGGTTACAAGCTCAACATATTTCTCTGGACTTCATTTCAGGGATGGAACTTGTTCTCAGGGATTTATGAATGCAGTATTTACCAACGATCTTGGTAACGGAAAAGCAGATGCCTTGGTCAATCTAAGGATTGATAGTTTATTGAATGTTGTTGCTTCAAAAAAAATGTATATAGATACATTTACAGTTCAGCAGTTTAATTGTAAGTTGGCGAGTGACGCAAACTTTAATTATATTATATACAATAAACTTGAATATAACGCCTACGAAATTCAACTTTACAAGTTTAACTTTAGTAGCTATAATTGCAATGAACAACCATTTACCCCTTTAATTCTTGCACCTTCTATTTCTTTCACAAATTCAAACAGAACGCCCTCAATGAATAGTAGCCCGCAATTCACTATTACCCCAAATACAATACACCATGCACTTAGGGATTCCAGCTTTTGTTACAATGGTCAAAGCCAGGCCCCTGAAGCCGGCTTTATGGTTTCTAACGTCTGTGTTGGAAATTCAGTTACCATTATAAATACCACCACAAATACACCTGCAGTTTTTAATTGGGCCCTTCCCGGCACAGCTTCAATTACATCAACACTTTTCCAGCCGACTGTTGCTTACTCAATTCCAGGTGTTTATACAATAACATTAACGGCGTTAAATCAATTCGGAAACAACACCACCATAGGTGCAATTACAGTGCATCCTTTGCCTCAACTAACGGCAAACAGTGGTTCCATTTGTCCTGGTCAAAATTTCACAATCGCACCAAGTGGAGCGGTGACTTACACGTACTTTAGCGGAGGGCCTATAGTAACCCCAATCGCGAATACAACGTATTCAATATTGGGCACCGATAGTAATGGGTGTGTTTCCAATAACTATGCATTATCTATGGTTTATCTTCACGATGTTCCCATCATAAGTGTTGTTTCAAATAAAACAATGGTTTGCAAAGGAGAGGCATTTACTTTAACGGCAAGTGGAGCAAATACCTTTACTTGGAATTCGACTTTTGTGGGCAACCCCTATTCATTAAGTATAAATGCTAACTCAATATTTGTTGTTGTTGGCAGTGATTTAAATTCTTGTAAAGATTCAACTTCGATACAAATTAAAGTTTCTTCCTGTACACATGATTTTGAATCAGATTATGAAGCGAGTGTAAAAGCATTTCCAATCCCATGCACGAACGAATTGGTATTAGAAATGACCAAGAAGTATATTAATAAAAAATTAGCATACCAGATACTGAACAGTGCTGGTTTAATACTTAGTTCTGAAGTGGTATATCTTAATGATACAAAGTATCTTATTAATGTCGAATCATTTCCAAGCGGGCTATATTTTCTTCAATTTGGGACTTATGAGGAAAATTCGGAGGTAATTCGGTTTACCATAGTTAGGTAATAATAGTTTGGGTTAAGGAGTAAACGAATTGTTTTAGCCGTTATTAGGGTGTTTGCACTTTTGCAAATCAATAAGCCACTAAAGAAATCCTATGGAAATGCCTTGACTGCATAACGATGTTTTGAACTTTCAACAATAATTTTACTTCTTTTCATAGCTAATATAAGAATCTTAACATTTGTCCCTGCTCAGGACAATTTTATTCTTCTAATTTTAGGGCTCTAAACCAAAAAATATGAAATTCATCAAAACCACTTTTCTTGCCCTTGCCCTCAGCGCAAGCCAGGCTACTTTTGCTCAGGCACTCAAAGTTCCGGCACCAAGTCCGGCGCAAACCATTAAACAGGCCTTTGCTTTATCTGAGATAAGCATCGATTATTCACGTCCAAGCGCCAAAGGCCGTACTATTTACGGTGACCTTGTGCCATTTGGGAAAATCTGGCGCACAGGTGCCAACAACGCTACGAAAATTACATTCGGGGAAGATGTGAAAGTCGAAGGTTTGGATGTGAAAGCCGGTACCTACGCTCTTTATAGCATTCCTAACAAAGACAGTTGGGAGATTATGCTTTATAAGGATTTGACCATGGGTGGCGATGTGGCAGCATATAAAAAAGAAGATGAGGTAGTGCGATTTATAGTAAAACCAAGCGTTTTGAACGATAAAGTAGAAACTTTTGTTATCAACGTCACTGATATGACTTCTAGCACCGCCAACATTGAATTGCTTTGGGAAAAAACAAAGGTGAGTTTTAAAGTGTCAGCTGATATTGATTCTAAGATCATGAAAGCTATTGATGCCAATGTGATTAAAGACAACAGACCTTATTATCAGGCTGCCCGTTATTATTATGATACTGATAAAGACCTTATTCAGGCCGGTTTGTGGGCCGACAAAGCCATTGAAGCCAATCCCAAAGCCTATTGGATCGTTTTATTGAAAGCAAAAATCCAATTGAAAGCCGGAGATAAAAAAGCTGCGGCAGTAACTGCACAACAAGTAATCGCCTTAGCCAAAGAAGACAAAAACGAAGATTACATGAAGATGGGGCAGGAAGTGATTGACGCTTCTAAAAAGTAAACCCGGCAACATAAAGTTTTAGGGCCTGAAGAGGTTCAACCACTAAGACACTCAGAACACTAAGGAACACGAAGTGAACCTCAGTGCCCTTAGTGTCTTAGTGGTTTTTGTTTAAGGAGTTTTTCCAGTAGGATAGAGAAAATCACCACGAACAAACATCCAATGACATTCAACCACAAAAATGCGGTGAGTTCCATTAGCCAAGAACAAACCACAAACACTTCGGCGATGAGGGCGGCAATAAAAACAGCATTTCCACCTACTTTTTTAAAGTAAAAGGCCACAATAAAAATGCCGAGTATGGTGCCGTAGAACAGGGAGCCTAAAATGTTTACGGCTTCAATTAAATTGCCCAACTTGCTGGCGTATATGGCGGTAATGATACAAAACACTCCCCAGGCATAGGTGGCCCAGCGTGTGGCAGAAAGGTAGTTGGCATCACTGTCCTCTTTTTTAAAGAGCCGTTTGTAAAAGTCGATCACAGTTGTTGAAGCCAAAGAATTTAAACCACTGGCTGTTGAACCCATGGCGGCTAAAAAAATAATGGCGATTAATAAACCTACTATTCCCACGGGCATGTGTTCGGTTACAAACCTCAGAAAAATGTAATTACTGTCGTTTGTATCGGCAAGTGAATTGTTTTTTTCAATGAGTGCCTGCACCTGTTTTTTAACCGCTCTGCTTTTTGTATCGGCATCCTGAACTTTTTCACGACTGGCCTCAACCAGTGACTCATCTTGTGAATGCACTGCTTCAACCAATTCATTCACACACCTTAATTTGTAAGCGTTAGCATTTTGAAAATCGATTTGCAGATTTTGATATTCTGTTTTGTAAACCGAGTTGTCCAGTTTCTCTGTTTCTACTTTATTAAAAAAAACAGGTTCCTGGTGGAACTGATAAAAAGTAAACACAAGCACACCAATGAGCAGAATAAAAAACTGCATTGGTATTTTAATAAGTCCGTTCATAATCAATCCCAAGCGGCTTTGATTAACGGAGTTGCCTGTAAGGTAACGCCCAACCTGGGATTGGTCGGTGCCAAAGTAGGAGAGCTGAAGAAAAAATCCCCCAATGAGTCCCGACCAAAGGGTGTAACGGTTGTTGAGGTCGAATCCGGTGTCCAGAGCATTGAGTTTGTTTAGTTTGCCGGCAATGTGAAGCGCATCCGTAAAACTTACATGTTCAGGTAACAAATGCACAACCAACCAGGCAGCTAAAAATAAACCGGCAAAAACAATACTCATTTGTAGGAGGTGGGTGTGCGATACAGCTTTGGTTCCTCCGTATACGGTATAACTTATTACTAAAACCCCATTCGCAATAATGGTATACAAAATGTCAATGCCAAGTATTGTAGATAGAATAATGGCAGGTGCGTAAATGGTTATGCCGGTTGACAAACCGCGCTGCAGTAAAAACAAAAAAGCAGTGAGCAGGCGGGTTTTACCATCAAAACGTTTTTCGAGATACTCGTAGGCAGTGTATACATTCAGTTTGTGAAAGATGGGGATAAAAGTGATGCACAAAATCACCATGGCGAGGGGCAAACCAAAATAAAATTGCACAAAACGCAGTCCGTCTGTGTACCCTTGTCCGGGTGCTGAAAGAAAAGTAATGGCGCTGGCCTGAGTGGCCATTACCGAAAAACCAACATGGTACCAGGGCAGCTTGCGGTCAGCCAGTAAATAAGCCTGCATGCTTTTTGTGCCACGGCTTTTCCAGATGCCATAGCCAATAATGCTTAGAAGTGTTATGCTTAGCACCAGCCAGTCGATCGCGCTCATGAGAAGTGTTGAGTGAAAACGTAAAGTAAAAAAATGATCAACACCAACACCCCAACCACCAGCAGATAGATTCTGGTCCAGGTTTTATCAGGCGTAGTGTTTTTATCTTCCTGCATGGGGTTCTAAAATCAGTTTTTTGGTAAATTCAATAAATTCACAAACAAACGGTAAGCTCCGGGCACACCTGCTGGCAATTGCCTGAAAAAGGCCAGACCTGTATACACAAAATTTCCTTTGCCATAAGGGCTGATGATTAAACTACCCGTTTTTTCCTTCTCTCCCGGGTCAGCCATACTGAAAGGGGATACATAATGTGTGTCCACTTCAGTGGCGAAATAGATCCCTCTTTCCTGTACCCAGTTGTCAAAATCGTTTTCATTCAATTTGTTCGGGTAAGTTAACAGCGCATGTTTCGGGATTAGAAATCTTACTTTGGCTTTTTCATCGGTAATTCTGTCGCGGGAAATAGTAAAGGGATAAGGGCCAATATTGGTTTTCAACTGGCCCAGGTTGTTGTTGGTGTTGTATTGCACAATGAGGTTACCCCCGGCATTCACGTAGTCTATGAGTTTGGCATGATACACTTGCAAACGTTTGTTTGAATTGTATGCCCTTACGCCGGTAACAATTGCCCGATATATACTTAGATCAGATTTACTCAACTGTTCATCGCTTAATGTGCTTACCTCATAGCCAATTTGTTTGAGAGCTGCAGGGATCTCATCACCCGCACCCTCTATGTACGCAATCTTAAGGGTATTGGTTTTGAGCTCACAATTGACTAACTTAACTTCTGCCGGACTTAATACAAATTGATAGGGGATATGATCGTATTCTATTCTCTGTATGCTATACGTGTAGTCACGCCCATTGATGTTTACACCTGCCCTGAGCGTACCTTCTTTTACATTTTTGTTGTTTTCTATCCTGGCTTCAAGCACCACTTCGTCACCAGTTTTTTCAAGTAAAAATTCCGGCGTCAGAAGGGTACAGGTCCAGCCCTCACTTGTACTTATAAAAAAACGTCCTTTTACAAATGGCGTATTGGCCTTTAGGGTAAATAAAAGTGTTTTAGGATTTCCGTTCACAAACACGGCTGTTTTCTCACTGCAATTCACTGTAACCGGAGGAAGCAGTTCAAATGGGCGATAGACTTCCCCTTTCACCGGGTCGGTGGTTTTACATACCAGTTCACGTTGCACATTGAGTGTTGTTCCTGCAATATCAAGATGAAAAAAGACTGTGGTCTTTGAATCGGCTTCAGGTAAGGCGGTGAATGGAGTATTTGAGTGTTGGTCCAGCCAGTAGGGAGAGGAGTAGGGCAGTTGAGCCGGTAAAATTTCTACCCGGTTAAAGGTATAAACCAGGTTTTGCTCCAGCGGCATATTAAAAAGTGTATCGTACTGGTTTAAATATTGTATGCTATTTAATGTTACTGAGGCATTACTTCTTTTAATGAACTGTGTTTTCAGAACACATCTTTCCCCGGGTATGCCTCTGTAATCTGCGGCAGTTACTTCCAGCCAAAGTCCGGCGCATGAGAGCACTATGGATTCTAATTCTTTTAATTTTTGATTTTTCCAATAAGCCACTTCGTGTTGAGTTCCATCAAGAGCTAAAATGGCTTGTCTTACTTCAAGCAACAGTGGCAAAGAGCGTTCAGGTGTTTCCGGCTCAAACTCGGCGATGCAGGCATTCAGTTTTTTTTGTATGAGGTCTCCGCCGGGGTACTTGTCCCATGACGTAGAGATGCCCTCGAACAGATCTTTTGAAACACTATCACCCTTGAGTTGTTTAAAATACTCCATATTTTTTCCACGTTGTCGGGCTACTCCAAATCCTTGACTCTTATGGCAGGAGCGACTTTCGGATGCAATTTCCCCGTAACTTTTTCCGAGCATGGCATTGAAGGCGCCTACATCGATCTGTAACTGATCAGGCGAAGTGGTGTTGCTGCTGCTGAAATTAAAGGTGTTCCAAAACAAACGCTTGGTTTTCCAGACCGGTAAGATGTTGAGTTGTTCGGTAAACTGATTTGGATCTGCTGCTGCATCAAAAGCCTCTAAAGCAAGCATTGCTGAAGCGGTGTGGTGACCATGACCACCTTCACCTGTAGTGGGAAAACGGCAAATGATCACATCGGGCTGAAAACTGCGGATAAGATAAACAACATCGGCAAGGGTGTTTTTTTTATCCCAGAAACTAAAGGTTTCCTCAGGTGTTTTTGAATAACCAAAATCCACAGCCCCGGTAAAATACTGTTCAGCCTTGTCGATTCTTCTGGCGGCCAACAATTCCTGGGTTCTTAAAGTGCCCAATAGAGAACCCTGTTCCTTGCCAATGAGGTTTTGTCCCCCATCGCCGCGGGTAATGGAGAGGTAAGCTGTTCTGTATTTTTTTTCATTGGCCAGATAAGCCAGTAAACGGGTGTTTTCATCATCGGGATGGGCCGCAATGTAAAGCACCTTACCAAGGGTGTTCAGTTTTTTGAGCTGTAAAAGCAATTCTGATGATGAAACAGAATTAACCTGGGCATTCAGGAAATTAAAACAAAAAATAAAGATCAGGAAATAAAGGGCGGGTCGAATCATAGCAGGTTTAAAAACTTACAATTTATCGAAAATCGTCTGTTTCAGCAAACAGTTCACTTGGCAAAAGATTGCGAAAGAATCAAAAGGTAAATTATGTCCGAATGAACACCTGTAAAAACAAGGAGACCTATTGTTGTGAGCGAAGCTCCTGATTTTTTACAGAGATATATGAATAACGCTTACTCCAATGGATTATAAAGTGTTATAGTTGGTCTAACCAGTCTGTGTATCAGTTAATAAACGCGCAAACACTTTAAAGTTCCTGTATAAAGGCATGCAGCGCTTTAGGTTGAAGTATATTTATTTTAGTGCCTTTGCTGGTGATAATCTTTTCATTTTTAAAAAACCTAAGCATGCGCACCAAGGTTTCCTTTGCAGTACCGACAAAACTTGCAAAATCATCCCTGTTGATCAAAATGTTGGTGGCTTTATCATTTTCGTCATCACGTTGGTATACCCGGTTTAGAATCAGTAAACTTAAAGCTACACGCGCTTTAACACCATACTGTGAAAACACCGTCATTTTATTTACCCAAACAGTAAATTCACGCGTGAGTACTACCAGTAGTTTTTTTGCCAATTGAGAGGACCTGAAGATTAAGCTGGCAAAGAGGTCACGGTTCACAAACGAAACCACAACTTGGTCCATGGCTACTGCAGATACCGGATGTGGCTCATCCGCCAGCAATGGTCTGTACCCAAAATAGTCTCCTTTTTTGTATATGTAAACAATTCTCTGTTTGCCGTCGCCGGAACTCTGAAATATTTTTACTTTTCCTTTGCGAATAATATATACCCCTTTTGAATAGCTCTTTTCCTTAAAGAGGTATTCTCCCTTGGTATATTCTTTTCTTTGCACCTTGTCTTTGATCTGTTGCGCAATACCTGGCTCAAGAAATTCAAAAAAGGAAGAAGATTTCAAATGGTATTTTTCAAGTGTTGCATCCATGACGAATATTAGATATTATACTTGTTTATAAAATTGACAATTGTCAATATTTTCCTTTCACTCACAATTGTAATATGAATTTGTAAAAGATTGACAGGCAAAGGAAGCGACACCAAAGATATGTTAAAGCAAATTGAAATTGACAATTATCAATGGAATAGCTTATGAAGCTGGCGTAATTGCAACACTGAATGTAAAACAAAGCGCCATGAAATTACAAACCTATTCTTTGAACAACTACAAATCAATTCCACAATTTGCCCTACTCACCGCAGAACAGGTAGAGGCCATTGAAGTGGTAGGTCAGGTCCTTCCCTTTAAAACCAACAATTACGTGGTGAACGAACTCATTAATTGGGCTGACCTGGAAGGAGACCCAATGTTTAAGCTTACTTTTCCACAAAAGGACATGTTGAGTAAAAATCACTATTCACTGATGTGGAATACCCTTGCCGCAACGAAGAATAAAGAAGTTATAAAAACAGTTGCGAACAGAATTCGGGCGGAACTAAATCCCCACCCTGCCGGGCAGTTGGAACACAATGTGCCAGAATTTGGAGGTGAGAAATTACGAGGCATGCAACACAAGTACCGCGAAACGGTATTGTTTTTTCCCAGCCAGGGTCAAACCTGTCATGCCTATTGTACATTCTGTTTCCGATGGCCTCAGTTTGTTGGTATGGATGAATTTAAGTTTGCCAGTAAAGAAACGGACCTTTTGATAGACTATATCAGGGAGCATCCGGAGGTTACAGATGTGTTGTTCACGGGTGGGGATCCAATGATCATGAAAACAAAAGTGCTGAGGGGATACATTGAACCATTGTTGGAAGCCGGTTTGCCAAATTTACAAACCATTCGCATCGGTACAAAAGCGCTTTCTTACTGGCCTTATAAATTTACAAGTGATGAAGATGCTGATGAGATGATGGACTTGCTGGCCATGGTCGTTAAAAGGGGCATCAACCTTTCCATCATGGCGCATTTTTCCCATCCTGTGGAACTAGATACAACAGCTGTTAAGGAAGCGATTGCACGGCTTAGAAGTTGCGGAGTACAGATTAGAACACAGTCTCCGATTTTAAAACACATCAACGACAATGCCTCGATTTGGGCTGAGATGTGGCGCAAACAAGTGAACTTGAATTGTATTCCTTATTACATGTTTATTCCAAGGGATACAGGTGCTCAGGATTATTTTGCCTTGCCGCTCGAAAAAACCTGGAACATTTTTAGAGATGCGTACAAAAGTATAAGTGGAGTTTGCAGAACAGTGAGAGGACCTAGCATGTCGTGCACTCCCGGAAAGGTGCAAGTGTTGGGACTTTCTGAAATACGTGGCGAAAAGGTGTTTGTGCTCAGAATGTTGCAAGGCCGGAATCCGGATTGGGTGGCACGGCCTTTTTTTGCCGCCTACAACCCCAAAGCCATCTGGATGGACGATCTTAAACCCGCGTTTGCCGAGGAGAAGTTCTTTTTTGAAAAGGAAATGGAACTCATGCTAAATGAACTGAATGGAATTGAAGAATTGAACAGACTGGAGATGGAGTAACAGGGTATTACGATTTTCGCAAGCCAACGATGGCAAGTTGACAGCTTTGTTAGTTAGCGTTTTTGATAACCTGGCTGGAGGCCTGCAAACTGCTACTCCTCCGCGTTTTCGTAAATGGTATCGCATTTGCCGGGGATCTTTGTAAAAAAAGAATTCCCATTTTGATCAAATAGTTCTTGTTCGGTTGAATCCCCGCAAACGATTTCTTTGATCGCCGGTTTGGAGTCCGACTTATTTGTACTACAGGCAGTAAGTAAAGTTACCAGCGTGAAAACAAAATATTTTTTCATTGGATGATTATTTTTAGTAATACAATGAAGAGCGGAATAAAAATAACAGTATTTCTTTACATGCGAAAGACATTTTAATTGCACAAATCGTAAAGATCAATAGGTAATTACCTTGTCACTTTCCACAATCCATTGGGCGAGTTCTGTCATGTTGCTGAGTTCAGCGCCTTCAACACAAGCAGCACTTTTAAGACCCCTCGCTTCTGAGCAGCTGCCACAAAGCTTTACTTTACTACCTTTGTTAATGGCGAGTTTCAACATGCGTTCAATGTTATAATAGCCGCTGGGCGTGTTTTGATGCGCCAGTGCACAATTTACCCCATCGGCCATTAAAAATATCCTAACTTCAACACCATTGTGTTCTTTGTTAAGCTGATTCACAATTCTAAGCGCATTATAGGCTTTTTCTGAACCATAAGGGGATTCGTTGATAATGAGCAGGATTTTCATGATTAAAAATTTAACTGTTGGTTTCCTCAGTAAGCCAGGCCATGGTACCACCTTCTAATGAATAGACTTCAACGCCATAGTTTTCTCTTAAATAGTCTGCTGCCTTTTCTGATCGGCCGCCACCCTTGCCGCAAATTGTAATGATAATCTTACCGGGTTCAGGAATGAAGTTTCCCGATTCAATAATTTCAATGGGGAGATTAACGGCGATAGGAATATGTTTTTCCAGGTATTCCTCTTTGTTTCTAATATCAAGGAGCAGCAGGTTGCTTTTGCTGTTAAGCAATTGTTTAAGCTCTGTCTTAGTAAGACGCGTTTTCATATGGATGTTTAGTTTTATTTCTTTTCATGAACAAATCCTTTAGTTTAGTGAATCCGGTTTTGCAGCGCATCCTTTTTTCGATAATAGCAGCCGAAGCAAGTGTAAGAAAAGCGATTACCAGAACGGAAGTTTCAATTCCGAAGGCATCGGCGATCAGGCCGGTTAGTATGGCGCCAATGGCATATCCCAGATCCCTCCACAAACGAAATACTCCCAAGCTTTTTGCCCTGTCCTGGGGATGTGTGTTTTCGGCCACTGTTGCTAAAAACGTAGGATAAACCATGGCTGTGCCCCAGCCAAGCAAAGAGGCCAATACAAGATAATGAGCGAATGTGGAAGCAAACACAACTAACACCAAGGCAAGGCCCTGCAAAAACATGCCCCAGAACAGCATGCTTTTTTTGCAAAAATAATCAGAGAGTTTGCCCGTGAACAATTGACCAATGCCCCATACAGCAGGATAGACCGCGGTAATTACAGCTATCTGAGAAATTTCAAAACCCTTTTGGCTCAGCAAAATGGGAAACAGTCCCCAGGCCATGCCGTCATTAAGGTTATTGATCAATCCCGCCTGAGTAACAGAACCCAGATTCCTGTCGAATAGCGTGGTGCCCCAGAATACATTCTTTAATTTGGGTACAGTGCTGCCTGAGGATTCCTGTGCAACATGGTGTTTGGTATCCTTCACAAAAAACCAGGAGCTGAACAGACCCGCAAAAGACAAAACTATTCCAATGTAAAAAGGATAGGGTCTTAAACCGTATTCACCGGCTACAAAACCTGTTAAAAAGGCAACCAAAGCCACAGCGAGGTATCCCGCAAATTCATTCAAACCCATTGCCAAACCTCTGTTTTTTTCACCCACCAGATCGATTTTCATCACCACGGTGCTCGACCAGGTTAAACCTTGGTTAATGCCTAGCAACACATTGGCAAAAAGAATCCAGTTCCAACTTTCGGCCAGCATCAGCATAAAGGGCACGGGCAAAGCAAACAACCAACCAATAACCAGCAGGTTTTTTCGACCCACTTTGTTGGCCAGGGCTCCGGTGAAATAATTGCTTAACGCTTTTACAATGCCGAACACCACAATAAATGAAAGGATGGCGGTTTTGGCAGCCATATGAAATTCCGTTTCTGCAAGCTGAGGCAAAACAGATCGTTCAAGACCCACCATACCCCCCACAAAGGCGTTAACGATGATCAGGAGCACAAACTGCCCCAGGTTTTCTTTTAATCCCAGTCTTACCGGTTTCATCGCAGGTGAATTTCTTTTACAAAATTACCCTTGCGTTAAAGGAAACTACTTTACATATGATAAGAAATCACTTCTGGGCTCTGATGCGGCTCAGGCTTACGGGAGTGATGCCCAGATAGGAAGCAATGAATTTTAAAGGAACCCTTTTCAGTACATCCGGGGCTTCCTTAATAAGACTTTTGTAACGTTCTTCGGCGGTATGAAATTGTAGACTCTCAATGCGGTTGATCTGTTCCACCAGGGCCGCCTCAAAAAGCTTACGGAACAAACGCTCCACATCCGGGTGTTTATCATAGAGTTCAAAAAGTGCATTAGATTTAATGGCAATAAGATCGGAATCTTCCAGCACCTGTATGCCTTTTTTAGAAGGTTTTGAGGCAAACAAACTCTCGTAACGTACCACCAAACTATTCTCAAAAGAAAAACTTTCGGTAATGTCATTGGCCTCTTTAAAATAATAGATGCGGGCCAAACCTATTTTTAAAAAGTAAATGGTTTTGCAGGTATGGCCAATGGCTTGCAGCTCGCTGTTCTTTTTTAGATGCTGAGGACTCGAAATTTCGGCAATGGCCGTTTCTGCCTGTTTTGAAAGCGGGGAAATGGAATTAAAATACCGAAACAGGGATTGCATATGGTTCAAAGGTAGGTGTTTTGGCAAACATAAGATGACAAAATTCCTTTGTCATTCCGACGGTAGGAAGAGTCTTGCCGGATTTAAGTCTACATACAGCTTCCAATGATTCTTACTAAATTCTAATCCCGATCACACACACATCATCCGTTTGTTCCTGTTTGTTTTTCCAGTTGCTGAAGGCGGCAGAAATGTTTTTTGACTGCACATTGAGGTCGAGGTGTTGGTTGGCAATGAGCAGATCGGCAAAACGGTTGTATTTGAATTTTTTTCCTTCAGGCCCTCCGAACTGATCGGGGTAACCATCGGTAAACAAATAAAACATGGTGTTTTTCACATAAGGGATCTCGTGGTTGGTGAAGGGTTTAAACTTTTCTGATTTGCCTATGGGTTGTTTGTCGGCTTTTATTTCGTGAAAGTTTCCGTTCTGTATTAACCAAAGGGGATTGTTGGCCCCACTCCAGCTAATTTTATTTTGGTTCATATCAATTACCATGAGGGAGATGTCCATACCATCTTTTATATCTTCTCCACTTTTTGAAAACGTGTCGAGCACAAGCTCTCTGGTTTTATCAAGGATTTGCGAGGCCTGGGTTAAACGGTACTCCTTAACACTTCTATTCAGCGCATTGCTGCAGACTACTGAAACAATGGCTCCCGGTACCCCGTGACCTGTGCTGTCAGCTGCCGCTATAAAAAACAGATTCTGTTCTTTGTTGGAAATGTGCTCTGCCCAATAAAAATCTCCGGCAACTATATCTTTTGGTTGGTAGATGATAAAATTTTCCGGCAGGTGTTTGTTTACCAATTCTAAGGGCGGTAAAATGGCCAGCTGTATGTGTTTGGCATATTGAATGCTGTCCAGGATTTCTTTTTGTTTTTGATCGACGATCATTTTTTGACGTGTGATCTCGGTATTTTTTAAATCCACCTCCAGTTTTTGTTCCTTAATCAGCACATTGGCTTTTTTGGTTTCCTTGAAATTTTTAAACGCTATAAAAGCAAAAACAGCAATACACAAGGAAGCAAAGGCCGAGAAGTAGAGGAGCCTGTTTTTAGCCTCATTTTTATGTTTGGCAGAATCGAGGAGCAGGGACTGGTTTTTGATCTGCAATTCCTTTTTTTCAGTTTCAAATAGTGTTTGTAGTTCAAGTATGGATCTTGCGTTGGTGTTCTGAAATAAAGTGTCTTTCTGCGCAGAGGATAAATAAAGAAGATCAAAGGCGTTCTCCGGTTTTGAAAGTGCCTTGTAGGAAAGCGCGAGGTAAAGGTTGCAGTCGGTCTGAATCTCGAGATTATTTCTGTTTTTGGCCAGACGCTGAGCGGTATCTAGGAATAAAATGGCGTTTTTATAATCACCCCGGTCATGAAGTATCAATCCTTTGCTACGGTAGGATTTTAGTTTAAATGGGTCGTAATTGAACTGAAGGGCAATGTCTACACTTTTGTTCACATAACGAAGGGCGCTGTCGAGTTGTTTTTTGCTACGGTAGGCCTGCGCCATATTTTCGTACAAAAAGAAGAGGGCGTAGGTGTTTGAGCTTTTAATGGCCAATTCGGCCCCGGTTTTTGCTGTTATTAGGGCCCCATCGAAGTTTTTTTGATCGAGGGCAATGTTGGAAAGTAGGCTGTAGTTATTGGGTAATTGACTGAGTGTGTTTGAATGTTGGAAATATTCATTGGAACGCAGGCCGAATTCAGAGGCCTTCACATAGTTTTTTAAATGGTAATTTGCAACGGCTAAATTGTAATAACAGGTGCCAAGGGGTTTTTCAAGTTTCAGTTTTTCGTAAATGGGTATGGCCTGTAGAATATACTGAACGGACAGGTAGTAGTTTTGCATTTGAATGTAAACGTTTCCAATGTTCACATAACTGTTGGCAAGAGATTCCTCATCGCCGGAGGTTTTTCCAATCCCCACATTTTTAAAGTGGTACTCCAGTGATTCTTTATTTTTTCCTATTTCCCCATACACCGCTCCAATGTTATTATTTGTGCTAATGAGGCCTTTTGTGAAGTTGGCCTTTTCAAAAAACACGTAGCCTTGTTTAAAATAGATGATGGCAGAGTCGTATTTTTGAGTGTACAAACACATGCGGCCTTTGTGGTTAAAATAATGTCCAATACCCTTGTTGTTGAGTGTTTTTTTTGCCAGGTTGAAGCCTTTCTCAGCCCAGAGTGTGGCTGAATCGAAATTAGTTTGCTCAAAGGCGTAGACAATTTTGGTAATCAACTCAATTTTTGTAGTATCTGCTTTTGTTTTGGAATAGATCTTAACTAAGCTATCGATCTGAGAGAAAATAGAGCCGGAGAAGAGAACTAAAATAAATAAAGTACTTTTTTTCATACGGATAAAATGAATCCTTGCAATTATGTATGTCAACCCAATCTATCTAATAAACAGGGAACCAACTGTTTAAGGTTATGAAGTAAATTAGGTTTTGCAATACAGCAAATGTAAGGTATTTATATTACAGGAGAACATTGACCAACACTTTATCACTACTCTGTTTCGGTCAATTCAAAAAGAAGTTGATGAGCCGTTTTGAGGGTTTAATGATTTTAGTTTACAAAATGTATGTCAATTTCTCCTTTGTTCTTCGCGGGCATTTTGCGTCTGGAATTGAAAGAGAAAAGTGGATAAAAAAAGCATTGCATTTAGCAGCATTTTTTAGGTTGGTGTAGTTGTTGTCAGAAAATTAAATGTTTTCCAGTCGTATCTAATTGCATCGGAGTCTGAGGAAAAGAATCGGCTAAGGGTGTCGTTTAGGGTGATTGTTGTGAAAGCTTTTTATTTGAAATTCCAAACCTTATTTTCTACCGTGAGTAGAGACACTATAATCAAACAGATTTAATATAGAATTACTTTACCTTTTTGGGCTTTTTTTTACTGGCCTTAGCCATGGTATTGAATTCAAGGCATAAATCCACCCAATACGTAAACGCTTTTTTAGTTTTCATGCCTTCGTCGCTAATAAAAACATAACCCTTCATTGGCTTTCCTGTAAAATCCATTCTTCTGCAACCTTCCTTTTCTAGCACAATCTCATCCATACCTGGATCAATTCTGCACATCATTTCGTCCTTCACAACCCCAATGCACATTTTACCATCCACCATAAAACAAACGCCTCCGAACATGTTTTTCTCTTCGACTTTTTTGATACCGACTAATGATTCCCGAATTCTATTTACCAAATATTCATCAAAGGCCATGTGCAAATGTAATTTATTTCAACTTGCTGCTTTAAGCCATTAAGAACTTTTTGAGTCCTGAATTCGCCTGTTAGGGAATTTGTATGCCATGTATAAGCTTTTCTAACAACATCACCTTAGCGATGTATTTAAGCATGGCCAATTTCCGGAAAATTAATTATTTATTATACTACGTGTTGTTTCAAGCCCTCCATCCATTTGATAGCAGTAAAACGGTTTCTAACTTTATTCATTCTCTTACTTTTTTGATTTGATCGATGATTCATCATCAACGTCACACCTGCCAAGCAGCAAACATTTGTTGAGACTACCAAAAATTAAAATTATAACACCGATTACTCCCATACCCCAAATCCCATTTCTATAAGCGGAGAGTAAAATCACAAGTCCTAGTGGGATGAGCGTTAATCTAAAAAATCCTATTTTTTCAATGATTTTCATATTCAATCCGGTGTAAAGATAGTTTTTAATAAATGGGAGTAAACAGAGCCAACTCCCATTCTTTCTTACATTGTCTTTTTGCACGCATCAGTACAGGTATGACCCTTCTCACCGTGCATGTAAATATGGTGCCCATCCTTGCAAGTTGCGGTGCATTTATGCTCTTTCATTGCATTTTTATCTTTTTTGGGTTCCATTTTTTTACATTCACTTGTACAGGAATGTCCTTTTTCATCGTGAGCATACATGTGATTTCCATTCATGCAGGCCTTGGTACAAACATGGTCTTTCATTTCCATTTTTGTTCCACTTTGTTTCTCATTTTTCACCGGTGTTTGTGCATCTAGATTAACTGACAGGCCAAACACCAGCGCCATTGCTAAAATTAGTTTTTTCATTTTTTTTGGTTTAAAGGTTAATACTCATTCTACGGGGTTAGTAGTAGCAATGGCCAAAACCTTACAGAAAACTTACATCTTATTAAGATAGTTATCAATTTCTTTCTGAATCCCGGATTTGGCACGATCGGAAAGTTTATAGCCGGATAAAGTCAATAGGCTATTTAAATTGGCCTTGATGGTAGTTTCAACAAATAAACTCTGCTTTTCATACCTGGTACAGTTCTCGCATAGTTTAAGGTGAATGCTAAGTTGCATTCTGCCTAATAAGGATAAGGGCTGGTGGCGGCTTTGCTCAAGCAATAGCGTAGCTCTTTTACAAGACAAAACCATCCAATTCATTAACTTTTTCATTCTTTAGGCATTAAACCAGGTTCTTTCAAGACAAGCCCTCAACTGAAGTTTGGCTCTGTGAATCATGACCCAGTAGTTAGACGGGCTGATCTTTAATTCCTTACAAATAGTTTCTGTTTCCTCTTCTTCAACCAATTTTAAAACAATCAGGTGTTTCTGAGACTCAGGTAATTTTTCAACACAAGTTTGAATCGCCATGCCCAGCTCCTTGTTTTCAATACCTGAACTAATATCTATTCCCCAATCTTTTGGAAGGGCATTTTCTTTCCAATCACCTTCTTTAGTGAAATAAGTATCTAGGTAAGAGCTGTTGTCGGTTTCAAAGTTTAAATATGGAACTTCATATTTAGTAGAGGCTTTCCTGTAATGGTCTGCTATTTTATTCTTTAAAATTCTATAGAGCCAGGTTCGTTCGCTGCACTGTCCTTTGAAAGACTCTATTGTTTTTAGAGCTGCAAAAAAGGTATCTTGCACCAGATCTTCTGCCTGGTCTTTATTCCCTGTCTTATGAATGGCATAGCAATACAACTCATCTGCGAAGGCTGATAACCAGTTTTGAGGATTTAATTTGCTAATGGGTTCAGGCATTTTCTAAACAAATGTATAAATGTCAAGGTAAATGACTATAAGTTTTTTTTAGAGCGAGAAGGAAGGATGGAATTGCACCCTTCATTTATAGAAGAGTAAGTTTTATGAAAATGTGAGAGGTGAGTTGTTAGCGAATGGCCATTTCGTATAGAGATTAACTCCGTGGATCTCTCCTTGCCAAGCGTCAGCATGCAAAAGCCTAAGCCATGGACGGACTTTAAAGAAATCTTTTATTTGCAAAGGCTTTTCCGGAGCCTGATTTTAAATACTTTTCAAAATGATAAGCTTTGTATTTATCATTGAATACGATATAAGTGATGAGTTCAACCGGCAAACGTTTTGAGGTATAAAGTACTTCGCCATTGGCATGGCGCTTTAGTCTTTGAGGGATGCTATTCGTGCAGCCTGTATAGTAGGTGCCGTCGGCGCACTTAAGTATATACACACTCCATGTCATGGACAAAAACCTGAAGTTTATTAATCAGTATAAAAATATAAAATATTTGTCCTCCTGCGCTCTTGCAGAGCTTCGGAGGGCGAATCCTTCCTACGCTCTTGCAGAGCTTCGGAGGGGAATTGGCTTTGTCTACCGTAGCACGAAGAAGCTCTGCGGAGCATACTAAACGAGTTCGTGAAATAAAAAAGCCCTCCTACGCTCTTGCAGAGCTTCGGAGGGCGAAGGTGGATCCGGAGAGATTCGAACTCTCGTCCAAATAAGGAATAAATAAGCTTTCTACACGTTTAGAATTAACTTGGTTTTCGATTTAAGGCAGGTGTTAAAACTTACCAACCTTAAACTTAGCTACTAATATTGTTCCGGTTAATAGCATGACCAAAACAAACTGCACATTTGTGATGCTTTACCCGGAGCGCGGAGCAGTTTAGCTCCCCGGAAAGCAAAGGTTACTTAATCCTAGATTAAGCAGCCATAGCGTAAGAATTCTCTTCGCCAAATAAAAGTTTTGAAAGTTCAGATTAAAGAGCTCGTCTTACAACGCTCTACGTGCTTACCTACCTAATGCGCTTACTGT
>Ga0154020_10001272_pt1 | contig 31287 bp, 27 predicted proteins | sample Klosneuvirus_201_FD_109709 | JGI IMG/M metagenome (GOLD analysis project Ga0154020, IMG submission 109709) | Active sludge microbial communities from wastewater, Klosterneuburg, Austria - Klosneuvirus_20160825_MG | ecosystem: Engineered > WWTP > Aerobic digester > Activated sludge | place...
CGAACGTTAAAGAACTCGGCCGCCTGTTGTTTGGGAACACTCGACTGGTCAAGTGGAGTCACCACCGCGGGCATCGTAGTGGCCGGTGAGGCGGTCTTGGTTGCGGATGCGACGGAGTCAAAGGAAGGCTCGGCGATGTTGTCAGAGGTGCTCATGATATCGCGATAATACATTATATCGTTGTTCCTCTAATATAAAAATAATATGTGTTCGTGTATGTGGGGTGTGCACGTGTGTGTACCGTGTGTGTTTGTGTACCGTGTGTGCTGCGCGCGAACACGAAAAAACGAAACTATCTCCGCCAGTTCACGGAATCACTTCGGAATACCATGACGCGTGAAGATATGTCCGAGTGTTCCCATGTTGTCAAAGACGACCTTTGTGAACTTCACGAAAGTGTTCTTTTTTGTGTTATCGGCGGCCTTCTCAAGCATCGGAGCAGTGATCTTCAGTCCGCATTTGGTGATAATTATCCATACGCTTCCGACAACTTTCGAAGATAATTGGCTGTTCATTCCGATCTTCAGCCGCTCGCTTTCATTGACCAGATCAACAATAAACTTGCTGTAGATGGGATTTTCGAGATTCAATGCCTCTAGGTACCTATCAACAAAACCCTCGATTGGCTCTTCATCGACCGGAATATCGATTTTACCCTCGGCTTGTAAGTTGCGGAGGATGTCCTCGCCGCGGGAGAATCCGTATGTGGGGAGCTTCATGAAAACCGCAATATCTTTTTTCTTTCGAACGAGTTTCTTGCGAATGCATTCGAAATAGATCAGACCGGCAAGAACTTCATCCTTAATATTACCCCTGCGCACAAACTTTTTCTGCCCGCGAACATTTCCTTCGCTGTCAATATCGTCCTCGGTGATCATTTTTTGAATCGAGTTGTATTTGGTTGCGACCTCATGGAGGATGTCCCTCGGGAATGCATTGCCAGTGAACGCAGATTGGTTTTGGATTAACTGATCAAGGATAAACTTCTTTTGTGTCTTTGTGTAATCGCCGTTATTTGTGTAATAACGACCCCTGCTGCTACCCGTCGTGATACGAATGCTACCACTCACGGTCTCATCGTGATCTTGCGCGACCTCGATTTCATGTTGGACCTGTCCACACCTGGGGCATTGGTACTCATTGCCAGCGAGTATCATCGGCGTGTCGGGGCAATCCTGACAATAATTGAGACGTGATACAGTCTCAATATCGTTCGGATTCAGCATCGAATCGAACACGGATTCATCAATCAATTTAAACTCTCCAGTAATGAAATCCATCGTCGTTGGTTTTAATTATTCAGTTACTTTCAAATTTAAAAAAACCGAGTCAATCCGCGCTGATATTATCAGTCAAACAAATCTTCAAATGGAAATTATGATAAATTTGAATATACGTTTTATTGTTATGTTGGCGGTACGGTGAGACAATAACGCAATGACGTCCATTGTGCGAGATCCTCGCGTTGAGCCTATAGACGACGAGTTTAATACAGTGATCGATAAGGTGAGCATCGGGTTGTGTGTGCGAGATGCTATTATGACTGCATTGCTTTACCTCAAATATAACAACGTGGTGAAGTTTATCCCTCGGATGCTACGATTTCATGAAAATCCAAACGCGGAATTTCTGATCGAGTTGATTGACAGCGAAGGTGATCTGTTTATGCCCTCTCGTGATGAAACGGATGAGTTCTACGTTCAGTTTGATGGTGAAGATTATCGCGCCATAAAGCAGAGACGCGAGGCCGCGAAAAAACGACAGAGTGAACCTCCGGCGCCCGTCTATTGCAATCCGATTATACTCGCATGGGTTCACGCCGCCACGCACGCGTTTCCATGGTTGATTCCGCACTGTAGCTTGTTGTATCTGGAACGCGCGAACGCGTACACGGTGAAAAGTTATCATGATTTGCTTATCGCGACGTCGAAGGGACCGACTCCATACACGGAAGATAATAATATCTTTCATGAGGTGGGTTTTAAACGATGGTTAAATCGTGTTACGATGGCGTCGATTTTGCTCGCATTTAAGTACGGTGCGAGCGGAAACGGATCGTATTTGGAACAAGCACGGATCCGCAATCTGCCATTTGCACCAGTCCATTTGTTTGTGCTAAACAAACACGGGCACGGATTCGAGTTCGGCGACGAATACGAACACTCGCATAAAATCAAGTTTAATGAACCGGTGCAACGAGACAGAGAACCTGTGCGGGATGTGCCACTCGTCGGCGATGTCGTGCCCGGGATCATACATCATCCGGCCCCATTATTCGAAGATGGCGGAGTAGTCGATGATGACGACATTGATGCCGTGGTTCTTTGATGTTACAGATGCTGCCGCTTCAGTCTAGGAATTTACTGCAAGAAACCAGTTCTTATTTTTTTATTTAGAATTTAAAAATGAAATCAGTATCACATATTTGTCTTATCCACAATGAGCTACGATTTACTCATGAGCTCTAGTTCGAGCACTGAAAGCTCACCTTCGCAGTCGAAGTCGCGTGTAGATGCAGAGCCGGTACCACTCGCTACCGTGCCAGCGCCACTCGCAACATCGCCGACTCGGATCTGGTGTACGCTTGTGATGATCAAGGAGTCATATGCGTGTGGCGCAGTTACACTCGCGCATGCTATGAAGAAGCTCAAGACCAAGTACCCGATGTGGTGCATGGTCGGACCTGGTATCTCGATCGAATGCGAACAATGGCTCGCCAAGTGGTATGACAAGATTGTGAAGGTGCCGTTTATCGAGCATGAAGTGATCGATATGAAGTCAAAAAAGCAACGTGAGATCTACGGTTCATGGATCTCAAAGAGTTTTACGAAGTGCCATATTTTCAACCCGGATACCTTTCCCGTCGAGAAGTTAATCTTTCTCGACGCTGATTCACTCCCGGTCGAGAACATCGATGACTTGTTTGAGATTCAGGCACCCGCGTTGACTTATTCAAGCCCATGGGTTGCGCCATACGCGGCCAAGAAGGCTATTATGTCAAACAATCCATACGGCGAGATGAAGCACGGAAGCATCGTTGCTCCATCAAAGATTCGCAACGGGTTCTCGTCTATTCTCGGTATCGCAAATATGATGCTGATTAGCCCGTCGGTCGAACAGTGGAATGTCTTTAACAAACATCTGAATAGCCAACCCAAGTACGGTTACGCGGGATGTATTTCAGGCTTTGATGAACAGATCGTTTCTGAGACGCTTCTCAGTGTTGGAGCACCCATCCGTCACATCCATCAACAGTATAACTGGATTGTTGGCAAGGACAAGTGGTTGCGCAAAGGTCAAAAGCCTAAGCTTTTCCAGTGGTACAATGAGAAGCCGTGGACCCAGAAGCGAGGCGAGTGGCCTGATCTCATCGCATGGTACGCAATTTGGGACGAGGTTGTTGCCGCGGATCCCACTGCGGCCGGATTCTTCCCCACGACCGTGTAGGTGGTGCATCCACGCGTGTATACAAAAAATTAAACCAACCGGTTATTATTTTTTGTACTCGTGTGGCGTATTCTCTTTACCCGCGTACCTACACATCAAACACAACAGTCCAATCGGCGCCGGGATTAGGATAATCCTTGACCAGTGATGGGGTGTCAAGGGTTGTCGCGGGATCGAGTTTAAGAACATGTTGGTGATCCTGCAATACAAAGATCACGGTTGAGCTCTTGGGATTCTTTGTCACGGAATCGATTACAATCTGATGGTCGAGATTTCCGAGATCGTTGTCATACTTACGCTTGCTGAAGTCTGTGTAAGTATCGACGGACGACCAACTCAAATGGGCGAAGTGGTTCTTGCCGCCGCGAACAAAGTCCTCAAGCTTCTCGTTGATATTGACGAAAACGACTCCGGGGGTCGGATTGTGGGCCGACATAATAAACACATTACCCGCGATCTTATTCGCGATCAACATAAAGTAATGACTCAGTCGCTCTTTGAGGCTGATCGTGTGTTTTCCACCGGCGCACGCTGCCTTATGGGAGGGCCAGTGTTTGACTTGACAGTCTCGCGAGCAGTAGTTGACTTTCAAGCAACGGCTGCACTGTTGAGTGCATTCGACACCGCAGTTAGCACAGGACATTTTATGAAACACACACCAATACACTATTGGATTCATATATTCAAATTGAATTGGCATTTCGGGTTATTATTGTCGTGGATGCGCACGTGCGCATCCACGTGAATACAAGCGGTCACACAAGCGGTCACACAAGCGGTCACACAAGCGGTCACGCAAGCGGTCACACGAACACATGCAAAATCAAATAGTCAAAGAGTTACCCGGGGCGATATTTCGGTTGTATCCGAATTTTCTACCGCCGGATATGGCAGACTATTACTTTGAACAATTTCAATCATATCCGTTTGAGCAAGGGTATGTGAGAACAGGAAAGGAAAAACGCAGATCATGTTTCTTCTCGCAGTTGAAAAATTCCGACGGTTCGCTGCGCAATTACTACTACGCGGGTAAAGAGAATACGCCACACGAGTACCCGGATGAGCTTGTCGTATTACAGAAATATATCGAAGACACAACCGGGTGGGCAGGATTCAATTCATGTCTGATCAATGAATACGTGGGTGGAAAACAAGCAATTGGTTTTCACTCGGATAGTGAGACTAGTCTATTGCCGGATTCACCGATATTCAGTGGTAGTCTCGGCGAAAGCCGGTGGTTTGATGTCGAGTCAAAGGAGGGTGTCCCATATGTTTATGATTCAACTCATATGCACCATGGTTCCGCAATGGTTATGGCCGGAGATATGCAAAAGAATTATAAGCATCGTGTTAGACCCGAAGCCAAAGTTACCGGTACCCGTTACAATTATACGTTTCGTTGCAGTAAATAACTCGCTAACGGACGCGGAAACCGACATTGCATTTTTGATACCGCTCTTCCACATGGTGTAAAAATTTTACCACGGGGGGATTTTATTTTTTGGTTGAAATTTCAGAAGTAGGTTTTTCGTTTTCTCCCCCTCATGTGAGGATTAGCAAAACCCCACCCCGCTCTGCTAGCGAAATAAAACTCATATCATATATTGACTATAACAGCTCAACTACTAATTTATTATATTAGTTATTAAAAGTGTGATATCCCTAATTGCAAACATAGATAGATGCATTATTATTATTTAGAATTTAATCTATCTACTTAATTATAATATCTTATCCCCAATTGCTAGAGAGGTATATCCCTGATTATCCCAAATTACTAACTATGAATGTAAATCAAGAACCGGCAGCTAATAATGCAAACAAATGTTATTCATGTGGTAAAGTTTTTCCCAATGCTCAGGGAATAGAAAGACATAGAAATCGTAAGACGCCGTGTCTTATTCGAGAAGTTGCTCCAGAAAATATTAATAATCCGAACAGATGTATTTTCTGCAATAAGATTTTTACGCAAAAAGTTCATCTGACTCGTCATCTCAAGATCTGTAAAGTCAAGAACGGTGGAATGGATATACTCGTTGACAAGGTTCATTATGAGCAGGAGATTCGCATTCTGAAGGAACAACAAGCACTTGCGATTCGAATGCAAGAACTTGCCGAACAACGTGAAAAAGAAAAAGATGAACGCATTCAACAATTGGAAGCTAAATTTGAGAAGCTTGAACAACAAATGGTAGCTAAGCCGCAACAAGTTGTCAACAACATCAACAACAATATAAACAACGGCATCAACATGAACATCAATATCAACATCAACAACTACACGTCACCGTCTGTCGATGGATTGACAATCACGGCTGCAGAAATTGCCGGCGCTGATAAATTGTCAAAGTTGCTCCTGCAAAAGATTTATTTTAACCCGTCGCAACCACAGAATCATTGCATCTATCTTAAGAACAAAAAAGACAAGTCGTTGATCATCTATGACGCGGGCAACTGGCGTCCAGTCGCGGGCGATAACTTGTCCGATGTGTTTAATCGGCTCAATGACGCCGTTATAATTAAGGGTGGTGAACTGGTAAATGGTAAGCAAGGTCCTTATCATGGTATTGACGCCGACTTCACAAAGCTTCCCGGTGGTATCGCATCCCGCATTCGTGATTTTAACCAGTTCACTGACACGATGTCACCCGATGACGCATACGAGGTGTTTCTTGGAGGCCGTGATGTTGTACTTGATACTATCAAAGCCGCCGGGTGTAAACTTGTGTAAATGCGAGTACTAAATTTATATTTTTTATGCCAACGCGGTAACGTCCTCCCGGCCGTATCAAAAAAGTATGAAACTTCCATCAAAACCGCGGGGGCAATTTGGGATGAAAATTACCGCGATGTGATAAATTGTAATTTAGCTATTTTTAAGGCATATACATGTGTACGTGTGTACGCGCATGTATACGCATACGTGTCAGATTTCGTCGACGTATCGGAAATTGTCAAACTGCATGTCTCCGACCTTCTTCATGTCTACGGATACCCAACCCGAGTACATCGGACCGAGGAAAGGAACACAAACGTCAAGGACCTCGTTATAATCGAGATCGTCTGGAAGACAGATTCCCTCGGTCGGGTGCTTCATCGCGTAGATTATGGCCCCAATCAAGCTCGACGCGATCTGGAGGCTAGTCGCGCTAATGTTTGTCTTCATCGGATCAATGATCGCACGTGCCTCATCGATGTCAAGAAGGCTACCAATCCACCAACCGTGAGTGTTGCTGAAATCGCCCAGAAGCAAACATCCGAGCTCGTCGACACCAGAGACGATTTCGCTAGACAAGATCCGTTGCTTTTTTTGTGGCTTTCCCCTCGCAGCCATCTCGCGCAGAGACGCATACGCGGAGTCGCATGACTGGTACACATAGTGGACGGTCGGTCGGTACAGAGTCTCCGTCCGATAATCGCGATCGCGGGGAAGCGACTTATAATTAACCGGCGGTACGTCCTCGTAGACGGCAAGTCGGTCACTGAGACTGAATGCCTCGCCGTGGCGAATTAGCTCGCCAATGATAGGGCCTGACTTAATCCAGCTGCGCATCGGCGTATTCATTCCACGGGTACGCAAGCAGATCTGATTCTTGTTTCCTTCCTCGTGTACAACTGCATCCGCGGGCAGCTTCTTCTCGTGTGTTCCCCAACCGAGTTCCGCCGGTGCCAATGCCTCCTCGATATAACCAGGAATACTCCACGTGTTCACAAACTCATTTGGACGTTTCGGCCGTTTAATGATTTGAGTATCGCGCTCGGACACATGAATAACTTTCACACCCAACTCGCGCGCGAGGTAGTTGAATGCGCTTGTCGCCACATATGAGTTAATTCGACCGGCTCGCTCTTGATCCTTCTCTTTCTTCAGGACTGACTTCGCGATATTGAGTAACGCCCTCTTCACAAAGTGCGAAACCATTCCTGGATTCGCGCCATGGTCGAGAATTGCCGTGGGTTTCTTTTTCATTCCCGGCTCGCTCATTAACTTGCGAATCTTCATCTGGCGACTATACAACGTGTAGTCGGTAGTATGTTTGTGATCGTCCGAGTAAGGCTCCCACTCCTCGACCGACGTATTCACAAACAACAGTCCTCGCTTACCACAGTATCGCAACATCGTAACCGTGTCAACGTCCCAAGAGCAATCAATGAAAATGTCGCCGGGGTTAAGATAATCGAGGATTTTCTCGTAGTTGTAGGCGGTTAGTTGATTTTGCACATAGGTTGCACCCAGGTCCAACCAAGTTACCACATGGTCTCGATTATCAACCATATCCATGATGCGGAGCTTCGCCGGATCAAACTTTACGAGCTGAAACAAGAGAGGAAGCAAGGCCTGCCCGACACAGCCGCATCCTAGGAGAAAGATATTTCCGTTGAATTTAACGAGCTCTTTCAATGATCGTGCCTTATACACACGCTCCTCCATCACAATTATACAGTAACTACAAAGCTTCAATATATAAAAAATAATAATCGATGGTTAAAAACCGTAACAACACCATAACAAAAATAAGTCTCTGACAGGATTTGAACCTGCGGCCTGCGGGTTTGCTGCCCACCGCTCTACCACTGAGCTACAGAGACAAATATAACTAGTCAAATATTTAAAATAAAAAAACACAAATACAGAGAGTAAATCCTCAACGGGATTCGAACCCGCGACCTATCGATTAGAAATCGACGGCTCTGCCACTGAGCTATGAGGATATCTATACGTCCGTGTATGTTTAAAATGAAAGTGGCCACATGCAAAAACGCACACGCGCACATGCGAAAAAAATACAAAAAATTTGCGTCCCAGAAAGGAATTGAACCTCTGTTACCTCAACCAAACCGAGGTGTAATAACCACTATACTACCAGAACAATTAATACTCGACATTTCTTTAATACAAAAAAAGAGAGAAACTACGCGCGCCGTTCCATCGATGACGTGCCAAAATATAAAAAATCAAGTACTTTAAATGTCCCAGAAAGGAATCGAACCTCTGTCTCCTCGTGCAATGTTAATGAGGCGTACTGACCACTATACTACCGGAACAATTACTACTAGACAATTCTTTAACATAAAAAATATCTCAGGCGGGACTCGCACCCACATAGAAGGATTAACGTCCAACGCTCTGACATCTTGAGCTACCGAGACAAATAATACTTGACAATTCTCTAACATAAAAAATTGTACCATGCGGGGTTCGAACCCGCATCCCCACGGAACGCCCGTGTGCTTTACCAATTTAAGCTACTGGCACAATATATACTCGACAGTTCTCTAACATAAAAAATAAAATGCGCCGAGCCGGTTTCGAACCGACTCCTCTCGGTTGGAAACCGAGAATTCTTGCCAATTAAACTATCGGCGCAAAATATACTTTAATTATGTTTAATATGGAAAAATAATACAAAAAAACGTCTCAGGTGGGACTCGCACCCACATACTCCACAATTGCGTGTCGCTCTGACGTCTTGAGCTACCGAGACAAATACTATGCGGCGTATCTTTAACATAAAAAATTGTTCCGGGCTGGATTTGAACCAACAACCTTCAGATAAGACCTCTGACGCTCTACCAATTGAACTACGGGAACAAATAATACGCTGCATATTTTTAATATAAAAAATCGTTCCCGGCTGGACTTGAACCAACATCTGCCCGTGAATCATCCAGTGGATGCGAGCACTCTACCACTTGAGCTACAGGAACATAACATGTTTGCCAAATCTCTAAATGGATTATAAAAAATAAATAGAGTGTATATCGGAAGGACATCTCGGTAAATCCCGTTATCCCACAATATCACATACTATCTAGAAATCCGCCGATCATACTAAGCCCATAACACGAAGTATGAAACTTTCTAGCATAGTTTATCATCACGTGTTTTACACGTGAATGTTATAGTTACGAAAACCAACTGTTGTGGGTTTGCACATTAGCTAAATAACGAATGTACACATCCACACGCCGTCCCACACTGGCGAACTCACGTATTGTGTGTAGTCGAGAGTAGACCCGCCCTATAACTATATTTATATTGGTGATTGTTTAACATAAAAAATAATCGCGTGGTGGTTTGCGCGCCACCGCACTCACACCAGTTCAACAGATTCAGCGGCCTTAGCAATGTTCGTGGTGTCATTCTGTTTTGATAGTCTCGCATACACGACATCGGAATCCGCGGACATGATTTCCATTGTTCCTGTTTTCATGTCTATGTTGATATTAACCTTATCAGTCCAGATTTGTTCCTCCTCGAATGTAACATCGGCGGTAATTTGATATTTGCCGATGCCAGGTCCTGCCCACCCAGGAACATACGTTAGCGTAAAACCCTGATTACACATGTCGTTCATTATAATTATGTAGCAGGTGCGCGTTCGCGAACGCAGACCATTTTCAGCCTCGCCCATGAATACCATTATAGATTCTATTTCAGCGTTTTGACAGAATTCATCTCCTTCAGCAACCCAGAACCCGTACAGATAGTCATCGTACGTACTCGTATTCCACGACGCCAGTCCATATACTACAAATATGACGATCACTAGCGCGATCGCGTACGCGTACTGTGGCATCTTAATAATATACATTAATGTTTATATTCTAATAAAAAAATTAATAACAAGATCGTGATCTAAACGTTCGCGAGGACGTCCGCAAGAGCGTCGTTCTCCACGGGCGCAGCGGCGGGGATTGCCTCGTTTGGAGCAGTCGCGGGAGCAGTCGCGGTCGCAGTCGCGGGCGCGGTAACAGCTGCAGTCGCGGGAGCGGTCACACCCGCAGGCGCGGTCGCGGGCGTGGCAGCCGGAGCATCTGCAGCTCCTGCGGCCTTCTTCGCACGGGGCTTAGCCGGAGGTTTGTCACGAAGCGAGCACTGGATCAGATCAAGCATGACTTGCGACATCCCAGTTGTCGCGGTCAGACCAAGGAACAATTCACCACTCACACTGGCCTTGTAATACCAGATTAACTTCGCAACGATGAACGCCTTCGCCTTGAGGTAGCGCTCGAACTCCGTCGAGATGATTCCGATCAAGATCGGAGCGCCCACATACATGGGAAGAGCGCCGGTGATTTGGTTGTGGAAGTACCTGGTAGGGTCACTCGCGGACTTCAGAGTTTCGCCAAACGAATCCTTGTACTTGGCGCCCTGTGCGAACATGTACGCGCTGAAACATTCAGCGTTAGCTTCCACGAGGTTGCGAGTGATAGATGTGACAGTATCGCCTTCCACCATCTTGATGTTGCGAACCTCCTCGATCAATTTGTTAAAGAGAAAGGAGAGGAACTGCTTCACATCGATCGCGATAGTGAAACGATTCTTCAAGCCGTCACTCTTATCGTCCTTTGCCTTGATCAAGTTGTCGTAGTTCTGCCAAAGAGCAGGCGAAAACTCTTCGACGCCGTTCCAGTCGCGGCTGATGTCCTTGAAGGCCGCATAGATAAAGCGATTGAAGAGTTCGCCGATTTGCTTCTCGTATACACCAGTTTTAGCAGCCATCTTAGCTTTGTCACTTCAACAAGAATAATACGGTTAAGAGTTAAATTCAATTTTAAATTATATGAATCGAGCATATGAAAAAATAAAGCGCAATCCCGCGTATGAGCGTTTCCTCAATATATGACCATGTACAATCGTGTTTACTGATTCAACACAATATCCGATATAAACGGCCTAGTGTCATCGGCAGGATTGAACGTGAAGAGCTTTTCAATCTCAATGCAAAACATGTCAGGATCTTTCTTTTTTGCAACAATGCCAGCTCCATACATTATCGACAATATCTGATTGATCGGCTTCAATACCAATTTGAGATAGTATACAGGATCGCCCTTGTTCGTGATCAGCGTCTGCAGCGACGGCGTTTTTATCTGAAATTCAGTACATGCGACGGTGATTGTATCCCACAACAATTTCCAGTTTGTTTCGATTGAATGCATCAATGCCACTCTGTGATTGAATGAAGTGTCAAAAACGCCTTTCCAGCCCAGCACTCGTAATAAACCCAGTGCATACCTGTGTTGATCAAACACATATTTGCGCTTAATGTCTTGATGCTGGAAATTTTCACCCAAACCCATCACATAATTGTAGTTCGCGCGTTCCTCTTCTTGGATCTGCTTTAATGCGCGATCGGTGTCAGCGGTCTTGATCCGCGACAAATTCTTATAAATTCGACGGGTCCTTGAATCCTTATACTTGGCGACGAACGCCTTGTCGATGACTCCATTGAATTTGTAATCGGTTCTCAATCGATGTTTCTCATAAGCGTACCGATCTGCCTGTGAGATATCCTGCTGTGCCATAATCGCGGTCTGTATCGTCGCAACGTCGTCGTCGGATAATTCACGCGCGGTCGCGATATTTTCGCATGCGACCGACTTGATCTCGGTTTTTGCTTCCGAATGTTCATCTCTGATCAACTCCAAGACACTATTTAGTGCGCCATTTATCATCAATTGTAATCCCGTCGATTCCTCGAATTCTGCATCCGTCAATAGATTTATCTTCGGACCCGGTACTGCCGCAATTTGGATGAATCGCTTGATAAAGTTGTTACGGCTGAGATTTTTAACCCGTGTGTTTTCCAACCACACGTAAAAATAGTCGGATGCATGGTATTTGATTTCACCGTGTTGTCCGTATTCGACTCGTAAGCCCGTCTCGTCGAACGTCTTCATCAAGTTTTCACGTCTCACATACACCTGTTGCTTTATCGTCTCGATCTCGACAGGCAGATTATTGCCTGTGGCATCCAGATATACATAGAGTTTCCTATCGGCAAGATCTCGAATCCTTCCGATCATCTGAAAACATGTCTCGGCGGGGCAGCTCTTATCGGTGAAATACCCGAATAGTTTATTAAAATGTTTCATCTCGAAAGAGACGCCCGCGGATATCGTTGGTGTGTATACCAACACATCATACTGAGTCCAGTAAACGTTTACCGCGGCAAAGTGTTCTCGTTTTTCGGATGAGAGCGTCTCACTCGAGTAAAGCTTTATCGCCTTATTTGGATACTTTTTTGTCAGATTTGTGACGAGAATCTTTGCCTCGACCAAACTTGACATGGGGATCGCGATCTTCTCGTCGGATTCAATACAAGTATATAGCAGCCCAAGCCACTTCAACTTGTTTGCGGTTATATAGTACTGGTCATCGGTTGCATTTTTGTGCATGCAATGATGATAAACGCACGATTGTTCGAATCCAGGTCTCATTTGTTTCAAGATCCTATACGTACGATCGCTCACTCCCGCGTCCATTAATATCACATGCTTTGAGTATCTGAGCAACCACTGAAACTTGCTGAAACACTCTGAAAATGACTTTAACAGTCCTGAATCAAATTGTTCGAAGATCGACTCACACTCATCAAGCACGAGTAGATCCGGTGGTTCTACGCCGATCGGAATTTCCAATCGATGCAACGACTCAACTTGAATAATTAAGCGATTCTGATTTAACGGGCCCTTTACATCACTGTAGAGGGTGAAATCGTCAAACTTCTCCTTTATGTTGCCAGAGAAGGTTTGCCTGAATGATACAAATCGAATCACCGGGGGTGCAATCCCGCTCGAGTAATACTTTGTAATATGTTCGCGCAAGGCCTTCGTCTTGCCCATCTTCATCGCCGCATGTACGATCAACGTGCTCACGTGTTCAAATTCGCGGAGCTTTGGCTCGTCATAGACGTTTTTTACGACTTGTTCAAACATAGTATGTGTGGGTTCGCGATCTGCGATTGCACGTGCGATTGCGCGATCGGCCCACGTGTTCGCGGGCGTGTTCGCGGGTGCATTCGCGGGTGCATTCGCGGGTGCATTCGCGGGTGCATTCGCGGGTGCCCCATCCGCAGGCGCATCCGCATGCTCCACGTTCATGTTTGAAGGAAATTCGCCGATGGGGATACTCTTGGCGCCAGGATTCTCGAGCTTATGTTTACGACACGACGTGAACACGGTCACGATCGGCCCGTTTCGCCATGTATTCACGATCAATGTGTTATCACGCGTATGCACCCGATTGCAAAAGTTGCAATGGGACGGACTAGTCCTTGAAAACACATACATATTTCCACGCGTGAATTTCAAGCGATGGTGTTGCATCAGGCCCGAACGCGAACATATATCAAGTACCGCGTCAGAGTCTTCGGGACTCGCCTCAATGTGCTTTATCGCCGTTGTGATCGACGGTAAGAGAGTCCCATCTGGTTGCGATATCACTGTGGCATCGCCCGGATGTCCAGATACCACGCGCTTTATCCTCATATCGCCTTTATGGTTATCCACAAGACGGAAATTTTGGATAACCTTGTTCACGCCGATATCGAGAAACTTGCGATACCGTTCGGGAAGGTAATTGTACACACGACGCGTTAGCTCGGCCGCTTGTTCATGATCGGTCACGTATACACCATGTATAATTAGATGCTTACTAAACTTATGCCCGGTTGGATCCGTCGACTCACATTCAACAATTTCACAAACACGTTCGTAAGTGACGAAAAACGTGTCCTTGATTGTGCTAGTAATTTCTGCACAGATGTGTTCATATTTTGCAGCGGGAGTAATTTCGCCAGCGATCAGCGACTGAATATCTGGATCGACATCATCAATCATCGGAATCTCAAACGTCGACAGCTTTTGTAAATCGGCATCGATGTCAAATTTTAGTCTTTGTGGGCGATTAAATATCACCTCGTGGAACACGCGTTCGCGATCATCGAGTGAATATATGTGACGCTTGTACTCGTCATATGATTCGTAGATACGATATCCCTCGTCGCTCTTAACAACGAATTTATCGCCGAGCGAATCGACTGACTTATAGTCGTTATCGATGACCGTCGATGGGTCATGCTCGAAGTCCTGTACGTGTATATATTTGTACTTCTTGTACGCGTACATTTCACGCAACGAATAAAGAACAATTGTGTAGATTCAAATTTACAAAAAATCAAACCCGTGCACCTACTCGGTCACAAACACAAAGTTTGTCGCTCTGATCCATTGATCAGTTTGGTCCTCATACGATTCATTCGCGATCTTATCAATATAGCCATCAAAGACTTTTGCAGATCTTGATTTGTTTATCTGCTCGTACAGATTAAACATCTTGTCATAGTAATGAATCCGCCAAGCGTAAACTCGATTGTTTATATCATGTAGAGACGTGTTAGTCTTGATAAACTCATCACCGTTTATATATGTCGTCGAGAACAAATTCGTGTTCGCGGTAGATCCAATACTCTCGCAGAAATCGTATAGAATCTTGATTTGTTTCGCGTTGATGTTATCAAGGAAACCTTCGCCGGTGATGTACATTCGATCCGTTGCTACCATATGATAAATTTTTGTCACGTCGAAACAGTTTGAAAATAGGTGAATCATTGAGACGGTTGCCGCATCTGCAATCTTTGGCAGATACAACAGAGCAGTACCTCCCAGCGCTAAGTTAATCAACGTAAATGCGATCACATTTGCGGTATCTTCGGATGCATTTGACACGATTATATCGACGGCTTTTAACGTTGTTGCAATTTTGTTCTTCCATGCGCGCATATTTCCAACCGTGCATCTGCCTTCACCATCGATTCCCATAGTCCATCTGGAAGGATCCTTTGCACGCAGGATTTCATCAACTTGCGTAGTGTACGTTGCCATATATTCATGTGTTATCTGAGCCCCTGCGAGAAACTCAACTCGATTTAATGCCTTCTGGATCGATCGGATGCTCATACCATTGTCATCTGCGATATGAAACGAGCGATATTTCATATCGGTTCTGATCGAGCTTGGATCCGCAATCTTGCGTGTATGGGCCGCCGCCTTCTTACGCAGTAAAATCTTTGTCTGCAGCGTCGATATGATCGTTCGATAATACAATTCCCAATACGTAAGCCACTCCGGATTAACGGGCACGGTCACTGTTTTGTCGACGATACTGCGGAGTGGCCAGCTTGCCGCCTTGATTTTCTGTAGCGTCGTATTCTGATACGAATTTCCGTACACATCAATTGGATTGAGATTGTTCATCCGATGTTCTCGTTCGACGTTTGTTATCGACCCGAGATGATTCATATATTGCTCGCCGAACATGTCATTCGCCGGATGTGGAGTCCATGACGCGTATCCGGGAACCGTCCTGTACTGCGGAGTAATATCGAATTCCGCCATCACTCGACTTGATAATTATGTGTTTGCGATTATTCAATTGTTTATTCAGGTTTATCTAATTTAAGGTAAGATGTATACTGTTTATATCATATGTCAACTCGTGACCTGCAACTGATTGACGAATCCGGCGCCGTTATCTCGGAGTCCAGCGTGGCCGATGCCGCTCCCGCAACTGATGCCGATGTTGCCGCTCCCGCAACTGATGCCGCAACTGCTCCCGCTGATGAATCGGCGACCGATAAGGTAACCCAAACTCTGGACGATCTGCGCATAAAGGCCGCGGGAAAGTTCTCGACGGCCGAAATCGAGAACTTTATTAAACTCGGAAAGGTCATGACCTCAAAGGCAATCCTCAGTGCTGTAGTGTGTGTTGTTATGGAAGGCCCTAGCAAGGGATTTGCCCGCGATGAAGCGGACCGTTTGAAGAAGAAGATTGAGAAACTCATCACCGAGAAGGGCGCCGGATACACGCAGGTTGCATTCCGCGAAACATCGATGAAATTGAACATCTGCCTGTCTCTCGTCGATCGACAATATAAGACTGACATTTCCATCCCAAGCACCGATTATGCCCGCGATCTGTTTCGCCAATACGACTTCATCAAAAACACCGCGGTCGCCTATTGGCGGCAATTCGCCCAGGAAAATCCTTCGTTATATAAGCGAATTTGTGACTATCGTTCTGATGTTGATTTCAGTGAACTCATGATCGATGAGAAAAATCCTACCACTTTGTATTTTGATCCCGCGTGCGCGAAACGTGTTGGTATCTTCTGTTATTACGTTGACGAAGATGGTAATGCCTATTACAAGAAAAAACAATAAATTTGAATATATGTATGATTATATTATGTTGTCAAGATGAGTCAAGGTAATCGCTCGCGAGGCGGCCATCGTGGTGGCCCACGTGGCAACTCATATAATCGTGATTCCTCGGGTCATCATAAGTCACATAATGCGCCCCCGATTCAGAAGTCATTTCAGCAAAAGATGATCTCGATTCGTATTGAAGCAAAGAATGTCCCACTGATTAAAACTTCGAAATACATTATTCAAGATCTCGCAATGATGAAAGAACGCTTGAATGAGTCAAAGTCAAAACTCGATGGTTATTATCTCAAGAGCAAGATCGACTCCGATTTCAACAAGAATTGGTTGTACTTCCAAAGTATTATTGATCTTTACAAGGGTATGCGTGATGAGTTTGTCAAGCGGGCGAATGCCAAACATGTGACAAATGCATCAATGAAATATCATGAGCTATATTCATACTTTAACCTGCTTCCAAGCGCGTCCGCATTCTTTAACGCGGAACTGCCTGGAGCCGCATTGTGTATGTTTAATCATGATATGAAAACTCTCCACCCGGGTTCTCGCTTTGATTGGTATGCCTCTTCACTCGTTCCGAGTGATAGTCACGCGGGTTCGACAGCACTCGGTGACATATATGGACTGTGGGAGATGAACAAATCAAAGTGGCTGATGACCGTCGAAGAGACTAAAGGGTATCGTAATGATGGCGATGCCACGGTGCCTGCAAATATCAACGACTTCGCGAAAAAGGTCGGACCTGGATCGGCGGTCAATGGCGTCGAACTATACAGTCACGATGCCGGAATAGACGTATCAACGGATGCCGATGGCAATCTGGGATTTAACAACCAGGAGCTTGCGAACGCAAAGCTTCATTTTGGATGTGCCCTCGCCGGCCTAAAGACACTTCGAGTCGGCGGTTCATTTATTGCCAAGCAGTATACGCTGTTTGAAACATTCACATGGAATCTGATTTTGATATACTCGCAAATGTTCACGGAGTTTTACATCTGCAAGCCATTGACTTCGCGGCCTTATAACAGCGAGATTTATCTTGTTGGGAAAGGTTTTCTTGGCCTCGACCCGGAAACTGAAAATGTCTTGATGGATCGACTTGCGAACTTTAACACTGATCCGTTTATCCCGATCGACGCTGTAAATGTGTTGTTTGCGGAACAACTCGGAGACATTATCCGATTCGCCCGTATTGTGTTTCAGCAGCAGATTGCGTTTATTGAGGAGAACCTCCAGTTGTTTGAGACTTACAAGTCTAATCTCGGAGCGTTGCGTGCAGGATTAGAGAATTTAAAGGCTGAACGAGTCGCATCGTGGTTTAAGTTGCATCCGGTGAAACCAATTTCAGATCAAGATCAACTCGCAAGTAAATGAGTGTATGCATCACATATTTATTTTTTAACCATCTCTACAATTGAATTTTACCATTGCGATATATCTATCACAATGAATCCACTCTATTTACGCGACATTGATGAAGTAACGATAAATATGGGTTTGCATTCGAGGAACGTTCATGCGGACGTGATGGACCCGCAAGAACGTCCGCGTGCACGTATGCGGACCAACCACGCGATCTGTTGCGTCTTGGTCACCGACGTGATCTTTATCACGGCCGCATTTGTCGCGATGAATATCGCGATCGCACACGCATGCGTGACATTGATTTACGGATCTGATGAATATCAGATGTTCTACAATGAAGTGTATACTTCACTGAAGAACATGCGGTCTAGCAAGTCCATGTCGATAAATGTGATCATCATAACTACAATTGTGAGTAGTTTCGTTGTTACATTCTGCGCGACGAAACTACTTGTGCGACTTGGTTTCTTCAAGAGGAAGTACGACATTGAGACAGGGCTCCGGTTCGCCAATCACTAATCTTTATTTTTTTACCCAATTTCGTATTTAAGGATACGTGCAAGTAGTATATTACTCATATGAGCAGCGAAAAACAAATGGACGGTAACGTTGATGTGCCCGCGGTCAAATACGGCAACATTGGCAACGGCGAATATATTACGCCGTTCAACGCAACCGTCGTTTATCATGATGATTCTGCATTTGAAAGTGCGATCGCGACCCTCGTGTCTCGGGCTCAGTTGATCCCGTTGATTGATAACCTCGATTATAATGCGATTGCAGACTCATGTGAGTTTCTGACTCCTGAAGTTCTCATCTTTGGAGAAGAGTTTCCGTTGAGCGCGATCGCTAAATTCATTGAACGCGGATTTAAGTTCGTTCACGTGTTCACTCGCGGAGACGTGAGCAAAAACAAGTACATGGTCGATGGAAAGTATCCTCTTCCTATGGTTGTGTTTGATATCAGTACTCTCTACGATCATGTTGTGTTTATCGAGGGTTTGCTCCCGACGATCATCTGCGATTATGTTGTTGATGGTTTATACCGTAAAGATCAGTCGACCGACGGTTATTACTTCTGTAAGTATCTGTATGGGCGCGGGTTGAATAACCAGAACAATCCGAACAAAATGATCTTACGAATGATTTCGTCATTCCGTGGATACGATGAAGCGCAATCTATGGTGATTAAGGGTCGTCATCTAGTTGAGCATAACGATGCTATGGCGCATTCGCGCATTATGTCAGCGCCCGTTATTGTTTTCGCTAATGAAAATGCTCTCGTGTTATACGGTGGTGAACTAATGGATGAGATCTCACAACTCCTTCCAATGAACCCTCGCGTCGTCCGTGACAATGTCAAGTTTGCAGTGTTCTATAATTTGGTCGAGGTCGAACGCGATCCTGCAACTACGATCACACAAGACAAATCGGCGCAAACCTTCGATGTTAAATGGAAGATTACTGTCGTTGGAACTGGCAAAAATTCGACCTCGGCCGTTGAATATCTTCGCGGTTTCGCCCCTAAACCCACTGGTGATTTCAACCGTGCGTACGCGTTCAGATCCGCGGGATCATTCCCACTCGGCAAAACATATCCACATGATGATTTCGATCAATAAAATAATATACCCATGTGTATATATGTACGTGTGTGTGCGTGTGCGTGCGTGTACGTGTGTGTGTACGTGTGTATACGTGTGTGTAAAACAACATGATAAAAATTCAACAAGAAGGTAAAAATATTGTTTATTCATTTGACCCTGGATGGGTCCATACAACACTTCCAGGTGATCACTTTCTGGCAGATATTGCGGATGGACTGCCGCCAAGACAGACCGGCACGTCCATATATAATGATGGCATCTGGACGATATCCAGTTGCGAGCATGATCCAGATGTGTTATTTTACATGTGGAAGCGAGGAACTGGTAGTGCCGTCGATATATACATGATAGAATCTGAATTGCTGTTCTTACATCAGTTTTATAGCAAGAACGGTTTTAATTGCCTTGTCGATGACGTTGCACGTGCACAAAAAAGATATATACGTGGTTGTGTATTGATTTGACATCATCACAGCATCACAACATCACTTTATCACATCATCACATCATCACATCATCACTTTATCACATCATCACATCATCACATCATCACTTTATCACATCATCACTTTATCACATCATCACTTTATCGCTATCGTGTATGCGGCGCTGCATTTTGGACAATGTCCGATAACGCGATAACAATCCGCGCACGATGATTTATGTTTGCAAGGAAATAGTATAATTGTACTCGGTTTACCACAACGACAGGTTGCATCTGTAAATGGTTCATAAACTGTCGGAATAACTACACGCGGCTCGCGCACGCAACCACGTATTTTTTTATAGCATGTTGCAACCTCGTCCATTTTCAGTTTCATTTCTGCGGCTCGTTTACGTTGTGATTCAGTAAGTGTTAATAATTGTTCATGTGTGGGTGCGGGCATAGGTGCGGGCGTACATCCGTCTGAATCCGATATCTCGCGTAAATGTTCATGTGGATGCGAATGTTCGGACAGGCCTGGCATCGTCTGCACGGGCTGGGAAGATATATCCGCGTTTTGTATCACACGGTCGGCAAAATATAATTGACGCACCGTGTGCGCAAGTTCACCACGTACTGGTTTGATTGGACGGAGCATCAGTATATAACTGTTAATAAAAAATAAATTTACAATCGTATAATCGAAGTCATTTATTTAGAAATCGGTCGCAACCTCAAAATGAGTCTTCTCCGCACGATTAACCTTTCCGTACTCGGACACACGTCTCTCAAAGAAGTTTGTACGATTCGTGAGATTGATCTGATCCATGAAACTAAACTCGTGTTTGGAGCCGTAGATAATAGGAGTGTTAATCATCGTTAACATATCATCGGCCTTACTCTCGACGTACTTTGACATCAGTTTCACATTCATCTCTGGAAGATCCACTGGGAGAGCATCATTGACAAATTCAATCGCGATATTAACTGCTTCACGGACAATATCTTGGATTTTCTCGCGGGCCGGCCGATACTCGGGATCAATTAGCTCGAATAGAAACAACGCAAACGTGAAATGAAGACCCTCGTCACGCGCAATAAGCTCATTTGACAATCCCAATCCGGGCATTAGACCACGACTCGTCAACCAGTAAATTGCGCAAAAGCAACCACTGAAGAAAATGCCTTCAACGCATGCCATTCGAAGCAAACGCTCAGCGAACGGAGCGTCCGCATTGATACATTCGAACATGTATTCGGACATCTTCGTTATGATCGGAATCGTCTTTATCGCGTTGAGGAGTTCCACGCGTCGCTTCGGATCCGTGATACATGTATCAAGAAGGATCGAATACGTTTGCGCGTGGATATTCTCGATCGTGATTTGGAAGTCATAGAAATACCCAACTTCAAGAATAGGAATATCCTTTTTGAATCGCTGAACCAAGTTCAGATTTACGATGCCGTCGGATGCCGCAAAGAAGGCAAGCACCCGTTCAACAAAGTGCTTCTCCGCGGGTGTTAATCGCGTCTCGAAGTCCTGGACGTCCTTTGATAATGAAATTTCCTCTGGCGTCCAAAAGCTCTTATACGCATCCTGGTAGTATGCGAAAATGGCCGGCCTTGCGATCGGAAACGTCGTCAATCGTGAATCCTCTGGAATGAGCTTGATCGGGCAAGCGTCTGGAATGAGTTTAATACCGGGAGACGCCATGTTTGAGAAAGCAGATAAACACTATCACACGAATTCAAATTTATACATATATATACGGTGTCTTAAAATTGAATCCGATGGTAATTAATTGTTACGTGTCTAATAAACAACGTCACATGAGTGCCCGAATCCTCTTCTGTACTGACTTTGACTCCCATCGATCGAAGCATCGCAATGGGATGTGCATTGATCGCGAGTGTGCAAGACTGATGGAAGTTCACCATCCCTGGCTGGCTCCATCGCCGCTTGCCTTTGCCGGTGCGCACCCGTTCATCAGCGAGCAGCGCGAAGACTGTCCGCCGACTCCCGAGGTCACTGGCGTCGAGGCGTCACACCGCGGGTACAAGGAGATCCGTCGCGCCTGCAATCCGCACTCGGCAGGGCTCAACCCGATCCCGATGGCACCTCTGGACGTTGTCGTGATCGACGACGATGTTGTCGACGACAACAAATACGTTCCTGCTACACCCAAACGCAGTGTCAAACGCAAGCTCGCGATTGAGAGCGACCGCTCATTCGAAAGCCCTCGCGCGGCAAAGAAGGCGAGGTGCGAACCTCCTCTTAACACCGCGTGGCAAATGCGCAAACGCGCAGTCTCGCGAATTCCTCCCGCGTATAGGGAGGCTCAGGAGCGCAAGCGCGATCCCGAGCATGTGTACGCACTTATCGGTGTCTCTGCGAATCGAGACCATGTATAATTAATAGCGCAACGGCGCCATTTTCGCTTTTTGTTATTTTATGACATTGGGACGCCATCGGCACTCATTTGCTCGATGCCGTTTTGTAAAAATAGTGCGGTGCCTGCGATTGTCAGGCCGAACAATTGTTCGCGATAGTATATCGCGAGAGCAATCAACACCACCAGAAACAACCACTCGAAATCCATGTGATAATTTATCCATCACATTAGTCAAAATTGAAAAACAACAATAAATTCATATTGTTGTTTTCTTATGCAGAATCTCTTTCGGACATCCTATCGATATGACTTTAGCACCCTCGATGAGTCAGAGATCGACCATACATTAATTGACATTGACAAATTTCGCGAGGTTATGAAAAAGCGCGAATATAAACGTCTTAATGTAATAGATATAGTCGAAAACGACTTATTCTTGCAACCGGATATTGCCGCAGATCTCCGCGCCGGCGTCGACGCTGCAGGAAAGAAACCGAGACTTGAAAAGGAGATTAAGTTTATCCGATATGGATATACGCCGGAGTCGTATCGTGATAAGATGGAGAGCAATAAATGTATGAAAGCGAGATATTTAGATAATGGAATACGTCCACACAAGAAAGCTCTACATCTCGTAAAATGTGAATATTGCCGGATGATTGTTTATGGAGTTCCAACTACATTAGAACAGTCAATGCCAGATGAAACTCGCAAACTTATACTCGCATTGGAAGATATGATCGGGGATTTGCAAGATGACCAAATCATCGCCGATGCAATTTTCGAACGAATTAGCGCCTTTGTTAATTATCTTTGTCGTTATGAGGTATTGTACTTCCATTTGCCAATTGTACCCACCCCCCAGATGTCAAACATTCGATTTATTCTTGATGAGTCCGTTCCCAACTACAATAACTCGGTTTCGCTAGTTGACATCGCGTATGGAATTAGCGAACACGCGTCCGAACAATCGTTTAAAGAACGCGCGGAAAAATACGATGAGAAAAAATAAAGCTACACGTGCTCGCGCGTATGTTACTTAACTCGAGCACGAGGTACATCCAATCGGGCAAACTTGTTCGCTGATATCATCCATGTTAATCTGATCGACGTCAACGGGTGTTGATTCGTCTTCTACTCCCGAACTCGCGGATTCTTCTTTTTTGGCATTTTCATTGGGCATCTCTTTTTGCGTTGCAATTTCGGCCTTAACGGATAACAGCTCCTGTGCAACCCTGATCGTCCGAGACGCATCTGTCTGATGTTGAGCGGCTTCGGTGATGTTCGTCTTCACGGCTTTTGATGCTGGACGAGTCCTGATGTAATACGACACGGTCTTTAATCCGAGCTTCGCGCCTGTCATAATGACACCCCTCAATACACCGTTGCTGTTGTCGTTGAGGTGAATATTCAAGCTTTGCGATTGATCGACATACGCACCCCGGAGAGCAGCGCGTTTCATCAGATCGGACTGCTTCTCTTCCCAAACAGTCTTGTAAATATCGCGGACATTCCTCGGAATCTCCTCGACTCCTTGTAATGATCCATCGGCGGCAATAATCTTGTTTTTGACCACGTCGGTCCACAATCCGAGTTCAATCAAATGTCTGATCATGTGATTGTTTGTGAGCGTGAACTTTCCAGCGAGAGTTGTCTTCGTGTAAATGTTTGCAGGGAATGGCTCAAATGACTCATTATTGCCCATTCCCTGACTGGTGCTAACGGTTGGCATCAGCGCAACCACGAGCGAGTTTCGTAGACCATCTTCCTTGATTGAATCACGGAGCGGTTCCCAATCGTACATATGGGTGAGCTTGATATCGAGACCGATCCGGATCTGATTCGCCAGAAACATGTCAAACTGGAGTATTCCACGCGCCGCAGGCGAATCGTCAAATCCCACATGCTTACCACGGGAAACCGCGAGTGTATTTGACTCGGTTAGTGCCGCGTGATAGATAGTCTCCGCGATCGCGAGATCCAACTTTTGCGCTTCTGCACTCGAGTATGGGATGCGCATAATTGCGAAAACGTCGGCTAATCCTTGAATTCCAATTCCAATTGGTCGATAACCATGTGAGTTTTCGATGCACTCGGGTACCGGATAATCATTTACATCAATTACTGTATCGAGATTACGAGTGATCAATCGCACAATCTCATGTAGCTTTTCAAAGTCAAACTTGTACTTGTTGGTGTAATTGGTGTATTTGTTGTATTTGGCGTCGCTGTTGTCGTTGTTATCGCTGTTGTCAACAAGCGTCAAATACTTCTTCAAATTGATGCTCGCAAGCGTACAGCAAGCGTATGAATCTGCGGATGACCATTCCATAATTTCCGTGCATTGCCCGGTAAGCACTCCATTGAACATTCCCATATGACGCAATGGTTCAGTGAAACAGAATGTATCAGACACTCGTCCGTGATCTTCAACAGATGTGATAGTAATGAATCGAGTTGCATCTCTCTGAGGTGTCTGATATGGAATATTTAACCGGTTAGGGTCAAAACCCATATCCTGGAGTTTTGTAACACCATTTGATGTGACAAGAAGCCTATATAATTCTTTACAATCAAATAGTTTCATACCCCCATGTCCATCGGGTAGCATGTGTTGGCCCGCTAACTTTCCCACCGTAACTTTACTATCAACGCCCATAGTTTGTAACATCAACTTGATTTCTAGGAGAAATTCTTTATTAATACTGGCAACTTGAATGGAACAGTTAGTGCCGTTTACAGCAACTGTACCATCTCCATCGCAATATCCAGCGAACCATTCAAGCTTACTTTGCAAACAGGCGTTTAATGGAACCGTAAACTTCGCCGCAATATCCACGGGCGGGTGCGTATTAATACGATCATTCTCTTCACGGCTAGGTATCCTCTTATCAATAAATTGTTCTAGTTTTCTCTTTTCACCATATAGTGTAATCCTAGGGAGCTCAGTTCCGCTCTGTCCTTGACACATCTCAGATGGAATTTCATTACCAGTTGCATGACTAGAATGTCGTTTGCAATACGAACTGCCAGGGACTGATTTCCAATCACATGATCTTTTGTCGAAGCCGGTATTTTCATATGTGCCATCAGCACAGAACAATCCGTGTGTGTAAGCGTGCGGAAATATATAACCATCCGTAATAGTTGGTAAATTATATTTGATCAGCTGATCATCGGGTTTTAGATCGATTGCGTTTACACATACCGTCTTACCATCTCGAATGGTGTAAAACTTGTGATACTTTGTGCAATCGAGGCTGACACCATTGGACATATTAACACGAATGATTTGTTGATTTTGACCAGTTTTGCGTACAGTTACGGAGCTGAATTCATCTCCATTCCATACACTAACAACGGTATTAACGATATCACCAATCTTTTGCTGTCCTTTATCAGTGAGAATATATGTTTCGGGAGTGACGCATAAATTGGACGATTTGATCGTTCCGATATTCTTCTGATTGGATTGCCTGTTGACGTTATCCTTTAGCATAACGTAGGGTGTACCGGATTCACGCTGAGAATCGCAGATCGGATCAAACAAGTCACGAGCATGAATAATCTTTACGGCGCGACCTTCATCCTCGTATAGTGTATAAAGCCAAGTGAACACGTCGCATTGCATATACAAATGATCGCAGTTATCTATACTCGTGGTATTGAGTTTGCTGCGAATCAGAGGTTCCAATATATTCGCGTGCTTCTTAAAGTCCGCGTTTTCACAGTGGCCGCATCGTCGGCAAACTTCCATACCATCGTACACCGACGATAATCCGGGCGCGGTGTGTTCACTAAATAAACTCCAGTCGAGATCAGCTTCTGCGCGCTTGATAAACAAATCCGGAATCCAAAGCGCGTAGAATAAATCACGAGCGCGCTCAGTTTCGGCGCCTTGGTTCAATTTAAGCCGCAAAAATTCGAGCACGTCGCCATGCCAAGGTTCAAGATAAATCGCAAATGCACCACGACGTTTACCTCCTTGATCCCAACAACACGCCTCTTCATTATAGATCTTAAGCTGTTTTGGCAATCCCGAAGACTTTCCGTTGGTTCCGCGAATGCGACCGCCTTTGCTGCGAATATTATGCATATGAATTCCAATACCACCTGCACGTTTGCTTATAAGCGCAGCATTAGTCTTCGTACGTTGAATGCCTTCAATTGAATCATCGGTACCCAGCAAGAAACATGAGTTCAACTGCTGGACACGCATGCATGCGTTAAACAGTGTCGGTGTCGCATGCGTGTAATACAATTGGCTCATCGCCTTATACGTGATCTTGATATGCTCGAGCGCGTTTTCGCGATGCATATTCAATGCCACCGCTACACGCATAAACATGTATTGGGGGCGATCAACAACACGATCAACTGTCTTTTTTATCAATATAATCTTTTTACCATCAACGAGCCCATAAGGATACTTGCCGGTGGATACATTTGTCCTGACTTCGCCGTCATAGTCGACGTAAATAGGTTTACCGTCGGCGCCAAGCACATCCGTTGGAATCTTAATCAGGTAACCATGTTCGTAGGTTTTGAAGCCAAGATAATCAAATAGATAATCATTAGAATCAATAATCATGTTATCGAGCGCATTTGCATTCGCGCAAATGAACTCGAGATGTGTTTGCGAGATCAGCTCTGTGTTCTGGGCAATAATCTCCATACAATCGGAAAATCTACGAGGGGTTGTCTTATGCAAATTGGACACCAGAATCTTCGCAGCGAGGATCGAATAGTCGGGATGTAACAACTTGAACCCCTCGGCGATCTTTGCCGAAATAATATCAAGTTCCTCTGTCGTAATACCATCGTAGATATTTCTGATAGTCTGCAATGCGATCTTCACCGGATCAACATTTAAGCCGGCACATAGGTTACGAATTCGATCAGTGATTTTATCAAACTTGACATCCTCGTAACCACGAGTACCTCTCTTTAACACTCGCATACCGCCGGTGTATTGATGTGATGATAAATCATCGCGATTATTCAATTTTAGCATAGTCGCGACAACCCCATATATAATATAACATATGATATGTATAATATGGATAAAAAATAATCAATCGGGTACTCGATGAAAAAGCATCACGCGGGCAAAAAATAAAATTGAATTTGCATTACTGGAGAGTTATTACTTTACTACTTAGCAAACGTAACATGGCTACTGCCGCTTCTAATCCTGCTGATGGTGCTGCCAAGCTCGCTACTGTCTTCAAACCCCTGCTTGATGAGCAGGGAAAGTCAGTTCGTGAATATATTGTTGCAAACACTCAGGAGGTCCTCCTGGCCATTGAGAGGTTGACCGCAAAGGTTGACACTCTCGAGAAGGTCGTCGGTGAGAAGAAGAAGCAGGTCCGGGCTGAGAAGAAGGAGCCTGCTGCTGGCGCTCCTGCCGAGGCTGCAGTTGAAGCCCCGGCTACCGCGCAGAAGAACTTCACGAACAACAAGCTCGTGCACTTCCGCAACAAGTTCAAAGAGGATCAGACCTTCCGCGACAAGTACGCGACCGCTGAGATCCGTGAGCTCATGGACAAGGATGAGTCGATTCAGAAGAAAGCCGATGCCGCTCAGAAGCTCACTTTGATGGGTACATTCTGCTGGAACCACATCAAGGCCAATAAGAAGGAGGCCTTCGACATGTTCGAGAAGGAGTTCAACGAGGCGAAGAAGGCCAGTGAGGAGGCAAACAAGGCTCAGCAGCAGACTGTTGAGGCTCACACTCCTCCTGCCGCTGCGGCTCCCGCTGATGCGGCTAAGCCCTAAGCGCAATTGATTTATTTTTTGATCTGGTTAAAAATGAAAATTATATACCTATATTGCTTTCATGGATCAGTTCGCAGCTTCATCTGTGTTGGATGCGTTGGTTCATTATACCGCGAATGCCGATGATCTTACCAATCTCTTTGACGTTTGCAAGTCATTTCGTATAATCGGGCGGATGATAATTGACACAATACTGCGTGAGGGTCCTTATAAAGCCCCATTGTGGTTTAAACTCTTGAACCGCAACCACGAATGTATATATGTGACTTTCAGAATCTGTCCGGCTGAACGTCCGGCGCTCGAAGTAGAGATGTGGTGCGATACCGCGCACAAGAACGTATTAATACATGAAGAAACATTAGATGAATCGCACGATGACACGTATTTGTACAACCATATACCTACGTGCCCGTGTTCATTGGAGAAAAATCTTGGCTACAAATGCGAGTGTGAAGATGAGTCAGACGGCAATGATTCTGAATACGACAACTGGGACGAATCCGAATACGACCACGGATGCGACCATGTGCGCGACCACAGTGACGACTAATCGGTTGAATGCGCCCAATCACACCGTTTCTTGAACCTCAGCCTTAGCGGGATAATAAATAGGAAACATTCCGCCGAGTTCCTTGATTAATTTCTTTTTTGATACTGTTTCATTTATCGATGCACCGACATAATTGTCGAGTTGAAACCACTCCATTGACATCTTATTGCGTAAACGGGCTGCACGGCTAATAATATTGCGAATCGATCCACTGAACTTATTTTCGGCGCTAATGCCACTGATCAATTTTAACACCCAAATATCAATGAATTGGAAACGTAAAATTACCCACGGGTTGCCAACTTTCACTCGATTGATTAACGAATATGGAATCATCTCGAACTGTGTAGAATTGAATACATCTGCAATCGGAACCTGTTCATTTCCCATCACCGCGTATATCGTATATTTGGCAATTTGGAAATCACTTGGTATATTAAGATTAAAACGCGCATAGGTTGTACGAATTGATTGGATTCCAACTTTACGCCCGTTATTTGCTTGTCTGCTGAGTAACTTTGATATCTCGCCGTTGATATTTTCGATGTCATCCGACGATATAAATTGGATGCGAGAGGGGCGCTGTTCCAGTTCAAGTGCACTCAGTGCATAATCTCCCACCAGTACATGATCGGTGTCTTTTAACCATGACAATACCCTAATATCTGATTCGTGGCGATTAAAGTCAGCACCGCCTGTTTTCGCAACAGCGCCAGCGACTTTTGCGATCGTGTCGCCGGTTTTATCTTCTTCGCTTACAAGACCAAACAACGTGCTTTCGGACTTGTAATCGTTCTCCCACCGTGCTAACTTACTCGGTGAATACAATGTTCTGTAAACATCGATGAGTTGCATTTCAGCCGACAAACAACCAATAGGGAATCCGCTATAACTCATACGAGTATCGGGGCGCATAATACTGATCAGTTTCATTCCGCGATACTTGTCCATTGCGTAAATTTTAAACAAGTATCTGGTATTAACTGTTAATGTAAATTCTCTATGTTTGATTTCTGTTTTCAGTGCAACCGTTCTCGGGGACACATGTGGTGATTTTATTCCCGCAAGTGTGTCTGCGAGTGCTTTTGCGGTCGCGAATGCGTCATCGCAATATAGTTCATAATAGAATGAATCGATGGTCTTTGATGTGCCAACTAATAAATCAACACCGACTTTTCCGCCAACGAGTACTGAATTTTCCGAGCAGAACTTTTCAGCTGCAACGATGAATGGTTGATATAACATCCGGTCATTGTCCATGATAAAATCAAGAGCGGCCGGTTTGAGTTCGTCTAACTTATCTGTGCCCGCGTACATGTGTGCGAGTGTATGTATGTACGTGTTCACAGATACATATATATGTTATATAAATTTAAAAAAGAAAGCGAATGCGCGGTTACTGCTCGTAGATGGCATTTGCCATCGTGAGAGACGGATCCGGTGGAAGATCCGCGGTTACAAATTTGTGCTTATATCGGTACACTCGGCGGATATAAATTCCGCCAGACCGAGTATTGATCTTTAATGTCATAGGGGCGCCCAATTCAAACTGGATAAACTTCTCGAACACCGGAGCAACTTTTTGATAGTTATCGTCGACAGCGTCAAATTCCTGTATCGGTTCTCCCTTATTATTATTGGGAAAACCATACCGCTCGAGCGCAATCTTGTCAGTAACTCTGAAATATCGCCAATAGTTTGTCAACGTGTATGAATCTGTATCGAGTTCTAACGTATCGAACCCAATAATATTGGTGAATTCACCATCTTCGGCAATATCAACGTACACGTCATCGGAGTATACACCAAGGTACGAATTGACATTGGGGCGCGAATCGACGTCAGTCGTCTCGGTTGGTGCGGGTTCATTTGTGACCGCGCTTGTGACCGCGTTTGTGGATTCGTTTGTGGATTCGTTCGTGGCTGCGTTCTTGACCGCGTTCGTGACCGCGTTCGTGACCGCGCTTGTGGCCGCGTTTGCATGTTCGCGTTCATATGCATCCCGCTCTGCCTGAAAATCATCGTAATCACGGTCATTTGACAAGCCAAACAGTTCCAAATTAGATGCAAATTCCCTGGCGGTGTTGACACTTATCACCATCACGCCGGATTGTTTGTTCAAATTATAACTTTTCTTTAGAGCGTCCCAAACATCGGATTGCTCCTCGATCATACACGCCTGGATCATATGCGTGTACTTTGATTCAGTTCCGTACATTCGCCAAATATCTACAATGAAACCCGTATCAAATGCAAATCGCAAAGAGAGTGGTCTATCTTTCATCTGTTCAGTATCCATTCGCACAAATCGAACAAACATTCGTCTGAACCAAGTATCGTAATACTTCTGAGCATCCTCTCCAAATGGCTGATCAACTTTCTTTGCCGGTCCGTATTTACGTATGGATTCGTCATCGGTGTTTCGGAACCGTGTCCACATGATATCGATCATCTGCCACGGGAATCTCGTATATAAAGCAATCTGATGGGAATATTTCCATTTTACCGGTATCATTTTGTGGAGGATCGCGCGAGATTTAGTAACCTCAGCCTCTGGAATATCCAGACCGATTTTCGTATACTCGAACCGGGCATTGTGTTGTGTTTGGGCCGCATCTTCGTGAACGTCATCTTGTTTTTCCATGTTGTAGCTGTGACGAGAGTAAAAGTTGATATCGACTATTCAATTTTTAATTAACAAAAAATAAA
>Ga0154020_10001273_pt1 | contig 31270 bp, 36 predicted proteins | sample Klosneuvirus_201_FD_109709 | JGI IMG/M metagenome (GOLD analysis project Ga0154020, IMG submission 109709) | Active sludge microbial communities from wastewater, Klosterneuburg, Austria - Klosneuvirus_20160825_MG | ecosystem: Engineered > WWTP > Aerobic digester > Activated sludge | place...
AGGCAAATACCGCAACGCCGGCGCAAACACAAACACAGGCACAACCACAACCACAACCACAACCACAACCACAGGCATATCCAACATCAGGTGTAACCGTTGAGGAAGTTGATGAGCCTCAGGTTCGACCTAAATTGCGCAAACCAATTCGCGTAGTGAGGAAGTGAGCGTGCACAACACATATACAAGTTTTATTTTTTGTCTAGTGTTATAATAACAATTGAATATTCGATGTTATTTTAATATTAAGATGGACGCGATTGGCTATCTTACGACAGAAGGATTTATTGTACCGACACAGATTTTGAAAAAACGATTTGGTGTTAAATATAATGACTTTCTAAACAAACTTACAATTGTGCATCGGCCTAAAATAGGTCCTCCCCAATATGCACGAATGTATAAGGAAATAAACAGGGGCGGGATTCAGTGTATGTGTCTCCCACGAACTCTAATAAAGATATTGATCTCCGCAAAGATATTAATGAATGTTGAGATAATCCTACCGCCATTAAAACCTATTAACGCACAGCTGCATATTAACCTTTTTGATAACCAGAAGGTGGTTGTTGAATATCTACTCGGCACCGTATTCACACCCGAACGAATAGCCGCTGGAACAGCAACATGTGTGTTTAATCTCAAAGCTGGACAAGGAAAGACGTTTACGGCTGGAGGTATTATCGCAAGTCTACGCGTGAGAACCCTTTATATTGTTCCTAAGAGACCACTGGCGGTACAAGCTGTAAAAGATCTTCGCGCGTGTTTTTATCCGGATGATGGTGAACCCGGATTGAGGATAGGCCAATACGGCAAAGCAAAAAAATCAGATCCTGATTCGGATTATACTAAACAAGATATCACAGTTATTGTAATTAATTCAGCACTGCTTAGAGATATCGAGTTCTTCCGTGATTATAATTTGGTTGTCTTTGATGAGGTGCACAGCTATTGCTCAGAACAACGTCGAGAGATATTTAAGAAAGCATCTCTGAATATGTGTCTGGGAATGTCAGCAACTACTGAAGATCGGTTAGATGGTTTTGATCCAATTGCGCATAAAGAACTAGCATTCGATGATGTGATTCGTGCTGAGAATATACCAGGTTTTGCATATGAAGAGGTAGACTTTCAAACGGATGTTAAAGTTATTCGATACAAGGGGTCTCCCGAGTACACGCAATCTTTGACGCATGAATCGACTGGTAAGCTCTTTACCCCATATATGAACAAACAATTTTTGCGTGATCCGGCGCGATTGCAGCTAATTGTGCGCGAAATTCGAACACTATACGACTGGTCGGACGGCGATGACAAACACTGTATTTATGTATTTGCGGAGGAGATTGAAGGGTTGCGTTCTATTTATCGAGAACTTAAGAAGACATTCGAAGATGTGGTCGCGCCAGAAATTGACGCGGTTGATCCCGCGAATGTTGACGCGGTTGACGCGGTTGATCCCGCGAATGTTGACGTGGTTGACGCGGTTGACGCCGCGAATGTTGACGGGCATCAAATCAAAAATGAGAATCAAAATCGCCAAGACGAGTTTGATCATAACTTTGGCGAATTCATTGGCGGAATTAAAGATAAGACGGTGGAGTCGCTTAAGCAGAATGCGCGAGTCTTACTGACCACATACGCATACTCGGGTACTGGAGTATCAATCGATAAAATGACCGCGATGGTATTCGCGACTCCGCGTCGTTCTAATATGAAACAGATTCTCGCGCGCATATTGCGTCGTGGCGGTAACAAACGCATTCGCCGCAAAGTTATTGACATCGTCGATGATAAAACACCAATTAAATATCAGTATGGTTCGCGTCTGATTGCGTATGAATTCTACGGGATGAACGTAGAGGTTATTAAGGAGTAACGGAACAACCATGGTTCTATTTTTTCGACTGTCGCTTGTTATTTTCACCGTGGGTTAAATTTGAATATAAAAATTATTACAGGTTATATATCCAAGATGTCACTCGGCTATCATGTCAGCAAAGGCAAGTCCCACGGAAAGAAAAAGGGAACAATGATCGATCCATTGCGCGAAAGTATCGAGGAACTCAAGGGATATGGTGTATCAAACCCATCCGCGCAAATCTTTGTTTCAGGTCCGCGAACATACGCGGAGACGTTAACCCTCGAAGACAAAAATGCAATTCGTAAGTTTGTGGCGGATAACAATATCCGTCTGGTGGTTCATGGTGCATATATCGACTATCCATGGACGAAATCGCTGCAGTCAATTAACAATGTGAAGACCGAAATGCAAATTGCGCATCATCTTGGGGCGACCGGCGTTATCGTCCACTTGGGCGCGGGTGCATACTCGGATGATAATCTCCAATTCGCGTTGGAGGAAATCGGGAACATTCCAGACGATGTTCGTGAGAATGTTATCCTGTGGCTTGAAATTAACACTGCAAAATCATCCCCATTGACATATGAGACTCCTGCGAAGTTAAAGAGATTATTTGAAAGATGTGAAGTATTGAATACGCGGAAGTTGAAGTTAGGTCTATGTATTGATACTGCGCATTTGTATTCGTGTGGTGTTAGTTTGGATACGGACACCGCGGCAAAACAATGGCTTGAGGCTTTGCCAGATGTACCCGTGATGATGCATCTTAATGATAGTGCAAGCGAGTTAGGAAGTGGCGTTGATCTGCACTTCAAGTTATGCGGCGGTAGCATTTGGAAAGATTATCATCCGGTCAAGGGAAAACTTCCCATCGAGAACTCGGGTCTCACATATATTTTGGGATGGGCTGAAATGCACGACATTAACGTGATCTTGGAACGCGACGAGAGCGTGACATCGGATCTAACGTTGATCAGCCAACTCGGTTATTTCAAGTAGGAATTAACAATTGAATTTTTATATAGGGTAGATATTACTCCTATGGCTGAAGAACTGACTAGAAATCTTCAGCAGGCCGCGGATTCGATCACCGACGGCGACATTGAAGCCGCATTTAATGCTCTGGAAGCTCTCGCGGTCCCATCCACGGACGCGATGATCGCATCCACGGATACCACTAATGTTGTCGACGCGCTCAACCCCGCACTCAATTTCGTGTTGGACCCTACGGCCGTGGGTGTGTCAGCGATGGATAATCCTGGGAACGCGAGTGGCGCTGACACTCCATCCCCGGCATCCACTCCAGCTCCAATTCCACAAGTCGACAACATTGACGATCTGCCCGATGAAGAAACTCTGATGCGCGGAATGATAGATGAGATTAGCAAGATTCCCGAGAAGTTGCCGAGTGCCGCTGATATTTGGATGCGAAACTTCAGTAATGTCGGTCCGAAACCTGTCAACGTCAGTTATGCAGACATTGGAAATTCACTTCGTGGATTCAGCGACGAACCGTACGTTCCAAGACCAAGGCCGAAAAATCAATACGATGGTATCGGGAGCACGCGGACGCACGCATACACGCATGCAAATACGCACACACACTCACGCGCACGTACGTTTAACTACGTTGATGACGATGACGATGACATTGACGTAGCTGAAATTGTAGCGAATCTTACCGATAAGATTGATTCAATCCAAGATGAATGCAAATGTGCCAATCAGGTTCTCGATGAGATGATGAACAAAGTGATTGTGCTCGAAGATGAGTGTTGCGGAGGAATCAATCTTGTATCCGACGAAGTTGATAAAATCACGATGAATGGAAATCTAACTATCAGCAAACTCAGTGATCTATTTGAGACCGTCTCCTCGATGAACACAATGATGAAGGAGATGAAGGCGTCGATGGCCGAGATGAAGGCGTCAATTGACGAGATTAAGGCGCAAAAAAGTAAGTGAGGTTGAAACCAACCGGATATATACACGTGTGAATTATTTTTTCACAGCCTCTCGCATATTCAATCGAATGGTTTCAACCGCGGCACCAAACCAATTATTGTTATTGGCAAGTTCAACACGAATGCGGGCAGCTCGTGCCGGATTGTCTCCACCCATGAGATCTACGATGAGTTCGTAGAAACGTCCAATTGAATGAGTGCTATCATCGCAATCGAGCGTGTATATGATCTTTGGAATTGTCTTACTATATTTTTTGAACTGCTCGAGCAGAAAACCCTCATAGATGTCTGGATCTTCATCACCGCTAGCATAAACCTTATACCACATGGACATCGGTGATGAGTTCTTTACCAAGAACAGTCGCTGCGCCATATCAAAAATTGATTACGCGGATCAGTATAAATATCAATGTGGTGATTCAAATTTCTAATTTAACAAAGAATAACACATAATAACGCGGGAATGGATATTCCAGCTCCACGTCTGATGATGCGGGCTCTGATCACGGAAGCATGCGTCGCACATCCGAGTTGGCAGAATGTCACTGCCGATATGAAGGACGCGATACCGAGACGTATCGAGCGAAATTGTTTTGAAGTCACGATCAAATCTTGTACCAACGATGGTATCGACCGGTTGTTCACAGAAAAGAAATTCTTAGAGCGTTATTCATCAAACTGTAATCGCGTAATCTCGAATTTGGACGTGCGTTCGTTGGTAGGATCGTCTTACTTACTTGATATGATTATTGCGGGAAAAATTGATCCATATAGGGTAGCAGAACTTGAATCAAAAGACCTATGTCCGGAAGCGAGTGCCACTGAACGTGCCGAAATTAAATTACGCCAGGATCAAAAGACCGTGATGAAGGTTTCGACCAAGTATACATGCCGCAAATGCCATCGCAACGAGACTACTTTTCTCGAATATCAGGGACGAGCTTCCGATGAAGCCAGTTCATTGTCGATCAAGTGTATTCACTGCGAATACGTATGGAGGAGCTGATCAGCTAAAAAAGATTATTTTTTTCAATCGTCGCCCATGTCAACATTTCTAAATTGCTCAAGGCAATTCTCTTTCACCCGTAACATATTACGGTATTCAGTAGTCCACCGATACGCGATGTAATAATACCAGTAATAATACAAGAACCCGTGTTCGGGTTTGCAGTATATACACCTGTCCAAATTTCCACAAAGATACACCTCCCAGGGTAATCGGGTAGTGCCGCAAATATTACAATGATCAGGCCAGCCTCCCATGTACGCGTGGTAATAATAAATGACATCGACTATTCATTTTTGATAAAAAATAAACACACTTACTCGATCAAGCGGGCCATACATACCTTGCGGTTGGATAAGATTGGATGTCTCGACAAATTCGTAAACAAGAATTCATTCATGTTGTCGAATGCAATATAGTCGTTTCCAATCAAGGTGCATTTGCCCTTCTCGCCGTTCAGACACATTCTCTGATAGCCGCCCATTGCGCACTTTCGCATTTTCTTTAATTCATCGGATCCAGACGATAGTTCAATCATATCATTGATCGTCTTCGGGAACCTCGTCCTCAAAACACGATAGTATTTGAGCTCAATTGGACGATCATCCGGTCCAGTATGCATACATATCGGGCAGATTGCGATGCATGCCGTTTGAGCGGGATCCGTTGTCGATCCCGCCAGTGCATAATTTTCATCGTACAACTGACAACGACACTTTGAGCAGATATCAATCGATGATTCCATGCTGGATTCAATCAATCGAACTGGCTTAAACTCAAGCTTACCGTAATCATATGAATACACGCGTGCAGAATCGATGTCTCGCATATCATCTGAGGTAAACTCGGTCGTGCGCCAATGTTCGTTTAACTCACATAACAATGGGTGTCCATACCCGAACAACGTGATCTTCTCGTTGACGATCAAATCATAACCACGGAGGTACTTCTTCGAGAAGTCAAACACCACATCGTTGTGGTTCAGTTTGCAGATATCGTCACCATCGTAGAAGATCGAGGACGCCAAACGGCTGATCGCGTCCTCGATGTTGTCGGCACTGATAGTATCATCGAATTGATCGATCGGAATAATGAACCAAGTAAAACGACCGCGTCTCTGATCGTCGAGACTCTGCAAGAACTGTCTCTTAACGTTATTCACGCCGTCTACAGCGCGACGATTTCGCGGAGCGGCTCGCACACTGCTGTCCGCGGTGACATTCTGAGCTGATTTAATCATCACGTTCGTATTATATCCATGTTGAATCGTGTGATATTCCTTCAGATTGTTCATAGGGCGACCATCCAATCGGACGATCGTTGCCTCTTTTCCAATCACACACTCCATCAACTGGGCCTCAAATAATTTTATATCAAAACCAACAGGAACATAGATGTACCCGCATGTAGATTTGATATCATACGTGATAACCTTCTGCGCGGGATCATCATCGGCGCCGATTTTTTCGATCAGCCGCGGATATCCACGGTAGTCGGCAGCTGTTTTCGGACCAAACTCACTTCCATAGGTGGTTGGTAAGCCATCGATGAAATGGAATACCGACATCTCAATGTTGAGCATCTCGCCCGCAACGGCATCGATCGCGGTCTCGGCCTTTTTGAGGATACGCATCTTCGCTGGATAATAACCTCAGATACAAATTCAATTTTACCGCATGCGGTAAAATTGAATTAGATAAGTTATATATATGTGTGCCATGGGTAACGTACTGTCATATTCGGGCGCAACTGCTCTATCCGACGACTCCACTCGGGCGAACGATGCTACATCGGAGCGTCCGAATATAAGCCCAGATACCAAAAAGAAACGAGCATATAAACCTTTGATTGTGATTCCTCACATTGATGAAAAACCATCATTGATCCCCCTCGCTGACACCGTCGTTGAGCCAGTGATTAAGCCGAGTGTGTCGTCGATAAGAATAACAATTAAGATTGGCGGTGCTGAGACTGATATTGATTTACTTGACTTTGATACCAAGTTCCCATGTCCGATCTGCGCGGCCGTGTCGGATGTTAACATGTTAACATTGGTGACATTATCTGATCATTTGAGTCGGCACAAATATGAGAACGTATTAGCGGAAAAAACAGCCGCGCAGATGAAAATCGAAATGAAGAATCTGGAGAATATGCAAGTGCCTGCGCAAGTGCCCGCGCAAGTGCCCGCGCCAACAAAAATTCTATCAACGAACGAATACAAGGATGTCGCGGACTTGATTCCGGGTTATCGCACGCATGCTGAAGATACCGCGCATGCTGAAGATGTCGCGCGTGCAAACTTGCACAAACAACTTGAGTACGAGCCAAATGAACAGTTACAGAAATTGGCAACTGAATTACACCACAAATTTGCGGAAGATATTTCTCTTGTTGCTAAGATTGCGGCGGATGCGCCTGTACTTGACACAGCAACAGTACGTGACCTCACCGATAATGATCTTGGCGAAGTTGCAAGGATCGCAAAAGCTATGTCTTTGAACAAAGACGAATATTTACCGCTGGAAGACGATGTACGCGCTGCGATTGAAGAAGAATTGGTAATTCGCCGCTATGGTGCATTTGGCCAACGCGACGGATTCGACATGCCGCATGAGGCTAACTTTGATCGTGCATTTTACAATGATGATCAAGATCTCGCACGCGCTATAAAACAGTCTTCGGTTGAATATAGTCTTCAAAACGGAATGACCGAAGATGATGCACTCGCTCAAGCATTGCGGGAGTCCATAATGGACGCGCATGATGTACCTGTTGACTCACGTGTTACCACCGCGCCAGTTAATGACCCAATGGAGAAACTGGTGCGCTCAAACACTCCGTCGCAGTTGGATGAAATGCGGAAAAAAGTAAATGCTATTGTCTCGACAAAGCCCACTTATGTCGTTTCGCAACCGATTGTTGTAACTTCTGGCGTGCGGCGACGTGTCGAGGCAGATAACGTTAATTTTAACGATGTGAACTGTGATTAAATGTGAAGTTTAATCAAGCGCGGTTAAATACATGTCCGAATTCAACCCGGACATGTGTCTTACCCTTATCATTGTAGTTATACCCATGTTTTGACAGGTATTGTTTAATTTTTTCGATTACTTGCACACGCGCTGCTTCCCGATATTCCTCTTCTTCCTGATGATAGTCTGGAAGGAAGATATTACTTGGTACGAGCGTAAACTCGACACAATCACGCATCTCCGACTCTAGCCATTCGGTTAATCGCTTCTCAAAAATGAGATTCATCAGAGCAAATTCACTATCAAAATGTTCCCGACCGTAGATCTTATAATAGTATTTGTCTTCCCAGTCGACTTCACAATCCGACAGTGTGGGATGAGTTACTGTGTCGTTGCCATCATCAACATCGGAAAGTTCTGACTCTGACGGCACTTGGATAAACTCGTCTTCATCTTCTTCATATTCTTGCATCTTCAAAATTGAATATAGACATATATACGTATCTTTAACATATAATGGATCGTTACTATTTGACATACGAAACATTAAAGCCTCTGGATCTTCCATTGGACCGATTTCGAATCCAAGTCGTCAGCGACATACATTTAGAGATGCGCGGAGGGGCAATACCTCCGATTGGTATATCCGCAGAGGTGCTCGCATTGTGTGGAGACATCGGGTATCCAGAGCTCGCCACATATGCGGATTTTATCGGCTGGGCATCATCAAAATACATACATGTTTTCGTGATCAGTGGCAACCATGAATATTGGAGTAAGAAAACCGCTACCGAGGATATGGATAAGTTGATTAAGGAGATTTGTGGCCGCTTTCCAAATGTAACTCCGCTGATAAATTCGGTCATTACCGTTAATACAAAAACACAGTCATTCGACATATTCGGTGCGACATTTTGGACCGATACTAGTTCACAGTCTGGAATTGTCCGTTGGGGCATGAGCGACTATAAAAAAATAACTATAAGGGTCGATAGGGATGGTGTGCGAAAGCGAAAACCCATAATGCCAGCCGATACCTCGATGATGCATAGAAACACAGTCGCGAGTTTGAAAGCATTTCTCAAGACGGCGAAGAATCCAGTAATTGTACTAAGTCATCATTTGCCGAGTAAAAAATGCTCTCGGCAGGACGACGAGATGACGATCGCATATGCGAGTAATCTTGACGAGTTATTAGAACCACCGATCATTCTATGGGCACATGGACATTCACATCAAAGTGAGGAGATAAAGATTGGTGAAGTAACCGTTGTAAGCAATCAAATGGGATACATAGATCAAACTACCACTGAGACTGATTACCGCGAATTCATGTTTGTAGACGTGACTCAACTGTTACTTGATCGCGGCTCAGTATCGGTCGAGCAATTGCAAGAGTTGTGAATTTGCACAAACGCTCACGCGCACACACAAACGCTCACGCGCACGCACAAACGCTCACGCGCACACGATCACACAATTACAAAATCATCCAAGTGTTTTTTTGTATCGGTGAGCATTTTTCCCACGGCATCAGGTGTCTTACACACATAGTCATCGCGAATCACGACTTTAACTGGTTCGCTGTAATCTTCGATTACAACCAATGATACTGGGCGACCAGTTGATGCATTGTAGATATTTAATCCAATGTAGGCACTTGTAGATAATAGAAGCATATGGGCTGGATGCCAATCACTAAGATAGCCAAGCAAAAACCATCCAAATAATGATCGGTATTTGACAATCGCAAGTATCAACAAGCGGGTATAAATGTTAGTTGATCCAAGTGCGAGTATCAATGGATACATCACAAGTTCAAAATTTAGCTCATTATATTGATGGATTCTCCATGTATGGATGCGCAAATTTTCCACAATACGACGGAATAACCAGATGGTGCCTGATCCATATAAACACTCTCCTAATTCTGACACCGCGCAAATAAGTAGAGTATCTGGATATGCGTATGAAAGCACGCCACCGACCACACGTGCTATTGCACCGGGTACGGTAGGTCGACGAATCAATAACATCGACAGAGGAAATAACACCAGTGGCTGATTGAAGAGTGCGATAATACTGTATAAAGCGAAGAATCTAGCTAACGATGCATCATAATATGTAATATATTTTGCTATAGTCTCAGATAGATCGCTAGGCGCGCCCCCGTACAGATACAGCACATCTTTTAATATCAAAGGATTACACAATTGGTTCCATTTTCGATCATGTACGATAATACGTATTCGCGCGGTCGCATCCTCGGCGATGACCGGATCGGCAGTGACGGGCTTTATCATATATCCACGTTTATATAGTTGTGAGATTATCCATCCGTACGCAGGCCTTCCTCCTTCCATATATTTTATTAAAGCGGCGATCAATATCGATTTAATAAATGCAATCATTTCATCGTATCCACTTTCCATTAATAACTGCACTTCACTGCGGCTTATCTTTGGATCCGTACCAATTATAGACTTGCAGACCGAGTTCAATATCCATGCGGCGATACCACTCACTGAAGTCATAAATAAACCAACAATTGGTCGCATTATGCATGTGTAGATATATATAAATTCCTGCTGTGCAAGCGTAATATTTAGAATTTGGGGTATTGTCAAACACATGCATAACCAATATAATTCATCGGACATTCCCCATAGCAATGCGGTTAAATATAAATGCATTAACCACATACAGAAATAATGCACATAACGGTGCATTATTGGTATATTATGTGGATGCGACGTCGGTATAAACATATCAACACTAGAAAATAATGAGTCTATGGTTATAGCATTGAGTAATATTGTGGCGTTGCCGCGGCGCCATATAACTACCCCAATGACAAACGCCACGCGTAATATGTCAATTATATGCCTGCACCAATGACATGTCCCACGCATATGGCCCTACTTCCACGACCGATTCTACATCACGTAATATTATAAAAATATATATATCATATTATATGAGCCGATATGAGTCTGGTAAAGCGCAAAGTAGAAGCTAATCAAATATTCAATTGCCGAGACCTCAAACCTTTCATCGATAGCATCGCCCAGGTGATGCCGTTTAAGGGAGTTAGTGGGAGTCGTTTTTATAACTGTGAATATGACGGTATTCAATTTCTGACCAAGATGTGTTTTTATCACAAATCGGCGCCCGAAACCTACAACCGGACCTCCAACAAGACAGTACCTAGCGTTGATGCTGAAATTCAGATACTACGTAAATTTCGTGATAAAATTACAAATAAAGGCGTGTCGCCGTGTATTCTTGAGTTAATATATGATAAAATATGCACTGGAGTGTCTCGTTTCATACCAAGGCGTCCAGTATGCGACGACTTACAAATGTCGGAATATAAAGATACTCCGGCCAACGACGTAAACAGAATGATGTGTTCGTTCAAGGATCTGATTGACAATGGTCTTGCACATGATAAATGTGCGTTTCTAGTACTGGAGAGGTGCGATATGAGTCTCGATGAGTACCTCAAGCGCAGTCTAGGGTCTGCAATCAGCGTTGCCGTTTTTAAATCACTGTTGTTTCAAATAGTATACACGATGTATGCGATTTCTCGAATTTACCCAAAATTTCGCCATTACGACCTTCACACGGAAAACATTATGTTGAAGTTTGATACATCATATAAATTTAAAGCGAATGATCTGAAATACCTTGTATTTCATGTGCGTAACGGAAAAACCACTGTCACATACACGATCCCGTATTTTGGCATCATTGTAAAGTTGATAGATTTTGGATTCTCGATGTTGCCAGAAGAAGGTATATTATCAGCGGGCATCGATGATAAGAAGTTTATGTATCATCGGGCCGATAACGATCTTCTGTTATTGTTTCATTGGATCAATTATACTGTCATGCAATCGGGTTCAGATAAAAATGGATCAATTGTGCGACTACTTAATGCCCTTGAACCAAACCAAGCATACATAACTTATTATGCCGAGGGTATACGTCGAATCGCCGACAAGATCCCAACATACAAAGATATGATAAATAATAAAGTTTGGAACGAGTATATCAGGGGTACGGCGACGCGTATGCAGGTGTATGGTGAATACACTCTTGAATGAGATAACTCGAATATCCGCTGAAAATAGAACATGAATTGCGATAATTAACTATCGTAGATATCGTGGCAAATTTATTTTTTATGTGAGCTAATGTATACTGATACAGATGTCGCAACGTGTATCTCCTAGCAATGTGTTATTCGTCATCGACGATATCCAAAAGCAGACATATGGCGGGTTCAACTCGGAACTAACATCGACGACTTATAAAATGATCGGTCGTAATACCCGCGATGTGTTCACTAATAAAACTCTAACCGACCCTAGCAACGTCATAGCGGCAACTGGACTGTCGTCGGGCGGCGGCATCGTAAATATCACAGGATCTGCCACAAATGGTAGAGTGCTTGAAGCAACTTCGGCTACGACCGCCGAATGGAAGCGAGTAAATTTCCCGGTAATCACGTATATTTACAGACCCGGTTACGCGGGCACCGATCCATACATTTATGATTCATGGGCAGATATGTGCGCGGATATTGATAACGATAGTTGTAGTGTTATTATGTTTGATAATACTCTTTTGCCATTCGGCGATCCTTGCATTATTCCCGCTGGAAATTGGGACATGACAAATGTTAAATGGATGACCGGCAGCGCCGGATTGAGACAGTCTGGCGGATCTCTATATCAATTGCTTGTTCAGATCGAAGACGGCGCAACTCTGAATGGATTAGTTTACATTGATGGGCCAATACTCATTAATTTTACTGGAACCACACAGCCGGCTATTGTCCTGAATAATAGCATCAACGCGTTATTTCGATTAAATCTTGGTGTTAATATTATATGTACTGGCACACAGCCGTTTATCGATCTCACCGATGGTAATATTATTGTAAATTTGTTTGTCGGTACTCGAGTGGGTATTGAACCAACGTCACCGACTCCTGTGTTTAGAAATTCAGGAAGTGGAACCATGATTGTATCGATGTATGGAATGCAACTGATATCTGATAATGTTTTCGGCGGCTCGGGTATTATCAACATAATTAACTTTACTCCGACCGGACAGATTTCTATACCGATCAATCAGCCGGCGGCGACCCAGCTAAGTTTACAATACGGTTATATTTGCTCGAGTACTTATACACGTGCGGCTGCGCCCACGGTGAACGACGACTCGGTTGCCGGATATAAGGTGGGCGATATTTGGATTGATTCGTCGAGCGGTAATAATATTAATATGTGCGTCTTAGCAGATCCCGGAGCAGCCGTTTGGAAGTTGTTCACAACCACGTAATGACCATGTGTATGTTATGTATCTGCTTATGTATTTTATGTATTTTATGTATTTAGATATATCGTGCGTTATTATAATACGCGATGAAAGAGCTCGTATTGGTGATATTGTTGGTAGCGTTGGTTTTATTATTTGTATACAGTTATGGCGGTCCTGCGACGTCGCATCTGAGAAAGCTCGATATCGACGGTAAAAAGCCCCATCACACGCACGTGACAAAAAATGACACCGTTGAAATTGTCGAACAGGTGTTCACAGCGCCGTCACCCACGCGCGAACCTGGATTGCTTAAACCGATAATTGTACTCGGGCCAAAATCAACAAAAAATCAAAACCATGTGCGTTTTGCAGATCGCAGACATGAGCGTATATTTGACGCGACCGGACAAATAATCAAGGAAATTAAGGTTAAGATGGGTAAACGATAGACCGACGACCCGTTATTTTTTCTCTTATTGGGTTGGTGAAGGTGTTGGTGAAGGTGTTGGTGAAGGTGTTGGTGAAGGTGTTGGTGAAGGCGTTGGTGTTGATGCTGTGACCGCGCTCGTGGCCGCGCGACCGCCTCCCATCATAAGATACAATCCTCCGGCGACTGCGACGACAATAACCACGATAACGAGAGCGATGACCATCGCAATGTTGCTAAATAGATCCGAGATAAAATCTAAAGGATTCGAGGTCTTCGCGCTTGCGTCCTGATCAATCTTATTTTCAATCATGTTGAAAATACCAGTGCGGTCTACTTCAGTGAGAGTGGCTGCAGCGAATAATTTGTCACCTTGCGTCAATGCCACCTGCTCATATCCGATAATGCCCGAGTTATTGAATGTTGCAGACTGTTTCTGCTTGATTAAGTTATAGCTGCGCTGAATATTGCTCATTGTAATGTTATTTTTGATAATATTAGACAAATTTGCACTAGCTTTAGCCGTTGACGCTCCAAACGCCGATAAAATCGCAACACCATCCGCGGTTGATTTTTGCGCGATAGCATTGATAATCGCATTCTGTAAGTTCATCTGCCTATTTACATCAGAAAAACACTGTGATGTAACTTCCGATTGCTGATCCATCGTGTATGATCCCCATAGACGCAAACCAGAATTGTTTACGGTGAGCGACTGAGATTGATCAGAACTCGTGAGGCAATCGTTAACTGTAGATACCGCGATGTCATTTATTTGTTGTGAGATCTCATTAATAGCAGCTCGAGATTGACTACCGCCCATCGTGTGTAATATAATACCGGGGATATTTTTTATATATATTTATTCAGTGAGTCAAGATACCCACGCGTGTACGCGTAGTAGACCGCGGTAATTAATCCCACGATAACAAATATTATAAACAGGAAGAGTAGTAACTGCGGGGCGATGCTTGCATCAGCATCGAGCTGCTGTTGAACAGCATTAATACGCTCTTGCGTCGGTGCGTTCGGTTGCCCATTTCCACAATTTTGATTGATTACAAAACCTCCGCCAAGACTAACTCCAGAGTTTATCGCGGTTGCTTGAATAGTACAGTCGGTAATATCAGGGCATTTAATTGACTTCATATTTTGCGTCTGATAACCAGTCATAATACAATCGCGATCCATACAAACGGGGTTAATTTGAGTACCAGTCAAACGCGATTGTAAACACGTGCAATAGGGATCAGACGTATGTGTGGCGCACCAGGTTGTTACCGCGGAATCACACAACCCATTCTGCAAGCGACACCAATCCTTGCAACGCGGATCATCGAGATGAGTCGAACAATATGCGAGTTTTTGTTGGAGAGCAGCGGCCGGTTGGATATTAGCCCAGTTTGTGCATATCTTATCGGATAGAATACGATCTCCAACCGAGCAATATGTCGCATGTGCGGGATTGCAGATGGGATTAGACACATTCCAATTGGGATCACATGTGCGTTTGGGGTTGCCAGCATCCAACCCGAGACAGCATGCTGTTTGATCAGCCGTGTAACTGATCTTTTTACATTTAGCATGCGTGCCGACGGTGCATGCGTTACCCAATAGACCAAAGTCTACACAATTAAAACTGCAATCTCCGCAAGTTCCTTCGCCAGCATACGTCCATTCGGGGCCAAATTCACCCGTGCAACTTGCCAGCGCTTGAACTGCGGGCCCGCATGCGCCGCATGCTTTAGTATACTTGATGTCGCCTACCTTATACGACATTGTATCATATATACACGTGCATAAATAAATTTACAACAATTGATACACCAAGTACATAATAATAAAAATTCATATAAATATAAAATGTAGCTATTTGTATACGGTCGATGGAACCGAAAGATAACATTGCTCACGTTGACGATATCGATCCTGCAGTAACGCCTGCGGGAGATACTTCGAATGATTCTGATGCTCTCGTGGAGAAGTTTGATCAGGTACAAGCGTTGCTTATGAATCAGCGCGCTGTTTTGGACGGAGTCGGAAGCGCACAGGGCGTAGCTAATAAAATCGAAGCCTTGCGGTTGTACGCGGTTCAATTACAACGACAGAATGAGACGATGTATGATCTTCTTGTTGAGATGAACAATTTCTTTGGTAAACCTATGTGAATGGGCGTTGATGGTACACACATACACGCGCACATGCATACACAAACACACACGCACAAACACACATGCATGTTTTTTGCACGTGGTTATATTTTTTTCCCATATATATACGATGGCTGACAATAGCGAGATCATTGGACTATTGGACGAATTTGCCCAGATTGCCGATATCATGGGCGAAACGTATCGGACAAATGCATACAATACCGCGGTTCAAAGTATAAAAAAACTAAGTTGGAAAATTAAGGAAAATCCACAACGTGTTATCCAGGAAAAAATCCCTGGAGTCGGAATTGGAATAAGGAACCGACTACTAGAATATATTCGTACGGGCACAATTGCAGACTTGGAAAAGCTTCGCAAGAACAAAAAGGTAGTTGCGGCTAGCGCGTTTAGTAAAATAGCGGGCGTTGGACCAGCAACGGTGCGCAATTGGTTATCGATGCGCATATATGATATGGGTCAATTGCGCCGCAAAATAGGCAATGGAACTATAGTATTAACAAAAATGCAGCAGTATGGATTAAAATACTATGATGATCTTAACACACGCATACCGCGCGATGAGGTTGAGGAAATAGGTTCGCGCGTGCGACGACTTGTCATATCACTAATGCCGGACATACAGATGACAATCGCGGGTTCGTATCGTAGAGGCGCATCTACAAGCGGTGATATTGATATTATAGCCACTAGTACTGAATATGAAGAAACTTTGCTTAAAAATGTATCGCTTGAACTGGAAAACGATCCCGATTTTGTTGCAGTGATGAGTAGTGGCTCTGAACGATTAACATTTCTATATAAGTATGGAATGGTACGCCAAGTTGATATACTATATTTGCCAAAGAGCGAGTTCTATCCCGGTGTATTATACTTTACCGGAGACTGGAGTTTTAATGAAGAAATGCGCCGATATGCCAGAAAAAAAGGATATCGTCTAAATCAACGCGGACTATATCAACTAAAACCACCGAAGTTAATTAAGGTAAATAGTGAGAAAGAAATCTTTGACATTTTGGGGCTCTCGTATGTAGAACCTCCGGCTCGTATGAGCGGTGCGATCAAGGAAAGGTAATCATACCAATCCGATCGCGCTGGTGATCGTTGTCGGAACGCAAAAAAACCAATGAAATACAACAGACAATAACATCAGCACGCCAAATGATTTTACTATACTGTACCCGCGTAATTTCGCAACTAGCACGGCCGCAATGACTGTAAGGAAAAGGTCTACCGCAGCAAGACCGGCAAACCGATAGCTATGTACACCCGTTCCAGGTATGCCAGCGGCATCTTTGTATTGACAGAAATTCATCTAGATACTTTAGCATACTTTATTTACTCGAATTTTAATCATATAATGGACACAAAAATCATATTAAACACAACGTCACATATATACATACCGGTGCCAGTTACCTGTTAAGATAACTTCAGCAATGTCATATACCGAGAATGGAGCACCTAGCTTTTCGACGACAGGATCGGCCGTCTTGAATTTCTTCTTCAAGACCGTCCGAAATACGCCAGATGATAACCTATCTGAGCTACTGAGTGCAGCATGGAACGAAAATCCCTCACTCACTCTCAAGGCTATCTTCCATCTTCGCGACTGTCGTGGCGGTAAAGGTGAACGAAAGCAGTTTCGCAACTGCATCAGTTGGCTGATTTCTTCTGGTAATGCCAAGCATGTCCGGAACAATCTGTCAAATATCCCATTCTTTGGAACCTTCAAAGACCTACTCGTGGCTACCGCAGACACCGTCTGTGAGAGCGATGCTCTAAAGGTCTTTGCGACAACCCTCGCCGACGATATCGATAACGTGAACGCAAACGCGAACACGGGTACCTTCGCACCCACTACTCTCGCAGGTAAGTGGGCACCTACCGAGGGAGGTTCTCTAGACAAGAAGTACAAATTTACGAGGAAACTCGTGAATCTTCTTCGCGGTACATGTGCACCATCAACAATCAACGTTCGCAATCTCGCCGACTATCGAAAGATGTGCAGCAAGTTGCGAACGCATATTGATGTAGTTGAGAAGCGCATGTGCGCTGGCGACTGGACCGGTATCAATTTTGAGCGAGTTCCAAGCGTCGCATTGAAGAATTATCGCGTGTGCTTTGCCAAGCACACCGATAAGTATGCGGCATATCTCGCGCGTGTCAAGGAGGGAACTGCCAAGATCAATGCGAAGGTTTTCCCACATGATCTTGTGTCACACTATATCTCTGGCGGAGGTTACGATGAGACGATCGAGCTCCAATGGAAGAAAATTGTGGCTGACGCGCGCAAGTTGAACTTGACTGGCTTTCCTCTCGTGGATGTGTCTAGCTCAATGAACGGACAACCGATGATCGTTGCTATCGCGCTTGGATTGCTATTGTGCGAATGTACGGCCGCAACCAGCGTCGGTCAAGTAATGACCTTCGAGACTTCTCCCAATATCGTCAACTTGGATCTAACTGAGACTCTTCAGCAGAAGGTTCATAAGATCAAGTCGATGTCATGGGGAGGTTCTACTAACATCGAGGCCGCGTTCACGCGTTTGCTTGATAACGCGATCGCAGGGAACCAAATGCCAAAGACCTTGTATATCTTCTCGGACATGCAATTTGATCAGGCGACAAACAATTGTACTAACCTGAGCATGATCGAGTCCAAGTACAAGGATGCAGGCTTCACTCGACCCAATATCGTCTTTTGGAATCTTCGCGGTAACACGGTCGATTTTCCAGCTACCGAGCACATTTCGAAGTGTGCATGCGTGAGCGGATTCTCGCAGGCATTGCTGGAATTGTTTATTCGAGGCGACGTTCTCAGTCCGTACGCGATTATGCTTAGCGCATTGACAGTGCCTAGGTACGATTGTGTAATCTATACGGATGGTGATGGCGGAGTTGCGGATGATCCAAACAATGCTACAAATGAACCCGTGACTGTTCAAAAAGACGATTCGGTTGATTCTGAATCATCCCGATCCGACTGGGATGATTAGATCGGTGTAAACATACCGAGTGTAGGTTGTATAATCTACACGCAGCGAACTACAAATGGTAAATCAAAGTAGTGTAATGGGGCAACGAAAGGAAATGGTTCTCTGACAAGCGAACTTGCAGCATTAAAATTTGTTAATTGTTTAGCGCGCGTACAGCAATATCCGTTGGGACTTGATAAATCGTCAAGCGCGTGCAGAGGGAAGGCACATACGTCACAAAGAATGTTCACAGCAAATATAACTATCGAACTATTTGATCCGGTGTACAATGCATTCTGGCGTGTCGTATATGCGTTTATGCTACAAGTCATGATGTAGTGTAATTGTGTAGGTTATTTGTGTAGGTTATTTGTGTAGGTTATTTGTGTAGGTTATTTGTGTAGGCAAGTGCATAGTGTAACTGTGTAAAGTACGTGTGTAAATATTTTGATTTTCAAAAAAACAAGAACCGCATCCAGTCGGGGATGCACGCAGCAACTTAAAAATTATAATAATCGCCTCTTATAATCTGTATCTGGTAGCAGGTTATGGTATCACGGCAGCATCCATGCGTTAGATGCTACAGTGATATCGGGCAAAATCAGACGAAGTATGTGTACAGCAAAATAAATAAAAAAGGTTTTTAATTATGGGAGCAATCCCTACATACTGTGGAACAGCCGCGGGTAACACCGTTGTTGTTTTTTGTTTGTTTTTTGTTATAAAATTGAATGTGTATATAAAATAAATATTGCATTTACGGTCCGCCATGAGTGCTCAGCAAAAAGAGTTGTTTGCGCTATTGTGCGAATATACCACAAACACAGTTGTTGACTTTGTATCGATCAGTTACAAAAAATATGGTCTTGAAGTCACAGCCAGTGGTGATTTTGTGTCGCGTATGCTTCCGTTCATCAACGAATACTTTAATCAGTGTGCCATCTGGGTATATTCACGTGAAGATGAATATATCAATAAGAAGTTTGATGAAATGGTTGCGATCATCAAATATGATCCAATCGATATGTTAGACTACGTTGTATTGATGTCGATGGCAGCTCTCAATGAACTTGATATCAAAGACGTAGTGACAAAAGATTATGAGTTAACGATTGCAGCAGTGCGTGTACATGTACAATCGCTCGTAAAACGAGTTGATAAATCGCATGAACTGACAGGATGCAATCACGTCCACGTGAGGAGTGACGAACCGAAATACGATCTGGTAATGCAGAAATATATCGACTACAAAGGTGAGCCTGTGAAACTGAACACGCTGTGAAACTAAACACCGCTGATAGTTTTACAGATTATTATTTTTCGGTTGTCAAAATTACGCTTGAACGATTCACGGATGCGTAGTAAGCTCCGAAACGAATCATTAGTAAGCAGTGGCACTTTTCTCACCGCGTTTGCAGTTTCGAGTGCCTTTATGATCTGGTCGTATGTCCATCCTTGTTCGATAAGGTAGAATCCGATTTGGGTCGCCGATCGATTAATTCCTGCGGCACAATGGATTAGCACATTTCGTCCTTCCACTCGCGCTTGTTCGATCGCAGCGACTCCCAATGCAAACTTGGCCGCGTAATTTTCGATGGTTTCCGGTGTCACATTCTCATCGTTCATGTCAATGTTCACAACGGGTCGATTACTGACATACCGGCTACATGATAAGTTGATTACCGCCGTAATATTGTGTTTGTCTAACCAGTAGTTGCTGGTAGCGGTCGCGAGTGAACCGATGTATATTCCATCTGTAACTTTAGCACCCGGGTCCATGTAGATATATTCACTAATGCCGGGTATTAAATTTCGTATACCTAATTTATTAAGTGCTATAAATGTGTAATACGAAATAGCGTTCATATCATATTAACATCGACTATAATTTTTTATATTAATATGCGGGCGCCCACTTGTATATATGTTCTGTAAAATTGAATTTGTCTTAATGTATTTATTGCGTACAATGCAAAACGAATTTGTAACTGCTTTAGTGGCTCGTTCCAAACATATCTATCGCGATTTTATCCCGGTAGACTCGGATGTGGGAAGTTTAAGAAATTATGTTCGCGGTGGACGTGGTCGTGCTGAGATAATGTTCGTGGGGAAGCTCCCAAATGGCGAAGATGCCCAGTATTACGCGTCCAGTTTTAGTACGCGTGGTTATGCACGATACACTAGACGCGTTGATTTGTGGGATGACTTTGTAACAAGAATTCTCTATCAGATTCGTGACCCCAAAAATACACATGTGTTCATTTGTCGATTGAAGAAGAATGCAGATATCAACAGAACTCCCTGTCCGTTTACCGAGATCGAACACACCGACCCGATCGTGAGCGCACTCGAGCATTATCATTCGGATTCGATAACTAAGTGGATCGACGAGTTCAAGTATGTCGACTTTGGCGTAGGAGCTGATCCGGTGGGAATGAATGCAAACGATGACAAACACAATGATGCGAACGATAACAAAAACAACCGCGATACCGACGACGATAATGAAGACGACGGTCACGAAGACAATAACAATCACGGCCTCGTCGAACCGGAATTGATTGAGGAGCCATACGAACAGGAAGTTGCGATTGAAGACTGGACCTCCGAGGATGAATAGATAACAAGAATGCAACTTCTTTTTTTATGTTAAACCATATCTGGTCAAATAATATACGCGGCAATGAACGTAGATGATCTAAAGCGTTTTAGCGAAGAATTTAACGCGACAATGCGGCTGGAAGACATCGACCATACCAAGTTGATATGTTGGAATCTGGATGATTTTGATATGCCGATGCTCCGGCGCATGTGGAATCATTTTCGCATGCATAATGATCTCGCGGCTGAGAAATACGGCGAGATCATGCGCCCCAAACTGACATCCGATGAGGAAAATTGGTACAACGAATGGAAACTCGATGAGATATTTACTGATTTTATCAAACTCGACAATGGAAAGTCTTTATTCTTGTGTTTTTGCATGGAAGATGGTACTGAATATATTATCAAAAAGTGCCTAGATACTGAACAGTTGTTAAACCCGGATGGAGTTCCTAGTAAGTTTATTATTATTGTTGATGAAACTTACAAAAAGGCGGCAAGGCCTCGTAATATAATAACCGCGAAAGCACATGGGTATAGTGGTCAATTTATTCTGACATGTGTCCATGTGCAAGCAGATGCATCAACACCCAATGACACACCCGCGGACGTACCCGCGGACATACCCAAGTACGTACACACGGATACACCCGCGAACACGTAATTATATTGAAACAATATCAAAACGCAATTGTTTATTTTTGATTTATAGATTAGTCTCCGCTTATTATATTCGGAACGTCTATATGGCAGAATCTTCTATTTTTGCAGATCTACGACGTTATGCCGGGATTATTAAAGCGACGCGTCTTGACGATGTGGCTCCCGCACATCCGGTCGTAGATGAGCCTGCGCTCGCGGCAGTGCGCGCGGACATACACCTAGACACAAATACGCGCCCAGACACACATGCGCGCCCAGACACACACACACACATGGAACATGCGAAACCTACAAACCCGGCAAAACCAAACCTAACTATTGATGAAATTGCGCAACTGCTTAAAACAGTTACTCCGTTGAAAAATGAACAAGGGTTTATACACGATGATACTAAAATTGCCGCAAAGTGCTCTCGTGGTCACATACATAAGTATTTTCTGTCGGACATTGTGCGTGGTGACGAAATTAATTGCACCACGTGCACCGGCGGCACTAAGTTTACTAAGATGGTGCATCAGGTACTTGAGACCGTTTTTGAAACGCCATTTATCATTACAGATGAACCTAAAGATACCTCTCCGACAATTTGTGAATTCGTTAATCCTATTCTCAAACTGAGTGTATCATGCAGTCGCAAACCCGCGAATGATAACTCGGAGCAGATCGGTGATTATACACTTGTACGTCTTCATCCTACGACGAGCGCCAAGAAAGTCCGAGATGCACTTGGAGAATTCTTGGTTAACTTTCCCATGGCCGACAATATCCGCGCAAAAATCCAGATCGTGAAACCTGTCAAAAAGGCTCCGGCGAAAAAGGAGCCTCTGCCGATTACGCCAGATCTTGCCGAGGTAGTCGGAGTAGTGCCAAACCACTCGAATGACCCCGCTCTATGTATCGAAAACTGTTAAGATGCCACACGTTCACACACACGCACACGCATGCGCAATTTAATATTATATTTTTTTCTATCCCGTGTATTATATTCCGATGAAACGTGCTCTCCTTATTGGAATTAACTACTTTGGTTCAAATGCACAGCTAGAAGGGTGTGTCCTTGACGTCGCGTCGATGAAAGAGTATCTGAGTGGCCGTGGCTATACTGAGTTTACTGTACTCGTGGATGCCAAGGATGACCCCAAACATGCAAATCCAGACTCACCTACTCGTGAGCATATTATCGCGGCCATGAAGACATTCATCGGTTCGGCGAAACGCGGTGATTCTCTCTACGTTCACTATTCGGGCCACGGTGCTCAGTTGGATGATCGCAATGGGGATGAAAATGACAATCAGGATGAGTGCATCTGCCCGGTCGATTACGATTTATCGCTGCCGGACAGCGGTTTCATTCGCGATGATATGCTGAATGATCTTCTCGTGAAGGCGTTGCCTGCCGGCGTTAAACTGCGTGTCACCTTTGATTCATGCCATTCAGGTTCCGCAATTGATCTCCCGTGCCATTGGGATACTACCTCCGAGTTGATTACCGAGAATAAGTCTGCGGTGGAGCGGGATGTGGTTTTCATTAGCGGTTGCCGTGATAACCAATTTTCGGCCGACTCGGAATTCAACGGCCGACCCAGTGGCGCACTTACGTGGGCGTTATTGAAATCGTTGAATGAGATCCTCAAATCCGGCAAGTTTGTGAATACCTACCGCTGGAAGGATCTTGTTCAAATGATGAGACTGAAACTCCGCCGCGGCGGTTACGATCAGGTACCCCAGCTCGACATGGCTCGTCGCGAACAATTGAGCGGTATTGTTGATCTAGTTTAGTAAGTGCGCGTGTTAAAAAATTGAATCGAACTCGGGTTTATATGTTACCATGGCGACTTACGGACCGGCACTCCCGCCGATGCCGGCGGTGTTTGTGAATGATCGGCTCAGTATGTTTGGGATCGACAAGATCTATCGTGCATTTGCCAAGTGTAAAACGGTCGTGTCTGTGGGCTCAGGCACTGGCAAATATGAGGCCGCGTTGTTATCATTGGGATTGATGGATCGCGTGTATTGTGTAGACCCTTCTCCTCGCTCGTTTGATAACGGCAAGGTCATACAGAATGACTACAAGTATGTACGTGATTTGATCAAGGACAAGCCGGAACTGGTGGGTACTTGTACTCTGTTACTATTCTGGCCAGAACCGGAAAATTGCAAATGGGATATCGAGGCAATTGGACTACTTAAACCAACTTCGATAATATCGATGTATGAGGCATCGGGCAGTGCGGGTGGAATTGATTTCCATCGATTTATGGCCGCGAGCGGACATCCAAACACTCTCCAATATCACTCGCACATCAAACGCGGCAATGTTCAAAGTGATTACCGTGGAACCGCATACGTCTGGACCGAGTTATTCGGCCCGTACAACTTTCAGTCGCTGGTGTTATCGGTGCTTGAACGCAATGGCGTTGCTGGTCAGGTTACCGAACTCAACCCGGGATCGCCCAAGGGGATTGAGAGAACACGCGCATTGTGGGCCGGATACAAGATGTTCGGCGACACTACAACCTGGGAGCAGTTTATGAGCGAACGTGCGAAGGTGGGTCTGACCGAAGATTACGGATATTAAACATTTGATTTTTTGTTTATTATGTGTAGATCGTGTATCGTGTAAGTGCAGTCGCGAACACGTGACCTATGAAATCGTCACTACGCAAATGGAAAAAAATCACAGGTCGCGATGCGACTGTGGCCCCCGAGAACAAAAAGATGGTAAATACCGTCACTGAACTACGTCGATGGATGCTGCGCGAGTGTGATCGAGCGGATTATCTCGATTGGATGCCATACAAGACCGTCGTAACCGATGTCGTACGTACATATTACGTCAACACCAATGCGAAAAGCGCCGTTTATACTCATCAGTTGGTGATGAGGGTATATGGGCGAATGATCTATATCGAGGAATGGGATCACGATCGAATGATTTCAAGTGTGCCCGCGGTCGTTGAGAAAATGCCATCCACTGATAAACCAGAAACCGGCGAAAAGGTTCAGCTGAGTCTATATTTGTCCGAATTTGACAAACCGGTCATATCCCCCGCAGCCATGGCCACTCCAACTGACAAAAAATAAAATATCCGATGATTGTTTTTTTTACATTTGTGTTTTTGCATTTAAATTTGTGTTTTTACATTTGTGTTTGTGTTTATGTTTTTTTGCGTCTTCGCATTTGCACACGTGTGCGCGTGTTTACGCACGCACGTACAAACCCTTGGTGGCATCGGAAGTCCAAGTACCCCACTGAGACGAAGGGGCAATGGTGCTCTTCATCCAGCCGTTGGTGTTAAAACCCTTGCAATCCGAACGAGCATCGCACCAAGCCTTGAGACCCGCGACGTTATTGGCAAGATTGGCGACCTGCTGAATATCGCCACCACCAGAGTCCTTACCCTGGTAGAAGGTGTAGGTGGGAGCGCTGGGAGCCGGGGGAGTGACCGTAATGGTAGTGGCACCCGCAGGCGCAGCAGCGACAGCAGTGGACGCGGCAGCGCCGGCAGCAGCGGCAGAACCGTTCCTTCCAGAGAACTGGTAGATGACGACGACAACAACGACAAGCGCAATGGCAAGTCCAGCAAGAATAAGAGGACCCATGATAGAATAGCCTAAATAGTTGACTGATATATATACGAAATAAAAAAAATAATAAAGATAAATATTAATCGGGATTTTTGAATCGATGGAATTCCTGAAGATCCAGCCTAAAACGGCTATTCGGATCAATACAGTTCCTCTTTTCATGAACCAGTGCAATCGCATCTTCGTAACTCATTCCAGTATGAATCAACCATCCGATGACAATTGATGGGCTACGGGATATTCCCATCCTACAATGAACAAATACTCGTTTCTTTTCGCGAACTACGCGGTCAATAATCTCATTGCATGCGTTCACCACGGGTATGATTTTTGCCCATTTACTATCTTCGAGATAGAATGTAGTTTCCGGGATTTTGATTTCTGGATGATCCGGGTAAGGGTCCGTGATGCTAATAACTTCATCGATACCCATTTCCTCCAGATGTAGACGTCCTTTTTCCGAACCCAGATAAATATGTTCTGTTATCTTTGAAAATCTAGGTGGTGCGGCCTTCGCATACATGTTATCATAATGCGAATACATAGAAGGTATTTTTCTCGCTCGATGTTTTCAATTTTATAGCGTTATATTACTCCAATCGCTGTCTTAACAAGATTTCGATTCTCGATTAAGTTATTATATACCCGTTCTTCTTCGATTTCGGCAACATCGGCGTCTATCCGATTCATCTTGATCTGTGCCGGAATTTGTCGTGTGAATTCGTTTAACATGTCCGCGGTAATAAGTTCGGACGTTATTTCATACGCGCGATTGCGCAGTTCTTTTGTTACTGTGTCGACGGGGACGACTTTCCAAGTGGCGCCATCATATGCAAGAGTTTCACCGGTACTCTTGTTTACCAGATAGGTAGATAAGTTTTCGCGATGGTCCGCATTAAACCAGATCAATGGAACAATTTCCATTGCAGTTTGCACCAACCTGCGCTGGAATATTTTCTTGAACGTGTCATTTTCAAGCAGAAACTTATAGTTGGGCGTCAGATAATTATTTATCGTGATGTTATTTGTGGTGTTGTTTGTGATGTTGACGATAGGTGGTGTGGGAACGATTATCTTCTTCTCTAGTTCATCCATTCGAGCCTCCTGTTTCGCGATTGTTTCTTTTTGTCGTTCTTGCTCCTCTCGTTGACGATCGATAGTCTCTTTTAAGATGCGGATTTCCTGTTCATAGCGAACCTTGTCAGCGAGGATATTCATCCCACCGTTTTTGATCTTGCAATTGTTCAGGTGTTTTGTGAGATTAGATTTTTTAGAGAAAATTTTATTGCAGTATATACACCTATTAGGGTTGGCGACATGTTCCGGCGCGACTTCACGAATTAAACAAGGAGTCTTCCGATTCTTATGATCTAATAGATTAGCATGAGTTCGAAATATTTTACCACAGTTAAAGCATTTTTTGTTGTTTGCTTGTTCTATCGCATTTTCCTCCATCGTTGTCTAATTTGGAGCTTTTTGGAGCAAGTGATGTATAAAATGGAGCTGACGATATAATAACTATACATAATAATATTTAATATATATAAATTGTCGTTGTATCTATTGACTAATATGGAGCCGTATATTTTTATACGGAACAGTACATATATAGGCTATTTATACTAAAATGTTGATTTAACAATAGGTGCCCATATGATGTCTATTTTGGAGCGGAGCTTCGTCATTTTAACCAGAGCGAGAAAAAAAGTAACCCGGGGTGCAGCCCCAACAGAAATTTCCAGCCATCGGTCAAAAAAATATTTACACCCGGTTGACACGTATATAAAAAATTGAAAGCGAGTCGTATTAAATGCTCACAAGATGAAACGTTCGCACGATCTCATGTCGGCGGAGTCCGAGGGCTCAGTCTCCTTGACCCTGCAACTACCCCAGATACCCCAACCAACCACCCGGCCCGAGTTTGTATATCATATATCTGATCTTCCGGATGAAATGATCCGTGTGATTATCGGATTTGTCCCCGACCGGACTCGCATTGCTCGCGTGTGCAAAAAATGGCTATATCATGCGGAATCATTTCTGTATGAACTTGGACATCCCAGTCTAATTGAATCCGCGTTCTATAACGGCGCATCACATACGCTCAGGCGTTCTGGTAAAGTCACTCAAAAGCACCTTGCGCTAGCATCCAGATACGGTTTAATCGAAATTGTACGCTATTTAATTAAAACTCACGAAATTACCAGTGAGGATTTGCTAGGTCGCGCACTTATCGCCGCATGTATGGGTTCAAACAGCGAAACGATCTTGTTATTAAGTAAGCTCGTTAAAAATCACGATAACTACGTCAAGCAGTGGCATTTTGGAGTCTACGGTCGTTCCCTCGATTTACATTGTGACAGAACCACTTTCAAGAAGCATATTGTCATTGGCAACGCAACTTTTAAAGAAATCATTCACGCCCTCGGAAATCCAAATGACTGTGCTAATATTCTCATTAGCGCCGCATATGAGGGACGTAATGACGTTGTGGCATTAATCCTGAACAATATGAGTGGCATGATGACGCCCGATGAATACGTCGAGAGTTGTCGCCGAAACTCTCAAGGCGCATCGTTATACCATGGCATAGCGAATCAGGTAAATTTAAACAACACAATGCATAAAGACGTGCACTTCTTTACATTGTTGTGGAGTTATCGTTGCGTTCATTCGACTGCGACGCGTTTTCCAGATATCATTGCCAGATTTGCTGGAATTCAGATTAGTGAGTTATGCCGCTTGCTCATGGCTGCTGCACAAGGCGGTTTGTTATGGTTGGTTAAAATGTTGGTCCAAGCGAAAGTGCAATACACTGACGATATTGGTTTGCTCGGATTCTCGTCGGTTGAGATTATAAAGACAATCTTACCCGCGTACAAATTCGATGACGCGAGTTCTAACATCCTCAAGACCGCGATCAAACATGAGAATTTGCAAGTGATCGATGAGTTTATAAAGGGAGGAGTATCACCGTGTGAAATAATCAAGGAATGGTCGCGGAATCTAGGAGTTATTCATCTGTGCCTCTCCAGGATGAAACCGGCTGATCAACTCGATTGGGCGATCGAACACGGCGACATACCACGCATCCGAGAGTTGATCAAGATAACGGTTTACACACGTGAATCATTTGATGCATTGATCAAACGCATCGAAGATGCTTCTGAAATAAATGATTGCCTCGAGAGAACATTCATTGCGTCCGCGGGCTTCTTTATTTCACACGGTTACAACATCGATGAACAACGCATGTGGAAGATCATCGACAATCATAACAATGATGTGATTGAGACACTGGCGCTTCCTCTTGATCCAGATCTCATCTTGAAACATGTCGAAGACAAACCCATCGAAGACTGTGATAGCGCGATTGTATACGCGGTGTCACGGGGTGCTAAAGTTACCAAGTCACTTCTTAAACGTGTATTAGATTATGAAGATCAAGAACCACTGTTAGATAAGATAACAAACACCGATTCCATCTTTGATCCGGCTGAAGCTTTGAATATGATTTTCGAACAGCAAACTCACATGATCCACGATTGTGAAACCGCGATCATTAACTTAATTCGCAGGGGTGCTCGGTCGACCATAGAAAATATTAAGTTGATGATCCACGAACCAGTTGTCATGAACATCGTTGACGCTATCGGTTGCACCTGCGAACATGTATTCGAGGTAATGATTGAACTTGGGATCCCGTTTGATTATAATGAAGCATTCTTGCATGCGTGCCGAGAAAGCCTAAATGTTCCAGTGATCAAGTTGCTGTTGGAAGCCGGCAACGTTGACTACGACAACGGACTACAACTTCTCTACACAGAGAACGAAAGTTTAATGGGCTTAGAAAACTTGTTTAATGAAGCGGTTAGTGCAATTCTCGACCGTAAATTTAATAGCTGTGCGTAAACGCACACATGCACACATGCACACATGCACACATGCACAAATGTAAAAAAACAAATGTAAAAACACATTCTTATTTTTTACGATCGGGTATTCCAAATATGTAGTCGAGCACCGCAGACTCGATCACGCGCTCATCCGCGTATGTGAGCGGTGTCTCAACTTCTGAAAATACTCGGATTTTACCATCGCATGTATACGCGTATTCGTATATATACTTGACATCGTTGTATTTAACAAATGCTTTACCGGTAGCCGCATATGCGTTACGGAATCCTAGGACATCCTCTATGACAAGCGACATTGTCGTGAACATAATTATGTATTTGGTCTCTTCAATTTAAAATTGCGCTATATCTGCGGATGTTATTTTCTTTGCCCACTGATGCAGCTCCTGGCGGATAACAGGACTAACCGTTTTATCATTGACCTTTTTGCGCTGGGATTTAATCATCTTCGCGAGGCGGCGAAGAAATCGCCCATTTGGTCCAGCGAATGCCAGCCATCGATCGATCTGTCGTCGATCGTCGCTGCTCCTACGCCCACTATAAAACTCACAGTACCATTGTACCCATCCATATGGGTCTTGTTTCTTTATCCAGTCGCGCGATTCCCAATATTCCAGCGTCGTCCCCGAATGTACACCATATTTATTTAGCGTATAGTCGGGCTCTGTGCGCGTTAGTAAATTTTCGTCAATATGACTGAGAAATTTGTACCCGGTATGTTTATTTTTGTAGTTGCGGCCGGTGACGCCTGAATGTATCGGCCGCCAATATGTGCCGCCGAATGCACCTTGTTCGAATATTTCTGCGGGAGTTAAGTTGGGTCGAAATTCAGGATAGTCATCGAATACCAATGTTTTATTTGCTAATCTCCTCATCACACGATTACTCTCACACGATTACTCTCACACGATCACGCGCAATCACACGATCACTCTCACGCATATATATACACAACTCCATCGTCTAATAATATTAAAAAATATTATCCGCCCTGATGTATATCCGATATGGAAACCACCATGAAGATCATGATCGGCGGCGCACTATTTCTTGTAGTCGTCTTAATTATCATTGGCGTAGCCGTGAATACCCGCGGGAAACCGGCTGCCACAAGCGTAGTATATGCGGCTCCAGGCTCAACAACGGGTGCAGTATATGTACCTCCGGTTGTGGCGCCTACCGGCCCATCATTCGCACTACAAGATTACGTAGTTTACACTACGGCGACTTCGGACATTCCTGGAAATCCCGCGGTCGGAACCCTCGATCAGTGTAAGACCGCATGTGGAAATAATATTGCATGTGTTGGATTTTCACGACAGAAATCGGTAGGCGATGCCGAGCCCGGCCAATGCTGGTATAAGAGGGATATTAATGGTCAGGTTAAGACGAATGGAGACGCGACATGGCACACTTATCTGAAATTGTAAATGTAAATGTGGTCGCGACTGCGATTGTGTTATTTAACCCTATTTTTTGGCTTATTTTTTGATCCCGTGCTGTCGGCATGGCTTCGCAATATCGCCATGTAAAATTGAATCTGCGACATGTAAGGGTGTGTCTATTCTAATGGAGAACGATACTCATACTGTCTCGACGGGTTTAACGGCGTCTGATATAGCCGAGTTTAACGGCTCGTCGTTTAGCCCAGCGGTCGGCTCAGCGCTCGACTGGGGGAGCAACTTTTCCTTCAACGCGTCTCTCAGTGGGTCCAACTGGTCTCTCAACGCGACCCTTGACTCGTCCGGTTTGATATCCGACGACGATCACATCCCATTGAAC
>Ga0154020_10001274_pt1 | contig 31226 bp, 24 predicted proteins | sample Klosneuvirus_201_FD_109709 | JGI IMG/M metagenome (GOLD analysis project Ga0154020, IMG submission 109709) | Active sludge microbial communities from wastewater, Klosterneuburg, Austria - Klosneuvirus_20160825_MG | ecosystem: Engineered > WWTP > Aerobic digester > Activated sludge | place...
CCCGGCGTGGCGCTGCTGGAGCGTGATGTGGCGCACGCCGAGCGAGGGCGTGACGTAGTTTCGTAGCGCGCGATAGTCGTTGGCGGCGGGGAAGGGCACGCCGAAGAGTGATGGGTTGTCGTTCACGAACGCCGCGGCGATGTCGAGCGGGGCTGCGGTGCTGCGGCGTGAGAGGAAGGCGGTGGTGGAGCGGATGAAGGTGGGCGTGCCCAACTCGCCGTAGGTGACGGAGACGTTCGGCGTGATTTCGCCCATCTGGGCGATCTCCTGGGTGCGGAGGGTGTCAAGGTCTGGTTGGGCGAGCGCACTGCCCGCGACCGCGGCGACGATCAGGCCGAATGCCGAATGCCGAATGCCGAATGCCGAATGCCGAATGCCGAATGCCATGGAGCCCCCTGACTGGTGCGACCAGCAGGAATGTACCTGACAACACCCGATCCGTCAAGGGAAGTTTGGCGGTCAAAAAGCAACCGGCCCCGCCTTTCGACGGGGCCGGAGGAGTGTTGAGTCAGACGATCGGGCGTGGGCCCGAGCGGCTTAGAACATGACCTGCATCTGCAGGGTCAGGGCCCACTCGCCGTCCTCGCCCTGGCCGAGGAACCCGTAGCGGGTGGAGTCGGAGATCAGGCCGGAGGAGGGGTCGAAGAGGTTGGTGGTCTCGTTGAAGGCGTAGCCGAACTGACCGGTGAACTTGGCGGCGTGGCTCTCGGGGGAGAGGTAGTAGTTGATGCCGACGGTGGCGAAGTGGATGTCGGTGTCGCCGCCGAACGCCTCGTCATCGAGGAAGAAGCCGTCCCAGCGGGCGAAGCCTTCGAGCTGCTCGGTGAAGAAGAAGGAGCCGCCGATTTCGGCCGCGAAGTTGTCGATGTCGCCGCCGCCACCCGCGTCGATGTGGGCGCCGTACACGGCGGCCCAGATGCCCCAGCCCTGGCCTTCGAAGGAGACGTCAACGGTGTAGTTGAGGGCGTCGACGTCGGCGGTGCCGCCGGTCTCGCCGCCGGACTGCCAGTTGAGGGCGCCGCCGATGAGCAGGCCGTTGTCCTTGGCGGACTTCCAGGAGGTGTAGTCGTTCCAGCGGTTCCAGTCGTTGCCCATGGCCTGGACATCAACGCGGAGGAGGACGGCGTAGTCGGCCTCGGCGCCGCTGTTGAAGTCGGAGTTCTGGCTGCTGGCGCCGTCGTGGAAGCCACCGGTGACCTTGACCATGTCAGAGGTGTACACGCCGGCGATGCCCTGGGTGTAGCCAGCGCTGAAGGCGGCGGAGGCCAGGGAGCGGTCGGCGCTCATCTGGAACTCGTTGTCGACGATGTCAGCGCGGTTGAGGGGGGCCTTCCACTGACCCCAGCCGAGCGTGAAGTTGTTGCCGAAGTCGTACTGGCCCCAGGCGTCCTCGAGGGTGAAGCCGCCGCCACCGGGGTTCTCGGAGGAGAAGTTGCCCTGGATCTTGTAGGACAGGGCCTTGTCCCAGATGGTGCCCCAGAACCGGAGGCGGTTGTTGGGGGAGTTGAAGCCGTGGGTGAAGTCGTCCTGGTCGCCGGCGAAGTCCTCATCGCGGATGGTGAGGTTGTAGCGGAACGTGGTGGTGCCCCCGATGTGCAGGGAGTTGTTCCCGCCGTCGGAGATCCAGAAGTTGTTATCCCAGCCCGCGCCGGCGGCGGCGGAGAGGCTGGCACGGTTGGCAGCATCGGCCTGCAGCTCGGGGTTGCCCGCGAAGGCGACCGCGGAGAGGCTCATGCCCGCCACGAAGAGAAGAACCTTGGTCTGCGTCATTTCTTGAAACTCCTTCTTGGGACCACCATCGGTCGCCGAGAATCCTTCCGGGGAGCCAGGGCGTCCGACCGCTGGTCTCCCTGTCGCGAACGCCCTCCAAGAGCATCCGCCTGAACTACCTATGCCCGCCGGTACCCCCGGAAGGCGCGGACCTTTCCAAGGCCCGCTCGGCGTGAAACTCACGCCCTCGATCCTGCCTCTGCGCCGGCGACTCACCGGCCAGAAGCTTGTTCTCGGTCCTCATCAGACGCGTCGGATTTCACAGCCCGCCCACGCCCTCTGATTCACACACCTCGGAGCCCCACGGTCCTGACTTCCACTCTGGCTCCTGACGCCGAACATCTCGCGCCACCGGGAGCCTGGGGGATGAGGGCTCGACTATACCCCCGCTCATTAGCAACTGCAAACTAGCCCATTGACATTTTCGGGTCGCCCAGTTATCCCGACACAAGTTTTCCACGTATTTCTCCTTCGATCTCCGTCTAAATACCTTACTTATTGCAAAGACCGCATCGCCTTTGCGCGTTCTTCACCATCCCCCTCTACCATGATCTCCGTGACAGCCACCGCGATCAATTTGGCGCAAACATCTGCAAGAAAAGGGGTTGAACGCATGGCATCCCCAAAGCGAGTCCTCGTCGTCGAGGACGAGCGGGACCTGAGCGAGCTGCTCGCGTACAACCTCCGTCGGGCGTCCTACGACGTCTCGGTCTCATTCTCCGGACGTCAGGCTCTTGAAATGATCTCGGCGAGGTCCTTCGACCTCATCCTTCTCGATGTCATGCTCCCGGAACTCTCGGGCACGGAGATTGCCAGCCGCGTGAGGTCCAACCCCGCGACGGCGTCGGTTCCGATCATCATGCTGACCGCCAAGTCCGAAGAAGTCGACCAACTCGTCGGACTGACCGTCGGCGCGGACGACTACATCACCAAGCCGTTCTCGATCAAGGTGCTGCTGGCGAGGGTCGAGGCGGTGCTGCGCCGGGCCCAGCACCCCGACCTGGCAGGCCGGGTTCTCACCATGGGCGAGACCGTCCTGAACCTCGATACGCACGAGGCCTCGGTCCGGGGCGAGGCCATCAAGCTCACGCTCACGGAGTTCCGACTGCTCGCGGCTCTCATCCAGAGCGGCGGGCGCGTGCTGCCCCGCTCCGCCCTCATGAGCCGGGCCATGGGGCCGGGCGTCACCGTGACGGAGCGCACGATCGACGTGCACATCACGGCCATCCGCCGCAAACTCGGCGACCAGGGCGCGATCATCAAGACGGTGCGCGGCGTGGGCTATCGGGCCACACCGGACCTCGAACCCGGGGATGGAGCTTCGGAGTCGAGCGACCCCTCGGCGTGAGTCCCTAGCCTGTTCATATGTCGCCCCGATCCGGACAAGGCCTGGCGTGGGTCGCCACGGCGCTCCTGTGGGCGCCCGCCGCGGGGCTGCTGCTTGCCTCGGGCCGCGCGGGGCTTCCGCTGTGGCCCGGGCCCGTGGCTGTGCTGTGCTCGCTGCTGGGGACGGTGCTGCTCACGACGGGCCGGACGCGTGCGGCACGAGAGGACCGTCTCGCGGCGGCTGCCGCCCTGCGGGCGGTGGCGACGGAGCTCGGTCTCGATGAGCCCGCGCCCCCGGAGGACGCCGATGCGGCGGAGGTGTTGGACCGGGTCCGGCGGCTTGCTGCGCGGGCGGGGGTAGCGCGGGACCAGGCTGCCCGGCAGGCCTTGGCGCAGGCGGTCGTGCTGGAGGCACTGCCCACCCCCGTGCTGTCGACCGACGCGCGCGGGGTGGTCTTCTGGGCCAATCGCGGCGCGATGGAGCACTTCCGGGACCGCGGGGCGGGGCCGGTGGGCCGACCCATCGACGAGTTGTTCACCAGCAGCGACGTGCTGGCCCTGCACGCCAGGGCGGTCGCGGGCCACGCGGGCACCGAGGAGGTGCGTGTGCCTTCGCCCCGGGGCGCGCGCGTGCTGGAGGTGGGGGCCTCGCCGACCGGGCCGGCCCCCAGCCCGGGCGTGGTGCTCTCCATCCGGGACGTCACGGACCTGTCGGCGGCGATCCGGCTCCGCACGGACTTTGTCGCGAACGCCAGCCACGAGCTGCGCACGCCGCTGGCCTCGATCCGCGGAGCCATCGAGACGCTGGAGGGCGGGGCCTGGGAAGACGCGGCGATGCGAGAGCGTTTGGCGCGGATGATCGCGACCAATGTCGTGAGACTCGAAGAGCTCGTGCGGGACCTTCTGGACCTGTCGAGGCTCGAATCCCACGAGGGGCCCGCCGAGGCTCAGCCCGTCCGGGCCCGCGAGGTCGTTGCAGAGGTGGTGGCCGAGCTCGCGGGCCACGCCGCGAGTCGCGGGGTGACGATCCGCGTCGACCTGGACCCGGGGCTCGAATCCATGCGGACGGATCGGCGGCTGCTGAGCGTGGTGATCCGCAACCTGGTGGAGAACGCGGTGAAGTTCGCGTTCGAGGGAACGGAGGTCCGGGTAGAGGGACGGGTGGTTCCGGATGCCTCGGGTCGTTCGGGCGCGAGGTTCCGCGTCGTCGACCGGGGCATCGGGATTCCAATCGAGCACCAGCAGCGCATCTTCGAGAGGTTTTTCCAGGTCGGGGCGGCGCGCACCGGCGGCCCGGCGATGCGGGGGACCGGGCTGGGTCTTGCGATCGTCCGGCATGCGGTGCGGACGCTCGGGGGCACGGTGGGGGTCGATTCGGTCTGGCAGCAGGGCACGACCATGACCGTCGACCTGCCCGCCTGTGTTGAGCGCGGGCCCTGAACCCCCCGCCAAGGCGGGGGCGGCATTGGAGAAGGACCGTGAACAGGCCGACATAGCGGGGCCGGGGTGCTTGCCCGAACCCCCGGGCGATACGATCCGTACGAGCGGGCCGGACCAGACCGAGGACCATGCGCCCGGGAACGGGCCCATAACGCAGAGAGCAAAGCATGCCAAAGACCCAGACAGTCGTGATCACGGGCGCGGGCGGATTCATCGGGGGCCACCTGGCCGCCCGGTTCCTGAACGCGGGCTGCCGCGTGGTGTGCGCGGACATCAAGCCCCTGGACGAGTGGTACCAGGTGCACCGTCACGCCCAGAATCACGCGGGCCCTGCGCGGGGTGACTGCCGCGACTTCAAGGTGTGCCGCGCCGTGTGCGCGGGGGCGGACGAGGTGTACCAGCTCGCGGCGGACATGGGGGGCATGGGCTTCATCGAGAACAACAAGGCCCTGTGCATGCTGAGCGTGCTGACGAACACGCACATGCTGCTCGCCGCCCAGGAAGCGGGCGTCGCCCGTTTCTTCTACGCATCGTCCGCGTGCGTCTACAACGCCGACAAGCAGAAGGACCCGAACATCACGGCCCTGCGCGAGGTCGACGCCTATCCCGCGCTGCCCGAAGACGGGTACGGCTGGGAGAAACTCTTCTCCGAGCGCATGTGCCGGCACTTCCGCGAGGACTTCGGCATGAACACGCGCGTGGCGCGGTTCCACAACGTCTACGGCCCGTTCGGGACGTGGGAGGGCGGGCGTGAGAAGGCTCCCGCCGCCATCTGCCGAAAGGTCATCGCCGCCAGGGTCTCGGGCAAGCACGAGATCGAGATCTGGGGCGACGGCACGCAGACGCGATCGTTCATGTTCGTCGATGACTGCACGCAGGGCATCGACCGCATCACGCACTCCGACATCCTCGAGCCCATCAACCTCGGCTCGTCGGAACTGGTCAGCATCAACCAGCTCGTGGACATCGCGGAGGAGATCGCGGGCGTCAGGCTCGAGCGCAAGTACAAGCTCGACGCGCCCCGCGGCGTCGCGGGCCGCAACTCGGACAACTCCAAGATCCTGGGCTACCTCAACTGGGAGCCCTCGACGCGGCTCCGCGACGGGATGGAGCGCACCTTCCGCTGGATCGAGGGGGAGTTCAACGACAAGTACAACGCCAGGACCGCCCACCTCTCTTCCATCTCCACATTCACCAAGGGCAGCCACCCAATCCCCGGCGATGGATTCAACCCCGATTCCAAGTTCATGACCACCTGGAAGCAGGGCATCCCCGCGGGCTATGGCGGGAAGCCTGGCAAGCCGGCCAAGGCCTCCAAGAAGCCCGCGAAGAAGGTCAAGGCCGCTCCAAAGGCCAAGGCTGGCAAGAAGCCCGTCCGCGCCAAGGCCGGCAAGCGTCGCTGAGCGGACCCCTCCCGTGAAACAAGAAAGGCGGAACCCCTGCGGGTTCCGCCCTTTTCATTGGTGGAGCAAAGGTCCTATCAGCGGCGGCGGCGAGCGACGAGCAGGCCCGCGGCCGCGGCGAGCGCTACGCCGCCCGGCGCCGGCACAAAGCCCTGCACGACGATGATCCGGTCTCCGCCGCCGAAGGTCGAGAACAGGAAGTCGCCGGAGTACGGGTCGATGAGCGCACCCTCCGCGCCGGAGAGCCCGGTGATGAAGTCGCGGCGGGTAGCGACGATTGGGTCGCCGTTGGCGTCCACGTCATAGACACCGACGGTGCCCGCGGAGTATTCAGAGACGAGCATGGACGGGCCGCTGAAGAGCGGCGAGCCCAGCGGCACGTACGTGAAGCCCTCGGGGCCGCCGCCCAGCACCGCGGTCTCGGTGACCGAGAGGATGTCAAAGGTCCCAAGGCCGTCCGGGGCATAGGTCGCGTCGTAGAACTGGCCCCCGGCCCAGGAGGCGAGCTTCATGCGGCCGGCGCCCGGGTAGCTGGCGGGCACGAAGTTCACCGAGGCGTTGGAGCCCGCGACGCCCAGTGCGGCGAGGTTCACGATCTTGTCCGGTGCCGAACTGCCCGGGAGGTACTGACCGAGCTCGTTGACGGGCCAGCGCGAGGCGAAGAGAACCCCCCCGGGCCCGTAGCTCACGCCGCCGTCGTTGTACGCCGCGTCGGCGTGGTACGTGGTGGTGCCGGTGAAGCCTGTGATGTGTCCGTTGATATCGCGGGTAACGCCCACCGCGTAGAGCGCGCCCGCGGCAGTGTTGGCCGACCCGCCCAGCAGCAGCGTGTTGGGCGAGCCCGCGAGGATCGTCAGCCCGCCGTAGGACCCGGGCACATCGGGTGCCGAGCCGAGATCGGTGTAGCTGTAACTGCCCGCGTAGAACGGATCGATCGTCTGCGCGCACGCCGCTGAGGCGATGAGTGCGCTGCCCACAAGTGCCGCGTAGTTCATGACGATTCCTCACTCCTTCGGGAATGCCCCTCGGCCCCCATGCAATGAGACTACCCGAGAAGCCGGGAACGTCAAGCACGACATGGGTGATGGTACCCCGGTTTGGGGCAGGAAGCGTCCGATAATGGAGGATCGACCCGACTTCGAGTCCCGCAGAGGCCGCTCGCCGGGGACCAGGCTGCCGGTTGGGATGGCGCGGAGCCTTTGGACGGCGACGTCGCTGAGGGCCTCTCCCTCATCGCTGGCGACGGGCCAAACTGCACGGCCGAAGGCGCGAGCGCCATTGGTGCACGAACGGGTGAAGCCACGACGCGCGGCGCACACCGGGGCATGGGAAATCACCGACGACGGCGCAGCCCCAGGGGCAAGCCGACGAGCGTCAGGGCGATGGCCCCGGGCCCGGGAATCACCGTTGCGACGCGCCCGTAGGTCACGCCGCCGGTGACGAATGGAACCCAGAGTTTATTGTTCTCGCTTGCGGGCTCGAGATCGAGGATGCCCTGCCCGACGCTGATGCCGAGGCTTCCGACACCCTGAAATATGGGATGGGTGTCGTTGACGGTGGGGACGATCGCCCCCGCCGCGACGTTGTAGGTCGTGTGCAGGGCCAGGCCGAAGTGATTGAGGAACGGATTCCAGGCCGCCGCTTCCAGGGGGGCAGAACCGCCGTACCCGCCGGTGGTGCCGCAGCCGGTTGAGAGGTACACGCTGCCGCCCCCGGACACGTAATCGATGAGTACCTGATTATTCAGGTCTTGTCCGCCGACCCGACCGGCGAGGTAGACCCCATCGTACTGCTGCAGCAGGGCGAGGGAGAATGGCTGCGCGGTCGAGACCGTCCACGAGTGTCCCGCGCCCGTCATCTCGGCCGCCAGCAGTGATTGTGTCAGACCAAAGTTCGACGAGTACACAAGGAATGAACCCGTGGTCCCATTGTTCAGCCACAGGGCCGCGTTGCGAGCGAACTGTGGGGCGGAGTGGGGTGCTCCGAAGTTTGCGTTTGAAAGGGGCCACTCGTCGCTCATCACGATGATCCGGCCGCTCGCCAGGCAGTTCGCCGAGCAGGCCGTCACGCCGGCGAGCGCAACGATTCCGAGCAGACGCCGCATGCAGTTCTGTGTCATTGTCTTCTCCCTGTTCCACCAGGAGCCTACTTCAAACAAACCGCTTGTCAACCTCTATCTGGATGGGCATAACCAAACAGCGAGCCAGTTGGCACAATATGGGCAGGCTTCCCGGGGTGGGTGTGGGCGGGCGCGTGGGCACATCCCATATCAAACCGCACGCGTCAAGCCTGAGGGACCCCAAGGACAGGACCATCGTCAGTTGATCGCCGGTCAGAAAGGGCGTTTCGCGGGGTTGAGGGCCAAGTTGTCCCGGCCCAGCACGAGCAGGTCGGCGACCTCGAGGGCCTCCTGCATACTGGCCTTGGCCGCGTCGAGGTCCTGTGCACCGGGGAGGACTCTTTCGGCTTCGAGGTGCTCGACGGTCGGGATGGCGTCGCCGCAGACGAGCGTGGTGAACCGAGTGCCCTCGATGAGCAGGCCGGTGAGGCCCGGGGTCACGCCGTGCATGGGGAAGGCGAAGACGCCGTGGGCCAGTTCCTCTTGGGCGACGTTGGCCCTTTGCAGGATGGCGACGCCCCTTTCGAGAACAGCGGCGAGATCATCCTCGTCGGCCCCGGCCTCGATCCCCTCGCCGGTGCGGATGGCGCGGAGTCTCTGAGCCATGGCGACGCCCACGGTCTCGCGTTCTTCGCGTGAGACCCACCAGTCGGCGTGGGTGAAGGCGTCGACGCCGCGGGTGGTATCGGGCTGGAAGCTGGTGAAGAAGAGGTCGGTGATGTCGTCGGGCGCGATGTTGGCGCGTTCGGCGAGGCGTGCTGCCAGGACCTGAGCGGGGAGGCCGGGATCAACGAGGATTCGCCGTCCTTCGGCGAGGATGAGAGTGGTGGTGGCGTGGCCGGTGCGTGCCGGGGCGCGCTCGCCCCAGAGCGGGTGAGCGGCGAGGCACCCGATGCTGATCACGCGGTAGTCCATGCGGGCGGATCGTACTCGCCCCGTGCGCGGCGTCGAACTAGGGCCGGTCGCCTTTGGGGGATCGATCACCGTTGGTTGGCTGGTCACCGATGGGCGCGGAGTCGCGTGCGGAGGCCTTTGGTCTGGCGTTGGCGCGGCGCTCGATATCTTCCAGGCGACGCTGCTGCTCGGTGGGGGAAGAGCCGAACATCGATCCGATGAACCGCTGCGTGCCTCCGAGGGCGGTGAAGGTGACGTCGGGCTCGCGGAGCGTGCCGACAACCTGCGCACCAACGAGCTCGTTGCGCACGCCCTCGAGCATGGGCGTGATGAGGGGGATGCGCGTGCGTGCGCGGGGCCGGAAGCGGAGGTCGAGCGCGAGGTCGGGCCAGCGGACGGTGCCGAACCCGAAGAACTCCACGCTGCGGGAGAAGATCGAGAGCTCCTCGAAGTTCACAAGGGGTCCCTCGATGAAGTAGTCAGCGCGTGCGAAGTCGAGCCTCTCCTCGAAGGGGAGCTCGAGGTTTGAAGCGCGCACCAGCGGGACCAGCAGGGGCAGGCTCATGACGCGCCCGCCTGTGATGGAGCCGGTTCCCCGTCCGCGCCGGGTCTCGGGCCGATCCGCCTTCCCGCCGATGGTGAGGCTGGCGTCGAGCAGGCCCCGCGACTCGTCCGGGACCGGGCCGTCGGCGGGGTCTTCCTGCGCATCCTGCAGAGCACCGGCGGGGGCAAACTCGGCGAGCAGCGAGGCGAAGCGCACGCCGGAGAACTGGGCGGCCATGGAGTACGTGCGTCCGTCCTCCGCTGCGGGGCCCACCTCGGCCTCTCCCGCGAAGCGTCCGCCGTGGCAGACTCCGGAGAGGTGAGGGATGAGCACGCGTCCCGAGGGGTCGCCCACGATCCTCGCGCGCGCGCTCGTCATCGTGATGCCACTCAGCCGCACGGAGTCGAACAGGCCCCACACGTCGTACGAGGACGGGTCGCTGGCCCCCGCACGCTCGGCGGTGAACTCGACCCGCCCCTTACCCTGCCTGACTTCGACACCGGGCTCCATCGACAGGTCCGTGACGCCGATGGTCCCTCCCGCGGCGTAGGCCCCGAGCTCGCCCTTCGCGTCAAAGTTCAGCGAGAGCTTCAGAGGTTCGAAGGACACCGGGCCAGTGACCCGGACCTTGAGCTCGTCGAGCGCGGCTCGCAGCCCGGTGGGCATCTGCGCCAAGAGCGCCGCGGGGTCGGCACCGCTCCGCAGCCTCAACTCCGCGTGCACAGCCCGCCCGCCATCGTCGTTCGTGATCCAGCCTCCCGCGAGCGACCCGGTGACCCCGCGATCTCCGGCGCCCGTGAGCACCAGGTCCCGAACCTGTCCCTGGCCCGGCCGGAACTCCACCCGGCCCGTGGGCGAGCCCAAGGACACGTCCTCGCCGCTGAGGCTCAGCACCATTGATCGTGGTGAGAGCGAGCCGGAGGCGAGCCAGCCCTGTGGGCCGGGCTGAAGCGTGAGGGACAGATCAAACAGCCCACGCGGGTTGTGGTCGCGGATGGCCGCGGCGGCGCCGGTGATCGACCTCGACGCGAGCCAGCGCGAGACCCCGGACTCAAACCGGTTTCCCGAGACCTCTACCCGCAGCGGCTCACCGGCGGGAAGCCCGGTGGTGGTGATGAGGCCCGAGGCGGTTGCCACGCCGTCGGCCTGGCCATCGGTCGTGATGCCCCCGGACCACTCCCGGAATCTGATGGTGGAGGGGGATCCCCCCCGGCCGCGCTCAAAGGTGAAGCCGCCGGTCTGGGTGCTCAGGCCGGAGCGCCCACCCGGCGTCTGGATCGACAGGCCGTCGGCCCGCGCGACCTCGATGCGCACCGAGGGCTCCTCCTCGCCCTTCACGCTCACGTCCACGGCGCCGGACCAGCGCCCGGCGAAGGCGAACTCCTTGCGGGCGTCCGCGAGCTCCGCCGCGGCTTCGGGCGCGAAGGCGTGCACAAAGTCCTCCAGGGCGAGCGAGGCGTCGGCGTCGGTTGCTGTGGCCCTCAGCGTGAGCGCGGGTCCGCCCTGCGCCGTGCGGCGCGCGCGGTCGAGCGACACTTCGCCCGAGCCGCCCGGCGCGTTGTCCGGGGCAGCGAGGGTTCCTATCAGGTCCGCCTTCACGCGGTCCGGCGTGACGACGATCGTGCCGGAGACGCCGCTGGCCCGAACGCGTCCAGCGCCGCCGGTGGGAGTTGGGGTCGCCGCCATGCCCTGACCCCGGACTTCCACGCGGAAGTCGGGCGTGCCCCCTGGGTTTGGGGCGGAACGAGCGTCGATGTCCAGCACGCCGCTGGCGCCGAGCGCCGCGAGAGATCGAGCCACGCCCGCGGCGTCGGCGTCGGCTTCGAGCGCCGAGAGCAGGAGCCTGGTGAGGGGAACCCCGCGCGCTGCGACCTCCACCTCCGGGCTGAAGTCCCCGCCGGCGGTGAGCGCGGGCAGGTCCGCCTTGGCGGTGATGGTCGCATGCCCGCCCTGCAGGCCCTCGAGCCGCCCGCCCTTCACCAGGGCCTCGTCGTCGGTCTTGATGATGGTGACGTCGCGCGCGGTCATGGGCAGTGGCGCCGAGCGGGGCAGGATGCCCACCCTGGGCATCGTGATCGTGATGGTGTCGTGCCAGATGCTGTGCGGCCCGGGCTCGCGCGTGACCACAGCGAGGACGTTCACGAGACCGCCGAGCTCGAACACGGGCGCGTCCGGCGTGGCGCGATCGGCGTGCTCCACCGGCGTGATGAGCCCGCGCGCAATGAGCGCGTCGTACCGCTCCTGGCTGCACAGCTCGTCGATGACCTTGCCCCGCGCCTGCATCGCCTTTGCCAGGTTGCCGTCCACAGGCAGGTTGTGGACGTTCACGTTCACCCGCACCTCGGCGTCGTCGGTGAGGGGCGAGATGAACCCGGCGGCCTCGATGGTCGCGCCGCCCGGAGAGCCCCCCGCGACGCGTTTGATATCGATGCGGTTGTCGGTGAATGCGAACTCGCCGGTCAGTTTCGTGAAGCGGTAGGGGAAGCGTTCAAACGCCGCCGTGGCGTCCCGGAAGCGGAGCGTGCCCCTCACCGCGACGGGGGGTGCCACGCCGTCGGATGGCGCGCCGCGCGTGAGCGAGACGTCCAGGTCCACCATGCCCGTGGGGTCGGAGAACTGCTGGAGACGCCGCCTGACGAGCCCGGGCGCGAAGCGGAGCACCTGCGGGCGGGTTTCCATTCGGAAGTTCTCGCAGACGATGCGGCAGTCAAACGCCGCGCCCGCGGACGTGCCCCGGCTGAGAAACTCCACGTGATAGGGCAGTTCCTCCACCACGCCGTCGAATACGCCCTGCACGCGGCTCTGGGAGACGCTGAGCTCTCCCGAGACATTCTGCATGCGCAGCCGCCTGGCCTTGTCTTCGTCGCTCATCGGCAGCGGGTTGCCGTCGGCGTCGACATCGGGCTGGGTCTGCACGGGGAGCGTGAGGGCGACGCCGGAGAGCTTCGCCTTGGCCTCCACACCACCGGCGTTCGTGTAAGTGAGCTCGGCGTCTGTGACCGAGCCCTCCAGTTTGAGCTGCGCCAGCGCGTCGCGGATGCCCGCGGGCATGCTCTCCGGAGCCCAGGACGCGAGCGAAACCTCGCCCAGGCGCAGGCGCACCCTGTCGCCGCTCGCCCGACCTTCAAAGAGCAGGCTGCCCGGGCCCTGCATGGGCGTGCCGTCCGGGCCGAGCTGGCGGAACGAGATCGCCATCTCGCCCTCGGAGTCCGGGACGCGCTCGACCTCGCCCGACACGGGAAACTGCCTCAGCAGCCGGAATGGTTCGTCGCCGCGAGCGAGCCTGTCCGGGTCGGTCACGTGCTCGCCGATCTCGATCGCGCCCTGGCTCACCCGCACGCGCGGCAGGCTCGCGGGGCGAGAGCCCGAGAGCGAGCGCGGCTGGAGCGAGGCGAAGTTCAGCGTGTTGTCGTCCACGGATTGCGAGACCCGCACCACCGGCGAGGTCAGCGTGAGCGAGCGGACCTGCGGCGAGCCCCGGATCACGGACCACAGGCCGACCTCGGCCTCCAGCCGCCCGATCCGCACGATTTCCGAGGCCGGGCCGGCTACGCCCCGGGCCCTCAGGACAAGCCCGGTGGCCTCGATGTGGCCCCCGCCACCGACGGTGAGTGAGTCGGCGGTCAGCTCCCCCCCCAGGAGGCCCCCGACCTGCCCGAGCACGAGGGCCCGGGTCACGAAGGACCGGGTGAGTACCAGCCACCCCACGACCAGCACAAGTGCCAGCACCCCCAGGGTCACGCACCAGCGTCTGAGCCTTCCCGGCTTTCGGCCGGGCTTTCGGTCTGGCCTTGGGTCTGGCCTTGGGGTTGTGGGTTCCGTGCCCATAGAGGTCGTCAGCAGGGTATCGAGGCCGACCGGCGCAGTACGATGGGCACATGGCCAAGCCAAGGCGGGTGTTCGTTTGCCGTTCGTGCGGGTCGGCCCACAGCCGGTGGACCGGCAAGTGCCCGGACTGCGGCGCGTGGGACTCGCTGGAAGAATCCACGTTCGACCCCGCGGCGGAACGCGACGTGCAAAAGGGCATCGCTGCGGCGTGGGGTGCCTCGGGTGCCGAGGGCGACCTGGACGCTTCACGCCCCGCGGCGATGGCGCTCGCGGAGATCGACGGCACGCACGAGCCGGCGACGCGTCTGCCTTCGGGGATCGACGAACTCGACCGCGTGCTGGGCGGCCAACTCCCCGGCGCGGGGCTGGTGCCCGGCTCCGCGGTGCTGGTGGGTGGTGAGCCCGGCATAGGCAAGAGCACGCTGCTGCTCCAGGCGGCCCGAGCGTGGGCGGCGCACGGCACGCGCGTGCTCTACGTCTCCAGCGAGGAGTCCGCGGCTCAGATCGCCCTTCGCGCCCGGCGCCTGCGTGGGCCCGGGCCAAAGGCAGAGTCGGGCGACGAGCGCCTCCTGATCCTCGCGGACACGAACCTCACGCGTCTCGTCGAACAGGCCCGCAAGGCCCGCCCGGGCGTTCTCATCATCGATTCCATCCAGATGATCTACAAGCCCGACCTGCCCGCCGGGCCCGGGAGCGTCACCCAACTGAGGCGATGCAGCGCCGAACTGGTCTATCTCGCGAAAGTCTCGGGCATGGCGGTCGTACTCGTGGGTCACGTGACCAAGGACGGCCAGGTCGCGGGGCCCAGGCTGCTGGAGCACCTTGTCGACGCGGTGCTGTACTTCGAGGGGGACCGCTACCACGCGCACCGCATCGTGCGGGCGGTGAAAAACCGCTTCGGCACCACTCTCGAACTCGGCCTCTTCGAGATGACGGACGCGGGCCTGCTGCCATTGCCCGAGGGCGCGGGGCTTCCGGCGGCGCAGGCGCAGCCCAGGCCCGGCTCCGCGGTGTGCCCCGTGATGTCGGGCACGCGCTGCATGCTGGTCGAGCTCCAGGCGCTCACCGCGACGGGCTTTCTCGGGGCGGCGAAACGCAAGAGCAGCGGCGTGGACGCAAGCCGCCTCGCGATGCTCATCGCGGTCCTGGAGCAGCATGCGGGGTTGCGTCTGGCCGACCGGGACATCTTTGCCAGCAGCGTGGGGGGCGTGCGTGTCACCGAGCCCGCGGGCGATCTTGCGCTGCTGCTCGCCATCACCGGGGCACACTACAAGCGGTCCCTCCCCGGCGCGACGGCGGCGGTGGGGGAGGTGGGGCTCGGCGGCGAACTTCGCCCTGTCTCGCAGTGCGAGGCACGCCTGCGCGAAGCGGCGAGGCTCGGCTATACCACCATCCTTGCGCCGCCCGGCGTGAGGGGCGCACCAAAGGGCATGACGGTCATCGAGTGCAAGACCATCGGTCGGGCGATCGAGCACCTGTCCTAAGTCTCGCTCAGACGCCACCCTGTTGCAGAGAGCTCTGCATGGCCAGCGTCGGGGCGAGCATCGCCCAGGCGCACAGCGCCATCCACGCCAGCAGCAGCAGCACGAGCACCACCAGCAGCGTCCGGGCCACGGGCCGGGGCACGACTGCGCTCACCCACGTGAGCCCGGCGCCAACAAACACGCACGCCCCGACGGCAAGCCACCCGAGTGAGAACGTCTGCCCGGGGTTTGCGAGGCGTATGTCGCGAGAGAAGCCGATCATGCCCCGCGTGAGCAGGGGCAATGCCACGCCGAAGTCGGAGAAGATCTCTTCGCGCGCGGGCACCACAGTGAGCATGTAGACAAGCGTGAAGAGCACAAACACGCCGCACGCGCCGGCCACCGAAGGCCAGGTTCGCGAGCAGCACGGTCCACAAGATCTTTGCGTCAAGAGGAGCCTCCCCGAGATGGAACTATCCCCAGCAGAACCACTGTACGAAGCCCGCGGGCGCGTTGAGCAGGGCCCAGAGGCCCACGGCTCGGGCCACGCGGGCCGTCGGCGAGCCCCGCCGTGCGTGCCCGGCATCGCGGCTCATCATGATGGCGAGCCCCAGGGTGAGCCCGAAGATGAATACCGCCATCAGCACGGCGGTGTCTGCGCCGCCGAGCCAGCGGCCCAGGAGCGTGGTGGCGGCCATCAGGTAGTTCGGGAGGGCGACGCCGAGCATGAAGGTGCGCCGGGCCCAGCGCCTGTCCTGAGCTGCGCCGGGCGACTGGGGCACGCCGCACTCGGGGCAGGTGACAAGCCCGCCCCTGTCTGGCACACCGGCCAGGCCATAGCCGCAGTCGTCGCAGCGCGGGTCGTGGGACATCAGTCGCTCCCGGCGAGCCACGCGGGCAGGGTCTGCACGCGTCCATCGCGGTCGACACAGGCGAGGGTGCTTCCCGCGACCGCCGCCACAATCTCGGTTGCCTCTCCCGCCCTCTCGACCACGGCTATCTCATACGCGTGGACGACCTTGACCCTGGAGGCGGAAGTGACGCGGGTTCGGACCTCCACCACGTCGTCGTAGAGCACGGGCCTGCGGTACGCCGCCTCGAGCTTGGCGATGACCAGGAACACCCCGGCCCGCTCGAGCTGTGCGTAGGCGACGCCGCCAGCGCGGAGCAGTTCGGTGCGGCCGATTTCGAGCCAGGGGATGTACGCCGCGTGATGGGCGACGTTCATCGGGTCGCACTCGCAGTATCGCACCCGCAGGCGGGTGTTCCCGGCCCGGGGCACCGCCGAGGCGGGCGCGGGCAGGTTCGTGGCGAGCTGGTCGGCGTGTCCTCGCATCGCCGTGAGTCTACGATCATTGTTCCGATGCCCGCGAACGACCACCAAGCCGGCGCCGTCACCGTGCGTCCCCTGCTCCCCAGCGACTCGATCCCCGCGATCACGCGCCTGCTGCACCGCGCGTACGCGAAGCAGGTGGCGATGGGCCTGCGCCCGCTCGCGGGGAGGCAGGACGACAGCGTGACGGCGGATCGTGCCGCCAACAGCGAGTGCTACGTCGCTGTGGTGGAGGGCGCGGCGGGCGAGGCGGTGGCCGGGGTGATCCTGTTCGAGGAGCAGGAGCAGGCGACGTTCCCGCCGTTCTTTCTGCAGCCCCACGTGTGCCACTTTGCGCAGTTCGGCGTGGACCCGGAGGTGCAGGGGCGGGGCATCGGGCGGGCGCTGCTGGAGACCGTGGAGCGAAGGGCGCGTGAGAAGGGCGCGACGGAGCTGGCCCTCAGCATGGCGGAGCCGGACCGCGAGCTGTACGACTTCTACACGAAGCGGGGCTACCGGCTGGTCGAGCACTGGCAGTGGCCCTACACCAACTACCGGTCCTGCATCCTGAGCAAGGTACTGGCCTGACGCACAAGCGAGGCGCGATGGACGGGCAGTTCGATCAACGCCGGTACCTCATCCCCTTCAGGTCGTCGCTGCTCCCGCAGATCTTTACCGACACGCTGGTCATCGGCGCGGGCGTCGCCGGGCTCCGCGCCGCCATCGCCGCCGCGCAGCACGGCGAGGTCATCGTGCTCTCCAAGTCGGACCTGAAGTCCACCAACACCGCGTGGGCGCAGGGGGGCATCGCGGGCGTGATGCACGCGGCCGACACCGTGGGTGCGCACGAGCAGGACACCCTCGCCGCGGGCGCGGGCGCGTGCGACCCGGGCATCGTGCGGCTGGTGGTGTCGCGCGGGCCCGCGCTCATCGAAGAACTCTTCCGCTGGGGCATGCGCGCCGATCGCGCGTCGGACGGCGGGCTGCTCCTGGGCCGCGAGGGCGGGCACTCCGCCTCCCGTGTCGTTCACGCCGGGGGAGACGAGACCGGGCGCGAGCTGCAGCGCGTGCTCGTGGAGCAGGTCCGCTCCTCCGCCGCGGTGCGCCTCTTCGAGCAGTGCTTCGCACTGGACCTCATCACCCCAAGCGACGAGCCCGGGAGCCCCGTGATGGGCGCCATCACCCATCACCCGAAGTACGGGTTGCAGATGATCTGGGCCAAGGCGACCATTCTCGCCAGCGGGGGGGCCGGCGTGCTTTTCCGCGAGACCACCAACCCGCCCTCCGCCACCGCCGACGGGGAGGCCCTCGCCTTCCGCGCCGGGGCCACGCTCGCGGACATGGCGTACGTGCAGTTCCACCCGACCACGCTCTACCTGCCAGGTGCCAGCCGCGCACTGATCACCGAGGCCATCCGCGGGGCGGGGGCGCACCTGCTGGACGAATCCGGGCGGCGGTTCATGGTCGATCTGCACCCGCTGGCAGAGCTCGCGCCGCGCGACATCGTCGCGCACGCCATCGTCCGCCAGATCGCCAAGCAGGGAGGCAGCCACGTCCTGCTCGACTGCCGCCACGTGGAGCAGTTTCCCGCCCGGTTCCCGGGCATCGCGGGGTTGCTGAGGCGGTTCGGCCTGGACCCTGCTTCGGACCTCATTCCTGTGCATCCTGCGGCTCACTACATGGTGGGCGGTGTCCGCACCGACGACGCCGGGCGAACCGATGTCCCCGGGCTCTACGCCGCGGGAGAGGTCGCGTGCACGGGCCTGCACGGCGCGAACCGGCTGGCGAGCAACTCGCTGCTGGAGGGGCTGGTCTTCGGCGAGCGTGCGGGCCACCACGCCGCGGAGATGGGCCAGCCCGCGACGACGAACAGCGGGCGTCCGGCGGGCTGGGCCGGCGCGGGACGATCGGCTCCGGTGCCCGTGATCAGCGACATTCGGCCCAGTGACCGGGGCGAGCTGGACCTTGCGGACGTGCGGTCGTCGCTGCGATCCGCCATGTGGAAGAACGTGGGCATCGAGCGCACGGGCCAGCGCCTGGAGGGCGTGATCGAGATGATCGACTTCTGGGCCCGGTACACCCTTGACAAGATCTTCGACGAGCCGGCGGGCTGGGAAACGCAGAACATGCTCGTGACCGCCGCGCTGGTCGCGCGATCCGCCCACTGGAGGCGCGAATCGCGGGGCTGCCACTTCCGTGCCGACTTCCCCTCGCAGAGCACCGAGTTCGCGCTGCGGGAGTGCTGGCGGCGGGGCCGTGCAGAGCCCCTCACCACTCCCTTGGTGGCGGGTGCCGAGGCCCGCTAGAGTTCGCCGAGGTCGACCACCGCGCCCCGCGGTACGCCCGCCCGGCGGCCCCCGCGGCCCCCTCACTCGCATGACCACTCGCCGGCTCCTCATCCCGTCTGTTTGCGCTCTTGGCAGCGTGCTGGCGCTCCTCGGGTGTGAGACGCGCGTGGTCCGCTACAACCCCATCCTGGGAGGCCTGCCCGGGGCCGAGTCCGGGCGCCCGGTCGTCCGCGACTTCGGCGACTACCGCGACCCCTCCATCATCTCCGAGGATCAGATCGTCCAGGAGGAGCCCGACGGCAAGAAGACCCTCATTGCCCGAACGGGCCGGCACCTCATCCTCCACATCTACAACACCATCGAGGACGGCGAGAAGGACCTCTTCGTTGGGCAGGTGCTCAGCAAGAAGACCCGTGACGAGTGCGCCGCGATGGGAGTGGACCCGGGCAGCCTCTACGACGAGTTGTGCGAGCAGCGCCTCGACGTGTACGACCTGTTCAACCTCATGCCCATGGGCGAGCGCACCCCGGGCGCCGTCATGACGCCCGTCGGCGCGGGCGTGCAGCGCGTCTCCATCTCGGGCCTGGGCACAAGCGGTCTGCGCTTCCGCGCCATGGACATGGTGATGGAGGGCGGCAACTGGCGCCTCCGCTGGTTCGTTGACGAGCCCTAGAGCCCTCACGCCGCCGGGCGCTCGCTCAGGTTCCCCAGAGCCCGGTTGTCCATCGTGCGCGTCGCGAGGGGCAGGTCGAACTCCTCGGGCGACGTCGGCTCGAACAGCCATGGGGTGACGTCCTGCCCCTCCGCCTCGCACACGTGCACGTCACGGGCGGTGCGCAGGTCGATCCGCTCGCGCTCGGGCTCGCGACGCCGGGGCGGGGTGATCCCCGGCGGCAGCACCTCGACCACCGGACGGCAGGGGTCCAGCGGCGACCATTCCACCACCGCGGCGCACCGCCCCTGCGTAATAGTCACGATCGTGCCCGGGGCAAACGGAGGCACCACCGTCACCAGCGCCCGGAGCACCAGGGGGTCGATCCGTGAGGCGAGCGGCGAGCGGAGCAGGTCGTGCATCGCGGCGACCGTGGGGCGTGGCGGGCGAAGCCGGTCGTCCGCGCCCGGCGCATGCGCCGGATAGCGCAGGCGCTGCAGGGTCTCCGCCGCCGCGACGATCCGAGCGAAGACGTGGATCTCCGACCCGCGAAGCCGGCGCATCTCCCCGCCCAGTTCCTGGCGGGCGGGGAAGCCCGTGCCGTCCCAGTGCTGGTGGTGGTGGAGCACCACGCCCGCGGCGGCGGAGTCGACCTGCCCGCTCACCATGTCGTGACCCAGTTGCACATGTTCCTGCCAGGCCGGGTCGCTCTCATCGGGCGAGAGGTTCCAGCGGCGGAGAGCGTCCGGGGCGATGCGGGTCATGCCGATGTCGTGGAGCATGGCGCCGACGCCGAGCGCCGCGACGTTCTTCGCAGCCGCCGCGGGCATCCGCGGCCTCTCGCGGATCAGGTAGTAGTCGAGCTTTAGCGCCATGAGCAGGCTGAGCATGCACACCCCGCCGTGGTGGCGCACGTGGGGGGCGTCACCTGCGGCAAGGTCGCTGGTGAGCGCCGCCGCCGCCGGGTTGGCCGTCAGCGCGTCCAGGACGTCGGCGACCGCGCGTCTGTAGGACCAGTAATCCAGCTCGACGTGCTTCTGGATCATGCCGGCGTCGAGCACTCCGGCGAGCTCGGTGACGAGCGTGCGGTGCGTGGACATCAGCCGTGGATCGTGGAACTTGGCGAGGTGCTCGAGGCCCGGGTAGCGGATGTGGATCTCGCGGACGCCCATCTCGGCGAGACGGGCGATGCAGCGATCGTCGATCTCCGCGTTCCGGCGCAGCAGCACCCCGCCCGCCAGCGACGGGTGCGGAATGTCGAGACCCAGGACCATCCCGGGCCGAGCGTCAACGATCGGAACCCGCAGCAAGACATGCTCCCGAAGGGCGGATCGCCCCGTCCTGAGCATCGGCCAAACTCGTGCACGCGGACGTTCTACTCTCCGATCCCCGCGCGCTATCGGACGCTGTCGGTCGCGAGGAGTCGGAACGCGCGGGGCACGCTGGGTGTGAGAACCACCACCACGCGCCGCCCGCTCCGGGCCTCGCCCCGCTCGGGCACGAGGATGGCCTCCCCCAGAGTTGGCAGGGCCGGGTCTTCCGGGCCGCGGACGTTGCGCCGGGCCGCGGACTCTCCGGGCCCCTCGGCGATGATGAGGATCGCCTCTTCGCCCAGCAGCGTGGCTTCCAGCCCGAGGCGTGAGAACATGAGAGGTGGCTCTGACTCACCCATCGCCTGCCCGAGCACCTGGCGGGCGGGCGCGGGCATGAAGATCGGCGCGACTTCCAGTTGCAACGCGCCCACGGTGGGCCCCGCGGCTTCCGGGCTCCACGCCGCCGCGGTGCTCCAGCAGCGCATCGCGAGCTTCAGGTGCCCCCCGGCGGAGAGCGTGAGCGGCCCGCTGTCGGTGCCGATGGTCATTGGCCCCGCGAGCGCGGGCCCGCGCGCGATCTCCGTCCACCGCGTTGCCTGGCCCAGCCACTGCGTCTGCACCGCGCCCACCGGCATCAGCGACTTGCGGAGCGAGGGCACGTCGTCCACGGGCACGCTCATCACGCGCAGCCCGTTCGCGTGCCACGCCTCCACCGCGCGCCACGAGAGGGGCACGGGCCGCGACTCGTAGGGCTCCAGCAGCGTGTTGACCGGCACGCCCCCTTCGCCCGAGTCACCGACGATCCACCAGCAGAGTTCCATGCCCGCGGTCTCCGGACGCTCCACGGGTGAGCCCGGCTGCGCCACCTGCGGGGGGCCGCCCTCGCCCGCGCAGCCCGAGCCCAGTGCCATCCCCAGGGCGGCGAGGGCGAGACAGAGCGCAAAGCGGGCGTTGGTCACGCGTGGTTCCATTCGACGGGCTCAGGGGGCCGGGTCCAGGTCGTTGATGCGATCGATGAGCGCCCGTACCACCCCATACTTGTACTTTGTGTGGTGGAACGCGATGCGGGGCAGGTCGGGGTAGCCATCCTCGCCCTCCACAGGCCCCATCTGCTGGGTCATGCCGCCCGTCTTGATGAGCACCTTGAACTCCGACTCCAGGCGCTGCACGTCGTCGGGGCGAAAGGCCCGCCGTACGCGGATGACGAGCTGATCGCGGACATACCGCGAGGAGTGATAGTTGCGGTAGAACCGGATCAGGTGCCTGGCGGCGTCCTGCGGGTTCTTGGCGATGTAGTAGATGTTCGGGTCTTCCGCGCTGACCCAGCCCCGCTTCAGGAGCTGGCTGCGGACCCACTGGTCCCACGAACTCCAGTAGTCGCCCCCCTGCCCCTCGAGCATCACAATGGGCATGGGCGTGGACTTGCCCGTCTGCACCAGCGTCAGGGCCTCGTACGCTTCGTCCATGGTGCCAAACCCGCCGGGGAAGAGCGCCACCGCCTCCGCCTGGCTGATGAACATGAGCTTGCGAGTGAAGAAATAGCGGAAGAGGATCAGCTTCTCATCGCCCGCGATCACGGCGTTCGCGTTGGTCTCAAAGGGCAGACGGATCGCGACGCCAAAGCTCGCCTGGCGCCCCGGCCCCACGTGCCCGGCCTGCATGATCCCCAGCCCCGCACCGGTGATGGACATCCACCCCGCCTCCGCCATCAGGCGCGAGAACTCCACGCACGCGGCGTAGTCCGGGTGCGTCTCGGGGGTGCGGGCCGAGCCGAAGATCGTGACCTTGTGCGGCTCGCGGAACCGCCCGAAGACGCGGAAGGCGTAGCGGAGCTCCTTCACCGAGTTGGTCAGAAGCTTGATCTCTCCGGTGTCCCGCCCGTCGGGGATCAGCTTCAGCCCGGTCTGCAAGAGCTCGCGAACCAGTCTCGCGTCAAACGACCCGGGCTTGCCCCCCATCTGCTCGATCAGCCGATCCAGGGTCGCCACGACCTCAGGGTCATCCGCCCGCGCCGCCCGGGGGCTCACCGGCCCTCCCGCGGCCTCGTCCAGAGCGTCGACATCCACCTTCGGTTCAGTCCGGTCGTCCAGCGGCATCAAGTGTTCCCCAAGGGGCCCACCCGAGGGCGGTGGGCTGCAAGTCTAGTGCCGGTCGCGGCCCGGCGCGAACCCCCTGAAGGGCGCAAGGGTTGCCCGATTCGGCCCGGCCCGGGTGCCCTGGAGGGGCGGTTTATGGGTCATCCCCCGAAGACTCGTGAAAGTCCGGCCAACAAGGCGACGATGGCCCACCGTCACGTGCTTTATCGGAGCCACGACGATGCCTGATCGCCAGCACACTCTCACGCGAGCGCGCACCCGGCCTTGGCCGTCGGTGGGGGTTCTGCGCGGCGCACCGTTCGAAGTGCTGGCCCCGGGCTGGCTCCGGACGACCCGGCTCCTGCTCCGGCCTCTGGGGCTCTCCGACCGCAAGGCGTTCATCCGAGCGGTCAGGCTCTCTCGCTACGACCTTGCGACGCACCACCCGCTGCATCAGCAGCACGAGACCGACGAGCAGCTCTTTCTCCGCCAGGTTCGCATGGGCCTCCTGGGCGAGACCCAGGGAACGGCGTGGCGGCGGGCGGCATTCCTCGAGGACGGCCGTCTCGCGGGCTGCTTCAACCTTGGCGATATCGCCCGCGGGCTGGAGTTCAGCGCGCAGGCGTCGTGGTGGATCAGCGCCGACTGCCGGGGACAGGGCCTGGCCTGCGAGGGTGTCCAGGCGATGCTCGATCTGGCGCTTGACCCGGCACCCAGGGGCCTTGGACTCTTGCGTGTCAGCGCGAGCATCGCGCCTGGACACCATGCCAGCCGCACCATCGCCTGTCGGGCGGGGATGCGTCGCACGCCCGAGCGTGTGTACTTCGACGTGCAGGGCGTTCAGACGCCGCACGATGTGTTTGTCCGGACGGTCGAGCCCCTCAGGGGGTGCTGACGGGCGCCATGCCGACAGGCGGGTCGATCGTGCCGTCGCGCTTCACCCGCAACTGATCCGACTCCAGGAGGTACTCCAGCACGGCGACGCGGAGGTTTGTCTGCGCGCGATCGCGCTGGTTGCGTGAAGACGCCAGAGAGTTCTCCGTGTCCACGATCCGCTGCGCGTCGATCGTGTCCTTCTGCAACTCCTGCCCGCGTTTGCGGCGTTCGTTGATCTCCACCTGCTTCTCCGCGAGGGTGAGCTGGAACCGCGCAAGCTCGATGTTCCGCAGGGCGGCCCGCACGCGCACGATCACCTCGTCCCGTGCCTGCTCGTACTCGCGGATGCCCCGCTGGAGCTGGATCTGCGAGGCCCGCAGGCGGAGCGCCTCTTCCTTGCGGTCCAGCGGCAGGCTCAGCGTCGCCTCAATGGAGTAATCCGCGTCGTCGGGGCTCAGGTCCAGATGACCGACGTTCGCATCGTCGTCGGTGGGGAGGGTCGCCCGGGCGGAGAGGTTGAGGTCGGGCAGGAGCTGGTTCTTGGCGTTCACCACCTGCCGCCTTCGGTCGTCGAGGCGGTCTCGCTGGTTCTGAAGGTCCAGCCTCAGTTCCAGGGCCAGGAGCACGGCCCGGTCCATCTCGGCCTCCGGCTCGGGCAGGTGGACGCCGGTGGGTGCCACGTCGATCGCATCGTTCTCCGGGAGCCCGAGCCTGACGCGGAATCGTGCGAGTTGGAGAATGTACTGGTCGCGCTGGCCCGCCAGCGACGCTTCCTGCGAGAGCACCTCGCTTCTGGCGATGTCCCGCTCGAAGCCCTCGAGCCTTCCCGAGGCGACCAGGGCCTCCGTGCGGGCCGCGTTCTGGCGCAGGCTCTCGAGCTGACGCTCGGCGTTCGCGATCGCGGCCTTGCTGTTGAGCAGCTCGAAGAAGTCAGACGCGATGGAGACCAGGTACTCCCGCCGGAAGCGCTCGAACTCGCGTGCCGCGTAGACCAGGTCGCGCTCTCCCTGGATCAGGTCCTCGCGGGCGATGAGCCCCGCGCCGCGCAGCAGCGGGATGGTTCCGCTCAGCACCAGCCCCGAAGACTGCCTGTACCGCCCGCTGGACGCCTCGCGCAGGTTCTCGCTCGCGTTCCACACCCACGCCGCCTCGGCACTCCCGCCAAAGGGCAGCCGCTTGGTCACGCGGAGCCGGTTGATCAGTTCCGCCGCGTGCTCGAACCGGCCGTCGTCACCCTGTCCCGCGAGCGAGACCGTGGTGTCGTTGAAGAGCCTTGGGCCCCACTGGTGCCTTGTGATCAGGAGATCGATCGAGGCGAGGAGATACGCCTCCTGCGCGCTCAGAATCTCTCGTCCGGTTTCCTGGCTCTGGCGGAGCGCATCTTCGAGAGTCAGCGCGCGGGTCAGCGCCCCGTCCGAGGTGGCCACCACGCCGTCCATCGGCACGCCCGAGGCGCGCGCGATGGCGGTGAGCCTGGCGGCGACGTCGCGGTCTGCGGGTGCCGGGGTGAAGGTCAGCGACTCGGGGCCTGGGTTGCGCGTGTCGGGGCGCGTGTTGGTCTGGGCCCGCCTCGTGCCCGAGAGGTCCGCGCGCGGCCCGGGCTCGGGAGAGGTGGAGAGGTTCGCCCGTTGGGCACCCTCCGCGGCCATGCGCCGCACCTGCGCGTCCACGGACATGGGGCTGGTGCCGCAACCGGCGAGCGCAAGGCAACCGATCAGCGAAACCATGCCCGCCCGCAGCGTCTGTTTGCAGTTTGATAGGATCACAGAGCTCCCGGCGTGTCAGAGGAGGCGGGGGAGTGTAGCGACCGCGCAGATGATTGTTGCACCAGATTCCGCCGTTCGGATTGAGGATGGGCGCGAGGCCCCCTATCGTTGCCGCCTCGTTCAGGAACGGAGAACAGAGCGCGTGGCGACTCATAAGTAGCGATTTTCAAGCACCTTACACTCGTTGAGGAGGCCGCGCGCCGATGCCCTCCGTGACCCATGACAGTCGGAGTTTTCTGATCGATGGCCGCCGCATTTGGTTGGCTTCCGGTAGGATTCCGTACGCAAAGGTTCCGCGTGATTCTTGGAATGCCCGGATTTTGGCGGCGAAACACGCCGGGCTGAACACGGTCGAAACACCGCTGATCTGGAGCCGCCACGAGGCCCGGCAGGGTCGGTACGACTTTACGGGCGAGAATGACATCCGTCATTTCGTCGACCTGGTCGGCAAGGCGGGGCTGTACTGCATTATCGGGCTTGGGCCGTTCGTGGGCGGGGCGGCGGACTTCGGGGGCCTTCCGGCGTGGCTGAGGGATGTCGCCGGGGGCAAGCTGCGCGTGGGTGGCGGGCTATTCCTGGAGCACTGCTCCCGGTTTTTTACCGCCGTCTCTGATCAGATCAAGGGCTGGCAGGCCACGGCACCGGGCGCGGGCGGGCCGATCGTATTGCTGCAGCTTGAATCCGAGTGGACGTGCGGCCACGACGCGATGGCGCAGTCCTACCTGGGTGAGCTCACGCGCTATGTGCGTGAGGCCGGCCTCAACGTTCCCATCGTGAACTCGAACAACATGTGGGCCGGGGTCGAGGGGCACATCGACGGCTGGTCGGGCAATGGGCCCATGCTGGGCACCATGAGGCAGCTCGCCGCGGTGCGCCAGGGCCAGCCCCGGGTCGTCATCGACCTCAACCTGGCCTCGCAGACGTACTGGGGCCATGAAGCCCAGGCGGCCCCCGACGGGCTCACGATGCAGCGGCGTATTGCCGAGGTTCTCGCGGGAGGGGGGCAGTTCAATCTCACCGGGTTCAGCGGGGGGGCGCACGTGGCCTTCTCTTCGGGCCGCGCGTCCGATGCGCCGGGCGCGTACGCCACGGCGGACGCCTCCAATGGATGTCTGATTGACGCGGTGGGCAAGCCCTCGAAGGCGCTGGCGGAGGTGCGCAAGATCGCGCACGCCGCGTCGCGGTTTGGGCGTGTCTTCGCGAACCTTGACCCTTCGTACGCCCCGGTGTGCTTCGACCCGCTGAGCCTCTCGGCCGGGGGCATCGCGCGAGAGGGCGTGACCGGCGCCGTGGTGCACGCACGCGGGCCCCAGGGCGGGGTCGCGTTCGTCTTTGGCTCCGAGCCCGGGGTTTCCAAGCCCCGCGTGCAGGAGCTGGTCCTGCTGATGCCGGACGGCGCGAGCCTGCCCGTCCCTGTGAAGAGCGACGGGGTCGCGTGGTGCTTCTTTGATGTCAACGTCTCCGGGCGGGCCAAGCTGGACTACACGAACCTGAGCGCCCTGGGCTCGGTGGGGCAGACCATCGTGCTCTTCGGGCCCGCCGGTGCCCAGGCGATTGTGTGCGTGAACGGCTCACCCCTGGAGACGCCCCTGCCCGCCGAGGACGAGGCGCCGGTCATCGTGCCACACGAGGGGCTGACGCTGGTGCTGGTCAGCAGCGAGCAGGCCGAGCGGGTGTACTTCACGGACGACGCGGTGCTGATCGGCGTCGCGGGCCTCACGCCGGCGAGCACGGCGCGCCTGGCGCCGGGGTCCAAGTCGTACGTGCGGGTCTCGGGCGAGGGACTGTCCAAGACGATCCACGCCGAGCCGCCCCCGAAGCCCCGTGCCTCGCGCGTGGTCCTCTCCGAGTGGAGCATGGCGTGCGTCTCGGATTACATCGATGGCAGCAGCGAGCGCTACGCGAGCGTGCAGGGTTCGCGGGAGCTGGGCGCGCTGGGTTGCCCGCAGGGCTACGGGTGGTACCGGCTGTCGTTCCCGGGCAAGGGCACGGAGAAAGGCCGCGTGATCTTCCCGGAGGCCGGCGACCGCCTCCATGTATTCGCCGAGGGCCACTCCCTGGCCATGGTCGGCTCCGGGCCCGGCGCGGAGCGTGTGCTCCAGTTCGCGCCGCCAAAGGCCGGCCACGTCATGGTCATCCTCGCGGAAAACCTGGGCCGCACGAGCGGCGGGCACACGCTGGGCGAGCCCAAGGGCCTCACCGGCCCGGGCTACCTCGTGACGCCGGTTCGAGCGGCGAAGCCCCGCATCGAGACGGGGAGCCCCGTCGATGTGCTCGCATTCCGCGCGCCGCTCTGGGGGTTCAGCGAGGGGGACGCCACGAGCCCGGAGCGCATCACCTGGACCATCCCGGGGAAGCGCAAGGCTCCGGTGCTCATGCTCTTTGACGAGATGCCCGAGGGCGCGCTGCTGCTGGTGAACGACACCGCGGTCGCGTACCTCGATCAGGCCGGCCCCGCGATCATTACCATTGCCGCGGAGCACCTGGGCAAGTCGTCAAACCTGGTGCAACTCGCTCCGGTGGCTCATGGCACGGCGGAGGCAACGCTCGCGCTGGTCTCCCAAGCGGTCCATTTCGAGCAGACCGAGGGCGACGTGATGTCCGCGGCGGAGGTTGCATTCGCCAAGTGGGAGCCGCCCGGCCCGGGCGCATTCCAGGGCAAGCACCGCCACGCCGCGGGCACCCCCGCGTGGTACCGCGCGTCCTTCGAGGCCAACCCCGCGGACGGGCCGCTGGTGCTCAGCCCCGCGGGCATGACCAAGGGGCAGGTGTTCGTGAACGGCAGGCACCTGTGCCGGTACTTCGTCGCGACCTCGACGGGCAAGCGAGTCCCGCCGCAGAGTGACTACGTCATCCCGGCGTCGTGGTTCCAGGCCGGCACGAACGAAATCGTGCTGTTCGACGAGCACGGCGGGCAGGCGTCGCGGTGCAAGCTGGGGCGCTAGTGGTCCCCAGGGTCTGAGACGGGCTCGATGGCGCCGTTGGGCCTCGCGCCCTGCGGGGCGACGGGGGCCTTGGAGTAGGGGTCCGGGCCGGCGGGCTCGTTGGTCACGATCACCTCGACGCGCTGGTTCTGGCGGTCGTCCTCGGAGGTGAGCGCCCGGGGCGCCACGCGGCTGGAGTCCCCGCACGCCACGACGCGGAGCAGTTCCCACTTCATCCCGTTTTCGACGAGGGCCGAGGCCACGGCCATTCCCCGCTGGTATGACAGGTCGCGCCCGCGGGCCTGGTTGTGCATGGTCTCGAGCGGGCTGGCGTGCCCGCGCACCTCGACGATCCATCGCTGGTCCTTGATGCGAGAGGCGAGCTCGGCGAGGATGCTCCGCGCGTCGTTGGTGAGCAGCGCCTGGCGGTCTTCGAAGTTGATCGTGGCGTTGATGCGGTTGTAGTTGCCCTTCTCGATGGACTGGGTGGACTGGTGTCGTCCCTTGGGGCCGTCCTGCGTGGCCGGCCCGCCGTTGCGTTTCTCGAGGATCCGACGGATGTAGGGCTGGTCCTCGGTGCGGGTGGAGTCGACATCGATTGGGGTGTTGAAGGCCTCGCGGATGCCGATGACGAAGTCGGCCTCGGCGACGGAGATGTTCTCGCCCATCTGGCCCTCGCCCCCGATGCCGCCGGTGGTCTGTTTGGCCATGTTCATGGCGAGCAGGATGACGAAGAAGCCCATGAGGAGGGCGACGTTGTCCGCGAAGGAGATGAGCCACTCGGGCGCGCCCTCGTGCTCCTCGTGCCCGCCGCCGTGGCTGGCACCGTGTCCGCCGCTGTGGCCTCCACCCTCGTGGGTCTCGCCGTCCTTGGATTCGTGGTCGTCGGCCATGAGGGGCGCTCCGTGCTCAGGCGGCCTTGCGCAGCTTGGTGCGACCCGCGGCGGGGATGAAGGCGAGCATCTTCTCCTCGGTCACGCGGGGGTTGTCACCCGCCTGGATTGACAGGATGGCCTGGAGCATCATCTCCCGCCCGATCATCTCTTCGGCGCTGCGGAGCGCGAGCTTGTCGCCGATGGGCCCGGCGATGGCGTTCGCCACGATCGCGCCGTACATGGTCGCCACGACGGCGATGGCCAGCGCGTGACCGAGCTGCCCGATGTCGGCGCTGCCCAGGTTGCCGAACAGGCCGACCTGTCCGACCAGCGTGCCAACGAGTCCGTACCCGGGGCCGTAGACCTTGATGAGGTCGAAGAACTTCTTGCCCGCCTTGTGGCGGTCCTGCATGGCGACAAGCTCCATGCGGCAGGTGCTCTCGATGTTCGCGGGCTCCACGCCGTCGATGGCCATCTTGAGGCCCGCGGCGAGGAAGTTGTCCTTGATATTCGCCATCTCGCTCTCGAGGGCGAGGATCCCGTCGCGACGGGCCTTCTCGGACAGGGAGTTGATGAGCGTGATGACCTGGACCGGGGCCATGCCCTTGTGGAACATGAAGCGCTTGAGGTACCCGGGCAGCCCGAGCACCTTGTCCAGAGGCATGGACATGAAGATCACGCTGATGGACCCGCAGCCCACCATCAGCACACCTTCCAGCGAGTAGAACATCAGGAAGTTGCCGTGCGAGACCTCGTAGAACACGAAGCCCAGCGCCGACACACCGATGAGCAACCCGATCAGACTGGCCTTATCCACGCGTCACCTCTGGGTGATGTCGGACCGGGGACCCCACAACGAGGCGATTCCCTGTCTCTCCATCGGTCCGGGGCGTGCCCCGGTCCAGCGGGGCGGATAACGCGGCTTCACGGCGTGCGGCGGCTGCGCCGGGCGTGCCGACTGTAACGCCCGTGGGCGTTATCCGGCTCCCGTGTTCAGGCCCGAACGAAGGTCCGGGCCTGGCGGTCCTTCACGACCCCCGGGAACGCGAGCGCGCGACCGTGCGCCACGCAGTAGACGCCGGCCTTCATCACCCCGGTGGCGAAGATCGCCTCCGTCAGGTTCTGCACCGCGTCGCTCCGCTTCATCTCGAAGGGGCGCATCGCGCCCGTGAGCACCACAGGGATGCGGGGCGAGGGGAACACTCTTGCCAGGTGCTCCCCGGTCACGCACAGCGTGTCCGTGCCGTGGAGGATCACGATGCCCTCGGCGGCGGTGGGGAGGTCCGGTGCCCCGCCGGCGGCCCGCACCGTCTCCGCGATCGACCGCCGGTCGTCGTCGGTCATGAGCAGGCTGTCCTTGCTCATGAGCTCGATGACGTTGATCGCGGTGTCTTGCAGGCGAAGGCGCGCGAGCATGCGTCGGACGATGGAGTTTCGGTTCTCCATCGTGCCCGAGGTGTCGTCGAAGACCTTTTCGATCGTGCCGCCGGTGGTGATGAGCGTGACGTGGCGCATGGGCGTCATGGATCGTAACCCCTAGACCGGGCCTGCGGGCGGGCGGCCTTTGTCGGCCCGCCTGGGCCTGCACTCCGTGACGCGCGCGAGGTCCGCCCAGAAGCCGGGGTAGGTCTTCCCGACGCACGCGGGGTTCCGGATGCGCACATTGGCCCGCCTGAGCCCGATCAGCGCCAGCGACATCGCCATGCGATGGTCGTCGTAGGTCTCGAACTCAACTGGCGGGGCGTCGGCACCCTCGGGCAGGCCCTCCGGCGGGGGCGTGATCGTGATCGCGTCCGCGTCGCCGCTCACCGGGTGCTCCACGCGCACGCCGAGCTTCGCGAGCTCGCGGCACAGCGCCTCCACGCGGTCGGTCTCCTTCACGCGGAGCGTGCGCAGCCCGCGCAGGATGCTTGTGCCCGGGGCGAAGCACGCGACCGCCGCCAGCGTCATCGCGGCGTCGGGCATGTCGCTGAGGTCGGCCAGCACCGGGCTGAGCGCGGCGGGTCCGGCGACGCCCACCCAGGCCTCGCCGGGCTTGCCCCGGATCACGCGGGCGCCCATGCGGGCGAGCAGGTCCGGGAAGCGGCTGTCGCCCTGCAGCGAATCCGGCTCCACCCCCGTGACACGGATGGACGCGCCGGGGAGCATCGCGCCAAGCCCCCACCAATACGTCGCGGCGCTCGCGTCGGCCTCGAGCACGAGGTCGAAAGCCGTGGGCGCGGGGCCGCCGACGCGCACCACGCGCAGGTCGTGCGAGCTGCGCACGTCGGCGCCGAGCCTTCCGAGCAGGCCCAGCGTCATGGCGATGTACGAGGCGCTGGTGACCTCGCCGGTCAGTTTCAGCGTCAGGCCACCCGG
>Ga0154020_10001275_pt1 | contig 31224 bp, 25 predicted proteins | sample Klosneuvirus_201_FD_109709 | JGI IMG/M metagenome (GOLD analysis project Ga0154020, IMG submission 109709) | Active sludge microbial communities from wastewater, Klosterneuburg, Austria - Klosneuvirus_20160825_MG | ecosystem: Engineered > WWTP > Aerobic digester > Activated sludge | place...
AACCGCAGGACTGCATTTCACAGAACACGTATTGAACACATTGAAAGAAAAAAAGGTGTCGATACAACACCTTCATCTGCATGTGGGTGCCGGAACCTTCAAGCCTGTAAAAAGTGAGACCCTTGAAGGCCACGACATGCATACGGAGTGGTTAGATGCGGGCAAATCATTACTGGAAACGCTTGCAAACAGTGAAGAGAATAAGGTTCTGGCAGTTGGCACCACCTCTTTAAGAACCCTTGAGAGTTTATATTGGATGGGGGTAAAGGCCATTGCAAATCCCCTGATCGAACTAGAAGAGCTGGAAATAAAACAATGGGAAGTTTACAGCTTGCCTGACCAAAAACGGCCTCTTAAAGAAAGTTTCTCTGCTCTTTTAGATTGGATGAACAAAAAAGGCCTTGAGCGAATTTTATGCAAAACAGGCATTTTAATTGCCCCGCCTTATCAAATAAGAGTGGTACAGGGTTTATTAACCAATTTTCATCAACCCCAAAGTACACTTCTCTTATTGGTAAGCGCAATTATGGGGGATGATTGGAAAAAGGCCTATGCCTATGCCCTGGCCAACGATTTTAGGTTTTTAAGTTATGGGGATGCTATGTTGATCTTACCATCAGCGTAAAATTCCAGTAAATTTTATATATTTGTTTTAAACGTACAATTATGAAACATCTATTTACTTCTTTTCTGTTTTTTGCCGGTCTGCAAATTGGCAGTGCCCAACTCACTCAAGCCAATCACGCGCCTGCTAATGGCGATCTTTACGATACCTGGCAATGCGATTCTACGAACATTAGTCTAGGTGGTTCGGGTGCCGGTGTGGTCTGGAATTACGCGTCCATAGCCACCCGAAGCAGTATTGTTAATTCGTATACCGGCACAAGCGCAACTAGCACGGTATATCCTCAGGCCAACGTGTTTTTATCGGCTGGCACAGCCATGAACGGATATTATAAGTCTTCCGCGGCCAATCTTGAATATTATGGCGGAAACGTTGTCGTAGGTAATGTAGCAGCAGGCCTCACGTATACCGCTCCGGTTATTTCTGCCGTTTACCCAATGAGTTTAAATTCAACCACCACTTCAGTTACAGGAGGATCAATCAACATCACCTCGCCCCTGCCTGTAACGGGTACATTTACGGGAACCGCCTTAGTTTATGTGGATGCTTCGGGAACTTTAAATTTACCTGGTGCTGTAACTTATTCGGATGTGTTGAGGGTAATCACCTCCCAGACTGTTGATTTTGTTACCATTGTAGGGGCAGGCACTTTGTTGCAGGTAAGTTATGAGTATTTCGGTGGAGGAATCAAAGCCCCGGTTTTTAGCATCTCTACCTCAACAGCAATAACCACTCTGGGTACATTCAATCAAACTCTGGTTACACGCTATAAGGCTCCGGCGAATCCACCAAACTCTATTTCAGAAACAGGGGCTGATACATACAATTATAGTGTGTTCCCAAATCCGGGCACGGACGTTATGGTGTTTTCAACCGACAACATGCAGGCTTCTGAGCTTGTGATCAGCGATATCACCGGCAAAGAGATTGCTAATTTTGGCCTTGAGAATGGCAACTACAAATTGAACCTTAGCACCTACACCAAAGGCATCTACTTGTACACCATAAAAAGTTCAGAAGGCAAAAGCCTGCGAACAGGAAAAATACTAATAATAGATTAAGTTTTAAGAGCCACTTTTCAGTGGCCCGCCCGCACCGAAGGGGCACTTTCGGGCGGGATTTTTTTAATTTTGAACATGAACATAGAAGAGACTATAAACGGCGAAATAAAAACCGCCATGCTTGCAAAAAACTCTGCCCGTCTGGAAGCTCTAAGAGCCATTAAATCAGTCATCCTGCTTTTAAAAACTTCACCCGAAGGATTAAGCGAAGATTCAGTAAATAAAGCCTTGCAGAAGGAGGTGAAAAAACGCAAGGAGTCGGCTGACATTTATAAAACGCAAAACCGAATTGATCTGCAGGACGTTGAGCTGGCGCAGGCTGCAGTGATGGAAGAGTTTTTACCAAAACAGCTTTCTGAAGAAGACATCAAAGCCGAACTCACTAAGATCATTGCTGCCGTTGGCGCAACAGGTCCGGCTGATTTGGGAAAGGTGATGGGAGCGGCCTCTAAGGCTTTCGCCGGAAAAGCAGACAACAAACTGGTATCGGCCCTGGTGAAACAATTACTAGGTTAAAACTTAATAAAGTTTGAAATGTATGGGTACAACAAAATAACATTTCACAGCCTTACCGCCCAACTTTGCGGGTGATTTAAAATCAGGAATGTCTGCTACCACCCGTAGTGCCTCTTCCTCAAGTCCATAACCTAGTTTGTTCATTGCGGTTGGAAGAAGGACCTTACCGGTTTCATCCACAATAAATTTTACGTGCACTTTGCCCTGTTTGTAACGATCAATGGCTTCTATGGGATACCGTATGTGGGAAACAATCCATCGGTTTAGTGCTGCCAAACCACCTTCAAATTCAGGATATTCGTCAGCAATAAGCGCAACAACAGTGTCGCTTTTGGAACCCGTTCCTCCCGGTTTTCCCCCACCTTCTCCATTGCTCTCTTTTCTTACGATGAACACGGATGTATCCGTTCCATTTGATTTGAGCTGCGGTTCAAGTCTCAGCGTGTCGTTCGAAAAAAGAACTGAGTCGCGAACCAGGATTGTCGTGGAGTTTGAGTTTGTTGTGTTTTTAGGGGCTTCGGGTTTGTTTATCGATTCAGGTGTTGGTTTTGCGAGATCTACCGGCGTTGTGTGCACTGTGTTTTGATCAGGGGGAAGCAAAAGCACTTTAGGCTGAGTTTTCACAGCGTTTATTACCGTTAAAAAAAAGAGCATCACTACCGTTCCCGCAAAACCGGTCATCAAAAGCAGGGATTTTAGGAGCGTTGATTCATAAGCAGAGCGAATGGCATAGGCTCCGTATACCTTATTTCGATTTGCGAAAATAATGTCATCGAGTTTTTGTTGATTGTTCATGGCCTGTTTCCTTTACATTAAGAGGTTTGTTTGTTGAAAAGCGAATTGCTTATATACTAAAGGTAATATTGGTATGCATCCGGCAGTTAGAGGAACGATAGAAGCGGTTGTGTTTGTTTGTTAAGAGGCGGGTTTTGTTATAAATGCGTATTTGTAATTTCAGCCGCAGGTGTATAAAAGGACTTGCCGGTAATTTTATTTAAGTTGTATATTTACGATTGGTCTATGGAAAATGTAATTGATGCCATAAGTAAGGATGATTTAAAGCGGGAGCTTAATGCTGAGCGTTATGTGCGTAAAACCAATAACGGCAACAACGAGATCTACATTATTACCGCACACAATTCGCCTCATGTAATGCGTGAGATAGGGCGGTTGAGGGAACTTACCTTTCGGCATGCGGGTGGGGGAACGGGAAAATCCATTGATCTTGATGAGTTTGACACCAGCTCACACCCTTACCAGCAACTTCTGGTTTGGAATCCTGAAGACAGCGAAATTGTTGGGGCTTATCGGTATATACTTTGCAAAGATGCTGAGTTTGTGAATGGTGAAGTAAAACTGGCTACCACTGAACTTTTTCACTTTAGTAAAAAATTTTACGAGGAGTACTTGCCGTACACCATAGAGTTGGGCCGCTCTTTTATTCAGCCCATGTATCAACCGGCCGAAGGCAAACGAAAAGGGTTGTTTAGTCTTGATAATCTCTGGGATGGTTTGGGTGCTTTGGTAGTGGATAATCCTTCGCAAAAACATTTTTACGGAAAAGTGACCATGTACACCGATTATAATGTGGAAGCCAGGGATCTGATCCTGAGTTTTATGAAACATTATTTTCCTGATACTGACAAATTGGTAACACCCATTCATCCGGTTAAAACGGAAACTGACACCGCGGATTTTGTTAATGAACTCAAACAACTCGATTATAAGGAAGGGCACGCGCATTTAAACAAAAAGGTGAGGGCCCTTGGTGAAAATATCCCTCCCCTTGTAAACGCATACATGAACTTAAGCTCAACTATGAAATCTTTTGGAACTGCTATAAATCCGGGTTTCGGAGGAGTAGAAGAAACCGGCATATTGGTTACGATGGCAGACATCTATGAAAGCAAAAAAGAACGCCATCTCAATTCCTATCTTATGGAAAAAAGAGGAGGAAAAAACTGATGCTCATTCGATCGGCCACATTTAAAAAGAGCGCGGCGTCCATTCGCGACTGTCCAAAACCGAGTTTGCCCGAATTTGCATTTATAGGCAGAAGTAATGTGGGTAAGTCTTCATTGATAAATTATATCTGCAACAACAATAAACTGGCCAAAACATCGGCTACACCCGGCAAAACGCAATTGATCAATCACTTTGTGATTAACGAAAACTGGTACCTGGTGGATCTCCCGGGCTATGGTTTTGCTAAAACAGGTAAGGAGAAAAAGGCAAAGTTTGAGACCATGATCTACGATTATTGTAAAAAGCGGGAGACCTTGCAGTGTTTGTTTGTGCTCATCGACAGCCGCTTGCCCCTGCAAAAGATTGACATGGAATTTATGTTGTGGTGTGCCGAGAACGAAACGCCATTTGCCATCATCTATACCAAAACGGATAAAAACTCAAAAAGCGAACTGGAAAAAAACATAAAAGCCATAGAAAAGGACCTGCTTCGCAATTGGGAGGAATTACCGAATGCTTTCATCACCTCCGCTTCCGCCGGTAAAGGAAAAGAAGACTTGCTTGAGTTTATAGATTACCAAATGAAATCACAGCGTCAGGTGCCTGCTGAAGAATAAACGAATGACATGGCCAGCGACTGGGAACTCCTTCAGAAAAAACTAAAATCCCGTTTTGATTCCGAAATGGATGTGGACGCCATTTTGTTTATGATCGGTCTGCAGGAACTTGGCAAACCTTTTCAGCGTTATAAAAAGGATCAAAAGCTGGAGATCATGCACGTAGCCATTTGCACACTGATGGAACCTTTTGGGTTTTATGAGTACGAGGGTAAAGACAAAGAGGGCTGGCCGCATTGGAAGTTAAAAGAGAATTTACCCTTTCTGGATGCCAAACAACAAAACAACCTTATGGTAGGTGCCATTGTGGATTATTTCAAAAAAGAGGGTTTTCTTTAAACCCAAAAGCCCTAATTTTCTAAATTATTTTTTACGCCTTGCCTTACATTTTCTTAAGTTGGGCAATTTGTTAATATCCCTAAGTGAGAACTTGAGTAATCACAGCCTCGGTTTTCAACCCCCACACCCTTCTTAACGCTTATAAACAAAGGCTTTCAGGCCTAATTCGGGCATTATTTCATACACTATTTTTTCTTATGAACACTGTTTATAAGCTTTGATTTTTCAACAATTGTGGTAAAAAATGGAGATAAGTGGTAAAAAGTGGTAAAAAACTCTCTATTTTTGCCAACAAGCAGTAAAATCAAGCATGGCCAGCCTAATAGGGGAATACGATTGTAAAGTGGACGCAAAAGGGCGCTTTATGTTTCCTATTGACCTGCGCAAACAGCTGGAGGCCATTTTTGAAAAAGGGTTTGTGATCAACCGCAACCTGCACCAAAAGTGTTTGGTGCTTTATCCCATGAACGAGTGGGAAAAGCTCAATAAAAAACTCAGCAAACTTAATCGCCTTATTAAGGCCAATGATGTGTTTGTAAGAAAATTCACCGGAGGGGCAACCAACGTGGAGGCAGATCAGTCGGGCCGTCTGTTATTACCAAAAGCGTTGGGCGAATATGCTGACATCAAATCGGATCTGAAAGTGTTGGGCAGCAATAATGTGATTGAGTTGTGGGATAAAAAATTATACGAAGACTTCCTTAACCAGGATGTGGATATTGAACAACTGGCTCAGGATGTTCTGGGAGGATTAAACTTCAATGATTCGGCTGATGAGTAATCCCGATTACCACAGTCCCGTTCTTTTACAAGCTTGTATTGATTACCTCAACATTCAACCCAACGGGGTGTATGTGGATCTAACCTTTGGAGGAGGAGGGCATTCTTCTCACATTCTAAAATCTTTGGGTGAGAAGGGGAAGTTGTTTGCTTTTGATCAGGATGAAGATGCGCAGAAAAACGCTCTTAAAGATTCCAGGTTCACACTCATCCCGCACAATTTCAGATATCTGAAAAATTACCTCAGGGTGTATGGCGTTACAAAAGTGAACGGCATACTTGGAGATCTTGGTGTTTCCTCTCATCAGTTCGACGATGCAGAACGTGGTTTTTCACTCCGATTTGAAGCTGAGCTCGACATGCGCATGAATCAAAAAAGTGAGCTCAGTGCAAAAACGGTTCTGAATACCTACAGTGTAGAACAGCTGAGCAAGATTTTCAGGGACTATGCTGATCTGAATCAAGCCTACAAATTGGCCAAACTCATTGTTAACGCCAGGGCAGAAAAGGAAATTCTGAATACCTCAGATCTGAAGTTGGCAATTGCGCCTTGTATTCCCCGCTTTGAAGAGAACAAATACCTGGCAAGGGTTTTTCAGGCTCTTAGGATGGAAGTGAATCAGGAAGTAGAGGCCTTAAAAGAATGTTTGACCCAGTGTGTGGAAGTTCTGGATACAAAAGGCCGTTTGGTTATCATTTCATACCACAGCATAGAAGATCGCATGAGCAAAAATGTTATGAGGAGTGGAAATGTTGATGGAGTGGAGGAGAAAGATCTGATTTACGGTTCAGGTACTAAAGTGTTCAAGGTACTTACTTCAAAACCCATAGTGCCTGATGATGAAGAGATAAAAATCAATACACGCGCACGCAGTGCAAAATTAAGAGCAGCAGAAAAAATTTAACCCTGAAGCAGATGCTTCGCATCACTTCAGGATCAAAACAAATAGATAGAAACAAAACAACATACTAGTCACCGGAAATTTGGCGAATAAGTTCAGAGATATACCGACAAAAACAGAAACACTAGGGCAAGCCGAACCACTTGTCGGGGAAACCGTCACCGGTAAAAAAGAGCAGAAACAAAAAGGAAAACACAAAGGCGTTCTTGCCAAAGGCATATCCTCAGTGTTCAGCGGCACCTTCTTAACCAATCAGAAAACACTCCGAAACATGCCATTTGTGCTGTTTCTGGCCTGCATCGCTTTGCTCTACATCACCAATGGCTATTATGCTGATGACAAAATAAGAGAGGTTAACAAACTCTCGAACAATTTAAAGGAACTGAGAACCGAATACATTTTTACTAAAAGTGAACTCATGTTTGCCAGCAAACAAAGCGAAGTGGCCAGGTCGGCCGAAAAACTTGGATTAAAAGAACCGGTGGTGCCGCCGGTTATTATAGAAACCGATAGCGCAGAGCTTTACGGGGCCAAAAAGGATTAATGGAAAACAGAAAAAACATATTGGCCCGCACTTATCTCGCTTATGTGCTGCTTTGTGTGTTTGCGCTGTCTATACTTTACCGCATTGTTATCATACAGTTTGTTGAGGGAGATGTGTGGAGGGCGAAAGCTCAGGCCTCCACTATTAAACTGATGGAGATGGAAGCTCTCAGAGGCAATATTTTTGATGCAAATGGCGCTTTGCTTGCAACTTCCCTTCCCTATTATGAAGTTGCCATTGACATCAACGCTCCCGGCATTACCGACAAATTGTTCAGGAGTAACCGCGATTCCCTCGCTTATTTATTGAGCCATCTCTTTGAGGACAAATCGGAGCGTGAGTACTTAAGCATTCTGAACAAAGCCAGAAAAGCGAAAGACCGTTATGTGGTATTAAAACGAAACGTAAGTTACAAGGACCTTCAGATCTTAAAAACCTTTCCAATTCTGAGAAAAGGAAAACGTGGAGGACTGGTAACACTTCAAACCAACCGCAGGGAACGCCCCTTTCAGGGATTAGCAGGAAGGACCATCGGTATGGCCAGAAAGGGCATAAAGCCTGTTGGTTTGGAAGGCGCTTTCGACTCTGTATTAAGCGGTGTGAGTGGCCGGCGTTTGATGCAGAAAATTGCCGGAAACGTTTGGAGACCAATTAACGATGAAAATGAAGTTGAACCAAAAGATGGCAGTGACCTCTATACCACCATTGATATTAACTTACAGGATGTTGCGTCAAGCGCACTGCTAAGAACATTGATCCAAAATGATGCTTCCCATGGCTGTGCCATATTAATGGAGGTAAAAACCGGCGAGATAAAAGCCATTGCAAATCTGTCGAGAGAAGACTCCTCTGAGTATTCAGAGAGTTTTAATTATGCCATAGGTTATCCATCTGAGCCCGGTTCAACTTTCAAACTTGCTTCCATGCTGGCCCTAATTGATGAGTTTGGGATTAGTTTGGATGAAAAAGTTGAGGTAGGTAATGGGGAGTGCAAGTATTTTGACAAAGTGGTTCGTGATGCACACGCTCCGGAAACACCTGTATTAAATGTGCAGAGGATTTTTGAAACCTCCTCCAATGTAGGTGTAAGCAAACTGGTTACAAAATACTATTCGAAAAATCCACAACAGTTCGTCGATAAACTTAACTCTTTTCATTTGAATCAAAAGTTGAATATCGCTATTCCAGGCGAAGGTATTCCCAGAATCCCTCAAACCAGAACTAAATATTGGTCGGGGGTAACATTACCCCAGTTGAGTTATGGATACGAGAGCCTGATTACGCCGTTACAAACCCTCACGCTTTATAATGCTGTTGCCAATAACGGTAAAATGGTAAAACCCCGATTCGTAAAATCCATAAGTAGAAACGGCATGGTGGTAAAAACCTTTGATACAGAGGTATTATCAGAAAAGATAGTTAAGGATCAGACCATTGTAAAAGCGAAACAATTGTTGGAAGGTGTTGTGCAAAATGGTTCTGGAAAAAACCTGAACATCAATGCATTTAAAGTGGGCGGGAAAACAGGCACTGCTGTAATCGCCAAACTAGGGCGTTTTGGTAAAGGCAAAACGGCCTATGGTGAGGCGGGGAACAGAATTTACCAGGCTTCTTTCGTTGGTTATTTTCCAGCCGATAATCCCTTGTATTCTTGTATTGTTGTGATTAATTCCCCAAGCAACGGAGTTTATTACGGGGCTGCTGTTGCCGGTCCGGTGTTCAAAGAGATTGCCGAAAAAGTGTACAGTGGAAGTTTAAACTGTATAGAGCCGGTAAACAACCGAAAAACTATTATTACTCAGTACCCAACAATTGGCAGGATTCAAAAAGAAGAACTCGAATACGTGAGCAATTATTTTGGAATCGGGCCTGCGAACAATCGAACAAGTTCAATACCTGACGAAAATCCTGAAAATGGAACTCCGCTTTTGCAAAACGCAGATAGACTTTCAGCCCAGCTAAAAAAGGGTCTAATGCCGGATCTGATTGGACTATCCGCAAAAGATGTCTTATACCTTTTGGAAAATAATGGAGTAGAGGTGAAGCTAATGGGTATGGGTACAGTTAAAAAACAAAGTATTCAAGCCGGACAAAGATTTGAAAAGGGTAACAGCATACTACTCACCTTAGGATAAAACGGAACGATGAAACTGCTGAGTGATCTATTATATAAAGTAAGATTGGAAGAGGTGATCGGCTCTACGCACATGGCTATTTCTTCAGTGGCCTTTGATTCCCGCAAGGTGAAAAAGGATAGTTTGTTCGCGGCCACTTCAGGTACAAAAAGTGATGGGCATGATTTTATCCAAACCGCAATCGATGCAGGGGCGGTGGCTATATTGTGTGAACGGCTACCAGAGGAAAAGCGTGAAAACATAACATACATAAAGGTAAGTGATTCAACACAGGCACTTGGTTACGTGGCCTGTAATTTTTATGATAACCCTTCTGAAAAATTATTTTTAATCGGGGTTACAGGAACCAACGGAAAAACCACTACCGCCTCTCTGCTTTACAGTTTGTTTAAGTTATTGGGGTATTCTGTAGGGCTTTTATCTACAGTACAAAACAAAATCAACCAAACTGTCATCCCGGCCACGCACACTACACCCGATGCCCTTGCGCTAAATGAATTGCTTAATACCATGGTGCAGCATGGCTGTGAATATGCGTTTATGGAAGTAAGTTCTCACGCAGTGGTTCAAAACAGAATTGCAGGCCTTCAGTTTTCAGGTGCCGTATTCACAAACATCACTCACGACCATCTTGATTACCACAAAACGTTTGACGAATACATCAAAGCCAAGAAGAAATTTTTTGATCAGTTACCAGGCGACGCCTTCGCTCTGGTAAACAAGGATGATAAAAATGGCATGGTGATGTTGCAAAACACCAAAGCAAAAAGGTACACCTATGGTTTAAGGACTTTGGCCGACTACAAGTGCCGCATTGTTGAAAATCATCTGAATGGTTTGTTGTTGCAGATCAACAATCTTGAAGTGTGGGTAAAACTCATTGGCACCTTCAATGCCTATAATGTACTGGCTGTGTATGCTACAGCTCATCTCTTAAAACAGGATAGCACTAGCATACTTACCTCATTAAGCAATCTGAACTCTGTTGAGGGTCGGTTTCAATACATAAAATCACCAAATGGAGTTATCGGGATAGTGGATTATGCACACACACCGGATGCATTGAAAAACGTGCTTGAAACAATCAATGAGATACGCACGGGCAATGAGCAGGTGATAACACTGATAGGCTGCGGAGGTGACCGCGATGCCGCGAAGCGTCCGGTGATGGCAGCCATTGCCTGTGAACTAAGTAATAAGGTTATTCTTACTTCCGACAATCCAAGAAGCGAAGATCCCGAAGAGATACTCAACCAAATGCAAAAGGGCGTTTCACCTGCCGATCAGAAAAAAACACTTCGTATAACCGATAGAAAAGAAGCGATACGTACCGCATGTTCGTTAGGTCAGAAAGGTGATATCATTCTAATAGCAGGCAAGGGCCATGAAAAATATCAGGAGATAAAAGGTGTGAAGCATGCTTTTGATGATCTGGAAATTTTAAAAGAAACCATTAAAACCCTGGGCATATAATATGTTTTATTATCTCTTCAACTATCTCGATAAGGCCTTTGATTTCCCCGGGGCGGGTGTGTTTAATTATATCTCCTTCAGGGCGGCTCTTGCTTTGATTAGCTCCCTGGTCATCTCACTGTTGCTTGGCAAAAGAATTATAGGCTGGATCCGCAATAAACAAATTGGAGAAACCATTCGCGAGTTAGGATTGGAGGGACAAACACAAAAGGCCGGCACACCTACAATGGGTGGGTTGATCATTCTGGCTGCTATCATTGTACCCACTTTGCTTTTTGCTAAGGTCTTGAACGTTTATATTCTTCTTATGCTCATCACCACGGTGTGGCTGGGAACAATTGGTTTTATTGATGATTACATTAAGGTATTTAAAAAAAACAAAGAAGGTTTAAAGGGCAAATTTAAAGTCATCGGTCAGGTAGGAATTGGCTTACTGGTTGGTTCAGTGCTTTATTTTCATCCCGATGTTGTAGTTAAGGAGCGCCTGACACAAAATCAGCGTGAAGCCTGGTCGAACAACACCACCACAGCCAATAACGATCTCACCATTCCGAAGTATTCTGAAACGCCAATAAAAACTCTAAAAACCACCATCCCATTTTCGAAAAACAATGAATTGGATTATGGCAAAGCGGTATCCTGGTTTTGCGACAATTGTTTGAAGTACGGTTGGATAATATTTATTCCACTTGTTATTTTGATCATCACGGCAGTTTCAAACGGAGCAAACATCACGGATGGAATTGACGGACTAGCTGCAGGCACAAGCGCTATTATCGGAACGGTTTTGGGAATCTTAGCTTATGTGTCGGGTAACATGGTGTTTGCTGATTATCTCAACATCATGTACATTCCAAATACCGGTGAGCTTGTTGTGTTTATAGCGGCGTTCATTGGAGCCTGCGTTGGGTTTTTGTGGTATAACGCGTATCCGGCTCAGGTGTTCATGGGCGATACAGGAAGCCTGGCCATCGGAGGCATTATAGCGGTATATGCCATTGCCATCCGTAAAGAATTACTACTGCCGATTCTCTGTGGAATTTTTGTGGTTGAAAACGCCAGTGTTATTCTTCAGGTGTATTATTTCAAGTACCAGAAAAAGAAAAGAGGCATTGAATTCGCGCGTGAAAACCGTTTGTTTAAAATGGCGCCTTTGCACCACCATTACCAAAAGTCAGGCTTTCATGAGTCAAAGATTGTAGTCCGCTTTTTTATCATCGGTATTATGCTTGCTGTGCTAACCCTTGTAACCTTAAAACTCCGCTAAACGATGAAACGCATGGTTATACTTGGCAGTGGAGAGAGTGGGGTTGGCAGTGCAATACTGGCCAAGGAGAAGGGGTATGAGGTTTTTGTAAGTGATCTTGGAAAAATCGCAGAGAAGTACAAAACAGAGTTGATGAAGGAGAACATTGTTTTTGAAGAAGGGCAGCATTCCGAAGCCAAAATCCTTAATGCTACCGAAGTGATTAAAAGTCCGGGTATTCCTGAGACCGCTCCGATCGTTCTCAAACTGAAAGAACAACACACACCGGTCATCTCTGAAATTGAATTCGCAGGACGTTACACAAAAGCCACAACGATTTGTATTACGGGCTCAAATGGCAAAACCACTACTACGCTACTGACCTATCACATCCTTAAAAAAGCGGGTTACAATGTGGGTTTAGGAGGAAATGTGGGTAAAAGTTTTGCCTGGCAGGTAGCACGTGAACATTTTGATTATTACGTGCTGGAGTTGAGCAGTTTTCAGTTGGATGGTATGTATTCTTTTCGGGCGGATGTGGCCGTACTTCTAAACATCACACCCGACCACTTGGATCGCTATGAATACAATTTTGAAAAATATACCAGCTCCAAATTCCGTATTGTCCAAAATCAAACAGCACAACAGCATTTTGTGTATTGTATGGATGATACCACCATTGTTTCTTTTATGCAAAACCATCCCATTAAAGCAACTTGTATACCCTTCAGCATCAAACAGGAGATACATGGTGATGGGGCCTGGCTCAACGAAAAACAACTAACCCTTAATTATAAACCCAACCAACAACCCTTAATTATGACAATTGAACAACTCGCCTTACAAGGCAAACACAATGTCTACAACAGCATGGCCGCTTCAATTGCCGCCCGCATTGTTGACGTAAGAAAGGAGATCATTCGTGAAAGTCTCCAGGATTTCCAAAACATCGAACACCGTTTGGAGTTTGTGGCATCCATTAATGGCATTGAATTTATCAATGATTCAAAAGCCACCAATGTAAATTCCACCTGGTATGCGCTGGAGAGTATGGAAAAACCGGTAATCTGGATCTGCGGTGGGCAAGACAAAGGCAACAACTACAATGAACTCACTGACTTGGTGAAGGCTCGTGTGAAGGCCATTGTATGCCTGGGTAAAGACAATAAAAAAATTGTGGCAGCCTTCAAAAAAGTAGTTGATACCATTATTGAAACCGATAATGCCAGCGATGCCGTTGCGGCTTCGTTTAAACTTGGCAAAAAGGGTGATGTGGTTTTGTTATCACCGGCTTGCGCCAGCTTTGACCTTTATAAAAATTATGAAGATAGAGGCATGCAGTTTAAAGCAGCAGTAAGGGGACTTTAACATTGGGGCAAATAAGCTACATATATAATCAGAACAGGTTTACGCATGAAACTATTTAATCACTTAAAAGGCGATAAGGTGATATGGGCTATTATGTTTCTGCTCTCCATCTTGTCGGTACTGGTGGTTTACAGCGCAACGGTAACCCTTGCTTATAAATTCAAGCAGGGGCACACCGAATACTTCCTGTTTAAACAACTGTTAATTGTAGCGCTCGGTTTTTTACTGGCCTACCTGTTTCATAAATTAAAATATACCTTGTTTAGCAAGGTGTCGCAGATAGGGATTGTAATCTCAATCCCCTTGTTGTTGTATACACTGTTAAAAGGAGTGAGTGCTGGGGAAGCATCGCGCTGGTTGGAAATTCCCGGACTTGGACTCACCTTTCAAACCTCCGACATCGCTAAACTTCTATTGATAATTTATGTAGCCAGGGTATTAACCGTTAAGTCAGACGAACTCAAGGAATTTAAAGGTGTGCTCCGCCATCTTATACTTCCGATTGGTTTGGTATGTCTGCTTATTTTACCGGCAAATTTTTCAACAGCAGCATTGTTGTTCATCAACTGTATAGTGCTGATGTTTTTTGGAGGTATTGGTGCGAAAATTCTCTTGAAGCTGCTAGGACTGTTTATGGTGTTTGCAGCATTATTTTTTACCTGGGTGTGGTTAGCGCCTGAATCTATTCCCGGAGGAAGAGGTTTAACCTGGAAGTCGAGAATAGAAAGTTTTTCGAGTGGTGATACAAAGAGTAACTATCAAAGTGAACAAGCCAAAATTGCCATTGCTACCGGGGGTTTGCTTGGCAAGGCGCCGGGGAATAGCACGCAAAGGGCTTTTCTGCCGCAGGCCTCGTCGGATTTTATTTACGCTATAATTATTGAGGAATACGGGTTATTGGTTGGGTTCTCTATCCTGTTTCTTTATATGATTTTGTTTTACCGAGGTGTAAAAATATTACGCGACAATGGAAAACCGTTTGGGGGTTTGTTGGCCATTGGTCTGTCATTTAGTTTGGTGTTTCAAGCCTTAGTAAATATGGCTGTAGCGGTTAATCTTTTTCCGGTTACCGGTCAACCACTCCCATTGGTAAGTATGGGAGGTACATCCATTTGGTTCACCATGATTGCATTGGGAATAATTATAAGTGCGAGTAAAAGTATAGAAGATAAAGCGGAGGAAAACCTTGATGCCGCTTAAACTCATATTCAGTGGAGGTGGTACAGGTGGCCACATTTTCCCTGCAATTGCTATTGCAAATGCTGTTAAAAAGCTGGTACCCCATGCCGAGATACTGTTTGTTGGAGCCATTGGGCGCATGGAAATGGAAAAGGTACCTGCGGCGGGGTTTAAAATTGAAGGCATTCCCATTGCAGGATTGCAAAGGAGGTTAAGTCTTGCCAATTTTAAATTACCATTTCTTATTATTAAGAGCCTGCTTAAAACAAGGCGAATCCTCAACTCCTTTAAACCACAGGTAGTAGTGGGTACAGGTGGTTACGCGAGCGGACCTTTGTTGCGCTCTGCCGTATCAAAAAACATCCCGGTACTGATACAAGAACAAAATTCCTATGCTGGCATAACCAACCGTATACTTTCAAAACATGCAGCAAAGATATGTGTGGCCTATGAAGGCATGCAGGCGTATTTTCCAGCAAATAAAATTGTGATAACAGGCAATCCGGTTCGGCCGGAAGTAATCGCCATAGCCGGAAAAAGGCAGGAGGCTCTAAAGTATTTTCAACTGGAAGAAGGAAAAAAAACCGTGCTTGTAGTGGGCGGCAGTTTAGGGGCCAAAGCCATTAATGAAACCATTGGCAGGCAACTTTCACAATTTCCGGAGCACAGGATTCAACTCATCTGGCAGTGCGGAAGAGTGTATTATGAAACGGCTAAAAAACAAGCTCAGGAATTTTCAGGCAAAGGCATTTGTTTACTGGAGTTTATTTCACAGATGGACCTGGCCTATGCTGCAGCCGATGTGGTAATCTCCAGGGCCGGTGCAGGGGCCATTTCAGAGCTCTGTCTCGTGAACAAACCCAGCATATTGGTGCCATTGCCAACAGCAGCAGAGGATCATCAAACAAAAAATGCCATGGCTCTGGTAAACAAAAGAGCCGCACTTCTGGTTAAAGACAACGAGTGTCAGAGCAAACTTGTTTCCGAATGTTTGGCTCTGTTAAAGGACCATGACTTGCAAATGGAATTAAGTAAAAATAGCGCTGGTCTTGCACAGCATGATTCCGCTATGAGAATTGCTAAAGAAGTATTGATGCTGGCCCATTACACACTCACATGAATGTACTAAACTATAAACTCTATTATTTTCTTGGTGTAGGTGGAATAGGCATGAGCGCTTTGGCCCGCTTTTTTAAACACCATGGAAAAGAGGTTAGGGGATACGACAAAACAGCTTCTGCATTAACTAAGGAATTGGAATTGGAAGGCATACTTTGTCACTTTGATGAGGACCCGGCAAAACTTAATAAGGTCCTTGCTGCCTATACCAAATCGGAAGTATTGGTGGTTTATACCCCGGCAGTTCCCGTTACGCATCTCGAGTACTGTTTACTTAAAGAAGAAGGATATACCATACTCAAACGTTCGGTTGTTTTGGGGGAGATCACCAAACAATACAAAACCATTGCCATTGCAGGAACGCATGGAAAAACAACAACTACCACCTTGGTCACCCATTTGTTGAAGTCGGCCGGACTGAATTGTTTTGCCTTTATGGGTGGGATTTCGAAAAATTACAACAGTAATCTGCTTCTGGGTGATGTTACCAAGCCAGATCCCTTGTTTATAGTTGAAGCCGATGAGTACGACAGGTCATTTCTTACCCTCGAACCCTACATTTCACTCATCACAAGCGTGGATGCCGATCATCTTGACATCTATGGAGATGATTCCAGCGTTAAGGAAGGATACCGTTTGTTTGCCCAAAAACTGAGGCCGGGAGGCGTTTTGTTTGTTAAAAAAAATGTTGATAATGATTTGAAGCTCACCGAACATTGCCTCATCTACTCGTTAAATTTAAATACTGAATACCGTGCCGAATCCATACATGTGGAAGAAGGTCGGTTTGTGTACGATGTGAAGAGCCCTGTTGAGGATATTCCTTTGGTGCTCTTGGGTTTGCCTGGACTGCACAATGTTGAAAATTCAATCGCGGCTGTTGCTATAGCCCAACAGCTTGGAGTGAAAGGGGATGTGATAAAAGAGGCTTTACGTTCTTTCAAAGGTGTGAAACGCCGTTTTGATTACAGGGTGAATACTCGGGAGCACATTTACATTGATGATTACGCGCACCATCCCGAAGAACTCAAAGCAACCATTTCTTCGGTAAAACGTTTGCATCCTGGAAAAAAGATTACCGGCATATTTCAACCCCATCTTTTCAGCAGAACGAGAGATTTTGTGGAGGAGTTTGCCAATAGCCTGGATTTGCTTGATGAATGTATTCTTCTGGAGATTTATCCGGCACGAGAAAAACCTATAGAAGGCGTAAACTCAAACTGGCTTCTTCAACACATGAAGAACAAAAATAAAAAGTGCATGAGCAAGGAAGCACTTCTTGCGGAACTCAAAAAAACCCCAAGGGAAGTGCTGCTTACGATGGGGGCAGGCGATATTGATCAGTTGATTGAACCAATCGAAAAAATGTTGAATTAAGAAGTAACAATGACCATAAGACCAGAATACAAAAAATGGATCCGTGTAAGTGCTTGGGTAATGGTGCTTAGTGGACTTTTGTTTTCACTTGGTTTTGTTGCAAAAAAAGAAAGAGAGATTATTGCGGGTACGCTGGACATACAGATATTGAATAATGAGGAGAATCTGTTCCTGAATGAATCTGAGGTGAAAGGATTTATACAACAACGCGAGGAACCCATTTTGGGCCAAAATTATGGCAAACTTGGTATTCCGGAACTGGAAAAAGCACTTAACACTCACCCTGCCGTTGAAAATGCGGAGGTGTCAGCTACATTGAACGGAGAAATAAAGGTTGAAGTGACCCAGCGCACACCGGTGGTTAGGATCATCAACAAGGATGGAGAAAGCTATTACATCGACAAACAATCTAAACTGATGCCTCTGAATGAAAATTACTCAGCGCGGGTAATCGTGGCCAATGGGGAGATTTTTGAACCGTATGACAGAAAATACCAATATAATGTGAATCAAATTGCAAAAAACGAAACCTTTAGCAAGGTGAGTATACTTGATGATGTTCTTGCCGTTACGCGTTATATACAAGAGGATACACTACTTAGTAACCTGATTCATCAGATTTATGTTACCAAGGATCAGGAGATAGAGTTGTTTCCGGTTTTTGGCTGCCAGAAGATAGTATTGGGAAACGCCCAATTTCTGGAAGAAAAGCTCAACAAACTAAAGTTGTTGTACAAACAAGGAATAAATAAAACTGACAGCTGGAACAAATACGCCAGTTTGAATTTGAAATATAAAAACATGGTGGTTTGCACCAAAAAATAAAATGTATGGAAAAAAAATCGAATCCCGGAAATCCGAATTGGCCCTCTGAATTGGTGGTTGGACTCGACCTGGGTACTACCAAAATCGCTGCCATTGTTGGCAGAAAAAATGAATTCGGTAAGGTGGAGATTTTAGGTGTAGGTAAATCGGAATCGCTTGGTGTAAATCGTGGTGTAGTGGTGAATATCGAACAAACTGTAGCCTCGATTCGCGCAGCCGTTGAAGCTGCTGCGGATAAAGCAAATGTGGATATTGGTGAAGTGGTTGTTGGCATCGCGGGGCAACACATCAAAAGCATGCAACACCGCGGCATGATTATGCGTCAGAGTACTGAGGATGAAGTTGCTCAAAAAGACATTGACAATCTGATTGACGATATGCACCGTTTAGTGATGAGTCCGGGTGAAGAGATTATTCATGTCATCCCACAGGAATACATCATCGACAATGAGGCTGGAATCAAAAACCCTATCGGGCATGCCGGCATCCGACTCGAAGGAAATTTTCACATCATCACAGGGCAAGTGAGTGCTGTAAAGAATATTTTTAAATGCGTAGACCGTGCCGGATTAAAAACAGTTGATCTTAACCTTGAACCCCTGGCTAGTGCAGATGCCGTATTGAGTGATGAAGAAAAAGAGGCTGGTGTAGTTTTGGTTGATATTGGTGGTGGGACAACTGACGTTGCTATTTTTTACGATGGCATCATACGCCACACGGCTGTAATCCCCTTCGGCGGAAATATAATTACAGATGATATTAAAGAAGGCTGTAGTATTATTCGCACCCAGGCTGAGCAGCTGAAGGTTAAATTTGGTTCGGCTCTTGCCCAGGAAAATCAAGAAAACGAGATTATTTCCATCCCCGGTTTACGTGGCCGTCCGCATAAAGAGATATCGGTTAAATTCCTCGCTCAGATTATTCAGGCAAGGATGGAAGAAATTCTGGAGTTTGTGTTGTTTGAGATCAAAAGCAGTGGATTTGAACGGAAATTATCTGCCGGTATTGTTGTTACAGGCGGAGGTGCTTTATTAAAACACCTTTCACAACTCATCATGCTTACAACCGGTATGGATTGCCGTATTGGAACACCAAACGAACATCTGGCAGGAAGCGACGATGAATTAAAGAACCCTTTGTATGCAACCGGAGTTGGATTGGTGATGAAAGGCATTGATAAATATGAAAAGGCGGCCAAGCGTGGAAACAACTTCAGCAAACAGCAGGTAGAAACCACTAAAGTTGAGGAAGAACACAATGAGAAAAAAGTGGTTGGGCACTCGCAACGTAAGCTTGGAAGTTTTTTCACCGGAATACTTGAGAAAACCCGCGACTGGATGAGTGATGACATCGAATAATACTAATCAATTAAAAACCCTTAAATTAAAAATACCATGATGCAATTTGATTTACCGCAAGAAGAACGCTCCATCATAAAAGTGGTTGGAGTTGGTGGTGGGGGAAGCAATGCAGTTAACCACATGTTCCGATTAGGGATCAAGGGAGTTGACTTCATCATTTGTAACACCGATAAACAGGCGCTGGAGAAAAGTCCTGTACCAAATAAGATCCAATTGGGAGCTCAGTCCACAAAAGGATTGGGCGCCGGCTCCATACCGGATGTTGGAAGAGATGCCGCACTTGAATCCATCGAAGACATAAAAAATTACCTGGGCGACAATACACAGATGGTGTTTATTACGGCAGGTTTGGGTGGTGGAACCGGAACCGGAGCCGCTCCTGTTATTGCCAGTATTGCCCGCGAATTAGGCATATTAACAGTAGGCATTGTTACACTTCCCTTTGCATTCGAAGGTAAAAAACGCAGAGCACAGGCCGAAACCGGATTGGAAGAATTAAAAAAGTATGTGGACACTTTACTTGTAATAGGCAACGACAGACTGCGCGAGATTTATGGCAACCTCAAAATGAGCGAGGCCTTTGCGCATGCTGATGATGTTCTCAAAGGCGCCGCAAAAAGTATAGCAGAAATCATTAGCTTACACATGCACATTAACGTAGACTTTAATGACGTAAAGACCGTAATGAAGGATTCAGGTGTGGCCATCATGGGTTCGGCCATTGCCAGTGGAGAGAAACGTTCGTTAAGAGCAGTGGAAGAAGCTTTAAATTCACCTTTGCTGAATGACAGTGATATTTCAGGCGCACGTCATGTGTTGTTGAATATCATGAGTGGAAGCGATGATATTGATATGGATGAGTTTGGTGACATTACCGATTTTATTCAGGAGGCAGCCGGAGGCAGTGCTGAACTAATCACAGGGTATGGTACTGATCCAACTTTAGGGGACAATGTTAGTGTAACAATTATCGCCACTGGATTTAAAACCAATCAGCATACAGGTCAGGAAAATCCTTTTGTTAGAGACCGTAAAGTGGTAAGTCTGGATGAAACACCGGTTGAGGTGGTGAACGAACCTGTTCAAACGAATATCATTGATGCTATTCAAAGTTCAGAGCCCTTTGTTTATACCAGAACGGAGGTAGAAGAGGAGTTGTTAACTGAAACCAATTTACCGGAAATGGATCTGATGGAGGAAATGCAGATTACCAGTACTACGGCATTTGCTTCTGAGAACGAATTGGATGAAACCATAGAGGAAAGAACTGAAGAATTCACCTTTAATGTTATTGATGATGAAACACCTTCTGTTCAATCGAGCAGCAGCACGGAAATTCATAACTCAAATGAACAGGAAACCATAGAACGCGAAGAACAAATCCGATTGGCCCAGGAGAGGATCCGGAAGCTGAAAGAAATTACTTTAAAAATGAGAAGTCCTGAAGGTTTGGCTGCTCTCGAAAAACAGACCGCTTTTGAAAGGAAAAACATTGTGCTTGAAAACAAAATGCCAAGCCAGGAATCCAATGTATCGCGTTATACCTTAACAGAAGGAAACGACAGAAAACTCGAAATACGCCCGAACAATTCTTTTTTACACGACCGGCCTGATTAATTCAGGTTGACTCCTGATAGAATGCAGTCCCGTAAGACTGCATTTTTTGTTTTTAGTCATTAAATTTTATCTTGGACTCCGAAAAATTTATATCTAATTCGTGAATCAAACGATTGAACTCAAAAAAATCCGAATACAGCGGCTCGAGGAGGGCATTGTAGAAAACTATTTTTTGAGTGGAGAGAGTATTGAAATTGCTGATTTTCGCGAATTGCGAAAGGAAAATTTAAAACTAATGGGTGAAACACCTTACACAGTTTTGGTAACGGCTGAAGAACTGACCAGTTTTACCCGTGAGGCCAGAGAATTTGTGGCCAGTAAAGAGTATGCCGGTATTACAATAGCGAAGGCGCTCCTGATTTCAGGATTAGGGCAACGCATTATAGGGAATTTTTATATGCAGGTCAATAAACCATACATTAAGACCAAATTATTTTCTGACCGTCAAAAAGCCATGGACTGGTTAAGACAACAATACCTTGAATACAAACAAAAAACTTAGGTTTTTGAAAACTTGAAAAAAGGACCTGTATTTCTTAAACAACAATATTCACAATCTTTTTTGGCACTATGATGACTTTTTTCGGGCTGGCTCCATTGAGGTGTTTCTGAACCTCTTCACGGCCCATGACTTCCTTCTCAATTTCCTGAATACTCAAAGTGGCTGGTAATTCTATGTTCATGCGCATTTTTCCGTTAAAAGAAATTGGATAGTTGAATGAATCTTCAACCAGATAGTCGGCTTTAAATTCAGGAAAGGCAGCGCGGGCTATGCTTTCTCTGTGACCAAGTTTTTCCCAAAGTTCTTCTGCAATGTGCGGGGCGTATGGAGAGATTAATACCAGCAAAGGTTCCAATATGGCCCTTTTGTTGCATTTTAATTCGCTTAGTTCATTTACGCAGATCATAAAATTGCTCACTGAGGTGTTGAATGAAAATCGCTCAATGTCTTCGCTTATCTTTTTAATGGTTTTGTGAAGCGTTTTAAGTTCTGCTTTAGTGGCAGGGGCATCACTCATTTCAAATCCATTTTGGTTGTGGTACAAGCGCCACAATTTTTTCAAAAATCCGGATACGCCTGTGATACCATTGGTGTTCCATGGTTTACTTTGTTCGAGAGGACCCAGGAACATTTCGTATAAACGTAACGTATCAGCGCCGAATTTTTGGCAGATGTCGTCAGGTGAAACGACATTGTATTTGGATTTGGACATTTTTTCGACTTCTACACCACAGAGGTATTTGTCCTCTTCAGTTATGAAAATTGCCGCTTTGTTTTCTTCCCTCCAATTTTTAAATTTCTCGATACTCAAAATGTCATTTTCTACAATATTGACATCAACATTCATTTTGGCTGGAGTAAGTATGCTTTGGATCTCACCTTGAAAAGCAGGATAGTTAACTTTTATTTCTGAGTTTAATTTCGATAAGTAGTTAGAAATTATTTCATTTGAATTGTAGTTATCGTAAAGAGATTTGCTAATGAATACCGATGGAAGGTCTTTGAGTATTTCTGAAGAAACCTCGCTTGACTCGTATTCTTTTGTATTAAAGATTAATCGATAAACAAAATTACTCCTCCCCTGTATCATCCCCTGATTAATGAGTTTTTTTGCAGGCTCATCAAATGGCAAATGGCCCAGGTCAAAAAGGGCTTTGGTCCAGAAACGTACGTACAGCAAATGCCCTGTGGCGTGTTCGCTGCCCCCGATGTAAAGATCTACATTTTGCCAATACGCTGCCGACTGTCTACTTACAAACTGCTTGCTGTTGTTCGCTTCCATGTAACGCAGGTAATACCAGCTGCTTCCTGCCCAGCCAGGCATGGTGGTGTGTTCGTAGTCAAACTCTCCTTTGTATTTCCAGTTGTTGGCCCTGGCCAAAGGAGGTTCCCCGTCTTCAGTGGGTAAAAATTTATCTACCTCAGGCAGCACCAATGGCAGTTCATTTTCATTCAGCACTTGAGGAATGCCGTCTTTATAATATACCGGAATGGGCTCGCCCCAATACCTTTGTCGTCCAAATACAGCATCACGCAAACGGTAATTTATTTTACGTTTGCCAATTCTTTGCTTTTCAATTTCTTCTATGGCTTTTTTAATGGCCGCTTTAACATGCAGTCCGTTTAAAAAATCGGAATTGATAAGTTGCCCTTCTTTTTCATCCCAAGATGTTTTCGTAAAATCGTGCGCCGCAGTTGGAACAATCACCTGTGGTTTTTCGAGACCAAAATAGGTAGCAAAACGGTAATCGCGTTCATCGTGCGCCGGCACAGCCATCACGGCTCCTGTACCATAACCAGCCAACACATAGTCCCCTACCCAAACTGGTATGGATTTTCCGCTGAATGGATGTATAACTGATGCGCCGGTAAACACCCCGCTTATTTTATCAATCTCTGATTGGCGTTCGCGTTCACTTCGGTTTTTTGATTTTGTAACATAAGCTTCAACTTCAGCTTTTTTTTCTTCTCTGGTAATTTTGCTTACGAGTTCATGCTCGGGCGCCAGAGTAACAAAAGACACACCAAAAATAGTATCCGGTCGGGTGGTAAATACCTCGATGTTTTCGTTAGAATCCTGAATCTTGAATTTTAAACTTGTCCCCTCCGATCGCCCAATCCAATAGCGTTGTGATTCTTTTAAACTATCTGTCCAGTCGATGCTGTCTAGTCCGTCAAGCAAACGTTGGGCATAAGCAGTAATACGCATGCTCCATTGATTCATGAGCTTGCGTTCTACCGGGTAGCCCCCGCGTTCACTCACCCCATCTTTTACTTCGTCGTTTGCAAGAACAGTTCCAAGCGCAGGGCACCAATTCACATAAGCCTCACCGAGGTAAGCCAAACGAAAGTTCATCAGCACCTGGCTTTTTTTCTTTTCGTTGAACTGTTTCCATTCCTCGGGTGTAAAAGCCTTAAGTTCCTGTTCAATGTCACCGGTAAGGATATCGTGTTCCAAACCTTTGAAACCTTCAGTTTCAAATATTTTACTCAGGGTGTCTATGTGTTCCGCTCTGTTGTTACGTGGATTGTACCAGGCATTAAACAACTGAATAAAGATCCATTGTGTCCATTTGTAATACTCCGGGTCTGAGGTGCGCACTTCGCGTTCCCAGTCAAACGAAAAACCAATTTTATCAAGTTGCTCGCGGTAACGGGCAATATTTTGTTCGGTCGTAATGGCAGGGTGCTGGCCGGTTTGTATGGCGTATTGTTCTGCAGGTAAACCGAAGGAATCGTAACCCATAGGGTGCAACACGTTATAACCCTGGTGGCGTTTGAAGCGTGCCATGATGTCGGATGCGATGTATCCTAAAGGGTGCCCAACGTGCAAACCCGCCCCGGAAGGGTAGGGGAACATGTCGAGTACATAGTATTTTGGTTTATCGGAATTGTTTTCGGCCCTGAATGTTTTGTGTTTGGCCCAGTACGCCTGCCACTTCTTTTCTATCTCGGTAAAATTATAGTCCATCTTTGCTGCAATAAGGCCCAAAGATAAAGAAATTCAGTTATTGGCGTTCCAGAGAAAGCGGCTTCGTGTGCCGGTTTTCATCGTCTCTGTTCATTTGGGGAAGGTGGTACAGGTGGCTCACATCAATGTAGATAAAATCAAGGTCGTTGATTACCCGGCCAATGATACGATAGCACCCCGGTCCGCGGAAGGGATGAGCTAAAGCCGAAGGTGGAAAATGTACGGTGTCTACCCAGTAACCCTCCTGATCAAGGAAGGTACCGAAACACATTTTTTCGCCCCTGTGAGTTCCGGTGTATTTGATGTTTACCAGATAGGCAATGATCTCAATGGTTTTTCCTTCCATTTTTTTGAGGTCCCTGCCGAGCAAGTTGTTTTTGATCTTGTCTTTTAAAAGACTGAAAGGAGAGCAAAGGGGAAAGCCAAGAAGTTCTATTTGGTCAAAAGCTTCATCAATCCAACTGTTCTCAAGTTCAGGCAGTTTGAAGTGTTCGGGCTCAACATCAAACAATTCGTTCTTACCACCGTTGTTCTTCACCGGATTAATCAACATGTGCGCATCCCACAGCAATTCTTTTTTATTGGCGTGGATGGAATGGAAGGCGCCTGAACGAATTAAAATACGGATCTGTTCCAGTGACACGGAGTTGCGTTTTATAAAATCGTACAAGCCGGTGTAGGGACCATTCAGCTCCCTTTCCAAAAGAAACCGATCGACGGTAAGGGTTTCAAGTTCCGCAATCATTTCAAAACCGAGATAAATGGTTGTTCCTTTTATTTCGCAGCACTTTCTACTGCTGTTGATGCAGGGTGATACAATGCTGGCACCGTGCATGCGCGCCTCGTGGATATATAGATTTTTACGGTAAAAGCCCCCTCCGTTGTTGAGGGTAGCCACCATGTATTCAAGGGGATAATAGGCCTTGAGGTAGAGGGCCTGATAACTTTCCACTGCGTAACTTGCTGAGTGGCCTTTTGAAAATGCAAAATTGGCGAAACTTTCAATTTGGGTCCAAATGGTGTTTACGGTTTGCCAGGCATGCCCTTTATCAAGACAATTTTTGAAAAATTTATCTTTTACCAGGTGAAATTCGTTCCTCTGTTTAAATTTCCAGCTCATGCCCCGGCGTAAATAATCGGCGTCGGCTAAAGAAAGGCCTGCAAATTCATGCGCAATCCGTATCACGTCTTCCTGGTACACCATTACACCGTATGTTTCTTTCAGCAGGTTGTACAATTCAGGAAGTTCGGCTTCGGCTTTTTCGCGCAGTTCTTTTTTGCGATAGCGCTGAATGTATTCGTTCATCATGCCGCTTTTGGATACCCCTGGTCGTATGATGGAACTGGCCGCTACCAAACGCAGGTAATCGTCGGCCTTTAACTTGGCCAGCAGCATGCGCATGGCCGGCGATTCCACATAAAAACAGCCTATGCATTTGCCAACGCTGAGCAGTTTTTTGATTTCTTCATCGTGTTTAAATTTTGTGATGTTGTGAATGTCTACCTCAACATTTTGGTTTTGTTTAATGTGTTCAACCGCGTCTTTAATTTTTCCAAGCCCCCGCTGACTTAAAATATCAAACTTAAACAAACCTATGTCCTCGGCTTCCAGCATGCTGAATTGTGTGGTGGGGTATCCCTTCGGAGGAAGAAAGGTGGCCCCATAACTTGTGATGGGCTCTTCTGAAATGATGATGCCGCTGGCGTGTATGCTGAGGTGGCTGGGAAGGCCCTGTATCAGTTTGCTGTAGTGCAACACCAGTTTGCCCATCTGGTCAGCTTGTTTGTAATCGGTTCTTTGGAGTTTGTCTATTTCTGAGGGAGGCAATCCAAACACTTTACCCAGTTCCCTGATCACGGCGTCGTGTTTAAATGTAGGGTAAGTGGCCAACAGGGCGGTGTGTTCAGCACCAAAGCGTTCAAAGATGTAACGGGTGATGTCGTCGCGGTCGGTCCATGAAAAATCAATATCAAAATCCGGGGCATTGCTGCGGTGTTCGTTGATAAAACGTTCAAAGTACAAATCCAGATCAATGGGATCGACATCTGTTATTTTTAAGAGATAGGCCACCATGCTGTTAGCGCCACTGCCCCGACCAACGTAAAAATACCCTTTGCTTTGGGCGTATTGGGTGATGTCCCAATTGATAAGGTAATAGGAAGCGAAACGTTTTTCCTCAATGATCTTGAGTTCCTTTTCAATGCGTTGCAGGATGTTCTCTCCGGGCTGGGGATAACGGTAAGGCAATCCCTCCATGCATAACTTTCTCAGAAAAGCCATGTCTTCATCAAAACTATTTTTGTAATGTTTGCGGTTTTTGTTGCAAAGCTTTCCAAATTCAAATTCAACAAAACAGGAAGTGAGTATGGCTTCGGTGTTTTTAAGAATGACGGGGTAGGCGGAGAACGCTTGATAGAGGTCTTTTTTATTTGGATAGATGTGTTGTTTGGAGCCTTGTTCGTTGGGCGACAATTTGCTAAGAAGTGTATTGGTATCGATGGCCCTCAGGAGGCGGTGCGCATTGAAATGGCGTTTAGTGATAAAACTCGCGGTTTGCAGCACCACCATTTTATGCTCAAGGTGTTTGAACGGAGAAAGTGGAAGTTGTGACAATTGTTTTGCTGAGATGCCGATGTATTCGTATTCTTCGAGTTCCTGAACCTGGAATGTGGAAAAGGGATAAACAATGTAACAGTGCTTAAACAGGGGAGCCTGGGTTGCAAATTCTTTTTTTTGATGAAGGTGTTGGCTGAGGTGTTCGTTCAATTCCCTGAAGCCCTCATTGTTTTTGGCTATGCCCACATACATCTGTCTCACGCCATTCCTAAAATCGATTCCCGGAATAGCCTTTGGTAATTTTTTTTCGCTGAGCCTTAACGCCTCTAAAATACCGGAAGTGTTGTTGATGTCAGAAAGTACAAAAGCGGGATACCCCCTGTGCTTTACGGTTTCTATCACCTGTTCTATTGACAAGGTGCCGTAACAAAAACTAAAATAACTATGGCAGTTGAGGAGCATTAGAAGTAGTTTAAAATTCCAGTGCTCCGTAGGAGCACGCTGTTTGTCAGAAAGGGGACAAGGTAACACAAGCTCCGTAGGAGCCGCCTAAGTGACCCATTCAAATAAGTACCTTTCATCGTATTCAATTTCGAATTCCTTCAAGAACTCCAGATATTCTTCCTTAAATGATTTTTTCCGGTGGTGTTCTTCCTGGTTCTGTATGTACATGGCAACATACTTTACCCGATCTTTTGAATAGGAGAAGGCGCCATAGCCTTCCTGCCAGTAAAATTTTCCGAGCACCCATTTTTTTTCGTTAATAAAACCGGAAGAAGCGGCTTTTATATCTCTGGTCAGATCAGAGATGGATTGGTTGGGTTTCAGGCCAAGCAACACGTGCGTATGATCAGGCATACAAAAAATGCTCAGTAACTTGTGGCCTCTGTTTTGCACAATTCCGGTGATGTACCTCTGTAGTTCATCTCTGTTGTGTTTTGAGATAAGGTTTTGACGGCCTTTGACTACAAAAACAATTTGTATGTAAAGTTGTGTATAGGTATTTGGCATGGCACAAACAGGTCGTCCCTACGGGACTATAGTTTTATTTTTTGTTCTCGTACAAATAGTCCGTCCCTACGGGACTAGGGTTTGTTTCTTTTGTCATGCTGTGCGGAGTCCGATGGCTATCAGACGAAGCATGGCTCCCCTTTATTCCATTAAACAAATTTGTATCCCGTTTGTCCAAATTTAATCCTGCCGCGCGCATCACAGCCTCTTCCCCAAAACGCCGTTTCATTTTGTCCATAGCGGCATACAGTTGTATCTGTTCCACCCTGTCTTCAAACAAATTGAATTGGTAAGTGCCCTGTATCAGATGACTGAAGCGTATCCCAATCAAACGAATGAGCATGCGTTTCTGAAACAGTTTATCAAACAACTCTTTTACTTTTTCAATCAGTAAACTATCCAGCGCTGTGTAGGGCACACGACACTGCATGGTAAAGGTGTTAAAGTCGGAGTACCTTATTTTTACTGTTACGCAGGAGGTGAGTTTTTCTTCTTCCCGCAGTTGATACCCCAGTTTTTCCGTCATGCTCACCAACACACGTTTCAAATGTCCCACATCAATGGTGTCTTTTTCAAAAGTACATTCCGTTGAAATGGATTTGCGCTCGTTGTAGGGTTCTACCGGAGAATTGTCAATTCCCTGGGCTTTTTTCCAAATAACAAGTCCGTTTTCGCCCAGCACCTGCTGCATCACTTTTACCGGCATCTCCTGCAGGGTTTTTATTTTTTCTATGCCCATGTTGCGCAGCAACTGGTAGGTTTTGTCGCCGACCATGGGGATTTTTTTGATGGAGAGCGGAGCCAAAAAATGTTTTTCATTCCCAAAACCAATTTCCATTTGTCCGTTGGGTTTGGCCTCGCCTGTACCCACTTTGGAAACGGTTTTATTTTCCGACAAAGCAAAAGAAATAGGCAGCCGGGTTTCTTTAATGATCTTTTGCCGGATTTCGGTGGCCAGTTTGTAGCAGCCAAAAAAACGGTCCATACCGGTGAGGTCCACGTAAAATTCATCAATGGAGGCCTTTTCGTAAAGTGGCACATTTTCTTTGATGATCTCGGTCACCTGATTCGAAAAATGGCTGTATTGATCATGGTCGCCGCGTACAATAATAGCATCCGGACACAATTGCCGGGCCAAACGCATGGGCATGGCGGAGTGGATACCAAAGGCCCTGGCCTCGTAACTGCAGGAAGCCACCACACCACGGTCGCTGCTGCCGCCTACCAAAACCGGTTTGCCAATGAGTTTAGGATTAATGAGCCGTTCTACCGACACAAAAAAACTGTCCAAATCCATGTGCATCACTTGCCGGTTCATCGCTCTTTTGGCCTCAGCGGGGGACGGGGAGATTCCCTCGCCCCACCGGTTGACAATACAGAAAAAGGTTGTCTACCGCTGCTAAGGGATGACTAAGGTACCATGTAAAGTAGGAGAGTCCTGCTATGAAATATAGCAATAGTTCCGGCAGGCGTAATTTAATTTTGTTTTCAGAAATTGTGGAAGCCAAAGGAAAGATAAAATCAATTCGCGAGGAAACACTCCTGAATAGGATCTATATTATCAGAGGTCAGAAAGTAATGTTGGATCGTGATCTGGCCGCGCTTTATCAAGTTGAGACCAAAAGGCTGAATGAGCAGGTGAGGCGAAATCCGGGGCGTTTTCCAGTGGATTTTATGTTTCAATTGACAGAAAAGGAGTTCGAAAATTTGAAGTCGCATTTTGCGACTTCAAGTTGGGGAGGGAATAGGAAGTTACCTTTTGTTTTTACGGAACAGGGAGTGGCTATGTTATCTAGTGTACTCAACAGCGAAAGGGCAATTCATGTTAACATACAGATCATGCGTTTATTTACTAAGATCCGCCAGTCCATGATAGACAATACTGAGCTACGACTCGCAATTGAGGAAGTCAGAAAAAGAACAGATAACAATACAAAAAACATCGAGCTTGTATTCAGATATTTTGATGAAATGCTTGAAAAAAATGAGAAACAAAAAGAAAGGGTAAGGATTGGATATAAGCCATAACTGGAGGAACAGCCCTGATGTGAATAAAAAAAGCACCCCCTGTTGAAGATGCTTTTTTAAATAGTGGATTAAAAACTTAAGGCTTTTCTATAACCAATTTTTTATGCACACGACCTCCCGAACTCTCAAACTGTATGAAATAAGCGCCTTGCTGAAGCGCCGAAACATCAAGTGTCTTTAAGCCTGCAAATTCTCCTTTTAACACTTCTCTGCCCAAAACATCTGTAACGGCGTACTTCACAGCAGAAACTGAGTTGTTATGCAAAGTGAGGATGTGAGAAGCGGGGTTAGGATAAATCGAAATCGAATTTTCAAACAAGCCCATTTCATTTAATCCAACACCCGAGTTGCTGATGGCAACGCTGGCACTGCCTGCGCTCATCACGCCAGTAACACCGGCACTATTCACCTTAATGGCATTAGCAATGGATAAATTCAATACAGAGTTAAGAGGCAGGGTGTTGCTGACTTTGTACCAAAACTCTCCGATTTTTCCATTGCCACTTACGTTGCCGTGGTCAACTCGAACCGTTGCCGCATAAAGTTTACTATTCGCAAACACCACTTTTCCAAAATCAATGTTTTGATTCGCGGCATTTAGAAAAGAAGAAGTGTAAATAATTTTAGCAGAATCTGTTTGCACCAAACCTTGATCAAAGACTACTTCATAAGCAATGCCATACACTTGAGAAATGGAATTGTTTGCATCTCCTAAATGGATGTCCGCCTTATTCCAGCTTCCCGCGAAAATTGGCGCGGCCGAAGCCACCAAATGAATGTCGGGGTTTGCAGAGGCAAAATGGTTTCCCTTAAAACTATGCGTTAAACCAAAATTTTGCGTAATGGCAACATTATCACCGGCATTAATGATACCGTCTCCATTGCAATCGGCATGGGCTTTGTTCCAGCCCGAGCTCACCGTGCCCGTCCATGCGGTAGCGTATTGGCCGCTCCAGGCATTGCTGGTGGGGGTTCGGGCGGGGCCAGTGCTGTTGGCAGCTAAACCCAATTCCAAAACATCGGTGTTACTTACAACTCCATCGCGATTGGCATCACCCGGCCAAACTTCTGCGCAAAATGGGTTTGCGATATAATTTACATTTGCC
>Ga0154020_10001277_pt1 | contig 31198 bp, 49 predicted proteins | sample Klosneuvirus_201_FD_109709 | JGI IMG/M metagenome (GOLD analysis project Ga0154020, IMG submission 109709) | Active sludge microbial communities from wastewater, Klosterneuburg, Austria - Klosneuvirus_20160825_MG | ecosystem: Engineered > WWTP > Aerobic digester > Activated sludge | place...
GCTTTGGCGCGGCGGAACGATCCGTAGCGGCGGGTGACGTAGTGGTGCATGGCGAGGATTTGGGACTTGGGGTCGAGGCCGTGGCGGATTCCGCTGCGGCTGGTCACGGTGCGCCAGGTCGAGCGCGTCATCGCGTGGCCCTCCTGCGAAGCGGTGCAGTTAGAGCCCGTTCAACGTCCCAGCCGAGAGCCAATCGTCGCGCCACGGTGCCGTATTGCAGTGAGCAGTAATCGCTTTGCACCCAATCGACGAGTGGCTTTGTTATGCCGTTGATCGTGATGAGGTGATTGGTGTCCTTGTTTCTTGATTGCGTCTTGACGGTTGCCCACCGGCAATTCTCCGGGGAATAACCGAGTGAATTGTCGATGCGATCTATTGACAGATCGGCGGCGTACCCATTTGCAAGAGCCCACTCTTGGAATGGCTCAAACTTATGCCACTCCGTACAGACGCTGAGCGCTTTGGATTGGTAGGATCGCTGGTGAGGGTTCCGGCATCGCGAGTGCATGTTCTTCCAGATTCGGTAGAGCCGGGTGCCAACCATGCCGTGATCGAGTCGGTTAGGGCGTTCGCGTCGAATGCACCCACACGACTTTGTGTCGCCACGCTTCAGTCCTGACATTCGGTATAGCCTCACGGTGCCGCAATCACATAGAGCCTCAACGCGAAGAATGCGGTGCTCGTCCATAGCCGAGTACCCAGTTAGTGCAAGTCGTCCAAATCGCTGTCCGATTGTTGCCTTCAACATCTTAGTACCACCCCCGTTTTCGATGGAACGACCGTGCCGCGCTCATTGAGCCATAGCGGTCATTGCAGTAGTGATAAAGCGCCAGAATTTGCGCGCGAGGCTCTAGCGAGTGCTTGATGCCGTGCCGCTTCGTCATTGACACCCAGGACCGGGAGATAAAGCCGTTCAGGCCATGCGACGAGGATCGGGGGTTCTTGGCGGTCGTGCGGCCACCGGACTCGCGCCAGATGATCCAGACGGCGGCATCGACATCGGATTTCGGGAGCTTCGGGAGCGCGGCGCGGACTTCGGCAGCGAGTTGGGCTTTGGTGAGGGTGACCCGGGAGTGGCCATCACGCTTCTCCCGGGTTTGTTTTTGAGAGGAGATTTGCGTCATGGCAGGCTTGATTCGGCCAAGGGCCGTTCTCACCTCCATGAACTCAGTCGTGGTTTGGCGGTCGATGCCGCTGGTGAGGAGAGCCGCTGGGGTTGCCTGCGGCAGGTCGATGATGCGGACCTGGGTTGGATCTGGTTGCCGTATTGCGATCTGCCAGAGTCCGTAGGCGGTGATAAAGCTCAGGGCGGCCATGCCCAGAAAGTCTAGGGGTCTCATGCGGGCACCTCGACCAGCGTTTCGACTGGCGGCTCATCCTCGGCCGTTGGCTCGATCGGGAAGCCGAGCGCGGCGATTGCAGCGCGCTCATTGGCAATCGACAGCAGCAGGAAAAAGCGGTTATCCGCGATACCGCACGCAAGGTCTCCGGCATCGTCCTGCTCAAGCACGATCTCCGAATCCGGGCTGTTGCTCGTGTCGCCCGGCACTCGGAACCGGCGTGTCATTGGCTTGAATTTCATTGGGCTACCTCAATCGTCAGGTCGTAAGAAATCGCTTCCGGCTTTTCGTGGATCGCAATCAGGGGCTCGTGGCCGAGTTCGCGCATCCTTGTCCAAGCGGCGGTCCTTTCTTCGTGTGTCGGGTCACCGGCGCACAGAATGTTCACCTCGATGAGGTCGCAACCGGTGAAAAGCGGCCCCCACTCGGCGCGGTATTTGCTCAAGGGGTCGGGGCAGAACGTGCCGGTGAGCTTGCCGTCCTTGATTGAGCGCAGAACGGCGCGCAGGCAGGCTTCGACCATTGCGGCCGAGAGTTCGGCGGGCGTTGGATCGGGAACGTGGATGACTTCGCCGGAGGGGTTGAAGATGGTGGTCATGCTTCACCCCGTGCCTTCGCGAGTGCGGATTCTGCGGCGAATAGCAAGTGTTCTCCGCCCTGCATTGAGGCCACATACCGTCGCACCACTTCGTAAAGATCAGGCGCGGCGGCGATCAGGTGCGCGTTGGCAAACATCTCGACTTCCCCTTCTTCGGTCATGTCGTCGTGGGGAATCTTCGCGATGGGCTCAATCAGATTGACGCGCTTACTGCCGATGATCTCTGATGACTTGCCGCATTCATCGTAGGCGAACCGCCACGGGCCGGGCGTGAATTTCGTATCGGTCGACATCAGCCCTTAACCTCCATCAGCTTGCGCCCGTGATACTTGGGCTTGATCCACTTCGTCAGGAACCCGCCGGGGGATTTGTCGGCAATCAGCATGAGCGCGACTTCGACCGGTACGGCGTCGTAGGCCCACACTGCGCCCGAGTGGAAGGAGACCGTCAGCGTGTTCTCGGCCCAGGAAGCGGTATCGATGACAGCGGAGTCAAGTCGGGCCTTGAGTGTGAGAATGCGTCCCCCGGGCTTTACCGGGGGCTTGGTTGCGGCGGGCTTTCTCATCGTCCGTCCTCGTCGTCGTCGTAGATGCCCCAGCGGAAGTCGAGATCGCGGCTCATCGGGCGAGCCCCTTTGATCCGAGGTAGGCCCGAACCGCGTCCCGCTCGTTGCGGTGGCCGGTCGTGGTTTCGACTAGTTGGCCGTTTTCGTAGATGTCCCACACTGGGGAGCCGAAAGCCTTCGAGTCGGCGGTGTTTCGCCGGGCGGTGATCTTGGTCGTTGCGGTCTGTGCCATCTGTATCTCCTTCCGGGGACCGGTTCCAGCGGTCATCCCGTAGGACATATTATGGCTATCGCTTTACGCTATGTCAAGGGGTGTAAGGGACTTTTTTCGAAATTTCCCGTATGAGCATGGCGGCTTGGCTCTTTAGGTCTGGATCGTCCGATTTGACCAGCACTGCGAGCGCGAACTCGCGGGCGGTTTCCATGAATTCCGTGGAATATGCGGGGGTCTGAAGTCCTAGTAGGTCCGCAATCTGGGTCCAGGCATCGTCAGAAGCGGGCTCGTGTTGCCCGTTGAGCCATCCATGAATTGTTTGCCGGGAGACTCCCATTTTCCCAGCTAGCCAGGTTATATTCACCCTTCCGCGCTCGGCGTATCCCTTCACCATGCGTTTCGCGTCGGCGCTTGAAAGCATTTTCCAGATTGTACAAAGAAAAAGCCTTACACCCCTTGACACGTTGTCAGATGCCGGGTTACAATGGTCGCATGGGTGTAACACCTACCTTAACCCGCGCTGAGGCCGTCGCCCTCTACCATGAGAGCCGTTCGCTGCCCAGTGCCGACGAAATAGCCCGCCGTGCCGGAGTTTCCCGGCAAACCCTCTACCTCTGGGTCAAGGCGGAAAATGAAAAGGCCCCGTGCCCTGGAACGGCAACGGGACCCACGACCAACCCCGAGGGATCGGTTACAGATGGCTCTGTTATGCCCAATGTACCCGATGCCTCCATGACCGAACACAAGGAAGGCTAAAAAACATGCCTCAGATCAGTGGTGAAGTTCTCAGTCGGCAAGACTGGAATAAGGTTTCAGCAGCGAAGATTCAGACCGATGCCGGGATTACCGATGTCCGGTTCTGGCAGTCGGCGGCTTTCGCCGATGCGATTCAGAAGGGCGCAACCGTGACCCTCGAGCTCGAGAAGCGAGCGCAACGGGACGACCCCGAGAAGTTCGATGCGTTCATCGTGTCGTGCAACGGCGTTGGCGACCGACCCAATGGCGGCGGCGGGAATCGCCCCGGTGGCGGTGGTGGCCGTCCCCAGGAGAACCCGAAGGACAAGACGGCGGTCATGCTCACGAGCTACGCCAAAGACATGGCGGTCCACCTTTCCATGCCGATGGATGAAGCGGCTTTGGCCGTGACTACCGCGTTCCTGCAGATCCGCACGGCCATCGGCCCGGTGGTGAACACATGAAGCGCCGCCTCATCTTCGACGGTCAGATCGAGCCGCGTCTGTGGGCGTGGCGGGTGTTGTCCTTTCTCGGACCGCTCGACCTACTACACCGTGACCGTGGACATGGACACCGGGGAAACCCGATGCGAGTGCATGGACGCTTCGTGCCGTCGCAACCGGCTCAAGCCCTCAATCATCGAAGGGTGCTGCAAACATGCGCGGTTCGTCCTGCGCACTGCCAAATTGATGGAGGCTCAAAGTGAGCGCAGTAGCTTTTGATTACCCGGCACTCGTGCCGCTTGACATCGACTTCGCGATAGACCCGGTAACGGGCGAGATCGTCTCGGTCCAAGGGCACGAAGACTTCGTAGCCGACTCTGAGCAGAAGGTGGAATGGGTTCTCGGTCGGTTCCTTAACGTAGACGCGCAGATCGAAGCCGTAGACGGTTCGGAGATTGTCGAACAGGCCCGGCGGATAGTCGCCAATGCCGACGCCAAGAAGAAGCAACTGCTATCCATGCGCAAGGCGTTGGAATGGCGATTCCTGGCTGATCTTGAGGCGTGGGCGAAGGCTAACGCTCCGAGGGGTACCAAGACATGGCGCGGCATCATGGGCGCGATCAGTGTCCGCAAGAAGGCGGCCAAGGTCGTTGTCACCGATGAGGCAGAAGCCATTCGCACCCTTGAGAAGATGGGCGCGATCGACGCGATCAAGAAGTCTATCTGGCTTAGCAAGCTACCGGAAGGCATCGCTGACCGTGAAGGGTTCGCGATTGAGCCCGAGTCGGAAACGGCATCCGTGAAGACGGGCGCGGGGGTGGATAAGTGAGCCAAGAACTGTTTGACAACCTTGGAAGGCTGATTACCATGTTTCTGATTGGAGCGGTTACGGTCGGGCTGGTTATGTTTCTTTGGCTCCTTATTAAGATGATTGCAGAGATAACTAAGGAGATCAAATGAGCCGGGGCCAACTTTACGAGTCGTCACCGGCCAGCGTGACCAACCGACCCCGTGACCTGCGCATCGACCCGGCAACTGTCGCGCAACTTCGGCCCCGTCGCGAGTCGAAAGCGTGGGTCGCGTGGGTGCTGCTCGGCATGATGGCCGGGGCTTCGCTGGCGGGCATTGCCTATGAGCTCAAAGAGCGCTATCGCGGGGCTGACGTGCGGATGAGTCCAACCCATTCCGCAAATACAACGGAGGGCCCACGATGAGCGAGCAGAAACCAAAGACGATAACGCTGCGACGGTTGGAACCGGGAGATGATTTCCAAGACAGCGACCTCATAGGGCCAGCAAGGTCCGTAGGCAAAGCAGATGGGTCGCTAAAACGTTACCGCGAAGTCTCCCCCATCCCCGAGGGCTTCGAGGTGTGCGACCTTGAGGGCGCGACGAAGGTTCTGCTCGGGGAGACGTGGTGCGAAGTGGAAGACGAAAGCCTCGTTATTGATGGAATCCTTATTCACAAAGAGGTGTTCAGCACAGTCGGCATCCTCGCCATCCGCCCTATCCCGGAGCCGGAGCCTCGAAGCGGGGTTACCGTCGTTAAGGGGCACCCTCACAAGTACCCCGGAGACACAACTTGGGCCGATCTACCTGCCGACATCCCAGAGGGCACCCGCATTCGGTGGGAAGAAGTGGTCAAGGACGGTGGAGAATGAACCTACGCGAACACGTCATGGAAGCGGTTTCCGCCGTCGAAGTCACGGTCCCGGCTGGCGAGCTGCTGGAATTGCTCGACGAGCGCGATGCCCTCAAAGACCGGGTTTCGAGCCTTGAGTTCCGGCTAGGGTTCCGCGCGAGTGATTCGCCGATGCCTGCGACGATTGAGGCCCGCGCTGATGGCTCCATCGAGGGCGGTTGGGACATCCAAGACGGCGACGAGATGGTGACGGTCGAAGTGCCGCCGCCGGTTGGGGATTGCTCGTGCAAGGCTCCGGTCTTGCCAGATATCAAGGTTCACGGCTTTGCAAAAGTTTGCGCCGAGAATCTAGAGCGTGCGGTTTGCGGTTCTCGTCAGCCACCGAGCCAAGATGCCGAGATGGCGGCTCCGTTGCCGGCGCTCAAAGAGAAGTCGTTCGTATCCGACAAGGGCGCGGGGAAGCCGTCTGAGACGGTCGTGCCGTGGAAGGCCAGCTACACCCCGAATCAGTGCCGTCTCGCGTTGCAAATCTTCGCAGAAGGTCACCACGGCGTCACGGTCGCTTCACAGGCGAGAGTCACCAAGCAGACCGCGCACGACATCGGCAAAGCCTACGCGACTCAGATCGAGCACATGGCCGAGATGGGCGACAAAGAGCGCGAGCACTTCCTCGATTCCCTCTATCGCCAAATGCTTGCGCGTTGGGTGGCGGCGGGCAAAGACCCTGCGGTTCAGCCAGAACTCCCGGTGCCGACTAAGACCCTGAGCGAAGCCGCGAAGCCGGACAAGCCATCCAAGGGCAAGGCGGGAAACCTGTGAGCGGGGTCCGTGGGGTTTGGGTTGGCTCCCAGGATGCCCGCACCGATCGAAGCGACCGACGCGAAGGCGAGTCCGAATACATCGCCATGCTCAGCCCCGAATCGCGCGAATCCTACCGGGAATTCATGGCGCGAAGACATAGCCCCGACGAAGAACTCAAGGACTAAGAGACCATGCCTAACACTTACTCAATCGCACACCCCGTCGCTGCCATCGCCGAGCGGATGATCGAATCCTATCACCCTCGTCTGCGTGGCATTCGTATTGAATACCTTTGGCGCACTGAACCCGTCAAGCGTCGCAACCTGACCGAACTCGGAACCGTCGCAAAGATCACGGGGCGCAATGCGTTCCTTGCCAAAGACCCAGACCCCGAATTCGCATTGGTGGCCGTCGAGCCGGGTACCGCGTTCTTCTCGGTCGACGTGTGGATGCTTGGATGGGCAAAGCTCGAACATCCCGCCCGCGAGAAGCTCGTCGACCATCTGCTTTCCATGCTCGATGCCAAAGAAGTGGCCGACGAAGATTCGGGAATTGTGTCGATACAGCTCTCCATCAAGGCCCCTCCGATCCTTGCGTTTCCTGACGTGGAAGAAAGGCACCCGGAAGCCGAAGGCTACTTGGAGGCGATCGAGGACGCACTCGAAACAGCGGCAGAATCGCGCAAGGCGGCCCGCAAGCAAGATGCCGACACCAAGAAGGCCAAGCGCAAGCGAAAGGGCGCACAGCCGCCTTCGGAGAGTGTCCCCGACCAAGTGCAAACCCGCACGGAGAAGGTCGGCGACGAGACCTTGCTGATGACGGTCAGGGTCTCCGGCGGCGAGACGCGCATGGACATTGAATCCGTGTTCCAGCACTCCGAGAACGCCACTCTCGTCTCGGCAAAGCGTGTGGATTCCATCGACGAGGCCGAGGCATTCTTTGACGAGTTCTGCATCGGGCGCGCCCCGGCTTTTGCGGTCGTGGAAGGCACCGGCAAGCGGGCAAGCGCAAAGGCGGCGAGGGCATGAGCCACGAATGGGAAGAGATCCCGATCGAGGACGTGCAGCCCGGCGACGTGGCCCGGTGCAATGGGCACGAATGGCAGGTAGTGGAGACGATTTGGCCGTGTGGATGGGTGACGAAGGGCGACGGTCTTTCAAGCTATCCGCCTATTCAGTGCCGTGAACTCGGCTTCACCTTCTGGCGCAAAGTGAAGCGGGAGCCGAGGACGTGGCGCGGCACCGTGCGCGAACTGTTTCTGAATTGCCCGATTACATGGGGCGACGGAATCCGCGTCCGCATTACCGAAATCCTAGACGGCGAGGATGGGGCATGAGCGCCCTTACCCGCTACCGAGACATGAGCATCGATGCGCTTAAAGCCCTCATTAAGAGGACCGAGAACGAGCGCGCGAGGCACCGGCAAAAGTTTGGCGAATCCTCAACCGTTGCCAGCTTCGATACTCAGATTGCAGAGGCAAAGGACGAACTCAAGCGTAGGGATCAGCGATGAGACTAGGGGAGATTGTCCGTACTCCAGACGGAGACTTCTTGCGGTACGTTGCCGAGTGTGAGTACCTAGACCACGGCGATGGCCCTTTTTGGGAATTGAGCAGCGGGACATATTGGCGATGCGGCATTCCTGGCCTGGAGATCGTCACCGTTGCCGAACTGTTCGAGGCGGCAGGGCATCCGGCTCCGGAAGGGGCGAAGCTCTACCGATACTCTTGCGAACCTGAGTCACTCCCGCTTGATTGGATATGGCAGTGCAGCGGCAAGTCAGCGATATTTGACGACTTGAAGGGTGAGTGGGGGGTCGTATTCAATAACCCCCATTTCGTCGCCGATCCTGATCTATCCCGACTCCCTGCGCTGGACGCTTGGTATGCGCTTCCGGGAGTCATCAAGGCGGTGGTCAAGTGAGCAACCATATCGCGCTGTTCGATATCGAAGACAACGAGGTTTCTGAGCGTTGCCTTGAGTTCTTCGCGCCCTGTGACCCGCCAACATCAACGCACCAGGCAAAGAAGATCGTCAAGGCGGGCAGGTTCTCGAAGCTTGCCGACAAGCCGGAACTCCGAAACGCTCGCGAGTTCTGGACGGGGCTTCTTGCGCAGTACCGACCTAACAAACCTTTCGATGGTCCGGTATCGCTTACGCTTCGCTTTTGCTACCCGTTCCCGGCATCTGCGACCAAGAAGTCACGCATGTACGGCCATGCCTGGAAGGTGACGCGTCCGGACTGCTCGAACGCCGCCAAGACCGTTGAAGATATCTTGGTTGCGCTGCTGTTCATGAGCGATGACAACCAGGTCGCGCGGCTCGTTGTCGAAAAGAAGCTCTCGGAAGCGCCGGGCCTGTACGTCTGCATCGAGAAGTTGAAGGATTAGCACTTACTAACATGAATAAAGAGCCACGGACAAAGGCAGGACAGGAACCCCTATATTTTTTTCTACGTGGAGTAGACACTGGCAATTCGCGCACGGCGGAATTACCGGCACAATGGGAGAAGCATAATGGCTAAGGATTCAAGATGGGTCCGGCTGAATGTTGGGTGGGACGAATCGACATGGCTTGAGGAGTTGCCTTGGGCCGTTCGCGCCGTTTGGCCTATCATCTTGTGTCACGTCAAAGTATTCGGTTCCGCAGGTCGTTGCCCGGTCCCATCCTGGGCAAGGTTCGCACGCGGCCATGACATCCCATCGGAATTCGTCAATGCCCTCGTCGAAGCCGCAACCGCAGACGGTGCCCTGATCATCGAGGACGGGTACATGACGGTCTCGAACTGGAACGCATACCAGGGCTCCGATTCCGCCGAGCGGGTCAAATCACACCGAGAGCGACGAGCAAAGACCGACGATGTAACGGAGCGTAACAATGGTGTAACGGGTGTAACGTTACAGGGCGTTACAAGCGATGATGAAACGTTACCCTGTCACGCGACAGAGACAGGGACAGAGACAGGGACAGGGACAATGACAAAGACACCTTCCGGAAGGGGTGTTGGGGAAACCAAACTCCGGTCCATCCTCCTGGAGGTTCCCGCCTTTGCCAAATCACCCCCTGCGGCGGGCAAGTTGGATGAACTCATCGAAGACTTTTCCGAACTCGGCGAAGCGGCGATCCTTCGCCATGCCAAAGCTGCCAGGGATTGGGCACTGGAACCCAAAACCCGGTACGCCAGGTCGCCAGACAAACCCGCCGATGGCGTGAAGTTTCTGCGAAATTGGCTCGAAAAGGAACTCAGGGACCAGCACAAGAACGGCCACGGCAAGCCGCCAGAGGAACCTGAGCCGACCGGATGCCGGTACACCCACGAGGAACTTGAGAGGCTAACCTCGTGATGGCCCTTGAACGCGAAATCGAAGTGCCTTACGAACTCGGCTTCGAGGAGTATTTCCTGGGTTCGGTCTTCCTTGGCGCCGGAAAGAAACCCGTGCTCCGTGCGTCTTCGCGGCTCGTCGCCCCGGAGATGTTCGGCAATCCCATCAACCAGCGAATCTACGCGGCCATGCTCGAAATGCTCGAAAAGGGCATTGAGGAACCGGACCCCGTGCTCGTGCTTCGCCACATGGGCAAGCGAATTGGAGACCGGCAACGCATCGAGGACGTGATGCTCCGGGCCAGCGAAAGCGTGAGCACTCCGGCGAATTGGCGGCACTACGCGGCCCACATCAGGGAGGCTTGGCAAAAGCGCGAGTGCATTTCCCAGTACCAAAAAATGATCGAGGTCGCCGCCAACCCGGAAACGACTTCGCGGGATCTCATGCGGGCTCATGACCGAATCGGCCGGAAATTGGGGCTTGGCGGCAACCCGTCCATCGATGCCGCTGAAGTCGACCTTTCGAGCAAAAAGGGCCACGCCGGGCTTCCTTCCGGGTTCGCGTTCATCGACCGCGCAGTCGTGTCTCGCGGCTACATCGAAGGCCAAACTAGCCTGATCGTAGCCGGGCAGAAGGTCGGCAAGACGTCGGTGATGATCTCGTTCGTCAACGCCAATCCCGGCAAGCGCATCGGCTTCGTCACACTCGAAATGACCCCGGAACAGATCCTGCTCGGATGCGTCAAGCAGATCCACGGCACCTACCGGCCATCGGGTGACGTGTTCGAGGATGCGGACCACCAAGACGCACTCGAAGCCATCCGAAAGCGGCCCGTGGTGTTCTTCGACGGCACCCAATCCGAGGGCGAAACCACCATCGAGGAAGTCTGCGCATGGGCGATTGACGAGCACGACCTGGAGCCAATCGACGCCTTGGTGCTCGACTACGTGCAGCTGCTCTCGACTTCGGAGCGGACCGGCTTTGATTCGGTTCGCGAAATGTCCATCGTCAGCCGCAAGCTGGTGAAGCTCTCGAAGCGGCTTGGTATCCCGGTGCTCGCCGGTTCTCAGGCCACCGAGAAGGACGGCGTTTTGGTCACGAAGCAGGCCCGCAAGTTCGAGGAAGACGCCGGGCTCGTGGTGAACCTGACCCGGAAACTCGACGACAACGTGGGCAAGATGCGAATTAAGCTCAACCGGTTCGGGCCTTCAGGGCTTGAAGCGCCGGTGACTTGGGACGCCCAGTACCTGCGCTATTCGGAGGTCGGATGAACCCGGCACACATGGACGGGGGACGGACCGGCCATTTTGCCGCCTGGCATTCGATTCTAGGCGGGTCAATGACGTTTCAGGTGATTTTGTACGCCATGGCAAAAACAGGGGCCTTAAATCGAAAATTATCAGGGGTTACGCCATGACCATCACCCCCAAAGACGACCGTCCGCCGTGGTCCATGCAGCGCATCCTCGATGCGTGGCGCGCCGTCGAAATCGGCACGTCGAAGGACTTCCGGCTCGACTACCCGACGGTGGCCAGGGGCAAGGAAGCGGGCGACGACGAGGTAGAGGCCCATCGCTATGTCGCCTCGTTGCCGTGCTACGATCGCGCCCGGCCCGTGATTGTTTGGCGCATCGTCGATGACCGTTCGCTGCGCGAGTTCCGGGTGGTTCGTGCCGGCGAAACAATCCCGGAGGCACTTCGCCGCCTTCAGTGGACGGACCTGCTGATTTACCCGCCATCGAACACGCTTCTCGTGGCCGTTGAGGACATGGCTTGGTGGCGGTATCGGGCCTTCAAGATGGAGCTTCGCCGCGAGGTTCAGGTCAACCCGTACCGTGGCCGGTCCCGCATGGATCTCGTGTCCTGCGTCCATGTGCGAACGAACTTGAGCGTCCCGGCGAAGGGCATCGTGGATTCGTTTGGGAGGGTTTGGTGATCGACCTTCGCCAATGTGACTGCCTGGAGGTCATGCGGACGCTCGACTCGGAGTCGGTTAACTGCATCGTCACGAGCCCGCCCTACTGGGGATTGCGAGATTATGGGAGTCCCGGTCAGTTGGGGCTCGAACCGACCTTCGCTGAGTACCTATCGAAGTTGGTCGCGATCTTCGATGAGTGCCGAAGGGTGCTCAGGAAGGATGGCACCTGTTGGGTGAATATGGGCGACTCTTACTCGTCGGGCGGTCGCGGATCGCACGGGTCGCTTACCACCAAGCAAGCATCGAATTCGGCGAGCCGCGGTGTTCCAAGGCCCAACTCCCCCGCATCGGCCAAGAACCTCATCGGGCAACCCTGGCGACTCGCGTTCGCGCTCCAGGATGCGGGCTGGATTCTGCGCTCGGATATCATCTGGCACAAACCGAACCCTATGCCTGAGAGCGTTCAGGACAGGCCGACGCGGGCTCACGAGTACGTGTTCCTCTTCGTCAAAAGCCAAAAGTATTGGTACGACGCCGAAGCGATTCGGGAAAACAGTGAAACAACCGTGCATCGAAACACACCGCCCACTGATAAATATGCTCACGGCCTGACGCCTAGCGAAGTGGTCGGGCGTCCTGTTCAGCGTGGCGGGCGAGCATTGGCTTACGCTTACCCGAATGGGATTCCGTTCCGCAACGTTCGCACGGTTTGGAAGATTGCAACGCAGTCGTACCCCGAAGCACACTTCGCAACCTTCCCGGAAGAATTGCCCAAGCGGTGCATCTTGGCAGGGTGCCCCGAGGGCGGAACCGTGCTCGATCCGTTCGCTGGCAGCGGAACTACCCTTGCGGTTGCCATCCGGCTCGGACGACAGGCGATTGGGATTGAACTCAACGAGTCGTATTGCGAACTTGCTCGTCGTCGGATCGCGGCGGAAACTCCAAGCCTGTTCGCGGGGATCGATGACTAAATTTCTCGCAGGTCTTGCAACTTTCCGGCCCAGTTTGGTAGTCTTACATTCGGGAGGGGCAAGTTGGCTCTCCATCCCCAGAATTTCAAGGGCTCGGAATCGCTAAAGCGGTCCCGGGCTTTTCTCATAGGCCCTTACCGTGACGCATATCCTTCGCCCCGTGGTCGTCGTCACCAACGGATCGACCCAAAGTCCAGACGGGGCACCTAAAACCCAGAGCGCGGAGCGAGCGCGGCAATAGTGAGCCCGACGGCTTCGACTGCGCGGTGACCTTCGCGCCCTGGGGCAAGATTTGGCCGGACCCTCTACGAATCCTCAACTGTCCGAGGTCAGCGGCCATCGGGCGGCATAGTCCGCCCTTCGATTTTCGCCACCTGTAGCTCACCGGCATGAGCGCTTGCCCGGAAGGGTTGGAGGCAGCGGGTTCGATCCCCGTCGGTGGCAACAATTCAGCCCAACGGGGCGACACGAGCCAGAGCCCGCAAGGGACTGAGCATAAGACTGAGATAGACAAGACGCACGAAAATCCTCTCTAGCCCCGGTAAGGCATTACGCTTCGCCTGTTCCTTTCCCGAACGCCGGGGTAATTTTCTTATGGCTATCAACGATCCCAAGCTGGCAGAACTTACGAAAGACGGCAACTTCGTCGGCAAGGTCCGGGCCGTGCTCGAAGACCTTGAGCGGCTAGGCGAGGACGGCAAGATATTCGAGGCCAAGCGCACTGTCGAACAGCAACGCGAGAAGGTTCGTCTCGGCTACTCCAAAACCATGCGGTCCTACCATCTCAAGCGTGGCAGTGACAATGGCGGCAAGGCGGCGGACATCGCAGACCGTGAGAAGGCGTGGAACGCGAGCAGGCGGTTCTGGTTCATCGTCGGCGCTTCGTGCCATGCGCGTGGAATTGGCTGGGGGGGCGTCTTCGGTCGCAACCGCAAACAAAAAGCGGCATTCCTTCAGGCGGTATCAACTCTCAGGCTCGCAGGCTGGCCGATGTCTCATCCGGCGTATCAGTGCCCGATTGGATGGGACCCGGCGCACGTGCAATCAGATTCAAATTGGTAGAGGCTTATGTGGTTTGCCGAGATTGTGGTATCCGATTCGTGGCTGATCTTCATTGGCAGCGTGTTCGTTGCGCAGGTCCTAGCGGCTGCCGCCTGGGCGGTCAGGACTAATAACGCGGTGGATGCGCTCAAGAACCAAATAAAGCACCTTGACGAGAAGGTAGAGCACAGCATCCGCCCTTTTGACGGGCAACGCGATCGGCACGAAGCATTGGACCGTCGCGTGGTCATGCTCGAGGAACAGGGCCGAACGATTTTCAAGGCCATCGAGAAGATGGATTCCAAACTAGACCGCCTCATCGAGCGGGAGGACAAACACGCATGAATTGGAAGCAGATTTTAGCAGGCGCGGTAAGCGGATTCGTGGCGGCGTTCGTGGTTGACCTGAACGCATGGAGCAAGGCCAAAGAGGGCGAATCGTTCTCTTGGTCGTTGGCTGTAAAGCGCTGGATCGCTGGCGCGGTGAGTGGCGCAACGGCGGCGCTCGGCATGGGTCAGTTCTAGGGCCATCATGTTCGCCCGCAAGTCCGAGGACTCCCCGAACCTGTTCGTCCTGGGCGGGTCTAAGTGCCCCGAGTGGGTTCTGACGATTGAGGAACTTGACGAACTGCGCGACAGCATCGACCTCGTGAGGCCCCGGCCCATGGTCACAATCACCCGGCCAGAGGCTCCCGATATCGTGCCATCGGTCATGTGGCGCAAGAAGGACAGGAACCAGGAGGCTTGACGGTATGGCAATGACTGCAGCCCAGATATTCGAGGAGGTCGAGCGTCGCGGCGAAAGGCTCTTTATCGAGGACGGGAAATTGGTTCTGACTCCCGGCAAAGTCGATGACGAGTTTTTTGAGGTGCTGAAGGCTCACCGTGTAGAACTCAAGGAGTTGACACTCCTTCGTGAAATGCGCAGGTTCTTTCCTGGCTACGGGAAGCAGGTCACATGCCCAAACGGTGACAAATGCACAGTCGTCGGCGCATCGCCAGAAGGGTTGTTGGTCCGAAGTGAAGTCGGAATGCCCTGCTACTGGATCTCGTTCGCAGAATTGGAAGGCAAATGAAGAAGTTACTCATACTCTCGTCCCTGATCCTGGCAAGCGTCACCCCGGCCCAAGAGATTGGCGGCGCGTGGTTCGTGACCAAGGGGAGCTCTCAGCCGGTCGCATTGGTGCCCGTGGCCCGTGTAGATGACCTGTTCGGCCTCTCGTGGCTCGATCTGGACCTGAGCCTCATGGTTCGCCCTACCGATGGCGTCCGGCTCGGTGGTGCGGCTACCCTGGGCTTCGCGCTCAACCCCCAGCGGACAGCGTTTGCCACTATCGGCGTGGGTGGCCTGGCAGGTGATCGGTTCGAGTGGTCAAGCGTTCGCCCTGGGCTCGTGTTCGGCGTCGCGGTGAGGTTCTAAGGAGGCCATCTGGGCGCACCACACAGAAAAGTAGGCGAAGACGCCAAGGTCGACGCGAGGCGAATCGAAGTCGCGGCCCTTCTCCTTGAAGGACTCAGCCTCTCCGAAATCGCAACCCGCACCGGGGTCTCGAAATCCCAGGCCCATCGGGACGTTGAAGCCGTCCGCCAAGACTGGCGCGGCGAAGCCAGGACGAGCATTCAGGAGCACATCGAGGCCCAACTGGGTGAACTGACGGCGCTGAAGGACGCGATCAGGCCCGATGCCGTCAACCCTGAAAGCGACCGCCAGCACGCGTCCATCGACCGCATGGTGAAGTTGCTCGAGCGCGAAGCAAAGCTGCTTGGACTTGATGGGCCAACAAGGACCGACGTAACCACGGGCGGCCAACCGCTTGGCAAGATGACCCCGGAGGAAATTGAACGAAGCGCCCTCGAAATACTCCGCCGACGAGCTGGCGATACTGCAAACGTGGATCGCTCAGAAGACTAGTTACCTCGAATGGTACCGGTCAACAATCCCGGCATCGTATTCGGTCCCCAGGCACGTTGAGTACATCTGCGGGCTCGTTCAGAAGGTCATCGACGGCGAGATACAACGGCTTGCGATCAGCACCCCGCCAGGGCATGGCAAGTCAGAGACGCTAAGTAGGCGTTTACCGCTCTACTGGGCTCAGCGCAACCCAGAGGACGCTATCGTTCTCACCGGGTACTCGCAGACGTTCGCAGACAAGAACCTGAGCTACCAGGCCCGTGAACTCGCAAGGGAACTCGGGTTGCTCGGTGACAAGGCAACGGCCCTTGACGAGTGGCGCTTCAAGAGTGGCGCTCGGCTCGTTTCGCGCGGTGTCGGTTCGGCACCAACCGGAATCAACCCGATCAGCCTGCTCGTTTGCGACGACCCGATAAAGGACCGTGCGCAGGCGGCGTCAGAGGTCCAACGAGAGAATATCTGGCAGTGGTGGCAAGGCTCCATCATTCAGCGGTTTTTGCCCCGTACCCGCGCGGTGGTTATTGCCACCCGATGGCACGAGGACGATCTCATAGGACGGCTGAAGGCAAGCAAAGACGAGACTTGGACTTTCGTCAATCTGCCCGCGATCGCGATTGAGGATGACCCGATGGGGCGTGAGGCCGGACAGGCGCTATGGCCCGAAGCCAAGCCTATCGAGTTCCTAGAAGCCCAAAGGCTTGCAATGGGCGATTACGAATTCCAAGCCCTCTTTCAGGGCAACCCTAGCCCGCGCGAAGGCTCGTTCTTCAAGGTGGGCATGGTGGAGATCGTGGACGCGGCTCCAGCCGGGCTCCCGACGGTTAGGGCGTGGGACTACGGCGCATCAGAAGCATCCGGAGACCCGACAGAGGGCGTTCGCATGTGTGGTCCTGACAAGACGGGCTACTATTACATCGAGGGCGTCACGGGGGACCAATGGGGGACCGATGAGCGAGACCGCCAGATGGTCCAAACGGCAGGACTCGACGGGCGAGAAGTTCGCATCCGATTACCGCAAGAGCCAGGCGCAGCGGGTAAGAGCATGGCCCTCTACCATATCCGAATGCTGGCAGGGTTCAGCGTTCGGGCGTATCCGATCAGCGGCGACAAGATGTTCAGGGCTGACCCGTTATCGGCTCAGGTCAACGCCGGGAATGTGAAGCTCGTGAAGGGTGACTGGAACCGGGCGCTCATTGAAGAGTTCAGGCAGTTTCCGAACGGCAAGTTTGATAACAAGGTAGATGCCTGCGCAGACGCGTTTACTGACCTTGCTGGCGTTCGCGAGATTACGTTTTACTGATGACACCACTCGATCTGTTTTGGTACGTGTTCGCGGTCATCGCGGGGGTGTCGCTCGGTGCGCTGATCGCGTTCGTGCCCTGGATTCTGTTCGCGGCGATGGTTGGCGCGGCTAAGTCAAAGACCCCGGCGAAGACTGAATAATGGCTAGATTCTTTGACTGTGTGTTCGAGGGCGTCAAGGCCATGACGACGAGCCAGCCGACATCGGTTGCGCACCCTTACGACCTATCGGCCTACGCGAACATCTTCCCCGAGATCGCGCGGGATTCGCGGTTCCGGCCAACGTGGAAGAACAGCACCGTCATGGCGGCGGTCAAGTATGTCGGTCGCATCTTCCCCGAGGCCCGTTGCTACATTGAGGCACCCGGCAAGGAAGGAATCAGCGCGGCAGTTGAGAATCACGCGCTCACGAAGCTCCTGCGCAGGCCAAACCCTGGATACTCGGGGCGGCTCTTGTGGCAGGCAACGCTCGCGAGTCTGATCCTTGACGACAACGCGTACTGGCTCAAGGTGCGGTCAAACTCGACTCGCCCGGCTGAACTCTGGTATCTGCCTCATCATCTGATGCGGGTGATTCGCGAGGGTTCGGACTACGTGACCGCCTACGAGTACCAAACCCAAGGCGGCCCGGTCTACTATCGGCCCAAGGATATCGTTCACTTCCGAGACGGCATCGACCCCGAATCAACCGGGCGCGGGCTTCGCAAGATGGAGGCGCTTGGCGAGGAGATTCTTACCGACAACGAGGCCAGCGCATACGCGTGGTGGACGCTTCGCAATGTCGGCGTGAGCCCGTTCATGGTCTCGCCAAAGGGCGATTACACTATCAATGAGACCCAGGCCGACGAGCTGAAGCGACGAATTCACGACGCGGGCCGGGACATGAACCGGGGCAAGCCCCTCGTTCCGAATGTCGCGATCGAGGTTAGCAAGCTCGGTTCGACGGTCGAAGAGATGGCGCTCGACAAAGTACGGCGCTGGCCGGTTGACAAGATTCTTTCGGTCATCGGACTTAACTCGATGGTCCTCAATCTTCCAAGCGAGAGTAAGACTTTCGCGAACATGAAGGAAGCCCGCGAGGCCGTGATGGAAGAGTACATCTGCCCGACGCAGGCACTAATCTCGGACACCATCGAAGGATTCCTGCTCCCCGACTTCAGCAACAACGCCGAGGAGCGGCTGGCGTGGGATCTGTCCCGTGTCAGGGTTCTCCAAGAAGACCAGAACGCGCTATCGAAGCGAACCCTCGAAGAGTGGAAGCTTCGAACCATCGACCGGGCTGAGACTCGCGGGAAGCTCGGGCACCGTGTCACCCCTGAAGATGAGGGCGTGTGGTACGAACCTGCAGCGGCACCGGTGACCGATCCAAAGGCCGAAGACGCTGAAGAGCCGCCCAAGTCTGACCCCATGAAGTCGTGGGAGCAGGCTATGGCTAAGAAGTGGCAGGAGCGGGCAGCGGGTTATTCCCCTACTTCGTAGCCGATGTATCGGTTGAACAACATCATCGGTAGCCGGTCGCGTAGGCCACGCTTTATTGCATCCGCCCTATCGACTGACCCAAACCGCAAGATGGCCTCTTCCGTGGTTATTCCAGTTAGCCATCCAATAAGCACCAACCGATCATTGTCGGGAAGTTGCATCCCTGCGTAATCGGGCTGGCTCTGCAAGAGCTTTAATATTGAATGCGCGCTGTTCATGGTTTCTCAGCAGGTGATGTGCAAAAACTCGGGAGGCGTCCCTTTGGGCCTCGTGAGTCCATCAAAGAAGCCGTCGGAGAAGTTCACGCCGCCCCAGTCATCTCGGTTTGATCCGCGAACCGGCAGGTCGTCAGGCAGGTCTTTCAGGAGTTCGCGCAGTTCGCCAACGGTCATAAGGGGTAATTCCCAGGCGTGAAACCTATCGTCATCGGTAATCATGAACCAAGTATATCCGGCGTACATCGAAATCAAGCGGGCAGGGCCGGGCAATGTACTCCTGTCCGCGTTCCGTGACCTTGACTCGTTCACGTTCCAAGGCATCGAGGATGCGCTGGCAAACCTGCGAAGGACCGGCGACCTTGACGCATTCGAGGAATCAGTCATTGAGCATCTTCAGGAAGCGCACACCCGTGGCGTGATTCTCGGTCGCAACTGGGCGGGCGACATGGCGCCCCGCGAACTTGACGACGAACTCTTTGCCGGTCGCGCAGTCGAAAAGGAACTCGTCTACTTTGAAGGGTTCATGCAAGACCTTCGCGGCGGGCGTTATGGCAACCCCGAAGACGGATTCACGACCGGAGCCGATGCCCGGCTGAGGATGTACGGCAGCAAGGTCGGCGGGACCATGAACGAGGTGTTCGTCCTGGCTTCGCCGGATACCGATTCGTTCAAGTGGGTAATGCTGGCCGACGAGCACTGCGACGACTGCCCGCGTTGGGCGTCCGGAGGCCCGTACAGCAAGCAAGATTTACCGGCTCATCCTCGTGATGGCTCCAGCCAATGCCGTACTAACTGCCGGTGCGTTCTTGTCAGGGGGTCGGACGGGATGCCTGGACCGCCTCCGTTTGGGCTGGACCTCTAAAGAAAACCAATGGAACATCTATTCCTCGAACTCAAAAGCGCGAACCTCTCCGACGCAGGCGAACTCTCGGGTTACGGCAACGTAACCGGGAACCTTGACCGTGCGGGCGAGATCGTCATGCCCGGCGCATACAAGAACCTTGACGAGTTTGTTCGTTCCGGGTTTGGCGCGGTCGGTCACGATTGGAAGCAACCCGTCGCCATGATCGCAGAGGCCCGCGAGGACGCAAACGGACTCTATGTGCGAATGCCGTTCCACACGACCCAGGAAGCCCAGGACTGCCGCAAGATCGTTCAAGAGCGGTTGGCGGCGGGCAAGACGGTTGGCCTTTCGATCGGGTACCGAGTGCTCGAGGACGAATGGAAGACCACCGAGGGCAAGCAGGTCCGGTACCTGAAGTCATTGGAAGTTTATGAAGTTTCGGTAGTGACGGTGCCCGCCAATCCGGCGGCGCTCGTTCTATCGGCAAAGGGCGGCAAGGTTGACATGCCGCTCGAAGATCACACGCTCTGCATGGTTGACGCGCTGGAGCAGTGGGTAGGCCGTTTGAAAGCAAGGTCGGACGACCGCGTGAAGGCTGGAAGGACTCTTTCCGGCTCGACGCGCGACTGTATGTCCCGCGCTTGTGAGGCGATGATGGAAGCCCACGCAAGGCTGAGCGAACTCATGGAGTCTACGGACAAACCCAAAGAGATCGACCAGGAACTTGCGGCGCTCCAGATTGCCGCGCTTACTCGCCAAGCTGCACGTCGCGGCATGGCGCTCTAAATCCCCAACAAGGAAACCAAACCAATGTCAACTACAATCGACGAGAAGATTGTGGGGCTCAACGCCCTGCATGACTCGAAGCAGGCCGAGGTCGATAAGCTGCTGGCAAAGCTCAACACGGGCTCTGACACTGCCGCTGAAGACCTGGCAAACATCAAGAAGCTCCAAGACGAGCAGGTCGTTATCGAGGGCCAAGTCGAAGCGTTCAAGGGCATCTCCGACCGCAACAGTGCGGCGGCGGCGTTCAAGTCGAAAGCGGCGGGTTCTGCCAACGCCATCAACGCCGAGATGAAGCATTCCGGCGCTCGCATCTTGGGCGTCACTGAGGGCGGCGAGACCGTCATCGACACCGACTCCAAGGGCAAGTCTATTGCCTATTCGAGCGGCGAACACCTTCTGTCTGAAAAGCAGATGAAGGCGATCAGCGATGACAGCTACTTCAAGGCGTTCGACGCCTACGTTCGTCGCGCGGGCGATCTTGACCAGCTCGACAGCATGGACCGAAAGATCCTCGCGGAGGGCACCGACACGGCGGGCGGATACCTCGTCCCCGTTCAGATGCTTCGCGAACTCATCATGAAGAAACCGGCTCCGACGCGGGTTTCGGGAAGGGTTCGACGCATCCCGGTCTCATCGAAAGAGGTCGTGCTTCCGCGCGTCGTCTATTCGACCGACAACATCTATTCGACAGGCGTTCGCGTCACGCTCACCGGCGAGCAGCCCGCAGCGGCAACCACGGCGCGGGTCACTGATCCGGTGTTCGGTCAGACGCGAATCAGTATCGGTACTTGGATGATGTCCATGCCGCTGACGAACGATCTGCTCGAGGACAGCTACTTCCCGCTCTTGGGTTGGGCTACTGAGCACTTCGGCGATACCGACCGGCTCCTTGAGGACAACCAGATCCTCAACGGTACGGGAATCGGCACGCGTCCGCACGGCATCTTCAAGAATCCGGGCGGCACTGATGAACCGGCGGTCACGCTTTCGAGCACGGCCAACAACATCGACGCGACCCAGATTCGCCAACTCCCCTACGATGTGCCCGAGCAGTACATCAACGAGAACACCGCATGGGTGTTCAACCGCGGTTCGGTCGGTAAGACCCTCGCGGGACTCGCGGGCGTGTCGGGTGAGTTCATCTTCCGGATGGGCGACTATGACAATGGCCTCGGCCAGCGTCACCCCGACTCTTTGGCAGGCGATCCAATCGTCTACTCGGCGTTCTGCGCAGACATTGCCGACGGCGCGTTCGTTGGCGTCTACGGTGACCTGCGCGGCTACTACCTGGCAAACCACACCGGGTTCTCGGTTCGGGTTCTCACTGAGATCTATGCCGAGACGAACCAAGTCGTCATGCTCGGTCGCAAGCGGTTCGGCGGTGTTGTCGCGGAGCCGTTCCGGATGCGCGTTCTCAAGTCCGACAACGCATAAGGAGAAATGCACAAATGGAACGATTAGCAAAGAACGTTGAAATTCGCCGCATTGTCCCTGATGCGACTGCGGCCACGACCTTCATCCTCGCGGCGGGTACGTCTGATGTCAACACTGGCCCTATCGACACCCGCGGCTACAACGAACTCACGATCATCTTCATGTCGGGCACGATGGCCGCGTCATCCTCGATTGATCTTGCTCTCCAGTATTCGGATAACGATTCCGACTGGACGGCGGTCACGAGCGGGACGACTGCCCAGGTGACGGCAACGGATGACAACAAGGTAAGCGTTGTCAATATCTCGGACCTGCAACACCGGTACTACCGGCTCGCGGTTACCCGTGGAGACGGCGGAAACGCCACGATTGACGGCGTGATTGCGCTGCTGTCTAAGCCGGTTCAGGCTGGCATCACGCAGGGTGCGACCGTTGATGACACGCTCATCATGACCAACGTCTAAAAGACCGACACTACGAAGGCCCCTGAACCAACCGGGGGCCTTGCTTCTTGAACCACTTATGAAACTACTCGAAGTCTCCGAAACCCTCTACACGGTAGAGATGAACGACGGATCGAAGGTGCGATGCACACCGCGCGAGGCGCTTGAACTTGGCGGGTGGGACGCTGAAACCAAGGCGAAACTCGAACGGATTGCGCGCGACTCTCCGCACTCGGCAGAGGCTAAGGCCATCGCACGGGTCACGGCTGAAGACAAGGCCGTCAAGCGGGCATCGGCAACGAAGGCCCGAACCAAAGACGATTCTGAATAATGACTATCTCCGGCGCTGATGTGGTGGCCCTGCTGGAGTCGATGGGCGTTGACGCCTCGCTCCCGATGGCAGAGGCGGAACTGGACGCGGCTGAACTTTGGTGGCAGGACGCCACGAACTCGGCCCCGTTCCTATCGGCCTCGGCTTCATGGACCTTCGAGCCCGAGGATGTCATGTTCGACGACGGCGCGGGTCAGTGGTACATCAAGACCCCCAACTACCTGACTGCCATTTCAGCGTTCACCGTTGCAGGCGTTGCGATGGTAGACGGGACCGATTACACGCTGCTCCCCGACAACCAGACCCAGAAGACCCGGATCATGTTCACGGGCGCACCTTGGACCGTTGAGCGGGCCGCGATTGACCTCACGGTTACCCAGGGATGGGCGAGTGAGTACCCGGCTGACGCAGGGCTCGCGATCATCAAGAAAGCGGCGGCGGAAGTCCTTGCGACGGTTGATGACGACATCGGCGCAGGCGGTCGGTTGACTCAGGGGCCGGTGACGATCCAAGAAGGCAAGGAGTCCAGGTCGCAACGGCTCGCAAAGACTTCGATGGATGTAGCGGCTCGTTACCGCAGGTTTTAAGCTATGAAACTCCTTTCTTATGACCCTGAAGCGATGGTGCTCGAAGTCGAAATGCTTGGCGGGCGCATGACGCTCACCGTGGATGAGGCCTCTGAGTACGGGCGATATCCGTACCACACGGCGCTCGAACTGCGCGAGCTGATGGTAGGGCTTGGGCTGAAGGTGCCCGAGGTACCGAAGTCGCTCAACCTCTCGCCCGCGGGCAAGCCAAAGCCAGCACTGACGGACGAGCAGGCCAAGGAAGCGGCGGCGAATCAGGCGGCCTATGAACGGGCAATGGCAGAGCGGCGAAAGACCAAGAAGGTGAAGAAGTAAATGGGCACTGCAGCGAATCCTCTCCCGGTAACCGTCCTGAGCGGTCCTAATGCGTCGTTCAAGACATCGGCGGGCGTGAAGGTCTCGGTGCCTGTCGGCTCGGACGTGGTGGCACCCCTCAAGTTCCGGCTTGACGAGAACGACCTGGGCCTGACCTACGACTCCACGAACGATAAGGTGTTTCTCGTCGCCAGCGTGGACGCCTCCACGACCTACGAGCGAAACGAATTTAGCTACGAACTCACGCGCACGGGCTCGAACTGGGAGTACACGGCGGACTCGACGCACTTTGGCGCGGCGGGCATTCAGCCGGGCTCGACTCGCGACTTTGATGCTCGAATCGTCCTTCAGCGTGACTCGGGCGCGGGTGTGTTCAAGCGCGAAGCATCTTCGCAGTTCACCCTCACCATTGACCGGCCCAACGTGTTCTCTCTGGCTGAAATCTCAGGGTTGCAGGGCTGGTGGGATGCGTGGGATCTGATCGATGACTACGACCACGGCGATTCGGTAGGGACTTGGATTGACCGTTCCCTTTATGGTCGCGACTTCTACGAAGCAACCAACCTGCCGATGATGAAGTTCGACAACTTCGGTCGTCCATGCCTGAAGTTCGACGGCACGAACGACAAGCTCACCACGATCATTCGCGGCGATACCGGCAACCCTGGAAACGTCATTGCACCCCTCACGTTCTTTGCGGTGTGCCGAATCCGGGAAGTACCGGCGACCGCCAAGACTGTGGCCCGGATCGGTGCCACGGTCCCGATTGACCTTCAGGTGGACGACGGCGCGTCGGCGGGCGTCCTGGGCCTTGCAACTGACACCAGCACAGTGAACGTCGCCCTCGAAGGCGGCAAGGTTTGCTTGCTCTCGGTGTCTAAGGTCGCGGCGGGCGCGATCATCGCTTACCACAACATTACGGCGGGCTCAGGTGGCGCGGCTTCCACGGCGGCGCACACAAGCGGCCCTATCGTCATCGGCTCGGACGGCACGACGTTCCCAGAGGTCGATATCTTCGAGTGCGCTCAGTTCAACGTCGTTCTTTCGGCGGGCAACCTTGATAAAATTCAACGTGCGCTGACCAGTAAATGGGGGGTCAACCTCTAATGAGTAGCGGTGGCCACTGCGCACCTGTGCGATTGTCGCCTGATGCTGTTCATCGCTTGCGCAAGCAATTCGACAGGCTCTACGGAGCTAAATCACGGGGCGGCATAGTCGTGCCAGCCATTCCGATGTCCTTTGCAAACGTTAGCGAATCTCGCAACGCGATTCCGGTTCATTGCTCCTACTGCCGGTCGCGCAAGGAATCAGAAGTGACGCGGTGCCGCAATTGTGGAGCGTCGCGGTAGCCAGTGAGATTCCCTCACACCGGCTATTGGAAGCAGGCCCAGGCCAACGCCTCTGGCAACGTGCAGACGGCCACCACGCGCGACGGGCGCGGGGTTCGCATTCGGTGTCAGGCGACTCCGCTCGATGCCGCGACCGCGTTCGACAAGACCGGGAACGGCGAGCTGCGCAACCCCTTTGAGTTGTTCCTTCCGTTCGCGCAGGGGACGCTGATGCAGGCCGGGGACGATATCACGCTCGACAATCACCCCGGCAAGGTGTTCCGAATCTCCACGAAGCCGGTTCCGTGGGATGCCATTCGCCGGATTCGGTATGTCCATGCCGTCGTTGAGCAGTTAGACCACACAGAAGCATGAGCGACACTCCGAACGCGGTTGAGATTTACCTGGCTTGGCTTTTGCCGATCCTTGAGGCGGTAGACCCTGAGGCGAACCCGGTTCAGCTTGGCGCACAGCCGATGCTACCAATCAAGGTTCGTCCGTATTGGCGGGTTCAGATTCCAATCGTTCCAGAAGAGCCATTCTCGCTCAGCCACCGACGCCACCGGATGGTGACGACGATTACGCTGATGAGGCTCTACACGGACACCGAGACGCCTTTGCTGGTCCTGCAAAGCCGGGAAGCGCAGAAGCTCAAGGATGCGCTGATGGAGAACGCTCCGAGGCCGTTTGCGGGCGCATTGGAACCGATGGTGGAGCAGACGGTTTACGACGAGCGCGACGGCGGCGACGACCAGGCGGCAATGGAGCAGGCATACCAAACCACGGTCGTGTTTCAGGTCAGCGTGGTGCGGCCGATTGTGACGCCAAGGGATTAATGGGCACCTATCATTCACCCCAGGCTCTTGCGGCGGCGCAGAAGCGGAAGTTTGACGCCTGCATTCGCTCGCTCAAGGTCGAGCATTGGGAGCTAGGCAAGACGATGGCCTACGAAGCCGCGATGCTCTCAAGCGGCGGGACTTCGAGCGCAGAACTTGCGCGCATGGGTCACCCGTTCGGAAGGGGAAGGGGCCGAAAGAACGTCATGGTCGGCGCGAAGGCGTTCGTCACAACCGGCAAGAAGGGCGCGAAGATGACCATGAAGGGCGGCACTCGTCACCGGGTCAACCTGAGCGGCAAGAACGCGATGTCGGCTCCACTGCTACCCATCAACGTCCAAACGGGACGGTTGCTGAGGGGTTGGCGATTGATGCCCCGGCAGTCGAGGGCCATGCAAGTGTTGATCCTCCAGAACGTGTCGCCGGAGTCCAAGTTCGTGCTGAGGCCGGGCGGGACCAAGAACATGGTCGACCGTGGTTTCTGGAAGGAACTGAAGAAGATTTGGAAGGAAGAGAACCGGCGAACGGTTCAGAGGTCTCGATACATCATCCTGCGCGAAATGAGCGCGGCGTAAGGGTCACAAAACAATGGGAATCACAACGCAGGCACTTTACACAGACGCGGCCACGCTCTCGATGGAGTCCGTCAACTGGGTCCACGATATCCAGGCGTGGTCTTGGGATGCCGGGGCCATCTTTGCCGATGGCAAGGGCATCAACACGATTTACGAAAAGGAAGTGCTCGTCGGTCGCGCTACCACGTGGGACTTCGACATGCACCAGAGTTCAGGCGCCACTGAAGCCTCTCCTGGCTCAGACCCAGACGACTGGGAAGAGAAAACGGGGCTCGATGTCACCACGATCACGATCGGCGGCGTTGTCTACGTCACCCGTTGCAAAAGCATCGGCTACAACTTGGTGAACAAACCCACCAAGACAGATGGCAAGGCAATCAACGATGTCGACGGATTCCCCGTTCGTGGGCGGCTTGGCCTGACCTTCGACGTGGAGCTGATGGAGGCGACGGGCGACGGCGATTCGCCAATCATCTACAATCTCGCAAAAGAAGCGACCCGCGCCAACTTCCAGGGCGCGTCGGCGGTCTGTTACGGCACCTATTCGTTCGTGATTGGGAACGTCCCGTTCGCGGGGAATGCGTCGTTCTCGAAGCCGGTGCTCAAGGTCACGAACGATGACATCCAGATTCTATCGCTTTCGATCACGAACCGGGGCACGCCAACCACCATCCCGACTTCGGGCGCGTCGTCTCACGTGCTCGCTATCGCGGCATTCGCTTCGCCTCCGGTGTGCGCTTTCGACTTCAGAACGGGTCGAAACACCATGGCGGGGAATGCTTACATTCACTCGCTCAGGGGCACGGCGAACGCTGACGCCATCATCTCGATGTCGGGCCGGTTGCAGGCGCGGGGCACGGTCACCTACGGAACGGCCTAGCGATCCTTTGACCGGTTGAATTCATCCAGCATTTCACGGGCGGGCGGGAGTTGCTTACCTGTCCGCTCAAAGTAGTCCTCGCGTGCTCGTTCCATGAACCTCAACCGAGATTCTTCGGACGCGCGGCCTATTTCCAGACCCCAGAGAAACCAAGCGACGACGATTGCCATGATGCCGCCAACGAAGACGGCCAGCGCAGTTTTCCACCAATTCACCCCTTCAGGATAACACAAGGAGTCTATGTCACTCAAAGAAAAGGTAACCGGAACCCCGGCACTGGGCACGCTCGAGGCACTGATGGCCGAGTGCAAGCCCAAGACAACCGAGATCGTCGTCGTCGTCGAAAAGCGGTTGCTTCTGTTCAAAGCGTTCGGCAGCATCACCGACTGGGACAATCTCAAGAAAGACGCGCAGAAGTGGGCGGTACGGCTCGGCAAGAACAAGGTCGGGGCACAAGTCACCACGGGGAACTATGGATATGACGCCTCGTGTTGGGTGCTCGCTCAGACGATGGTCGGCAGCTTCATGGAGTTCGATGAGCCCGAACCCGGCAAGTATAAGGGCATCGGCGAGATTGAACCGGCTTGGACCTATGCGCAATGGCTCGAGCTCGCGCGGGTCATCTCGGGCACGACCTTTGAGAATATCAGCCGCCAAGTCGATGCTCAGCAGACCGAGAGTGCTCGGGCCGAGTTCCTAGGGACGGTGCAACGCGAGGGGGAAGACTAAAGCGCGACGATAGTGACTCACGCCTCTATCGGTTGCGCCTTCTGATTGCCCGCGAATTCATCCACGTCCATCCTGACGAGTGGACCCCTGACCAAGAAAAGCAAGCGGCGAGTTACCTCGCGCTGGCATGGCTTGAACAAGCCGAAAAGAAAGACCGACCAACCTAATGGCTACCGTCATCGACACACTGATTACGCAGTACAAAATGGACGCGGATCAGTACGAGCGCGAATCCAAGAAGGTCAAGCGTGCGACCGATGACATGGGCGATTCCGCCGGTAAGACGGGCGGACTTCTCTCGGATCTAATGAAGGCGACTTCTATCGGCTCGCTTCCCGGCGGCGGGCTGGCTGACCTGGCAAAGTTCGGCGCTCAGCTTGGTATCGCCATCGTCGGGTTGACGTCCGTGGTTCCGTTTCTCGTTGGTGCGCTTCAAGGGCTTATGCCGCTACTGCTGGCGGCGTCTACCGGGTTCGCGAACTTCACGCTCGCGTTAATGGCTAAGCCGTTCCTTGACGCGGCGGCGGAAATGGATTCCATGAAGCGGGCGCTTACGTCGCTGACGGGGAGTGCCGCCAATGCCGCGATCGTGTTTGCTCACCTTCGCGAAGTCGCTCGCGTTCCTGGCATCAACTTGCAGGGCGCAGTCGGCGGGTTTAACCAGATGTTCGCGGCTGGAATGGGCGCATCTCAGACCATCGAAACGCTTCGTGAGTTCGCGAACGCGCTCGCGCTCGTGGGCGGCGGTCCTGAGCAGATGCAGAACGTCATTACCGCCCTCACTCAGATCATGAGCAAGGGCGTCGGCGGCATCAAGGCTCTTGGCGAAGAGATTAACCAGCAGCTTGCCGAACACGTGCCACAGATTAAGCAGGCCATGTTGAAGGTCTTCGGGTCGGCGGATACCGAAGAGGTTGCGAAGAGGTTTGGCCACCTTACCGGCGCTCAGTTCATCGCGGCGATTGTCGAAGAACTCAAGAAAGGGCCGAGGGCAACAAGCGGAATCGCGAACGCCTTTGAGAACCTAAAGAGCACAATGTTCGTTGCAATGGCAAGCATCGGGGACGCTATCGCGGCGCACCTGTTGCCCGGTCTTGAAAAGGTCGCTCAACTGGTCGAATACCTGACTGAGACGGGCGTTCTTTCGGGCATTGCGGGCTCAATCGCGAAGGCTCTCGGGGCTGATAAGGCAGAGGAAGCCATGCCGCGGTTCGTCGCCATGATCGTGGCGGTCGTTGAGCAGATGCCGAACATCATCAACACCGCCAAGACGGTCTTCATGAGCATCCTTGAGGGCGGGCTGAAGCTGTTCGAGTACATGGTGACTGAAGTATCGCGAATGCAGCGAATGCTTGAGGACCAGATTGACGCGCTCCTTCCCGGCACGCCGATGAAGGACAACCGGGAGATGATGGACTGGGCTCGAAGTCAGGGCTTCATCGCGTCTCCGCCGGACATGAAGTCGCTATTTGAGACCGGGCGCGACGCAGGCATGAGCGCTGGTCGCTCCATCATGGACCGCGCTGACGAATTGCTCACGGGCATGAGGGGATGGAAGCCCAAAGACCCCGGCGCTATTCCTGACGAACTCAACAACCGGGGCAATGGCGGGAATGCTGTCGGCTCGGTGTCTGACCGAATCGCCGAGTACACGCGCGAGACGGCCCAGAACACCCGCGCCATGCGAGAGGCGATGCGCGACGCGATCATCGGCGGCGGGTTCTTTGGCTCGAAGGGCGTCACTCACCGAGAGGCGGCGCGGTTCGTTAATTCGGTGGTCGATTCCAGGGTCTAAAGCATGGCGGCGCAACCGGATTACATCGATATCGTGCTCGACAAGGGCGGGCAACGGCGCATGCTCCTCGAGCCGATTCGCTGGCACTGCAACGGCCAGGACTGGGACCAAGAATTCAGCACCGACGCCTACCACGACGCCGAGACGGGGCTTGTATTCCTTCGGCCCGCGTACTTCTACCCGGCGTGGCTGACATCGAACTCGGGCATCTATGCCAAGTTCCGCAAGGCTGATTACACGCTGACGACGAGCGCGTCATGGGCCGAACACACGGCATCGGGGGCCGGGAACTACTTCCTGTTCTCGCGAAACGTGAACGAAGCGGTCACGACGGCTTCTGTTCTTGGCTCGGTGAACCAGGCCATGCTCATCGCGTGGTTTGTGTGGGCTGATGGAGCCTATGCGGGCAACACCGACGACGGAACCCGGCTTGAATGCGGATGGGGCGCGGCGGGTTCGGCTGATAACGTCGCGTACTGCTCGCTCAAGTTCTTCCCGTCGGGCAGGGTCCAGGTTTACCGCTACAACGTCCTGATCGGCGAGTCGGACCTGTTCAGCCCAGATAATGGCGGCGGCTCGAATTCACGGACGAAGAGCGGCGGCCAGGGAGTGGCACAGCCCAAGAGCTTCCAGGCGTTCGCGCTCAGGCCGATGCTTGGCGGGCTTTTGGTCACATGCACCCAAACGGGGCGCTCGCACTTCTTCAGCTTCCCCGATATCGACGTAGACGCGGCGGGCGACTCGGCGCAGACGATCGTCCCCAATACGACCTTCTGGTGGTGGGTGCGCAACCCGGCGGGCGCAACGACGAACGTTCAGGCTGATGTGCAGCTCGCGAAGCTTCAGGCGGCTTCGTCCATGACGATCATCTCGAATCCGGTCTATCTCACTGAGGCACCGGGGGCACGGGGCCTCACAGTATCGCAGGTATTGGCCGGGGCTCTGACAGTCACGCAGACCATCGTCGAGGACGATGGCGTGACGCCTTACAACTCGAAAACAGGCACCGTGTTCCGCGTGAAGCTCGTGATCACAGGAACGGCGGCGAACAACGCCCTTTGGCATGTGCAGGGCGGTTGGCGCGGCGTTTCTGATGTCACAGACGGCACCGAAGAGATCCCGCTACTTATCGCGGGCGACGAGGACACCGAAGAGCAAGGAGCGGCGGCGGTCACGGAACTTTCGTTCTCGGTTCCTGATGACGTAGGCGGCGCGCGCGCATCGTTCACGCTTCGCAACCCGCAGCGCATCGCGGACGATTACGATGATCCAAAGATTCGCGAGCAGGCCAACCGTTCGTGCTTGATTCGGATTGGCGACGAAGGTTTCGAGAATCCGATCATCGACGGTCGCACCGATGCCCCGATTTGGAATGAGCATTGGAACGACGAACACGAGTCTATTGAGATTCACGTAACCGATGCTTGGAAGGCGTTCGAGAATTACCGATTTCCGTCGCGGTGGAGCCTATCCGCTTATACCTTTGCCGCCGCTTTAGAGTTCGTCGTAGAAGCGACCGGCGCTTTCAATTCAGAGGCTGACCCGCCGACGATTGACATTGAACAGGTCCCGAACTTCTTCCTGCCGAGAACGGGAATCATGGCCGACGATTCGATGGAGCCGATGATCAAGGTTGGCGACACGGCGGCGGATTGGGTGCGCAGATTGATGGACGATTACGCGCCGCTCGACTTCGCTTGCATTGTTCCGAGCCCTGAAGGGTCCAAGTTCGTCTTTCGCAGGATCTACGAATGAGGCTACACGAAGACGTAGCCGAAACCGCGATCAAGCTGATCATGGCGGCCCAGCGGCGTCGTA